>Ga0081540_1000854_pt1 | contig 27659 bp, 29 predicted proteins | sample TabmetS2T1R1_FD_71024 | JGI IMG/M metagenome (GOLD analysis project Ga0081540, IMG submission 71024) | Tabebuia heterophylla rhizosphere microbial communities from the University of Puerto Rico - S2T1R1 | ecosystem: Host-associated > Plants > Roots > Rhizosphere ...
TGTGGAGGGACATTCTAGCTTCCTATCGACCTGCAAGTACGGAGAACTTCATGATCCTGTATTACCATCCCGGCGGCTGTAGCTTGGCTGATCACATCGTGCTGATCGAGACAGGCCTTCCATACAAACTCGTTAAAGTCGAACGGGGCAAGCGCACCGAGGATGGGCGGGACTTCATGACGATCAATCCAAAAGGTTTCATTCCCGCGCTGGAACTTGATGACGGGAGTGTACTTACCGAAAATCTCGCCATTCTTGTCTATATCGCCCACCAAGCAGGGACCCTTCTTCCCAGCGACGGTCTCGGCCGTTGGCGCGCGCTTGAAGCCACATCCTTCATGACCACCGAACTCCACGGCAATTTCAGACCGTTTTTCCACGCTGACGCGACCCAGGCGGAAAGGGACAAGGCCCGAAAGTTGCTGGTCAAGCATTTCGCTACGATTGCCGGGCAGCTTGGCGATCGGCCGTTTCTGGTGGGCGATCGAATGACGATCGCAGACCCATATCTGGTCGTGATGCTGATGTGGGCCGAGAAGAACGAGATAGAGGTGCCGAAGCGGCTCAACGACTATCTCGCACACATGAAGATGATTCCGTCGGTCGCCAAGGCGCTCGCAGATGAAGGCATCGCCTGAGACCGAACGCGGCGACAGCAAGAGCAGTATTCCTAATCAAAGAGGAGTATTTCCACGGGTCTCACGCGTGAGCGGATAAGCTAGGCGAGGAATCCGGCCGCTAAGGCCAATGGGCGGAAGCCGAGTCACAGTAGGGGGCCTAATGGTTGCGGTCCGGCCAGAAATCGGATCGGGAGGACCCGGGCCTTACGGCGAGCCTGTCGAGGAAGATGAGGAGCATCGCGCGCTACAACGCGACAAATGTCACCGGGAGTTGAAGGCTCTGTCCGGAAGATACAATCGCTGGGAAGCACCGCAAGCTAGGATGCTGTTGTACCGCTTTGCAGGATCGATGCTCTGTGCAAGTCAAACCAAGGTCCTGAAGAGGTCTTTGACGAAAAGCGTCATCAGACTTCAGGCAGTGAAGCGTCGTGTCGACCCGGAAGGCCTCTTCTCGGCGACGCTTCTGTCCGAGCACCAATTCGATCCGGAGTAACTCATGCTCGATGCCGAAGCCCGCGCACTGCTCGACCTGATTGACAAGGCCACGCAGGAGGGAAGACCCAAACTCCATACGCTGCCTTACGCAGCAGGCCGTGCCGCCGCCGACAAGTTGTTGGAGGACAGCGAGGCCGACCCGCCGGAGGTTGCTGCAGTCGAGGACGGTAGCTTTGCCGGACCGGCTGGTGAGATCGGCTATCGACGCTATCGGCCGCTGGGCCTACCAAGCGGACCACTGCCGACACTGATCTATTATCACGGCGGCGGCTTCGTGTTCGGGACGCTGGAGACGCACGATTCCAGCTGTCGTCGGCTTGCCAATAAGAGCCGCTGCCAACTGATTGCCATCGACTCCGGCTGGCGCCGGAGCATCCGTTCCCCGCGCCGTCCGACGACGGCATCGCGGCCTTCCGCCATATCCGCGACAACGCCGCCGCCTTTGACGCCGACCGGGGACGGCTTGCGGTCGGAGGCGACTCGGCCGGCGGCGCCATCTCTGCCGTCATATGCCAGGCACTGCGCGACGCCGGCGAGAGGGGACCGGCGCTCCAGATGCTGATCTATCCCGCAACCGACTTGAGCCGCGCGAGCCAATCGCACCAGCAATTCGCCGACGGCTACTTCCTGACCAAGGACCTAATCAAGTGGTTCTGGGAGGCCTATGTGCCGACCGGCTTCGATCGGTCTGACCTCAGGCTCTCACCGCTACTGGCAAAGAACTTCCAGGGCCTGCCGCCCGCCTTCGTGTTGACGGCCGGCTACGACCCACTGCGAGACGAGGGCCGCGCCTACGCCGAGCGTCTGATCGATGCCGGTGTGAAGACGACCTACGTGAACTATCCCGGTACCATCCACGGCTTTTTCGCGCTGACAAGATTGCTCAGCCAGGGGCTGAAAGCGAACGACGAAGCGGCGGCAGCGCTGGGGGCATTCTTCGGGACCTAGTCTTGGACCGGCATGTCTGCCAGTGGCCCTTAGCTGACGGTTTGATGGGGCAGGGCGTGTCCGCTCTGCCCCTGAGTTCAGACGTCAACTTGTTCCGCTATTGCGATAGCATCGTCGACCTCGATGCCGAGATATCGGACGGTGCTCTCAATCTTGGTGTGACCCAACAGGAGCTGAACCGCCCTCAGATTACCTGTCCGTCGATAGATCAAGGTAGCTTTCGTGCGCCTGAGGGAATATGTCCCGAACAGGCGTGGATCTAGGCCGATACTGCCGATCCAGGTAGAGACCAGCCGGGCATATTGTCGGGTACTGAGGTTACCCATTGGACCTCGTCGGCCGGCAAAGAGGTAGTCGCCCGCTTTCTTTCCGGCGGCCCGCAAATAATCATCGACTGCTTGTCTCGTCGTTTCCGACAGTTCGAATTTCACTGGACGGCCTGTCTTCTTCTGTCTGACCGCGGCGCGGTCAACCGAATAGCCGCCTGGTGCAATATCGTCGACCTTAAGCGCCACCACATCACAGCCGCGAAGCTTGCTGTCGAGTGCGAGGTTGAAGAGGGCTAAGTCGCGAGCACGTTCCTCAACCTGAAGCTTGGTGCGAATGGACCAGACATGCTTAGGCCGCAGGGGCGGCTTCGCGCCTACTATTTTTCCTTTGTTCCAGGGCACATGTTTACAGACAACGACAGTGTCTTCTGTGTCGATCATAGTGACCTCCTGCGTTATTGAGGAGGCCGATTTTCAAGGCCATAGTTTCTGAAATGACGTCCGCTTTCGGACGAATGGAGACTTACTTTGGTCAAGCGTACCTATCCGACGACTGCTCCTGACCCGATGCGGACATTGACTGTAAGAGCCTCATCAAGCCTCGTGTCAGATTCCTTCCGTTGTCGCTTGCCTCATTGGCCTTGGAAGGCCGGATCGTCAGGCAACCGACCGAGATCCTCAAGCTCTGTTGCGATGCCGTCCACAAAGGTGACGCCGACGAATGCTTGCTTGCCGCGCGGTTCGAAAACGACGCGCGAAGCGCCTTGGCCATTGACGACGTAGTCGACGCGGAATTTGACCGGGCCGCAAAGCTTGGCAATGTCACCTGACATCATACCAACGTGCGGCAAAGCCAGCGGGCCTTCGCTCTCAGGCCCAGCCTGTGACGGCAAGTCGACGCGGAAGAGGTCTTGCGGAACATCCCGTCCGGCTATCCTGGCAACGACGCGGCCATCCCTCAAGAGCACGCTGACGTCGGCTTCGCCAGCGCGCTCGAACACCCACTGCTTGACATTGATGCCGAAGAAGGTGTGATGAAGCACGTCAGTCGGTTCTCCAAAAACGCGCCGCACCGCGCTATCTGCCAATCCCGGCCAAGCCTTACGGAGGGAAGAGGAGAGAGCGTCCTTTTCCATCCGGAACACGTCGAGCGTGACGCGCGTCACTTTTTCGTCCCTGAGAATGACCTGGCCGCGAATTGCGGCCGCAAGTTCGAACTTGCGACTCTGGGTCGTGCCAATGGCAAAATCCGTCTGCCTCGCCGACTTGCCGATGACGCGGATCACCTCATCCGCCGTCATTCCCAGATGCAGCTGGCTGGCGGGCGTCGCGACAAAGTTAACACGAGGCGGCAGCGGCGACGCGGCCCCTTGTCCGACCGTTAGCCAAAGGCCGATGATCGCCGTCGGCGCGAGTAACTTGAAAGTTCTATGCATGCTGATCTTCATTGCTCCGCCGTCATCGCTGCCGCGGCGCCGCGTCGATAGGCGCGATCGCGGAATCGGACTGATGTGAGGGGTTGTCTGGCGCTGCCGGATGGATACCGGCGGCATAGCCGGCGAAGCCATCGAGCATCAGCGAGAGCGCCGACCACCAAATCAAGGTCATGACGCGGTGCGCCCACGTCCTGGTCGCACGTGATTGCTGGGGCGCGTGCGAGGCGTTTTGCGGCACGATCTTGGTCGGGAAGCCATCATCGGTAGCATTGCGGCGCTCCGCGATGCGGTCGGCGACGTAGCTCGCGTCCTCGCTGAGGCCGTAGATCAGGCCGGACTTCGCCGTGTGTAGCCATGGCAGGCCGACAAAGAACAATCCGGGAAACGCGGTGACCCCGCGTGTCTGGATCGGAAAGCCATCGCTGTCCGTGACCGGAAGCCTGATCATCGAGAAGTCGAATGAATAGCCGGTCGCCCAGATCACATTGGTGATGCCAGCCGCGCTCAAATCGAGCTCGGTCAGGATTGTCTGGTCGAATCCGTCGCACAGAACCGGCAGCGACTCTTCCGGGACTGCCATACCGTTCGCGGCGACATAGGCATCCACCGCCTTGGCGAACTCGGCTTCGGCCCGGTCGGCCGCAGCAAGATTGTCATGCAGGTCGCTGGCGAGCTTCACAATGCCGCCTTCGACGCCTGCAAGGCGGCCGAGCAAAGTGACGCCGTCGCGCGCGAACTGATGCAGGTTGATGGTATGGCCGCCCCTGGTGCCGGAGATGTGCGGCTTGCCGGCAAACTTCGCCTTCGGCGACGGCAGGTCACTCACTTTGCGGTCGTACTGGCCCATCCTGGCGAACCACCAGTTCGCATCCTTGCCCCGGTAGCGCCGCGGCGTTCGCCCAGCGCGGCCGGTCGCGAGATAGACCTTTCGCCCGGACTCATAGAGCTCTTCAGCGATCTGCGCGCCAGACTGCGCGCTGCCGACGACCAGCACGGCGCCGGGCAGAAGTTGTTGCGGATTGCGATAAGTGTCGGAGTGAAGTTGGTTGATCTCGGTTGCAAGCTTGTGAGCCAGTTGGGGAATCTTCGGCATCTGATAGAGCCCCGTCGCCACGACGACGTTGCGTGCCTTGATCGTCTCGCCGCCATCAATCGTGACGTCATAGTCACCTCGCTTGTCGCGCAGGACGCTCGTGACGCGTGCGCCGGTTCGCACCGGCAGGCGGCTTGCCAGCTGTTCCAGATACGCCACGACCTCCTGCTTCGGCATGAAACCGTGCGGATCGTCTTCGCCATAGCGCACGCCGGGAACCCGCGACTGCCAGCGCGGCGTATTCAGCGTGAAGGAATCCCACCGATGGCTGCGCCAGGCATCGCCCGGCCGGTCGGCCTGCTCCAGCACCGCATGCTCGATAGCATGCCTGGTCAGATGGTGACTGACCGAAAGTCCGGCCTGTCCGCCACCCACGACAACAGTGTTCACTCGTTTGGTCATCGTTCATCTCCTCGTCTTTGGGAGCGGCGATGCGGCCGCTCATCGATCGCTTGTCATGGACGCGGAGGTGTTGTCGGCAGGGCGCTGCCATTAGACCGGCATTCGGCATATGATTGTTCACGGAGCGTGATAAATCGCTGGAGGCGCGCATGGATCGGATGGCGAGCATGGCGGCTTTCACAAAGGTGGTCGGGGCCGGCAGTTTTTCCGCGGCGGCGCGGGAGATGCAGGTGTCGCAGGCCTTGGTCAGCAAGCAGATCCAGGAGCTGGAGGGCTGGCTGGGCGCGCGATTGCTCAACCGCACGACACGGCGCCTCAGTCTCACCGAGGTCGGGACTGCGTTTTATGAGCGCGCCGCGCGAATCCTTGAGGCGGTCGAGGAAGCCAGGAATGCGGCCGGCGCGTTGCACATGGCGCCACGCGGCAGGCTGCGTATCAACGCGCCCGTCTCGTTCGGTTTGCTGCATTTGGCGCCGGCCATCACTGACTTCCTTCAACGCTTTCCCGACATTTCCGTGGAGATGCTGGTGAACGACCGCGTGGTCGATCTGCTCGAGGGCGAGTTCGATGTCGGCGTGCGCATCGGACGGCTGCGCGACTCCAGTCTGATTGCGCGACGCATCGCGCCGGTCCGGCTCGCGGTTTGCGCCGCGCCCGACTATCTCGCGCGGCGCGGCGCGCCGAAGACGCCCGACGACCTCGCAAAGCACGATTGCCTTGAGTACACCTATTTCGAAAGCCGCGGCGAATGGCGTCTGCTCGATCCGAACGGTAAGGAAATCATCGTTCCGGTGTCGGGCCGCTACCTCGCGAACAACGCCGATGTGTTGCGCACCACTGCGATTGCCGGCGGTGGCGTCATCCTGGCTCCAACATTCATTATCGGAGAGGACTTGCGCGCCGGCCGGCTGGTACGCTTGTTGCCTGACTATCCGCCGCCGGAGCAGGGGCTGTATGCGCTCTATCCGCCTGGCCGGCATCTCTCAGTCAAGGTGCGGAGCTTTGTGGATTTTCTGGTCGATCGCTTCGGCGGCGAGCCCGCATGGGATCGCGCCTAAAACTGCCTCTGGGCGGTGCTGACGATACCTCGGACGCGACAAAGTTGAGCGCGAAGGGCATTTGACTATCATATCAGCATTCCGCAATTTGAATTCACTATTTAAGGCCCGAAGCCGACGTGCATGTCGATTGGCGTGATGTCCGCTTCCGGCGGTAGAGCGGTCCCGAGAAGGAGCTATTCCTTGTTTCCTCTCCTGAACCCGAGGCACCTACGACTTTCTTGAGCTGACTACATGCGCGGATACATCGAACGCTAGGCCGCCCGCCGGCATAGCGTAGCGGGCGAGCACGTTCTCCGCTTCTATCAGGATACGGTTGATCGTTGGTTCGGGCAGAGCAACGCCCATCACGGGCAACCAGCCCCTGATCTCCGCTTCCACGAACTCGTGCGTGCTGGGAAACTGCGCCCTGCCTTTGCGGGTCTCGACATCGACAGATCCGGCTCCTGCGCCGCTGAACAGAGCGGCCAGCGCTTGTCGGTCTCCGAGCGCGAAGGGCGCTCGAAGCGCATCGCCAGCGGCGTTGCCGGCGACGCGGTCGAGCACGGCCACGAGGGCCGCAAATGCGGGGGCATTCTCGAGGCTGTCCCAAACTGCGACCGCGCAGCATCCTCCCGGAGCCAGCACCCGCAACATCTCACGAACCGCCTTGTTGCGATCGGCAAAGAACATGAGGCCGAACTGGCAAACGACGGCATCGAAAGAACAATCCGGGAAGGGAAGCGCCTCGGCCATGCCCTGTTCCCAGTCGATCACGGGTGAAACGCTCTTCGCTACCGCCAGCATTCCGGCATGCGGGTCAAGCCCCACGACATGGCCGGTCTGTCCCGCACGCGCTGCGGCCTCGCGGGCCAACACCCCAGTGCCGCAAGCGACATCCAAAACTCTGTCTCCAGACTTGATGTTCGCGGCATCCGCCACAATTGGGGTCCATTGCCGGAAAAGGGCCGGAACGAACAGCGTCTCATATGCAGTTGCCGCCTCGATCAAGGCTTGGGGGACAGTCATGTTCTCGCCTCGCTCGCAGAATGGCATTCCACACAACATCGAGCGTCACGATCACAAGGCAGCGACCGGGTTTCACTTGACGCCGATGCCGATGTTGATCGGACTGGTCAGAACTGCCGCCTCGGACCCTGCAGCTCGCCCGCGGATCAAATCATCCGCGGCTCGCTGGATGACGGCAATCTGAGCTTGAGTGAGGTTGAGCTCTGCAAGCATCGCGCCCGGCAGCGGGTTGCTGTTCGTAATCCAATCCCAGAAATGCCTGCCGGACCTGTATTTCGTCTGCTTGCTGGTCTCCTCGACGCGCGCCGTTCTGAGTCCTGCATTGACCATTTCGACGCGCAGCTTCTCTGGGTCTTGCACCTGGAACGGCAGCGGAGTCGGGTCCAGTGGCAGGCCCCTGAAATTGGGCACCGCGGCTTGCACAGCACGGACGAAGAATTGCAGGAACTCGATCTTCAGCGGCGAACCGAACGCGACTACCACCACCCTGCCGCCGCCCTTCGTCACGCGGGTCATCTCGCGCAGGCCGCGCGGCAGATCAGGAAAGAGCATCACGCCGAACTCGGAGACGGTTATATCGAAACTGTCAGGCTGCAGATTGAGGGCGTGTCCGTCCATCACGTCAGCTTCAAGCTCGAGTCCTTCCTGACACGCGCGCAGCTTGAGCAGCCTTATCATCTTCGGGGAGATGTCTATCGCCGTAACCTTCGCTCCGAGCCGTGCCGCGGCGAGACTGACGGCGCCACTGCCTGCGGCCACGTCCAGCAGCCGCATGCCCGGGCAGAGGCCCGCACGACGCAGCGCCTCAGTGCCCAGGTCGAAATTAGTGGGCGTGACAAACTCGTCATAACCCGTCGCGACCTTGTCCCAGGCGCTGCGGTCTGCCTCACTTTGCCGGTTCATCATGACTTTCTCCGGATCTTGCCCATTTTGTCCCTGCCGCAATTTAACCCCAGGCCGAATCTGAACCTTTGCCGCAAGTCCACGTTTCTTTGCAGGCCGCTCGACAATCGGCTCGGCATGAGGAAAGCGGTAATGGACGCACTATCCGTGGCCCTGACCTCGGTGCGCATGACCGGCGCCATCTTTGCCGATGCCATCTGCACCGCTCCCTGGGGCTTTGGCGTCCCGGCGATGGATCGGGCAGCGCACATCCTGGCGCCCGGCACTGAACACGTTGTCGGCTATCACCTGGTTACCGAGGGAAAAGCGGTTGTTGGCCTCGATGGAGTTGAGGACGTTTTCCTTGCGGTAGGTGACGTTGTGATCTTTCCCCACGGCGATCCCCACACCGTCACGAACGGCAACCCGTCAGAACTGATCGACAGCGGTGCTTCGCTCGGCAAGTGGCTGGCGGGCGATATTAGCCCCATGCGGATCGGCGGCGGCGGCGAGACGACGCGTTTCGCATGTGGCTATTTCGGTTGCGAGCGCCATGCCGCGCGACTGTTCCTCGCCGGACTGCCCAGGATCATCAAGCTCAACATCCGGGGCGATGCTGCCGGCGAGTGGCTTGAAAGTTCCATACGGCACCTGCTCGCGGAGGCCGCGTCGCAGCGCCCCGGTCGAGCCGTCCTGCTGGCGAAGATGGCCGAGGCGCTCTTCATCGAGACGCTGCGGCGCTACACGGACCTGCTGCCTGCGGAGGCGAGCGGCTGGCTCGCGGGAGCGAGGGACCCGGTGGTCGGCGCAGCCCTGGCGTTGCTGCACCGCCAGCCCTGCCATCCCTGGACGGTGGCCGAGCTTGCCGCCAAGGCGGGAGCCTCGCGATCTCTCTTGGCCGAGCGATTCGCCGAGCTTCTCGGCGAGCCGCCTCTCACATACCTTGCACGCTGGCGGCTGCAGCTCGCTGCACGCTTGTTGCAGACCTCTCGGAAAACCATTCTGCATGTGGCCGTCGATGTAGGCTACGAGTCGGAAGCGGCGTTCAACCGTGCGTTCAAGCGTGAGTTCGGCCTTCCGCCGGCGCAATATCGGCGGACGCTTGCAAACGGACAAGGCGCCGCCTGGGACGACTGTTTGGTGGTTGGTAAGTCGTTCGCTGGCACCGGGTCGCTCAGCAGCGTGCGGCGCACGAGTGACACGTCGTTATCCGTTGGCAGCAGACGCCCGGCGCGAAGGCGGCGAATGTCGGCCTGAACGATGCTGCCGCCGGAATCGGACTGCTAGCGGACATCGATGCCATGGTTGGAAGCGGTTCCCGGCCGTGAAGGAGGCAGGCTGAATGTGCATGCCGTGAACGCTCGAATTGTTTCAAAAATTCCTCTGAAGGAGGGAAAGTGGGAATTCCCTCCTTCATTATGCGCCGCGATCCGATCAGCGCAGGTGGGCGGCGGCGCGTCGACGCTGACCGACTGCCGTCGTCTCTGTTCCGGATGCTGTCTTGTGACTGGCAACCACATGCCTGACAACCGAAAGGATTTTTGATCGCGTGTCGATGCGGGCGAACTCTTCGGCCATTTGCAAGCCGCGCAAGCGGTATGCTGGCTGATCCAGCACGGTGCGGACGGCGTTTCGCAACGCGTCCGGCGTCGGCTCGTTGGTGGCGAGATTGACACCAACGCCGGACCACGCCACGCGAGCGTTGACGTCTGCCTTGTCCTCCGTCATGCCCGCGGTGACCAGTGGAATTCCGAAACTCATGGCCTGGTTGACCGAGCCATAGCCGCCGTTGGTGACGAGCACGTTCACGCGGGGCAGCAACCATTCGAATGGCAAATAGCTGGCGAGTCGCGCGTTGGAAGGGACCGGGCCGGGAATGTCCTCGATCGGTCGCCCGCCGGCCGTCGCAATAACCAGCACGTCGGGCTCGTTGGCGAGCGCGGCGAGCGTCGGGGCGATCAACAGCTCGAAATTGTGATTGGCAAACGTTCCCTGCGTTACCAGTACAACCTTGCGTGAGCCGTCGAGCTCATGCGCCCAGGGTGGCAGCGGGGCCTGATCCGGGATGATCGGAGGCGTTCCGACGAAATGCACAGAGGACGGGATCGCGCGAGGAAATTCGAAGCTCGGCACCGACAATTGCATATAGGCGTCGGCGAGCTCGACGACCGTATGGAAAAGCGGGATCGACACCGGGCCGACACCCAGCGCCTTCAATGCCTTGTTGAGCTTGCGCATCACCGGCTGATCAACGGCTTCGTCATATTCCCGTGCGATGGCCGCGTATTGCTGGCGCTCTTCCTCCGTCGTCGCGGGCGGCAGACCAAGGAAGTTCGGCGCGCCGTCTTCGCGCGCCAGATGCAAGAACGATGTGCCACAGAGGGCGACAGGGGGCCGCTTCGAGCGCGATCCGAGCAACATCGGCAGCACACCGAAGAACATGTCGTCGCCGACGATCACGTCGGCCGGATATTCCTGTAATGCCAGCAGCAAGCCGCGGTGCTGCGCCGGGAGGGTATCGACGAAGAATCGTTCGAGAGCAATCCGGAACCATTCAAGCCCGGGCGGAAGATTTTTCAGTTCGGGAGCCACCGAGTCAATTGCACGCAGATCGAAATCCGCGCCGGGTGGAAGCGAAACGAATTTCGCTCCGCTACTTTCGATGCGATCCCGAAAAGCACTACCCGTCAGAAAAGCGAGCTCGTGGCCTTCAGCGAGCAGGACGCGTGCGATCGCAAGCAGCGGATTGAGATGGCCCGTCGCGGGCGTCGAAGCTATGAGAATTTTCATGGAGTGGTTCCTCTGATGTCGACAAGGAGCGGCCGCCCCGTTCGGGCGGCCGCTCGACTGAACAGAGACAAGTGCCGGTATCGTCGTTACGCCTCGACTTCCGCCCGACGCGAAATGGTTACGGCGGCAACGCATCATGGCTTTGCCAAGGCATCGGAGTTGGGTAGCAATCGCACGGGAGAGGTCTGCTAGTGGCCCTCAGCGAGTATTTTTTTGCTCTCAGCTAGCGAGGTCAGGGCTTGCATTGTTACGGCCGTCACCCGTCTTTCAGTCGTTGAAACTGGAGCGCAACACGCTGGTCATTAACTGTCTGCTCCCCAAAAAAGGAGCAAACAGGAATGAGCAATCAGATTGGCCAACGAGCGGTAATAATTGGGGCCGGCATTGGTGGGTTGTCAGCAGCCGCTGTGCTTGCGCCCTATTTCCGGCAGGTCTTGATCCTGGAGCGCGACGTGCTGAAACAGGCCCCGGAGGCGCGCCTTGGCGTCCCGCAAGGCCGGCATCCCCACGGGCTTCTCGCAGGCGGCCTCAAGGCGCTAAACGAGATCTTCCCCGGATACTCGGAGGCACTGATCCAGGCCGGTGGCGTTCCCGTCAGTGTCGCCCAAGACGTTCGTTTCGAGCATCCCGTGATCGGACGGTTGCCACAGCGTGACCTCGGGCAAACGCTGGTCTGTGCATCGAGGCCGCTGCTCGAGTTGGTCCTCAGGCAGAAGGCCGAAAGAATTGCGAACCTTGAAGTCCGGTCGGGATGCAAGGTAACCGAGATTGTATCCGCACTGTCGAGTGCGAATGTGCAAGGCGTACGGTTCGTCCATCAATCCGGCGTGTCGGCGTCGATCGACGCCGACCTGGTGGTCGATGCGTCGGGCCGGGGGGCACCGACATCGGCGCTCTTCGACACCCTCGGCCTCGAGCAGCCGGAAACCAGCCAGATCGACGTTGATCTGTATTACACGTCGGCGGTGGTCGAGCTTTCGGAGCGCACCTCAAGGAACTGGAAACTGGTGCTGACGCTAAACGATCCGCCCACGATTGGTGATCGCGGCGTACTGGTTCCGATGGAGCGCAACCGCTTCATGGTGACGATATGTCAACGTGGCAGACTGCAGCGGATCGACGGATGGGACAAATATGTGGCGGCCTTCCGCGGCCTGATCGCGCCAACCATCTACGATGCGCTTCGCCACGCCAGGCCCGTCGAGGAACTTCGACAGTTTGCATTTCCAACTAACTTGTGGCGGCACTTCGAGCGAAGTCGGCGCCTGCCCCGCGGACTTCTGCCCATCGCGGACACGCTTTGCCGCTTCAATCCAATCAACGGTCAGGGCATGTCCTCGGCTGCGCTGCAGGCACGGCTTCTGCGCGATGTTTTGGAGCTTGCCGTCGCCGAATCCGATCCGGTAGTTGCATTGCAGGAAGGATTCATGGCGGAAGTCGCGTCCGTCCTGGAAACGCCGTGGGCCATGTCGACCAACCGCGATCTGCAATTCCCTGATGTGCGCGGGCCGCGGCCGGAGCATTTTCAGGAGAACGTCGAGTTCGAATCCGCGATGTTCCGCGCAGCGGTCACGGATCCCGTCGTTCACAAGGCGGCCATGGATGTCAATCAACTGCTGCAACCCGGGTCGCTGCTTCGATCTCCCCACATCATGGAGCGAATTGAAGACGCGAACGGAACGCGGGCCGGCTGGAGCCATCCCGAGGTCATGAGCGGACCGTCCACCCTGCATCTGCGGACCAGCGTCCCGAGGGGATGATCGCGCTTCCTGAGGTTGCATCACGCGGGGACCATCGGCCGACTAAATCGGCCGATGGTCCGAATGCGAGGTGTCGTTTCACGCATGCGTGAGGGCATCCGGTCGCGGCTTTGTGATGAAAAGCTCCTTCATCATCGCGCGATCGTTCCCAAATGCAGCGTTTCGGCCGGGGAACAGAGTTCTCCTCTTCGAGAAAAATTTGCTAATGCCCGCTCGGCCCAGGACCGCTTCCACTTGATCCTTCACGAAACCAAAATCGCCCGAATTGCGCGATCGCTGCTGCGTTGGGCTTGCGTGTTGGCGCTCGCCTGCCTGCAGCAGTCGCCTGCGCTTGCGCAAGCCATCGAACAGCCCGTCGAGACCGACAGCGTCGCGCTCGAAGAGCCAATCACGCCGATTCCCGTGCCCCCTGCGCTTGATCCGTTGAAGGTCAAGCTGGGTGAGCGGCTTTTCCGGGATCCCCGTCTATCCCGCGACAATTCGCGCAGCTGCGCGTCGTGCCATGATTTGTCCGGCAACGGAGCGGGCAGGAAAAGCCTGGACCAGAGCATTGACGGTGCGACGATCCCGCTCAACACGCCCACGGTATTCAACGCGGCGCTAAGCTTCCGGCTCGGCTGGGAGGGTCGATACCGCTCTCTCGACGGTCAGACTGCAGCCCTGCTCGAAGCGTCGCATGCCATGGACAACAAGCTCGCGGAGATCGTGAGGAGACTGAATTCGGATCCTGATATCCGGGGTCAATTTGTTGCCGCATACGGCCGGGTTCCGGATGCAGGAAAAGTCGTGGATGCTATCTCGACATTCGAGCAGACGCTGCTGACGCCTGGCAGCCGGTTCGACCGTTGGCTAAAGGGAGACGCGAGCGCGCTGTCGACGGCTGAGCTGAACGGATACCGGCTCTTCAAATCGCTGGGCTGCGTTTCCTGTCACCAAGGCGTGAATGTTGGCGGCAATCTCTTCCAGCGTCACGGCATCTTTCATCCATTGGCCTCGCCGCGGCCGGAGATTCTTCGCGTTCCCAGCCTTCGCAACGTCGCGACGACCGCTCCCTATTTTCACGACGGCAGCGCGCCAACCCTCGAGGATGCGGTCAGGAAGATGGGCCTTGCCCAGCTTAACGCGAGCCTGACCGATGAACAGGTCAAGGAGATTGTTGCCTATCTGGGAACGTTGACGGGGACATTTCGCGGCAAGCCTGTAGGAGCCGCACCTTGAAATTCGCGACGGTCGCCGCTGTCTTGCTGTTCCTGCTGTCGCTGCTAGCTTGGTTGAGCAGCCTGAGCCTGGATACCACCCGCTTTGACCGCGAGCTCAAGGCACTCGACGATTTCGCACGATCGGAGCGCGGAATCAGCAGGGAAGTGCTGACGGCACGCGCCGGCCTGTCGCGCAACTACGACGCCCTGGTTCGCATGACCGAGGCCTATGACAGGGCGCTCGAGCGGCTGCGCGAAGTCGCAGCAGAAGGACCGGCAGAGCGCGCCGCCGTCGAGGCGCTTGCCGGTCGCGCCCGCAGGCAGGAAGACCTTGCCGAGAAGTTCAAGAGCAGAAATGCGATGCTGCAAAATTCCTTCGCATATTTCGGCATGTTCAATGCAGCTCTCGCGGAATCGCATGATGCGTCGGTTGCGGGCGCCGCGAACCAGTTGTCCGCGGCCATGCTGCACCTGACGCTGGACACCTCGTCGACCAGCGCCCACGAAGTGCAGGAGGCGATGAGCCTGCTCGCCGCCCTGCAGGGGCCGTCAAGCGATGCTCCGTCGATCCGGGCTGTGCTCGCGCATGGCGGCATGCTGCATGACCTTCTGCCGGCGACGGACGCGATACTGAAAGCGCTGATGACTGAAGCAAGCACGCGCGAGCAGGATGCGCTCCGTTCATTGATCGCGCAGCGCCTGCGCGCCGCCAGGGCGTCCGCGGGGCGATACGGCTTTCTGCTATATGTCGCGTCGCTGGGATTGCTGGGGGTCCTGATATACCTTGGACTACAGCTGCGAGAGCGCGCTGTTGCACTGCGCCGGCGCGCCGAGTTCGAGCACGTCATTGCGGGCATCTCGACGCGATTCATCAATCTTGCACAGCGCGAGATTGCGACGCACATCGAACAGGCGCTCGAAAGACTGGCCGGACTTGTTGGCGCGGATCGGGCCTACTTTGTGGTGCCGGGCAGGCCGGGACAATCCTATCAATGGTGCACGGACGGCGTGGCCTTTCCGCACGGCTGGCCTGCGCGTGTGCCTCAACTGGCCGCGCGCCTCGCCCTGGATGACCAGGACGTGATTCACTTCCCGTCGATTCAGCCTTCCGATCCCTATGATCCGAAGAACCTGCTCACCGAAGTCGGGCTTCGCGGCTGGCTCTGTGTTGCGGGACGTGACCAGCGCGAAACGCGCGCAGTCCTCGGATTTGATGCGCTCCGCGCGCGTGCGCTCACCCAGCATGGCGAAGTCAGGATCTTCCGGATGGCCTTCGACGTCATCGACAATGCTGTAAGGCGGGTCGCGCTCGAACGGGAAAAGGAGCGGCTGGAAGCCAATCTGCAGCAAGCCAGGCGGATGGAGACAATCGGCGCACTTGCCAGCGGCGTCGCGCACAATTTCAACAACATCATCGGCGCCATCATTGGATACACCGAAATGGCGGATGCACAGGTCCGTTCCGGCGGTGCGGACGGCAGCCACCTTGATCAGATCCGCCATGCCAGCGAGCGCGCGCGCCAGCTTATCGATCAGATTCTTTCCTTTGGACGCAAGCAGGGCGGGCGCGGACGCGTGAGTATCAATTCACTGGTGGCCGAAACGGAACATTTGCTCAGGGCCTCGCTGCCTCCCGATTTCGAGCTCGTGGTGCAACAGGCGGCGGAGGATTCGGACGTGTTGGCCGAGGCTGCCCCGCTGCAGCAGGTCTTCCTCAATATTTGCCGCAACGCCGTGCAGGCGACGAATGAGCGCGGCAGGATCGAGATCCGCACCGACTCCTGGGACAACGATAGACCGATGCGAATTCGCGGCAGCGAAATCGGTGCGGGACGCTTTGCAATCGTTTCGATCTCGGACACCGGTCATGGAATGGACGAGGCGACCATGGACCGGGTCTTTGAGCCGTTTTTTACCACCCGGCCCGAGGGCAATGGCCTCGGACTGTCGACGGCGCGCCTGACCGTCCTGGAGCATGGCGGTGCGATCGACGTGAAGAGCGTGCCGGGGGCCGGCACGCGTTTCGACATTTGGCTTCCATCGGCGCATGCCGGGGGCGCGGCCGCCATTGGCGCTGCTTCGCCGCAGGCCGCCCGTGGTCGCGGCGAGATGGTGATGATCATGCAGCCGGACACCGCGCGGCTGTTGTTGGACGAGGAAATCCTGGCCGCTCTCGGTTACGAGCCTGTCGGCGTGTGCGAACCGTCTGAAGCATTGAAGATGTGCCGCGAATATCCCGGACGCTTTCATGCGATCCTGATATGCCCCAATCCGGGAGCAGGTGCGGCGCTGGCATTGGCGGCGAGGGCGCACGAGGCGGCGCCTTCCTTGCCGATCCTGCTCGCCATTCCGTCCGCGAGACACCTCGATCCCGCCCAGCTCGCGGCTTCGGGCGTTTCGGAGGTTCTGCATTATCCGTTGATGTCCTCGGCCCTGAGCAGTGCCTTGTCGCGCTGCCTGACGGTTCCGCCTGCAGCCATGTTGCACTGACGATCGACGGCAGGCGGGACCGTCCGGCGAGATGGTCCGCCCGTCGCCGATCTAGCAGCCTCTGCAGATGATGATTTTCCGGTCGATTAGTTGGTCTTCCCGCCTCAGTTCGAGGTCGACCGGCGAAAGCATGATGGGCGGAATGTCACTGACGCGGGGTTGCCGGTGGCCGACCGGGGCCTGTCTTGGCGGTGGCACGATCGCCGCGTTGTCGTTGCGGTTGATGGCCAACCTCGATCTGGTCCCGTCCGCGTCCTCCGTTGCATGGACCATCGAGGCAGATCCAACAAGCAGAGCGGCCACGACGATTCCTGCACCCGATATCTTCGACATCTTCAATTCTCCTGACTTCGAACTGGCGTGCGACGCCTTGTGCGTCGGCGGTCAGGATTGCGGGCGGCGGCTACATCACGGTTTCGCGCGGTCGCCATCGCGCTACCTCTGAAACCAATGGCTGCGAGCGGTAGTGGTGAACTGGCCGCTTCTAAGAGTTTCGGCTTGCGCTGAATGGAACTCTCACGGTCATTTGAAGCCGTCCAGCTCTGACGAAATGATCGAACGCATACTAATTGGGATGGGCGCACGGGGTTAGTTAATTGCTTGCTGGCGGTTTTTGCCAATGACTGAAAGTGCAGGTCACGTCATCGTCGTCGACGATGATCCTTCGCTGCGCCAAATGCTGACGCGGTTCCTGGAAGAGCATAGTGTTCCCGTGAAGGCCGCATCGGGCCGGGCGGAGCTGAATCGGTGTATGGAAAGCATCGATCCCGGCTTGATCATGCTCGACCTCCGGCTTGGCCAGGATGACGGCCTTGATCTCCTCCGCGACATTCGTTCGAGCTCGGATGTGCCGGTAATCGTCATGACCGGGCACCGCTCGGATGACATCGACCGCATCGTCGGACTTGAGCTCGGCGCGGACGATTACCTCGTAAAGCCCTTCAATCCGCGCGAGATGCTGGCCCGTATTCGCGCCGTGCTGCGGCGTCAGGAAATGGGACGGATCGCGCGAGCCCGCGATCCGGAGCGGGGAGGCTACCGGTTCGGCGGCTGGCGGCTGGAGCGGCGCGGCCGCAGGCTTCTTGATGCCGACGAGAGGCCTGTCCCCCTGAGCAAGGGCGAGTATGCATTGTTGCTGGCCTTCCTGGAAGCGCCGCAACGGTCGCTATCGCGCGAACATCTTTTGCAAGCGACCCGGATTCACGAGGATATTTTCGATCGCAGCATAGATGTCCAGGTGCTCCGGCTGCGGCGCAAGCTGGAGACAGACCGGAGCGCCCCGCGCGTGATCCTGACCGAACGCGGAGTGGGTTATGTCTTCGCTCTGCCGGTCGAGGCCTACTGAAAAAAAGCCGGAAATGCGGCATCCCCGGTTACAGCCGTAACCTTGTTTTGCCTGCCTGAGATAATCGGGTAGTTGGCGGCTGGCAAATTCTCCGCATCACGTTGCGGAGGATTTTGATTTGCCAAGACACTCGTATTTCAGTTCCAGCGCGGTTCCCCTGTGCGACAGGCGCGTACCGGAGCGGACCCGTCAGCATTCGCGAACCGGTCGGCGCTGGGCCATCCAGGTGCTCGCACGAATCGCAGTCGCTGCCTCGTGCACGAGCTCAGCCGCTGCGCTTGATCTCGGCCACGTTCGGACCGCCCATCTGGCCGGGCGGCATGACGTCCAGGCCGATACGCGCGCACTCCGTCATCGATGACGCCTCGTCGCGCTGTTCATCCCAACCAGTCCCCCAATGAACCCTAAGGAAAGCCGGACATGACCATGGCTATCGCGCTCCTCTCCATGCGAATCATCCAATTGCTCGCGCGCTTGAAGCGGACGATCGAAATCGAGCTGGCGGTTCGTCACGCCATCACTGAACTGAGCGAAATGAACGATCACATGCTTCGAGACCTCGGCATCACCCGCGGCGATATTGAAAACGTGGTGCGCCGGCCGGGCGTCCGCGTCGGAACGGACGAGCGTTCGCCGATTCCCGGCGACCAAACCGCAACCATCGTGCCGCGCATTGTCGCAAGCACCCGCCGTTCGGACACCTCAGTTCGATCGCTGCCGCCCCAGACAGCGGCTTGAATGGACAAGATAAGAGAGGAATGATGAACATGGTCAGCCCACAAATCGCGTTCTTGCCGCAGGATTCCGCGGCTTTGCCGAAAGCTAGCTCGAGTCTGGTGCGCCGGCTCGCAGCGGCCAGGAACGATCCTGCGAAGCAGCGCATTCGAGCATGGCTCGCAAATCTCGAAGATGAGCGGCTGCTTAGCCTTGGCCTGACGCCGCAGGACATCGTTGTCCTGCGCGGTGGAACGCAGCGCCCGCCTGAAACCTCCCAGGCGGATATCCGAACGAACGGCGGCTCGGTTACTAGATTACGGCCGACCTTGCAAAGAGAGGCCGCAGGACAAACTGCTGCGGCAGAGGAGATCGGAAGACAATGACTGATTTCATCGAAAACGCATTGCTCACGTTGAGCGGACAACTCCCAGGCCACGTTTCCAGACCTGGCGACCGCCGTTACGCTGCTGCGACCGCGATTTGGGCAAAGCCGGTTGGCCCTATGCCACGCGCCGTCGTTCACTGCCGAACGCCGCAGGACATTCAGCTCGCGATCGTAGCCGCGCGTTCCGCCGGTTTGTCGCTCTCGGTGCGTGGCGGCGGTCACGACTGGGCCGGCCGCGCCTTGTGCGACGGACTGGTGATCGATCTCAGTAACATGCGGGACGTGTTCGTAGCCGCCGACCGGCGCAGCGCACTCATCGCTGGAGGTGCGCGCGCCACCGACGTTCTCGCCGAAACCGACCCGCTGGGCCTTGCGGCTGTGACGGGTTCATGCGGTGCCGTCGGCATGGCAGGGCTTACCTTGGGCGGCGGTTACGGACCGTTGATTGGCCGCTTCGGCCTTGCGCTCGACAATGTAGTCGCCGCCGACGTTGTTCTGGCGGATGGACGTATTGTCACCGCTGAACATGGCCGCGACGAAGACTTGTTCTGGGCATTGCGCGGCGGCGGCGGCAATTTTGGGGTCGTCACCGCGATGCGCATTCGCTTGCATGAATTGCCCAGCGTTGTCTCGGGCATGCTGATCTATCCGTTCTCGGAAGCTAAGGCTGTACTTCGGCGCTATGCCCGGTTGGCGCCCTCCATGCCGGATGAACTAAGCGTCCAGCTTGGCGCTGTCGCCGGCCCTGACGGCGTGCCGGTGATCCTAATGGTGCCAACATGGTGCGGCCCGTCAAGCCAGGCCGATGCGCATATCGCGCCGCTGCTTGAACTCGGAACATTGCTCGAGAACAGCCTCGATGTGGTCCGCTATGGGACCTCTTTGTCGGTGTTCGACCCGCATATCGTGGACGGGCGGCGGACTTTCATGGAGACCTGCTCACTTCCCGCTCTCGACGATCTAGCGGTCGATGCTTTCATTGAAGGCGTGGCGAAAGCCGTCTCGGCCGGATGTGCGGTCCTCACCCACGAATTCAAGGGCGCGGCGTCGCGCGTGCCCGCCAAAGCCACGGCGTTCGGCCTGCGCCGAGATCACGTGTTGATCGAGATCCTCGCTTCGCTTCCGGACCGATCGGACGCATTGGAAGAGGAGCAGCATCGGCGATGGGCTGAAGACACCCGGCAGCGGTTCAGCGCAATCGCGCTTCCAGGCGGCTATCCGAATTTGCTTGGCATCGGTGACACGGATCGCGCCGCGAATAGCTTTGGACCCAACGTCGAACGCCTGGTCAGAGTCAAGCGGCTCTACGATCCGGACAATGTCTTCAGTTCCGCGATCCCGCTGCCGGCTGGCCGATACGCGATCGCCGCCGAGTAGGCGGCCATCGTACCCGGCCCCAAGACGAGCATCCAATGGAAAGCGCGATACCGAGGACCTCATGTTAAAGACACGTATCACAGAGCAATACGGACTAAAGGTTCCGTTCATCAACGCAGGCATGGCGTTCATTGCTACCGCACCTCTGGTGCGCGCGGTATGCGAGGCCGGCGGAATGGGAATGTTGGGCGCTGCTGCAATGCCCCCCGACGTGCTGCAAGAGGCGATCCGCAGTGTCAAAGCAGTCAACCCTGCGTGCTTCGGCGTCGACATCATTGGCCGGTTCAGCGGGATCGAGCACATCGAGTTGTGCGTCACTGAGAAGGTCCCAGTTGTTGTATTCTTTTGGGATGACGTGCCGGAGGAGTGGCTGTCGCGTCTGCGGAAAGCAGGTAGTCATATCTGGTTTCAAGTTGGCAGCGTGGACGAAGCGAAAGCCGCTTTCAGGCGCGGAGCCCAAGGGCTCGTTGTGCAAGGCAGTGAGGCCGGCGGCCACAACCGAGCTGTCGCAGCGACTTTCTCATTGCTTCCCGCAGTCATCGATGCAGTCCCCTCTGTACCCGTCGTCGCTGCGGGCGGCATTGCCGACGGTCGGACCGTTGCTGCTGCGTTGGCACTCGGCGCCGACGCGGTCTGGGTAGGGACTCGCCTACTTGCGAGCTTCGAGGCCTATGCCCATCCGCAATACAAGGACCGCGTCGTCGCTGCTGGCGTCGAGGATACGGCGCGCCATCTGATCTTCGGTCCGGAATTTCCCGACGCTTCGACTCGCGGGTTGCGCAACCGCATCGTGCGGGAATGGGAACGGCATGACAATCCGCCGCCATACATGGTGATTCCGGATTCGGAGACTTCGGTAATCGGTCAGGCCAACGTTTATGGACAAGAAATTCCTATGAAGCGGTTTTGTGGATTTCCGCCAACCCCAGAGTTCACGGGTGATTTCGAAGAGATGAGCCTGCTTGCCGGCGAATCGGTTGGGCAGACCAAACAACTGATGAGCGCGGCCGGGATCATCGATGAGATGATCAGCGGTGCCGAATCGGTGATCAGAAAGCGCCTGGGATCGATGGTCGTGGACCTAATGACGAAGATACAGGCGAGCTGACAGGCCGGTTGCCCGCACGGGAGGGAAACTACCCTCGTCCGTCTATGGCCGCCGATGAGCGACATTGCCAAGCCGAGGTCATGAAATTAGACGGCGGACGTTAGAGGCGTAAGGCGGCGCCACAGGGCCAGGGCGCCGATATATGCTAAGCTCCTCTGACTGGCGTGGGAGGGGATTGTGACGCGACGAGAGTTCATCGCACTCATCAGCAGCACGTCGGCAATCCGACGAATCGACGCGCGTGCAGAGCGCTCGCCGGAACGCGTTCTCTATTTCACATATTCGGCCGGCTATCGGCACGACGTGATACCGCTTTCCGGTGAGATACTGATGCAGCTCGGAAGGAATTCCGGTGCCTTTGAAGTCATCGCAACGGACGACACGTCTGAATTTTCGACCGGAAACCTCGAGCGGTACGCCGCGGTGATGTTCTACACAACGGGCGAAATTCCCATGAGCGACGCCCAAAAGGCGGCACTTCTCGACTTTGTGCGCGGGGGCCGTGGCTTCCTCGGCATTCATTCCGCCACGGACACATTCTACGCTTGGCCGGACTATCTCGATCTGATCGGCGGCTACTTCAATGGTCATCCCTGGCATCAGGTTGTGACAATCGACGTCGCTGATGATGCAGATTCGATAGTATCGTTTCTCGGGAATTCTTTGCAGTTGAAAGACGAAATCTACCAAATCAGTGACTTTGACTATCGCGGATCGCACGTACTCCTGCGACTAGACCCAAGTTCGGTGGACCTTGGCAAGACCGGTGTGCATCTACGCCCTTATGGTTGGCCGCTCGCCTGGAAACGGCTTTTCGGCCTGGGACGCGTATTCTATTCAGCGCTCGGCCATGAGGCGTCAGTCTGGCGGGACCCGCGCTACCAAAGAATCCTCACGAACGCTATCCTCTGGTCCACGAGAAGGCCGACCTAGAAGTCGATATTCTTGCGCACGGTTTCGTTCGATCGCCTGGTCGGCGCGACCGAGCAGTGGAGGAGGCACGGGTACCCCAAGTGCCTTGGCGCACTTCGGACCTGCCGACCGTCATGCCCGGGTTGGTTCAAAAGCGAACTTCAGAGTTGGTCGCCGCCACGTCAGCCATGAGCCGGAAGCGGACACGCGGGCATCGACTTGGGAGGGAGTGCCGCTTGGCCTGAGACCTATTGTCGGTGAAACGAGGTCCCTCAGTATCAGCAGTCACAGCCCAGCTACGAGAACCACGAATGCCGCCGTTCTCGGACGTTGCCGGATGACTCAAGTCCTACCGAGATCCCCTACGGCCTGACCGTCGTCTGGCCGCCAAATGGGAACGCGCGGGAAATCTTGCGCCTCATCGGCTCTTCTACCCAGACAAAGACAACCGCCGAACAAAAGATCGCGAGCGCCGCGGTAAGCACGATGAGCAACGTCGGATGTTGCGTCGCCAAGAGTCGGTCGAGAGCGCGATTGTCGAACGCTAATACGGCGCTGAATATCGGGAGGTGGAGCAGATAGAGCGAGTACGAAATGCGGCCCAGAAATTGGCAGATCGGCAACGACAGCACGCCACCGTTCATGCTGGCCGCTCCCAAAATGAGCGGTGCCCAAGCCGCGGCCGAAAGTCCGTTGTGAAGAACAATCTCGGAAATGTTTTGGGCCTGCGTCAGGAGGATCGCGGCAACAATGAAGAACGCGCAAAGCATCAAGCTGGAATTGAAACGCTGAGGCTGCCGCTTCCACAGCGCGTAGAGCACAAGTCCGAGACAAAATTCCGGCAACCGCCCCGGGGGAAAATATTTGATCCACTGCGCCGCGATTTCTTGCGTTGGGCCGGGCTGCGATAGGAGAATCGAGCCTTGCGTGGACACAGTGGTCCAGACCCATACAAAAACAGCCGTGGTAGCTAACCAACAGCCGAGCGTGGCAAAAAGCACTTTTAGGGGGTTGCGCATAATCGGCGCCAAAAGAAAAGGAAGCATCAGGTAGAAAAACGCCTCCACTGAAATCGACCAACTGGGGCAGTTGAGCGAACACGCCGTTCCAGGAAACCAAGCCTGTAGACCGAAAGGTGCTACCAACAAGCTGCTTGTCGCCAACGTGGTCGTCACACCTGGCGTCATCCTATCGAGAGAGGCCAACAGGAACGGCACGCCAGCCATCAAGGACAGCATGTAAACCGGGTATATCCGCGAGAGTCGTGCCAGCGCATAGCGATACAGCGCTCCTGCCTTGGCAAAATCGACCTGATGATAGTTGTGGGCAAGAATGAAACCGGACAGAACGAAAAAGAACGAAACGCCGGTGTAGCCCAGGCGCACGACTTGGCTCTCAAATATGCTGCCCGAGATGCTTGTGTAATGATACAAAAGGACATACGCGGCAGCAAAAAAGCGAAGCGATGTCAGGGCTTCGAGGTGCTGGACCGCAGGGTGCGCCGTTGTCTCGTCGCCAAAGTTCTGCATGCAATATGGTCCCTCAAATAGGCACCTCTCACCGCACGGGACCACATACAACGGGGGTCCGAGAGCCCCAAAAGAAAGACGACAGTGAAACTTGGGCGAGCGGTGCCGAGTCTCCAGCACCATATGCACGAGTCGCTAACCTATAGGCAATGTCCTGTCCCGGCGTGTAGCGGCCGGTACGCACCGCGGTGTATTATTCAGAAAATCAGCCTAAATTGCGCTAATGCGGATCCTATCCTTTGTCCTTTTAGCGGTAGTCGTCATTGGAATCGCTGGCCTATGCTATGTCCATAAGATTGGGCCTTTTCGTCCCTTGCTAAGCCGCGAAAGATACTTCGCTATTCGCGATGTCATTCGGACGACGCCTTCAGCCGTGATTGTTTTTGGCGACAGCATTGTGGAAGCCGCACCGTTGCCGCCGTCGATTTGCGGCACTCCGATAGTGAATGCCGGTATTGGAGGCGCAGGCATCGATTATTTTGTGCGATACTCGAAGGAGTTGGTCGGCGCGTCGGCTCCGAAGCTGATCGTACTCGCTGTCGGCATCAATGATGCGCATGAGGAAACATTGCGATCCTTCCGATCCCGATATCAGACTGCGGTCGCTGCTCTTTCGCAGCGAGCGCCTCTCGTGTTGGCTACAATCGCCCCCGTTGAACCTGGCACATTCACGCAAATGATCATTCCGGAGGCTCTGCCACTTCTCAACGAAACGATCAAAGACACGGGTGAAACGATCATCGACCTAAATGAACAAATGATCGGATCACACCTCACGACCGACGGCGTTCACTTGAACGCTAAAGGATATGCTCTTTGGACCAGAGCAATCATCGAGGGCATTAAGAAAGGTTTGGGCTGCGAGGCGTAGTTGAAATCGATACAGGAAGCGCGGGTCGGGAACACGATAATGGATGGCGTGAGGCTAAGCGATGCGCTTAGGTGTCGCGCCGACGACCCTCGTCACTCCAACAACACAAGCGAGTTCCAGCAAGCGGCTTATTTGGGCAACATGCGCAGCTTGCAGGCGCTTGTCGGGCTGGTTCCTGTGTCCAAAATTGAACCCGGGCTTTCACTTGAGCGCGATCGATGACGCGCTCAATGGGCTGATCGAAAGGACTGCGGCCTACTGATCTTTAGGCCATTGGCCTTCAGGGCAATAGCTCAATGGAGTGTGACGGCATAACCTCTGTTTGCAGGGAGTGGATAACCAGCGATCGATCGAAGGTATGGGTTTGGAGGCGGCGCATCCATATCCTTGTGACACTGCATTCGGCTGCGACCACCGCGAGGGGGCGTACTCATGTATCGTGACTTCGCTGCTGACCGTTCGGCGGGCTCCGACGAACACTCATCAACCTATCGGGAAAACGCCAGTACCGTGTTGAAGTCCTTTCGCGTCGCCTCTGTGACTGCAGAAGAGGAAGCAGAGTTGATCATGCGCAGGCTCGTGCGCAATTACTTGGAGCGTTCGCCGCTATCGCATCACGAAGGATAGGACGGGTTCAGGTCGTCGTGGGGCGCGCTCTCCGATCGTGCCTGCATCGGCGACCTCACATTTCACGATCTCAGAGGCACGGCTGTGGTGCGCCTCGCCATCGCCGGCGCGACGGTGCCGCAGATCGCAACGTTCACGGGTCACAGTTTGAAGGACGTTTGAGGCCATTCTGGACGCGCGCTACGTCGGTCGCGATGTTCAACTCGCCGAGGCGGCGGTGCTGAGGCTCGAAGCGAGAACAAGACTGTAAACGGTGAGAGGCCTCTCACGCACCCGCTTCGCTTAAGTATCTGAAAAGCTTGGTGGGCGCACCAGGGCTCGAACCTGGGACCCGCTGATTAAGAGTCAGCTCTTTTGTAAGCAACTACAGATGCTTAGGTGTAAAAGACCCTGCCGACGGAGCTATATAGATCAATAGGTTACAACTGAATTGTAAATCGGAAAGCCGGATTTCTTGGCCTGTGCCCCCTGCGTCCCGAACGCAGTGAGTATCTTCTAAGATCGCCGTTATCGGCGCCCTTCTTTGGTGGCGCCCGCCATTCTTGAGCGTCTGCTCGCCAAGGTCAATGAAATCGACTGGGACCTTGCCGCGAACCTGTTCGTAAGCGGATGACGAGATGCAGATGCCACCGGGCTCCGCGATGCCCTCTAGTCTTGCCGCGACGTTGACGCCGTCCCCGAGAATGTCGTCGCCCTCGATCAGGATGTCCCCGAGGTTGATACCGATCCTGAACAGCATGCGGCGGTCCGCCGGGACACCTTGGTTGCGTTCGGCCATTAGTGCCTGCACAGCGACCGCGCATTCAACCGCATCGACCGCCGAAGGAAACTCAAGCAACACACCGTCCCCCGTGCTCTTAACGAGGCGTCCCCCGTGCTTCTCCACGAGAGCATCGGTTACCTTGCGGTGTTCGCGGAGTGTGCGGGCCGTGCCGACCTCGTCGAGGCCCATGAGCCGCGAGTAGCCCGCGACATCAGCCGCGACTATGGCGGCGAGCCTGCGTCCGACACGACCTGATTGCTCTTGCTCCATATAAGCGCACGCGCCCTTACGTTTATGCCCAGCGTCGGATGCCACTCATGGGCCACGAGCACACTTGGCTCATTCAGGCAACCCCGCTTTGCGAAGGCCCTCAATCATCAGCTTCGCGCTTGATCGCCTACCCTGATTGATCCACGCCGATATTGTGAAGGCGGGATCGACCCCAAGCAGACGCGCCGCCGCCTCGCGGGCTTCAGCGTCACGACCGAGATGGGCGAACGCGGACGCGAGACAGCGGTAGGCTGGCGAATAGGAAGGGTTCCGACGCTGGGCTTTCTTCCCTGCGACGATGGCCTCGTCAAAGCGACGAAGCTCGATAAAGGCAAACCCTATACCGGCGAGCGCTCGATGTAGCAGCGGGTCTACCGGGCTAACGCGCATGGCGCGTTCAAAGCTCGGGACCGCTTCCTCCGATAACCCCGCAGTCGTGTAGACCCAGCCTCTGTAGTGCCATGCGTTAAATGAATTTGGGTTGAGCGCGACCGCCCGGTCTGACGTTTCGATGGCACTTTCATAATCGCCGACCATGTACACCGAGGTGGCGGAGGCCGATGCTAACGTGTCTGGATCACTATCGTCGATGCTCAATGCCAGGCGATGCAGCCGAATTGCTTCCTCGCGGTCGAATTGAAGGTCGATAGTGTAGCCCCAAAGGACGTTGAGCGTGTGACAGTGAGCCGTTAGTGCCGCGGCCAAGCCGAACCGAGGGTCTAGCTCCAAAGCGCGACGAGCCAGCGTGATCGCCTCGGCCAATCCTTCGCGGCTCGATAGGTAATACTGCTGCATAGCTCGGAGATAAAAATCATAGGCAGTGAGGTTCTCCGGTCGCCGCCGCGTCGCGATTGCAATTTCTGTTTGAAGCAATTTTGGCTGAATGGCTGAGACAACGGCGACCGTAACTTCGTCCTGAAGGGCGAAAACATCTGTTAAGTCACGCTCGAACCTGTCCGCCCAAAGGTTCGTGCCTGCCACCGCATCAATCAACTGTCCTGTGATCCGAACCTTCCCTGACGCCTTGCGCACGGACCCCTCAAGGACATAGCGTACTCCAAGTCTGCGTCCGACTTCCTTCACATCGACGGCTTTGCCCTTGAACGTGAAGCTCGAATTGCGAGCGATCACGAACAACCACTTGAAACGCGAGAGTGCCGTGATGATTTCCTCAACCATCCCATCGGCAAAGTACTCCTGCTCAGGATCACCGGACATGTTCTGAAACGGCAGGACGGCAATGGAGGGTCTATCGGGCAACGGAAGGCTCTCAGCCCCAGCAACACTAGGAGCTGCAGCCTCTCG
>Ga0081540_1000855_pt1 | contig 27644 bp, 30 predicted proteins | sample TabmetS2T1R1_FD_71024 | JGI IMG/M metagenome (GOLD analysis project Ga0081540, IMG submission 71024) | Tabebuia heterophylla rhizosphere microbial communities from the University of Puerto Rico - S2T1R1 | ecosystem: Host-associated > Plants > Roots > Rhizosphere ...
GCCACCTCCAGCTCCCGCGACTCGACGCCGGACATCAGGCGCCCCCCCGCGGCCGGATCGACACTGCCCGCGCCGAAGTGCTGGGTCGACTCGGCCCCGCAGGCGACGGCGAAGCGCAGGCATTCCTCGGGACGCTGGCCGTCGTAGCGGGAGGCGACGAACCCGGCGAGGAGAGCGTCGCCGGAGCCGACGGTCGCCACCGGCTCGACCTCGGGGGCGGTCACCTCGTAGGTGTGCCGAGCGTCGTCGGAGTCGAGCAGTGACGCGATGCAGCCCTCCGGGCGGGTGATCACGGCGTTCGCGGCCCCGAGCTCCACCAGGCTGCGGAGCCCGCTCAGCAGGTCCTCGCGGTCGTTGAATTCGTGGCCGACCGCGCCCTCGGCCTCTCGCAGGTTCGGTGTCACCACCGCCGGCGCCGCGCGGAGCGAGGCGATCAGCGGCTCGCCCTCGGTGTCGACGATCGTCTCGACCCCGAGGGCCTTCAGCTCCTCGACCATCCGGGCCGAGAAGGCGGGCGGAACGGAGGGCGGGAGGCTGCCCGCGATGGCGCAGATCCGCGCGCCCCGGGCCAGGTAGAGCAGCTTCTCGAGGAAGCGCTCGAGCTCCTGCGCGGTCACATCGGGACCACGCTCGTTGATCTCGGTCTGTTCTCCCGAGGTGGGGTCGATCACGGCGAGGTTCGTCCGGGACTCGCCCCCGATCCAGGTGAAGTCGGTGAGGATCGACTCCTCCGCCAGCCGCTCCATCAGCCGGGCCCCGGTGGGGCCCCCGGCGAGGCCGGTCGCGATCACGGGGCGCCCGAGCAGCTTCAGGGCACGGGCTACGTTGACCCCCTTGCCGCCGGCGACGGTGCTCGCCTCGACGGCTCGGTGGCGATTGCCCTGACGGAAGCTCGGCACGGCCACGGTTCGGTCGATCGCGGCATTGAGCGTGACGGTGAGGATCACCCGGTGCCTCCCTCCCGCTCCATCCTCTGGCGCCGCCTGCGCATCCGCTCCTCGTGCATCCTTCGCCTCTCCTCGGGAGTCCTTTGTCGGGGCGAGCGCTGCTGCTCGCGCTCAGTGCCCGGTGCCGGATCTTCGACCCTCGGCGTGCCGCGCCCTCTCATGATCAGCAGCAGTCCTACAAGTATCACGATCGCGGCAACGCCGATCAGGACGAACGGATTCAGGACCGCGGATTGCACCTTGTCGAGCGCGGTCGCCGCGCCCACGGCGTGTGCCGCCACGAGCGGGCTGGCGGCGGCCCGCTCGCCGTCGACCGTGACCGTGACGCTCCCCAGCCGCTGACCCTTGCGCACGTCGCCGCTGACCTCGTCGGGCGCTGTGACTCGCGTCGAGACCCGCTGGCCCTGACGAACGGTGACGGTGAGCGGGCGGGCGGCCAACAGCGGCAGATGGTCACCGCGGTAGTCCAGCCCCGGCGAGGCGATCTCCTGCCCCCGCGTCACCTTCTGGACCGGGTGATAGAGCGAGAAGCCGTAGTCGAGGAGCTCGAGCGTGCTCTGGTCGCGGACGTACTCGCTCGGCGTGCCGAGTACCGCCGAGATCAGGGTCGTCGAGCCCCTGGTCCCGGAGCCGACGAGCACGTAGCCCGCGCCGAGGGTGTGGCCCGTCTTGACGCCGTTCACCCAAGGTTCCTGGCCCAGGAGCGTGTTGCGGCTCGTGACCGTCCGGGGGTGATCGCCGCTGCTGAGCGTGGCCGCCGGGGTGTTCACGATCCGGGCGAAGAGCCTGTTCCGGAGCAGGATGGAAGCGAGGGTCACCAGATCGTGGGCGCTCGAGTAGTTGTCCGGATCGTCGAGTCCGATCGGGTTGGCGTAGCTCGTGTCGTTGAGTCCCAGCTTCCGAGCCGTCCGATTCATCTCCCGGACGAACGCCGGGACGGACCCCGAGACGGCGTCCGCCAGCGTGATGGCGGCATCGCTCGCACTCGGCAGCAGCAGGCCGTAGAGGAGGTCGCGGACGCGGATCCGCTCGCCGGCTCGCAGACCGAGCGTGATCTCGGCCGGGTTGCTCGCCCGGTAGGCGGGCGCGGTCACCGTCTGGCTCGGCTTCAGGTTGTGCAGAGCCAGATATGCCGTCATCAACTTGGTCGCGCTGGCGATGGGCAGGCGCCTGTTCGGTGCCTTGGCCGCGAGCACCGAGTCGTCCCCGGGGTCGATCAGGACCCAGGCCCTGGCATCCGGGCTCGGCGGTGCGGCGGCAGCCGCAACCGGGCCCGGCAGCCCCAAGAGGAAGACCGCCACTGCGAGCGCCGCCGCCGTGCGGATGCGCCCCTGCCTTGGTCGCGAGACCAGCACGCTCAGCGCAACGCTATTCGCTGGCCCTCGAGGAGGGCCTGCGGGTCCAGGTCGGGATTGAGCTGGAGCAGGGTGGTCTCGTCGATCCCTGTCTTGACGGAGATCTCGCCGATCGTGTCGCCCGGCTGAACGATCCAGACGCCCTTGCGCACGGCCTTGCGCCCCACCTTGCTGACCTTGGGTTTGCCGCCATTGCCCTCCTCATCACCGCCGGATCCGCCCGACGACGTGACGATGACGACCACGACCAGCACCAGGGCGGCGATCAGCGCGAGAACCGCGAACGCGCGGACGAAATAGTTCGGCTTGTAATCCGGCATCCGCGGGCGGCGATGGTACTGCCCGCCCCTGGCGGCTTACTCCACCAGGCCCCAAACAGCCTCTCTGAGCTCGCCGGCAGCCAGGCCGGGATCGTCGGCGCGGGCGATGCCGCGCGAGGCGGCGACGAGGATCGAGGCCGGCCGGCCCTGGGCGAGCGCCGGCCCGAGATCCTCCGGCTTGCCCCCCTGGGCCCCGATCCCCGGGATCAGGAAGATCGAGTCCGGCATCAGCTCGCGCAGGCGGCCCAGGTGCTGGGGGGCGGTCGCGCCCACGACCGCGCCGACGCCGGAGAGACCCGACTCGCCGGCCAGCCTGGCGGCCCGCTCGGCAACCAGAACGGCGAGCTCCTCGTGAAGCGGACGGTCGTTCAGCCGTGCGTCCTGGAGGCGCGCGGCTCCCGGATTGGAGGTCCGGACGAGCAGGAAGACACCGGCCGACGCCGACTCGGCGGCCTCCACGAGCACGTCGATCGCATCGTCCCCGAGCAGCGGGTTGGCGGTGAACGCGTCCGCCCCGAGCCCCGGCACCGCCCCCCACGGGGTCTCGGCCTCGCCGACCAGGGCCTGACCGTAGGCCGCGGCGGTCACCGGCACGTCGCCGCGCTTGCCGTCGGCGAGGACCAGCAGCCCCGCGCGATGAGCGGCGCGGCAGACCTCGTCCAGGGCCCACCAGCCGTGCTGCCCAAGCCGCTCGAAGCAGGCGAGCTGCGGCTTCACCGCGACGCAAGCGGGCCCGGCCTCTTCGATCAGTCGGTTGCAGTCCTCGTAGACGGCAACGGCCGCCCGTTCGGCGATCTCCCGCAGGTCGCCCTCGGGCGCCGCCTCGGGGGCGAGCGAGCTGGGGTCCGGGTCGAGGCCGAGGCAGATCTGGCTCCGACGCTCCTCGACGAGCGCCGTCAGCCGGTCGGCGAACGGGGCTGTGGGGTCAGCCGCCGCCCTTGACCTTCTTCTTCAGCCCGGAGCCCGCCGAGAAGCGCGGAACCTTGCCACCGGGGATGAAGATGCGCTCGCCCGTCCGCGGGTTGACACCCTGCCGCGGGCCTCGCTCGGCGACCGCGAACTTGCCGAAACCGGTGAAGTTCACGTCGTCTCCCCCCTGGAGGACGTCGGAGATCGCGTCGAGCACCGCGTCAACGGCCTGGCCCGCCTCCTTCTTGTTGCCGATTCTGCTGTCGCGCGCGAGCACGTCGAGGAATTCAGCCTTCGTCACGTCGTCTCCTCCTCGTCTTGGAGTGCGGGGCGAGCGTAACAGTGGCCGCTACGACCCGCCTATGGCGAGATCGCCGACGAGCAGCGGCGCGCTGCGAACCGAACCGCCGAAGGGCACCCAGCGGGCTCTGGAGCCGACGGCCTGGACGGCGGCCAGGGTGCCGAGCAGATCCCCCGCGATCGTGAACTCGCGCAGCGGCTCGGCCAGCTCTCCGCCGCGGATCGCCCTTCCGGACGCGCCCACCGAGTAGCGTCCGGTGACGGGGTTCACCCCCGAGTGCAGGCCCGCCACCTCGGTGATGTAGACGCCGTCCCCGGCGCGCGCCAGGAGTTCGGCGAACGACAGCTCGCCGGGCTCGATCATCAGGTTGGACGGGCTCACCGAGGGCGGCGACCGATACGAGGCCCGCGCCGCGTTGCCGGTCGAGGCCGCGCCACCGCGCCTGGCCGTGTAGCTGTCGTGGAGATAGGCGAGCAGCTTGCCGTCACCGAGCAGCGCCGTCCGTCCGCGCGCGATCCCCTCGCCATCGAAGGGCGCGGTCGCGAGGCCTCCCGGATCCGTGCCGTCGTCGGCGATGCGGAGCTGCGGCGCCGCGATCTCCTCGCCCAGTCGATCGGCGAACGGGGACCGTCCACGCTGTACCTCGTCCGCGGAGACGGCCCCGCCGACGAAGCCGGCGAAGCTGGCCGCGACCCGGTCGGAGAACACCGCCGGACACGAGCGCGACTCGGGCTTCGTCGCCCCCAGCATCGAGCTCGCCTCGTCGCCGGCCTCCGCGCCGATCCCGTCGGCGTCGAGGTCGCCGGGCGAGCGCCCGACGCCGAAGCCGAGGCCGGTCTGGACCTCGGCCCCCTCGGTGGCCATCGCCTGGAGGAACGAATAGGCGACCGTGGCGGCGAAGCTGCGGGAGAAGCCGCGCGAGGAGGCGATGGCGGCCGTGGAGTCCTCGTCCACGTAGACGACCTCCTCGACGGCGGTGACCCGCTCGTCGCGGTCGAGGGCGGCGCGCTCGACCCGCTTCGCCAGCTGGATCACCTTCGCCGTCTCGGTCGCCGCCAGCCCGGCGTCGCGGAGTCCTGGGATCTCCGGCACGTCTCCCGAGGACTCCGGGGCGGCGGAGTTCTCGTCCTCGTCCGCGACCCTGGCTGCGCCGACGGCGGCCTCGGCCAGCTCGGCCAGCCCGGTGTCGGAGAGGTCGGTGTCGTAGGCGTATCCGGTGCGTGACCCGATCCACGCCCGCACGCCGACGCCGCGACCGGACGCCTCCGTGAGGCTCTCGACTTCCCCCGCGTGGACGCGCACCTCTCGGCTGCGGCCCCCCTCGGCCCATGCTTCGGCCTCGGTCGCACCCGCCGACGTCGCCGCCTCGGCGGCTCGCTCCGCCAGCTCCTGGAGCTCGCTCATATCGCCGTCCCGCCGACGGTCAGGCCTCGGATCCGGACGTGGCCCTGGCCCGTGCCGACCGGCGCGGTCTGCCCCGCCTTGCCGCAGAAGCCGGTCTTCATCTCGAAGTCCGAGCCGACCGCGTCGATGCGGGCGAGCGCCTGCAGGCAGTTGCCGATCAGCGTTGCTCCGCGGCACGGCCTGGTGACCTTGCCGCCCTCGATCAGATAGCCCTCGGAAACGCCGAAGACGAAGTCGCCGGTCGCCGGCTCGACCTGGCCGCCGCCGAAGGAGACGGCGTAGAAACCACGGTCGACCTCGGCGATGATCGCCTCCGGGTCGGCATCACCCGGCTCGATGTAGGTGTTGGTCATCCGCGGGATCGGCAGGTCCCGGAAGCTGGCCCTCCGCCCGTTGCCGGTCGAGTCGACGTCGTCACGGCGGGCGCGGAGGCGGTCGTACAGATACGACGTCAGCCGCCCCTCCACGATCACGGCCGTCTTCTGGGAGGGGGTTCCCTCGTCGTCGATCGCGCCCGTTCCCCACTCGTGCGGCATGGTTCCGTCGTCGTAGGCGTTCAGCAGCGGCTCGGCGACCCGCTCGCCCATCCGATTCGCGTAAACGCTCGCGTCCTTCTGCACCGCGTCCGCCTCGAGGCCATGGCCGGTCATCTCGTGGAAGAGGACGCCACCGAACCCCTTCCCGACCACAACCGTCATCTCCCCCGCGGGCGCCGGGTCGGCTGCGAGCAGCGCGACCGCCTTACGGGCAGCCTGGTCCGCGATCCGACCGGGATCTCCGTCCAGGAGCTCGAAGCCGCGGTGCTCGCCCAGGGTCTCGAAGCCGGTCTCGACCGTCCCGTTCCTGCGCGCCACGACCTGGACACCGAGGCGAACGCGCGTCCGGTCGTCGCTCGCCTCCAGGCCCTCGGAGTTGAAGATGGCCACGCGCCGGCGGCCCTCGCTGTAGCTGGCCGACGCCTGAGCCACCTCCGAGCCGGCCGACCTGGCGCGCTCGTCGAGCTCGCGCAGGATCTCGGCCTTCCGCTCCGCCGGGACCGACACTGGGTCGACCTCGACCTCCTGCAGCACGGGAGGCGCGGCGGCGGTCAGTGACACCGGGTCGGTCCGGTTGCCGCTCAGTGCGCTCGCCAGTCCGTCGGCGGCGCGCATCAGGTCGTCCTCCGCAAGTCCATCGATGTGTGCGAGCCGGGTGACCTCGCCGTCGATCACGCGAATGCCGGCGCCGCGCTCGCTGCCGGACTGCGGGCGCTCGATGCGCGACTCGTCGATCGAGAGCGTGAAGCCGCGGCGGTCCTCGCAGAAGAGCTCCGCGAAGTCGCCGCCGTGTGCCAGGGCCCGCTCGAGGACGCGCCCGGCCAGCTCGGGGTCGACCAGGAGCTGGGCCGGCTCGCTCAGTTGTCGCTCCTCGGCTTCTTCGGGCTCGCGACCTCGATCAGCTTCGCCGCCGCGTCGAACAGTGCCGTGCCGGCCTCGGTGTCCTCGGGGAAGGCGAGGCTGCGCCCGCCGGGATAGTAGGTCCGCGCGAAGGGCTTACGGAGGTGCCGGCGCCGGCGGAGGTAGGCCGCGGCCTCGTCCGCGTAGCCGGACACCCGGTCGATCAGGACCCGGTGTGGCTTGGCCGGCATCAGCCCGGCCGTCCGATCCGGCGCAGGGCGTTGCGGATGTCGAAGATCATCAACGAAGAAAGCGTGAAGCGCTCGGAGACGGCGACGGCGACATAGGGGCCCTCTCGCACGCAGAACGCCTCGCCGTCGCCCGTCGCGACATGCGCCTGAGCTACGGGCTGGCCGCCCGCCGAGTCGGCTGCCGCGATCAGCTCGCGGCCCGCCTCGCCCCACTCCTCGAGGTCACCGCTGGCGGCGAGAACCTCACCGCGCTCGGAAAGGATCGCGCAGCCGCGCAGCTCGTTCGAGATCTCCTCCAGATAGGACACAGCGCGGGCGGCATCCGGGAGGCTCGGAGCGTCGACGGAGGGGGTCATCGGGCACCGGCTGGCGTCGCGACGGGCACTTCGTCCAAAATAGCGAGCGTGACTCTGGCACAGGGTTCCTGGCTCACCGTCGTCATCGTCTGCGGCCTCGCCGTCGTGCTGCTCGCGGTCGGCGGGTACACCGGCTACAGCATCGTGGTGGGAGCCGTGGGGATCGCGGCCGCCGTGAACCTGCTCTAGCCCGCCCTGAACTCCCGCGGCGACTCCGCCGGGTCGTGGCGGGAGCTCTCCGGCTCGACGTGGATCAAGACCTCCGCGTCGCCGAGGTCGGACTCGATCGCGTCACGGAGACCGTGGGCCAGCTGGTGGGCACGCTCCAGGGTCGTGCCGCTGCTGAATTGGACGTGCAGGTCGATGTAGCGGCGGCGGCCGGTCGTCCTGGCGCGCAGCTTGTGATAGCCGACGACCTCCGGCTCCTCGGCCCGAGCCCGGGCGATGGCGGCCTCGATGCGATCCATCTCCTCCGGCGGCGGGGCCTCGTCGACGAGGATCCCCGCGGCTCGCCGGATGATGTTGAGGCCGGTGAGGACGATGAAGCCCGAGAACGCGATCGCCACCGCCGCGTCGAGCTGCTCGGCACCGGTCAGCTGGACGAGCGCGAGGGCGAGGAGGACGCCGGCGGAGGTCAGCGCGTCCGCGCCCAGATGGGCGGCGTCCCCTGCGAGCGCCGGAGATCGGTGCTTGCGCGCCTGCCGCCGGAGGAAGAGCGAAACGCCCGCGGCGCTCAGGGTGGAGAACGCGATCACCGCGATGCCGAGACCGAGCGACTCGACCTCGGTGTTGCCGTTCACCAGGCGGCCGACCGATTCGACGATGATGAAGACGGCGCCGCCGATGATCAGAACGCCCTCGATCGAAGCCGCGACGCTCTCCACCTTCTCGTGCCCATAGGGATGCTCGACGTCCGCGGGCTCGTCGGCACGGCGAACCGCGACGAACGCGATCACGGAGGCGATCAGGTCCACCGTCGAGTTGAGCGTCTCGGAAAGGATCGCGACCGACCCGGTGACGATCGCGGCGACCGCCTTGAGGGCGATCAGGGTGGCGTTGTAGGCGATCGAGACTCCTGCGGCACCGGCCTTGGAGAGCCCGGCCGGCGCCGCGCGGGCGTTCATCGGTCGATTCCGAGGTGTAGGGCCAGCTCCCGGGCCGCCCGGCCACGGTGGCTGATCGCGTTCTTCTCGTCGGGACTGAGCTCGGCCATGGTGCGCTCGTCGTCCGGGCCAGTGTCGTTGGGAACGAAGGCGGGGTCGTAGCCGAATCCGCCGCTGCCCCTCGGCTCGGTGGCCAGCACGCCCTCGCAGCGCCCCTCGAAGATCGATTCCTCCCCGCCCTCGCTCACGTAGGCGATCTCGGCGACGTAGACGACACGCCGGTCGTCCTGTCCTCCGACCTCGTCGAGGAGCTTCGCCAGGTTCTCCTCGTCCGTCGCGGTCTCCCCCGCGTACCGCGCGGAGCGGACACCGGGCCGGCCATCCAGTCCGTAAGCCGAGATGCCGGAGTCGTCCGCGATCGCCGGGCGACTCGTCGCGGCGTGGGCGGCGCGGGCCTTGTCGAGGGCGTTCTCACTGAATGTGGCCCCGTCCTCCGGCGGCAGCTCCACTTCGGGTGGCAGCGGGTCGAGTTGCACGCCCGGGAGGAGCTCCCGCAGCTCGCGGAGCTTGTGCTCGTTGCGCGTTGCGACGATCAGCGCCATCGGCGCTCAGGATCTCAGGCCTAGGCTGGGAGCGCCCCGAGCGCTGACTCCTGCGTCTCCCTGAGCCGGGCGATGCCGCCCTCGGCGAGTGCGAGCAGCTCGTCCAGGGACGCGCGAGAAAGAGGCGTCCGCTCGGCGGTCGCCTGTACCTCGACCAGGCCGCCGTCACCGGTCAGGACGACGTTGGCGTCGACCTCGGCCCTCGAGTCCTCCAGGTAGTCGAGGTCGCAGAGGGCCCGCCCGTCCACCATCCCCACGCTGATCGCGGCGATCGACTGGTTCAGCGGCAGGCGCTCGATCGTTCCGGCGTCGACCAGCGAGGAGAGGGCCTGTTGCAGCGCGACGAAACCGCCGGTGATGGACGCGCAGCGGGTCCCGCCGTCCGCCTGCAGGACGTCGCAGTCGACGTAGACCGAGCGCTCACCGAGCGCTTCGAAATCGACGACGCCGCGAAGGGAACGCCCGATCAGCCGCTGAATCTCCACCCCGCGGCCGTCCTGCTTGCCGCGGCTGATGTCGCGCGCCTTCCGGTCCCCGGTCGAAGCCGGCAGCATCGCGTACTCGGCGGTGACCCAGCCTCGGCCGCGGCCCTCCATCCAGCGCGGCACCGAATCGCTGACCGAGGCGGTGCAGATCACGCGCGTCTCGCCCTGGGAGATCAGCGCAGACCCGTTGGCGGTGCGCACGAAGCCCGGCTCGATGGTGGTCGGCCGGATGTCGGCGGGAGCCCGGTCATAGCTGCGGCTGGCGGCCATGGCGCCGCCAGTCTCGCACGCGGACCGCCTGCCCCGCGCCCGGGTCCGGGCGCGGGACGTGGCGGATCGTTACTTGAACTTGACCTGGCCGACAGCCTCGCGGATCTTGTCCACGATCGTCTGCGCCAGCTCCAGGCCCTGCTTGCCCTGGAAGCCCTTCATCGCGGCGACCATGCCCACCATCAGGAGCGCGACCAGCAGGATCAGGCCGACGTACTCGACCGTTCCCTGTCCGCGCCGGTGCGGCTGGGCAAGCAGGCGGCCACCCGCCGACTCCGCGGCGAGCAGTAGCCGGACGACGAGTTCTGCCATGCAAACCTCCTCGGCTCGTTTCGAGTGAGGCTGGCGCCCAGGCGGCGCCTTGGGCAGGGCAGAAGTGGCGAAAGGGCCAGCGGTCAGGCAATAAAGTCGCCACCGATGAGCGACCGCGAGGACGACGACCGCCTCGAGCGGGCCACCGAGCAGGCGCGGCGCGAAGCCGAGGATCGTGCGACGGCGGAGATCCTCGCGCTCGAGCAGGACCTCGAGCGCCAGCGCGAGCAGGCTGCGCGGGCGCTGGAGGAGCTGGAGCGGCGTCTCGAGGAGGCCGATCTGCACGGCCGGAGCGAAGTCGAGACCCGGGAACGCGAGCAGCGGCTGATCGCAGAGCGCGACGAGGCGACGGCGGCCCTGCGAGAGGCCAGGGAGGAGCTCGCGCGGCTCGACCGGGAAAGCACCGACGGCCGGGCCGAAGACGACGCGCGGCGGTCCGGGCGCGAGCGGGGGCTGCTCGAACAGAGCCGGGCCGAGCTCGAGGCCCGCATCCGGCAGGAGCTCGAAGGCGAGATGAGAGAGCGAATCGCCCGCGTCAAGAGCGAGGCGAATTCCCGCGCCAGCGAGGAGGTCGCAGCCGCGCGGCAGGCCGCTGAGACGCGATATGAGTCAGAGCTCGAGTCGCGCCAGCGGACGGTCGCGCGGGAACGCGAGGCTGCGCGCGAGGCCGCGGATGCCGCGCAGCGGCGCCTGGACGAGCTCACGGAGCAGATCGAGGCGGCCGGAAGCCGGATCGAGGGCGCCGAGACGCGGCTCGCCGAGGAGCAGGACCGGGTCCGGCGCGATGCCGAGCGGCGCCTCGAGGCCGAGATGGAACGCCTGAAGGTGGAGTCCGACGAGAAGATCGAGGAGGCGCTCGCCAGCGTGGAATCGGAGAGCCGCTCACGGGCCGAGAAGGAGGCGGAGCGACGGGTCTCGGAGCTGCAGGGTGAGGTCGAGCGACTTCGCGGTGCCGAGGAGGGAGTCGGAAAGCGGATCGAGGCGGCTCGTCATGAGGCGAGGCAGGAGGCGGAGCGAGCCGCCGCCGAGCGCGAGGCGGCACTCGCCGCTGAGCTCGAGGACGCGGAAGGAGCGCTCCGCGCAGCGCAGCACCAGCTGCGCGAAGCCGAGGGGCGGGCGGAGGCGGCCGAGCGCAGGCTCGGCGAGGCATCTGACGAGGACCTCCGCCGCGCCGAGGAGGAGCGCGAGGGCCGGTTCCGCCAGATCGCGGAGCGGATCAAGTCCGTGGCCGACAAGGCCACCGGGGCGGAGGCCCGCGCGGCGGCAGCGGGCGTCGAGTTGCCAGAGCCGAGCGCACCGGCCGAGGAGCAGGCGCGCCCGGAGGAGAGGGGAAAGGGTTCAGGGATCGACGTCAACGCGGCGGGCTACGAGCAGCTGCGCGAACTCGGCCTCTCGGTGACTCAGGCGACGCGGGTGATCGCCTATCGGGAGCGCCGGCAGGGCTTCGACTCGCTGGACGACCTCGACGCGGTCCCGGGAATTCCGGAGAACGTCCTGGAGCGGCTGAAGCAGCAGCTGAGCGCCTGATCAGACCCGCTCGAGTACGGGCCAGAAGCGAGCGAGCCGCTCCACATAGGGGGCGGCCGGCTCGGCGGGAGCGGTTCGCGGCTGACGCTCCCCGGAGAACGCCTCGAGCGTCTCGACGACCGAGCGGGAGAGGGCGCCCAGTGAGTAGCCGCCCTCGAGGCAGATCAGCACGGGAACGGCGAGCTCCGTCGCGAGGTCTCGCATCGTCGCCGCCATGTCCCCGAACGCCGCGTCGTCGAGCTCGCAGTTGGCGAGTGGGTCGTCGCGGTGGGCGTCGTAGCCGGCCGAGATGCAGAGCAGGCCGGGACTCCACTCCCGCGCGATCGGAGCCACGACGGTCTGGACGAGGGAGAGGAACTCGTCCGGCCCCGCGCCGGGCGGCAGCGGCAGGTTGACCGTGAAGCCCTCGCCGTCACCACTGCCGAAGTCGGTGGCCGCCCCGGTTCCGGGATAGAGCGGGCTCTGGTGGATGCTGGAGTAGAGCACCCGTGGCGAGTCGTAGAAGATCGCCTCGGTCCCGTTTCCGTGGTGGACGTCCCAGTCGAGTACCAGGACCCGCTCGACACCCAGCTCCGCGATCGCATGGGCCGCGGCGACCGCGACGTTGTTGAAGAGGCAGAAGCCCATGGCCCGATCCGCTTCCGCGTGGTGGCCGGGCGGGCGCAGGCCGCAGAACGCGAAGCCGCCTTCGGAGAGGAGCCGCTCGGCAGCGTGCACCGCGCCGCCGGCAGCGTGCAGCGCGGCCTCCCAGGAGCCGGCGCTGGCCACCGTGTCGAGGTCGATCGGCCCGCCACCGCGCTCCGAGAGCTCCCGGATCGAATCGACATGCGCGGCGGTGTGGACCCGCTCGAGCTGCTCCCGCGTCGCCGGCGGCGCCTCGACCAGCTCCATCCGCAGCCAGTCGCGCTCCGACATCGCTTCCTCGATCGCCGTTATCCGCCGGCGATTCTCGGGATGCCCGCCGGTGTCGTGCTCGAACGAGCTCGGATGTCTGAGGTAGAGCCCCCGGATCGGACGGAGACTAGGGTTCGGCCCGCCGATGACGCCTGACGACCCCCTCGACGTCGTGGTGGTGGGCGGCGGCGCCGCCGGCCTCTACTCCGCGCTGACCGCGGCCGACGCCGGCTCGCGCATCGCCGTGGTGTCCCGGAAGCCGCTCTCGCAGAGCTCGAGCTTCTGGGCGCAGGGCGGTCTGGCGGCCGCGATCGGACCCGATGACTCCCCGGAGCAGCACGTCGAAGACACGATCGCGGCGGGTCGAGGGGCCTGCAGGCGATCGGCCGCCGAGCTGCTCGCGCGCGAGGCGCCGGGCGTCGTCTGGGAGCTCCAGCGCCGCGGGGTCCATTTCGACCTCCTCCCGGACGAGAGCCTCTCGCTCGCCCTCGAGGGCGGGCATTCGAGAAGGCGGGTGGTGCACGCCGGCGGAGCCGCGACCGGCCGCCGGATCACCGAGCGCCTCGCGGAGTTGGCGGCGGAGGATGAGCGCATCGACGTGATCGAGAAGACCTCCGCGGTGGCCCTGTGGAGCGACGGCGACCACTGCCATGGCGTGATCACCGACGGCGGGGGAATTCGCGCCAGGGCGACCATCCTCGCGACCGGCGGCGCTGCCGCGCTCTGGGCCAGAACGACCAATCCCTGGGGCGCAATCGGCGCCGGGCCCGTGATGGCGCACGCCGCCGGCGCCGACCTCGCGGACCTCGAGTTCTGCCAGTTCCACCCGACGGCACTGTCCGCTCCGGGGACCGAGTCGGACGGTCTGCTGGTCACCGAGGCCGTCCGGGGTGAGGGTGCAACGCTGCTCGGCGCCGACGGCGAGCGGTTCACGGACGAGCTCGCCCCACGCGACGCGGTCACACTCGCCGTCCTCGATCAGATGAAGCGCGATGGGACCGATCACGTGCTGCTCGACATGCGCGAGCTGCCCGAGGCTCGGTTCCCGAGCGTCTTCGCCGCTCTCCGTCAAGCCGGCCACGACCCCCTGCGCGAGCCGATCCCCGTGGCGCCGGCCTCGCACTACGTCATGGGTGGAGTCGCCACGGACCTCGATGGGCGCTCGTCGCTGCCGGGGCTCTTTGCCGTCGGCGAGTGCGCCTGCACGGGGCTTCATGGGGCGAACCGCCTCGCCTCGAACTCGCTCACCGAATGCTTCGTCCTAGGTGCGCGGGCCGCGAAGGCGGCGTCTGTGGAGCTGGACGCCGGTCCCGCGCCGAGTCCACCGGATTGGCGCTTCGACCCGCCGACGGTCGCCACGCGGGAGGCTGTCTGGGAGCTCGCCGGACCGCTGCGAAGCGCCGCCGGCCTGGAGCCGCTGCTCTCGGATCCGTACCCCCTGGCGCGCCTGATCGCCCGCTTCGCGCTGGAGAGGCGCGAGTCTCGCGGATCCCACCAGCGCCTCGAGTTTCCTGAGCCTGACCCGCGGCTGGACGGGCGGCACATCGTCTGCGCCGGCGACGAGCTCCGTTGGCAGTTTTGGGCCTAGCTCCCCCTGCGTACCGAAAAAAAGTGGGGCCAGGCTACTTAAAACTGCTTAATTGATGCTTAATTCTACTCATTTTTGGGGATGCTTGAATGGCAGTGCCTGAACGGTCCAAGGGCATGGTTGCCCACAGCAAGGACGCGGCTTCAGGGGGGATAAGGAGAGATCAGGATGTATCAATTCAGTCGTTCCATCTACCGGGACCTCGTCCCCCGCATCGATACGTGCGGCGGCAGCAGCGAGAGGACGCTCGCGGCGCGGAGGCAGATCCTGGAGGCATGCGAAGCGACGATTCAGCGATTGGTCTCGGACCGTCGCTATTTCGCCCGGCCCGCAAAGAAGCTCTTCAGCGAGATCCGGGAGCACTTCGTGCTCGCCGAGCAGGTCCGGGTCTACATGGTCATCGAGCGCCACATCGAGCGCATCGAGGAGTTCCTCGATTCGCTGCCGGCCGACGTGACGCTGGACGGCCAACAGCGGAGCTGCATGGCCAGCACCCGGAAGGGCACGCCCTGCCGGCGTGAGCCCCTGCCGGGGATGGACTACTGCCCCTCGCACAAGCACCTCGAGGAGACCGTCGAGCTGCGCGAGGTCGAGGCGGCGGCAGCCTAGTTTCTGGGGTACAGGTGAGCGCGCCCGCCCGGGGGGTCGGGCGCCAGCGGCCACCAGGCCGCAGTATCTGGAGCGGCGGCGCAAGCCGCCGCTCCTTCATGCGGGGCGGCCGCTTGTGGCCGCGACTTAGTGGCGAAGCCGTGCCTAGATAACGTCAGTCCCCATGCTGCTCGGCGTCGACGTCGGTGGGACCTTCACCGACGCGGCGCTGCTCGATGGCGACGAGCTGCAGACCGCCAAGGTCCCGAGCACGCCTGAGGACCAGTCGCTGGGGGTCATCGCCGCGGTCGAGGAGGTCCTCTCGCGCGCCGGCGCGGAGGCGCCGGCGGTCGAGGCCTTCACCCACGGCATGACCGTCGGGACCAACGCACTCCTCGAGGAGCGGGGCGCGCGTACCGCGCTCGTCGCGACGCGAGGGTTCTCCGACCTGCTCGAGATCGGCCGGCAGGATCGTCCCAGCCTCTACCACCCCTGCCGGGCAAAGCCCTCGCCCCTGATCGGCCCCGATCTCAGGTTCGAGGTACGCGAGCGAGTCGGCGCCGACTCGGTGGTCGAGGAGCTGACCGAGGAGGAGGTCGCCGCGCTCGTTGATCGAGTGCGAGAGGCGGCTCCGGAGTCGGTGGCCGTCTGCTTCCTCTTCGCCTTTCGCGACCCCGGACACGAGCGCCGCGTCGGGGAGGCCCTGCGCCAGTCCCTCCCAGCCATCCACGTCTCCACCTCCCACGAGGTGCTCCCCGCCTTCCGCGAGTTCGAGCGCTTCTCGACGACGGTGATCGACGCCTACCTCTCCCCCCTCCTCGGGCGCTATCTGGAGAGCCTCACCGCCGCCTGCCGCGATCTCGGCCTCGCCGAGCCGGAGGTGATGAGGTCATCCGGCGGTGCCGCGAACGTTGCGGAGGCGTCGCGGTCGGGCGCCTGGAGCGTCCTCTCCGGTCCCGCGGGAGGGGCGGTGGGGGCCGGGCTCCTCGCGAGGAGCGCCGGACAGCCGGACGCGATCGGCCTCGACATGGGCGGCACCTCCTGCGACGTCTGCGTCGTCGACGACGGCCGGGTGAGGAGGACCGACTCGCGCGAGATCGAGGGCCGCCCGATCCAGCTGCCGATGGTCGACGTCCACACCGTCGGGGCCGGCGGCGGCTCGATCGGCTGGCGCGACGCCGGGGGCGCGCTCCGGGTCGGTCCGCGCTCGGCGGGTGCCGAGCCCGGACCGGCCTGCTACGGGCGCGACGGCAGCGAGCCCACCGTCACCGACGCGAACCTGCTCCTCGGCTACCTCTCCTCCCACTCGGATCTGGCGGGCGGCGTCGCCCTCGACGTGGACGCCGCGAGGGCGGCGGTCGCCTCGCTCGGGAAGCAGCTGGGCCTCGGCGCGGTCGAGACCGCGGAGGGGATCGTCCGGGTGACGAACCAGGAGATGATTCGCGCGCTCCGCGTGGTGACCGTGGAGCGGGGTGTCGACCCGCGCGGGTATGCGCTGCTCCCGTTCGGCGGCGCGGGGCCGATGCACGCCGCGGCACTCGCGGATGAGCTCGAGATCGGGCGCATCGTCTGCCCGCGCGCCAGCGGCGTGCTGTCGGCGCTGGGGCTGATCGCCGCCGGCCGGCGCCGCGACACCGCCCGAACGCTGCTGCTCGCCGCCGAGGAGATCACCGCCGGCCGCGTCGCCGACGAGGTCAGGGCGCTCAGCTCGCCGCTGCTGGAGGGGATGGAGGAGGCGGAGCTCGAGGTCGTCTACGAGATGCGGTATCGCGGCCAGGCGTTCGAGCTGCCGATCCCAGGGCCGCCGGAGCCCGACCCGTCGCGGCTTGCCGAGGACTTCGCCGGCGAGCACGAGGCGCGCTACGGCTATCGAGATCCCGAGGGGAGGCTGGAGCTGGTGACGATCAGGGTGGCTGCAGTCGAGCCGGGCCCGGAGCCGCACCCGACGGCGGCAACCGCCGGAGACCTCGCGGAGGACGAGCGCGAGGCGCGGTTCGCCGGCGAATGGATGAAGACCCGCGTCCTGCGCGGGGAGCCGAAGGCCGGCTTCACCGCGGCCGGGCCCTGCGTCTTCGAGCTGCCCGAGGCCACGCTCGTCCTGCCGCCCGGTTGGAACGCCTCCGTCGACGAAGCCGGCACGATCACGGGAGTGCGGGAATGAGCGGCCTCAACCCGGTTGCCCTGCAGGTGATGATGGGGGCGCTGCGCGCGGCGTGCGACGAGATGGGGGCGGTCCTGATCCGCTCGGCTCACTCGCCGAACATCACCGAGCGCCACGACTGCTCGACCGCGCTCTTCGACGCCGAGGGCGAGCTCGTCATGCAGGCCGAGCACATCCCGGTGCACCTCGGCTCGATGCCGGACGCCGTCGCGGTGATCGTGGACGACGAGCACCACGAGGGGGATCTCTGGATCCTCAACGACCCCTACCGCGGCGGCACCCACCTGCCGGACATCACGCTCATCAGTCCCGTCTTCGCCCCGGGCGGCGAGCTGCTCGGCTTTGCGGCTTCCAGGGCCCACCACGCCGACATCGGCGGCCCCACCCCCGGTGGCATGCCGGCGTTGTCGGTATCGCTCGACGAGGAGGGCGTCGTCATCCCGCCCACCCGGGCGGACGACGAGGTCCTCTCCGATCTCGCCTCCGAGATGCGCAACCCGGAGCAGCGCCTCGCCGACCTGCGCGCCCAGCGCGCCGCCAATCTGACCGGGATCCGCAGGCTTCGACAGCTGGCCGACCGGCACGGGGTGGGGCTGCTGGCCACGGCGACGACCGAGATTCTCGACTACGCGGAGCGGCGCACCCGGGCCGCCCTCGAGGCCATGCCCGACGGCGAGAGCACCGCGGAGGACCGGCTCGAAGGGCTCGATGGCGACATCCCGCTGCGGCTGCGGGCAACGGTCAGCGGCCACTCCCTGGAGCTCGACTTCGAAGGCTCCGCCGGGCAGATCGAGGGGAACCTCAACTGCCCGCTGTCCGTGACGAAGGCGGCGTGCTTCTACGCCGTTCGTGTGGTCTGCGACCCGGACGCGCCTCCGTCCGCCGGCGCCTGGCGCCCGGTCACGGTGGACGCCCCGCCGGGCTGCCTGCTCAACGCGCGGCCGCCGGCTGCGGTGGTCGGCGGAAACGTCGAGACCTCGAGCCGCGTGGCGGACCTCGTCTTCGAGGCCATGAGCCGCTTCGCCCCGGTGGGGGCGAATGGGCAGGGAACGATGAACAACCTGACGCTCGCCGCCGGCGGCTGGACCTACTACGAGACGATCGGTGGCGGCCAGGGCGCCTGCCCCGACGCGGACGGGCCGAGCGCCGAGCACGTCGCGATGTCGAACACGCTCAACACCCCGATCGAGGCGCTCGAGACCGACTATCCCGTTCGCGTCGTCGAGCTCTCGGTTCGTCACGGCAGCGGCGGCGACGGCGGGCGGCGGGGCGGCGACGGCATCGCACGCGAGCTCGAGGCGCTCGAGCCGATGCGCTACACGCTCATCGGCGAGCGCCGCCGGCACTCCCCGCAGGGCCGCGAAGGGGGCTCACCGGGCGCGGCCGGCCGCGATCTGCTGAACGGCGATCCTGTGGCGGCGAAGGGCGAGGGCGAGCTCCGCGCGGGGGATCGCCTCCGGATCGAGACACCCGGCGGAGGTGGATTCGGCCCCGAACCGAATTCCCAGCGGACCGATTTACATCTCTGATTGGCCGGTCAACCAGGGGAGATGCCGCATGGGAATGGGCGAATAACTTATTACAACTAAGTCTTTTGGCTTGTGACAATCACGCACAAGCCTTGTCAAAGCGAAAGTCGTCCTCTAGACTGCGCGCCTCCGAGGGGCCTCCGGTACACGCAGGATCGGTACCCCGCCCCCGCTCCCGAATCCAACCCCGATCACTTCCTGACCTCATGCCGATTGCTTTCAAAGAGTGGGCCGTAACGGTCCGTGCCCTCGCCGAGGGCGAGCAGCTCGTCGCCCTGCGGAAGGGCGGCATCCGCGAGGAGAACAAGCATTTCGAGGTCGAGCACGACCAGTTCTTCCTCTACCCGACCTTCGATCACCAGCGGAACGATCTCGTCCGCGAGTCGCATCATCCCGAGCTGCGCCGCGCGCTCGAGGAGGGTGTCTGGCCCGACGAGGAGCCGCCCCCGCGGGCGCTGCTTCAGGACGGCGGGATTCCGCAGCCGGACCGCGTCCGGATCCGTTCCTGGGCCGAGATCACCGATCACTTCACGACTGACGACCACCGGGTGGTCGAGGCGCTGACGCCGTACCACGTCTGGACCTCGGACTACGCGCAGAAGCGTCTCTCCTGGAAGCGGCGCCATCCGCTCCATGTCCTGCTGCTGCGGGTGCACCGCATCCCGCGACCGGTCACGGTGCGCGTCAAGGACGAGCATCATGGCTGCCGCTCCTGGGTCGAGATCGACCGCGATCTGCCCTTCGAGGGCACCCCGGTGATGGCCGACGAGGAGTTCGAGCGCGCGGCCGCGGCGATCCGCGAGATCTGCCAGGGCGAGCTCGTCCCGGCGTAGGGCCACCACGCCCGCCGCACTTCAGGCATTAGGAGATTCCGAGCGCTGCCTGCTGATCGGCATGGGCGGCGGCGGCGACGTCGTCGGCGCCCTCGGCGTCAGCACGCTGCTCGATGACCTGGGCTGCGAATGGGTTCTTGGGGGTGTCGCCTGGGAGCGCTCGCCGATCGACCCGCGTCCCGGGCCCCGCTCACTGGAGGAGATCCGTGACGGCCGCCCCTGCGGCACGGCGGCGGTGCTGACCGAGGGCGGCACGACCAGCCTCGACGGAGTCGAGTTCTCCGAGTCGAAGATGGCTGCCCACCTCGGCAGGCAGGTCCTCCTCCTGGACATCACCCACGGTCCCGCTGCGCTCGCCAGGGGACTTGCCGAGGCCGCCGTGGAGCTCGGCTGCAATGCCATCATGCTCCTCGACGTCGGCGGGGACGTGCTCGCGCACGGCGGCGAGCCCGGGCTGGCCAGCCCCCTGTGCGACGCGGTCGTGCTCTCCGCCGGGACGATCCTGGCGCGCTCGGCGGGCCGCGAAGAAAGCGACGCCACCTGGAGGGGGACGGTGATCGCCGGCGTCTACGGACCCGGTTGCGACGGCGAGCTCTCGCCGGACGAGGTGCTCGAGCGGATCAGCGAGCTGCAGGCCGCCGCCGCACTCCTCGGGAGCTGGCCCCTGACGCCGAGGGCCTGTGACCTGGTCGAGGCGGCAGCCCGTTCGGTGCCGACGGAGGCGAGCATGATGGCGGTGCGCTGCGCGCGCGGAGAGAGGGGCACGGTCCCGATCAGGGGCGGCCGAAGGAGCGTCGAGCTCACCCCGCTCGGTGCACTGACGTTCCTGTTCGATCCTCTGGTCGCCGCCAACTCCGCAGTGCCGCTTGCCACCGCGGTCTCCCCCGCGGCGAGCCTGGAGGAGGCACACGACGCGCTGATGGCCATGGGCGTGCGCACTGAGCTCGACCTCGAGAGAGAACGAGCAGCGGCCACGAAACCCGCCGCTGAATAGACGCCGGAGCGCGCGAGTAGCCTGATCGCAGCGGCCTCGGCCGCGGGCATGACCTGGATCGAGACAGACTCACTGAGCTTCACCGCGCGCCACGACGACGCCGACCTCCCCTGCGCGCATCGCGTCCTCGACGCGCTGGAGGACCTGCGGCTCCGGCTCGAGGACAGATTCGACCTGGTCCCGGGGAACGTCACGGTCGTCATTCACGACAACCCCGCCTGGCTCTCCGCCGCGCATCCCCTGCTGCCGGCTGTCCGCTGGTCGGCCGCCCCCGCCGCCCGTCGCTACCTCGCCGGCTGGCCGATGGACGGCGAGATCCACACCCTCAACGACTCCTGGCTCGATCGCCGGGCCGCAGGCGAGGACTCGTTGCGTGCTCTCCGGGGAACCGCCGAGCGCATGTACTGCCAGATCGTGCTCGCCGCGAACAACCCGGCGCTGCCGCCGATGTGGACGCCCAAGCGCTTCCTCACCTATCTGCGCTGGGCCTGGCTGATCGAGGGTGCCGCCCAGTACTTCACCGGGCAGGTCGGCCTCTTCCGCGCGGCCGTGATCACCCGGCTGCGCGAGGGCGACCGGCCGGCGTTCCCTCCCAGCCGGCGAGACGCGCTGATCCTGGGCGGGACGGTCTTCGACATGCTCGAGCGCCACGCCGGCCGGGATGCCTGCGTCCGGATGGCATCGCGGCTGCATCGGGCCGGGCCGCAGGGCAACCTCGAGCTCGCCTTCGAGGCGCGCATGCGGGACATCGAGCGCGCCTGGCGCCTGCATCTGGACGACATCCTCTACCCGGCCGATGCGCTGGAGGAGTCGCCGAGCGACGTGCTCCACCGTCCGGACCTGGACCTCAACCTGGACCTCGACACCGACTTCAGCTTCGACCCGACGACCTCGAGGCGGTCAGCCGAACGCCAGGTAGAACAGGTAGACGATCAGGGCGCCAGCTCCAACGGCCACGATCACTCCCAGGGCGAGCCGGGCTGGCGACCCGACGCCCGGTAGCCGCTCGCGCGGCTCCTCGGCCGTCAGCAGGGCGCTGCCGGCGAGCAGCTCGCGCGCCGTCGCGTAGCCGGACTCCGGCACGAGCACGTCACGCGGGCCGGCTGCAAGAAAGTCAGGGACGTCGAAGCCGCGTGTTCGCCGCAGCATCGAGGGGATCCCGTTGTCGAGCAGGATCGACTGGATCATCTCGCCGTCGGCGAGGCTGCGGGCGCCCGTGACTCGCCTCAGGTCGCCGTGGGCGTACTGCGGCCTGACCTTTCGGGCCCGCTCGTGCGCGTCCGTGACCGGTTCCTCCTCGCGGTTGCCCGCATAGACCAGCGGCATCCCGCAGTTGCGGCAGAACCGCTCCTCCATCGGGTGTGGAATCGCGCAGCGCGGGCAGGTCAGCGGACCGGACATCAAACCGGTTGCCCTGACGGGCACCCTCGCATCAGCCCGCTCATCCCACGGTCAGCTCGACCTCGCTGACCTGGCCGTCGTCGATGCGGAACCCTCGCAGCGGCTCCTCTCCCTCCGCCAGCGACACGATCAGGTAGATCGAGTCGGGATAGGTGGCGAGGTTGATGTCGGTCTGCGAGGGATAGGCGGGACTCGCGGTGTGGGAGTGGTAGATCGCGAGCATCTCCTCGCCGTTGTCGGGAATCTCGCGGAAGGTGATCCGGAAGAGGTCGTTGGGGTCGAGCGTGTAGCGGAGGGGGCTCTGCTCCGCGTTGGTCGCGCGGTAGAGCGTCGTGGCCTCACCGTCCCTGCCCCCGAGGATCCCGCAGCACTCGTTCGGGGCGTCCTCCCGCGCGTGCTGGACCATCCCGTCGTAGACGTCTCGGGTGACTCTCATCAGTAGAAGAGGACGCCCTCGCGCCGCGGCGGCTCGGAGATCTCGCCCGCCTCGTCGCCGATCAGGTCGGGATCGTCGCGCCCCTTCTCCCAGAGCAGGTCATCGAGCACCGGAGGTGAGATCCCGGCTTCCCCGGCCACCTGCTTGAAGGCGTCGCGGGTCGCCTCTCTGACCTCTTCGACGTCGCCCTGCTCGACCAATCCCGACCGCAGCGCGAGCCGCATCAGGACGTTGTCGGCCGACACCTCCCAGTTCTCGGGGTCGGAGACTCCGAGCCAGCCACGCCGTTCCCAGATCTTGGCGACGAGGAAGGCCTTCTTGCGCAGCGGATCGGCGAAGGCGTCGAACTGGCTCAGGCGGAACAGAACTCCGCCCTGGCCGCCGAGCATCCCGCCGGACGCCTCGATCAGGCTCTCGGCCTGGCCGCCGTAGTCCTTGAGCATCCCCTTGGCGAGGTCGTCCCAGAGCCTGGCCCGGCGCTCGGGATCGTGCAGGGCGTCCTGGCCGGCCCTGAAGACGGCGGCGATCGCCTCGGCCGGCACTCCGAGCAGGGAGCGCGCGGTGAGCGCTCCCGGAGCGCGCCGCTCGGCGCGAAGACCGAGCGCCCAGAGGAGGGCGCTCCCCTCGTAGGGGCCCTGGCCGTCGACCTCGTGCGGCTCCGTGTAGCCGGTCTGGTGGTCGATCGCGGCGAGGAAGAGCGCCGCGTCGGGATGCGGCACCTCCTCGAAGCTGGGCGGCTCGTAGTCGGCCGCCAGCTCCTTGACGCGGGCGGCCACCCGCTTGACGGCGTCGGGATCGGCTGGCACGGAGGAAAGGCTACGGAAGCCGGACTACCACCAGACGGTGGAGTCGATGTCCTCGAGCTCCTCGATGGGCCTGGTGTAGACGCCCGAGGAGAGGTACTTCCAGCCGTCGTCCGGGACGAGGAAGACGACGTTGCCCTCGTCGAGCTCGGAGGCGATCCGATGCGCGACGTAGGCGATCGCGCCAGACGAGACCCCGGCGAACATCCCCTCCTCGTGCAGCAGCCTCCGGGTCCAGAGGATCGCGTCGCGGTTGGAGACCATGATCTTCCGGTCGAGCAGGGTGAGGTCGATGATCGGCGGGATGAAGCCGTCGTCGAGTGAGCGGAGGCCCTGGACGAGCTCTCCCTGCATCGGTTCGGCCGCCACGATCTTGGTGTCGGGGTTCTCCTCCTTCAGGCGGCGGCCGTTGCCCATCAGCGTCCCGCCCGTGCCCAGCCCGCCGACGAAGGCGGTGACCTCGTCGAGCTCGTCGAGGATCTCCTTCGCCGTCCCCTCGTAGTGCGCTCGCGGATTCGCCTCGTTGCCGTACTGGTAGGGCATGTAGTAGGAGGCGTCGGCCTCGGCCATCTCCAGCGCCAGCTCGACCGCTCCGTTCGATCCCTTGTCGCCCTCCGAGTAGACGATCTCCGCGCCATACATATGCAGCAGCTGGGTGCGCTCCTCGGTGACGTTGTCCGGCATGACCACCTTCAGCGGATAGCCCTTGCGCTGGCAGATCATCCCCAGCGAGATGCCGGTGTTGCCGGAGGTCGGCTCGAGGATCGTGTGGCCGGGCTCGATCGCGCCGCGCGCCTCGGCGTCCTCGATCATGTACTTGGCGACGCGGTCCTTGACCGAGCCGGTCGGGTTGCGGCCCTCGAGCTTCGCCCAGAGGCGAACCTCGGGCTTGGGCGTCAGTCGCGGCAGCTCGACCAGCGGCGTGTTGCCGATCGCCTCGAGAACGTTCTCGAAGTGGCCGCCGCAGGGACGATTCAGGAGCGGCTCGGTGCTCATCTCGGGCCCAAGGATACTTCAGAAAGTGAAGTAGTACGCAGGCTCAATCTCGGGTCAACCCCCCTCGTATAAGGTCCGACCGGCACTGCATCTGACAGCGAGGAAGAGGAACCAAAGGAATGAGACTTCGAGTTAGCGCTTTGGCGTCGGTTGCGGCGATCGCGGCCGTCGCTCTTGGGGCAGGCTGCGGAAGCAGCAACGACGACAACGACAACGGCAGCAGCGGCACCGGCACCACCGCGGCCGGCGGCGAGCTGACGGCCACGCCGGGCATCAACGTGGCGAAGGACGACGCCATCGCGAGCGCGGCTGCCGGTGCGGTCCAGAACAGCGGCGAGCTGAGCGTCGCGTCGGACGCCACCTACCCGCCGATGGAGTTCTTCGCGGCGGACGACAACACCACGGTGATCGGGGCCGATGCCGACATCTCCAAGGCCCTGGGGCAGATCATGGGTCTGACGGCGAAGGTCCAGAACACACCGTTCGACAGCATCTTGCCGGGGCTGACCGCCGGCAAGTACGACCTCGGGATCTCGTCGTTCACGGACACGCTGGATCGCCAGAAGACGAACGACTTCGTCACCTACGCCCAGGCCGGTACGACGTTCTACGCGTCGACGAGCAGCGACCTGAACCCGACCAGTCTCGACGACCTCTGCGACCACTCTGTCGCCGTCGAGAAGGGGACGACGCAGCAGGAGGACGCCGAGGGCCAGGGCCAGAAGTGCCAGGTCGACGTCCAGGTCTATCCAGATCAGAACGGCGCCAACCTGGCGATCTCGAGCGGCCGTGCCGAGCTCGGCATGGCGGACTCGCCCGTCTCGGCCTACATCGTCGAGCAGTCGAACGGCCAGTTCAAGCTCGGCGAGGCCTACGGAGTCGCCCCCTACGGGATCGCGATGAAGAAGGGCAGCCCCCTCGCTGAGCCGCTGCTCAACGCCGTCAAGGCCCTGTACGCCGACGGCACGATGCAGAAGATCTTCGATTACTGGCAGCTGAAGGACGCGGCGATCAGTAGTCCGCAGATCAACGGAGCGATCAACTAGGGAGCAGAGCTCGCGCCAGTGACTCCGTCGACTGGCTCAACTGAAGAACTGACGCAGTCGGGACCGCCTCAGACGATCGAGGCGGTCCCGGTTCGTCATCCGGGCCGCTGGGTCGGCGCCGCCGTGGTCGCTCTGATCGCGGCCTCCCTGATCCGGTCGGCGATCGAGAACCCGAATTTCCACTGGGACGTCGTCGGGGACTACCTCTTCGACCACCGGATCCTCGACGGGGTCGTCAAGACGATCGAGCTGACCATCCTCGGGATGGTCATCGGCATCGTCCTCGGGGTGCTGCTCGCGGTGATGAGGCTCTCACCCAACTTCCTGATTCGCGGCGCCAGCTGGTTCTACATCTGGGTCTTCCGGGGAACGCCGCTGATCGTGCAGATCCTCTTCTGGAACTTCATCGCCGCCCTCTATCCCTCGATCGACCTCGGCATCCCGTTCGGGCCGTCGTTCATCCATCTCAACGCCAACGACTTCATCACGCTCTTCCTGGCGGGCACGCTCGCCCTCGGCCTCAACGAGGGCGCGTATATGGCGGAGATCGTCCGTGCGGGAATCATCTCCGTCGAGGAGGGTCAGACCGAGGCCTCCAAGGCTCTCGGCATGACGCGATCCCAGACCCTGCGCTACATCGTCCTCCCTCAGGCGATGCGGGTGATCATCCCCCCTACCGGCAACGAGACCATCTCGATGCTGAAGAACTCGTCGCTGGTGAGCGTGATCGCCTTGGCCGAGCTGCTGTACTCGGCACAGTTGATCTATTCACAGAACTTCCAACAGATCCCGCTGCTGATCGTGGCCTCGATCTGGTACCTCGCCATGACCTCGGTGCTCTCGGTGGGGCAGTTCTTCCTCGAGCGCCACTACGGGCGAGGCCGAAGCCGCGATGAGCCGACGAGCTTGTTCGACCAGATCCGCTCGGGTTGGTCGGCACGGCACGCCGATCCGAATCGGCTGATCCAGCGGCGCGACGAAACGGGAGGACGGTGATGGCCGACCCTATCGTCAGGGTCGAGGAGATCCACAAGTCCTTCGGGAGCCTGGAGGTGCTGAAGGGGATCTCGATGTCCGTGAACCAGGGCGAGGTGTTCGTCCTGCTCGGCCCCTCCGGATCCGGCAAGTCGACCCTGCTCCGCACGGTCAACCACCTCGAGAAGATCGACGCAGGCCGGATCTACGTCGATGGCGACCTGGTCGGCTACCGCCAGCAGGGCGAGAAGCTGCACGAGCTGAGGGACTCGGAGATCGTCGACTCGCGCGCAAAGATCGGCATGGTCTTCCAGCACTTCAACCTCTTCCCGCACATGACGGCGCTCGAGAACGTCGCCCTGGCGCCGCGGATCGTTCTCGACCGCAAGGGGTCCGAAGCGCGACGCCGCGCGACCGAGCTGCTCGACCGCGTGGGCCTCGCCGACAAGACCGACGAGTATCCGGCCCGCCTCTCCGGCGGCCAGCAGCAGCGGGTCGCCATCGCGAGGGCTCTCGCGATGGAGCCGAAGGTGATGCTCTTCGACGAGGTCACCAGCGCGCTCGACCCCGAGCTCGTCAAGGACGTCCTCGATGTCATGCGGGAGCTCGCCAAGCTCGGCATGACGATGCTCGTGGTCACCCACGAGATCGGCTTCGCTCGCGAGGTGGCGAACCAGGTGATCTTCATGGACGAGGGCGTGATCGTCGAGCAGGGCTCTCCCGACCAGGTGATCGGCAACCCGAAGGAGGAGCGCACCAAGCGCTTCCTCGGCCAGGTCCTGGAGCACTGAGGCGAGGAGGCTCCTCGGCCCGCTCGCCGGGGGCTGGTGTTCGCACCGCTTCCGACTCTGATCGAGGCGTGCGGGCGAACAGAGCACCTGCGCGGGCGTCAGTAAACCGGATATAGAGTCGCACGGCCGTGCACCGCCAGGGACGCTTTGCGCAGCCGAGCCCATCCATGGCCGTCGTCGGGCTCGCGATGGTCGCTGCCGCTTTGCTGCTGGCGTACGAGAGCAGAGGCGAATGGTTCGGCGGCGACGATCTCGGGTACGGAGTACGCCTCTCGACGGAGTCGTGGAGTGACGCGCTCCTGCATCCACCGCCGGATAAGTACCTGATCGCCTTCCCGCTGCTGTTCGGGGTGGGCGTGGCCTTCCACATCTATTTCGTCATGGCATGGCGCGCAGGGGCGACGGGGCTGCTCCAGTCGAGCCTCGCCCGCGCGGTCCTCTTCAGCGCGCTCGCGACCGGCACGGCGTTCGGCGCGCTGTGGATCTCGCAGCATCCGGGCACGGCGAGCATGGGCAAGATCCTGATGATCTCGCTGGCCTGGACCCTGGTCTGCGCGCTGATCTTCGAGCCCGCGCTGCTCGGTCCGCCGCGCAAGGAACCCAAGCCGGCCTAGCGGCTGGCCTTGAACTTTTCCCAGCGCGCGTCGCGTTCGGCGCGATAGGCGGGGTTGAGCTCGGCGGTCATCTCCGCGCGGCGGAGCGGCAGGCCGCAGGTCTCGCATGCCGGGCCCAGCCCTGCCGGCCCGCCGCAGGTCAGGTGGGTGTAGTCGGCCGAACGACTTTCCTCGGGCGTCTTCACCCAGGTCTCGCCCCAGGCGCGCAGCGCGAGGATCACCGGATAGAAGCCTTCGCCCTTCGGCGTCAGGTGATATTCGTGCCGCTTCGGCCGCTCGCTATAGAGCCGCTTCTCGACCAGCCCGTCGGCCTCGAGCGCCTTGAGCCGCGCCGTGACCATCTGCGGCGTGGCCCCGGTCTGCGCCTGGATTTCCTCGAAGCGGTGGCTGCGCATGAACAATTCGCGCAGGACCAGCATTGTCCAGCGATCGCCGACCTCCACCGCGCTGCGCGCGACCGGGCAGAGCGTCGGGTTC
>Ga0081540_1000856_pt1 | contig 27616 bp, 23 predicted proteins | sample TabmetS2T1R1_FD_71024 | JGI IMG/M metagenome (GOLD analysis project Ga0081540, IMG submission 71024) | Tabebuia heterophylla rhizosphere microbial communities from the University of Puerto Rico - S2T1R1 | ecosystem: Host-associated > Plants > Roots > Rhizosphere ...
GTGGAGAGGCGGAGGGCCTTCTTCCCGGGCACGGGTTCTATTCCCCCCGCCGGTAGGCGAAGCGGTCGTCGGACACGACCTCGAGCAGCAGCTGGTCGAACTTCCGCTGTCCGTCGTGGAACGACTTCGTGAGCTTGCCGATCAGCTCGGAGTCATCCGCCGTCTCGTTGCGACCCATGGCGAAGCGGAAGAGCTGCGTCGTGATGCAACCTTCGAACGCCGGCGACTGGAGCAGGAGGTCCGCCAGCCCACCAGGACCGTTGAAGTTGCCCACGCCGTCGAGCACCCCGTCCCCGCTGATCGGACAGGTGGGCTCGTTCAGGTCGTGTGTCCGGAAGGCGCCCGCGGTGTCGTAGGCCTCGAGCCCGAAGCCCACGGGATCCAGACGCCGGTGGCAGGTGTTGCAGTTCCCGTTCGCCGAGTGAGCCTGGTAGCGATCCACCTTGCAGTTGCTGGTCGGCGACGTGGGCTTCTGGTCCACGTCCACCGTGGGCGGAGGGGGCTGGATGGTCTCGCACAGCAGTCTGCTGCGAATGAAGATTCCCCGCTGGGTCGGGCTGGTGTCGCCGAACTTGGCGCCCGCCGAGAGCACGGCGCCATGGGAGAGGATGCCCTTCCGCCCGGTGCCCGCATACGACACCCAGCCGTAGCCGGTGGCAGGCGCCGACCCCGACAGGCCGTAGTTCGTCACCAGCATCGCGTTGGCGTAGGTCTGCGTCGAGGTGAAGAGCTGGAAGTAGTCGGCCTTGTCCTCGAACACGACCTTGCGGATGAGTGTCCCGGTCTCGGTGCGCATGGCCTGGGTGAGCGCCACCGGGTGCGGAAGCTGGTGGAACCCGAGCCAGAGAGCGTGGAACCGGTCCACCCGTTCCTGCGCGTGCGCATCGGCGAGGAGGCGCACCGCGGCCGCGCGAATTTGATCCCTGGAGTCGAGCTGCCCGGCGGCGGCCGCGTCGAGCAGCCACTCCGGGGGCGTGCTCCCCCAGAGGAAGTAGCTCAGGCGCGTGGCGACCTCGAACGACGACAGGCGGAAGGTCCCGGCCTGACCCGCGGCGGGCGTGCCCCGCTCGACCCGGTAGAGGAACTCCGGATCCTGCAGCATCGCCTGGACCACCAGCGCCACTCCGACGTTGAAGTCGCTCTTCTCGACCGCGAACGACTGGAGCGAGGCGTACTCGGTGACCTCGGCATCGGTCAGCGGACGCCGCAGCGCACGCCGGCCGAACGTGCTGATGAAGCTCTTCAGGCAGGCCGCGTCGCCCGGGCCGGTCGGCGTGCAGGGCACGAGCGAGCGGAGGCGAGTCGGGTCGGCGAGCAGTCGCTGGCCGATGTCGATCGCCAGCTGCTCGCTCGCGTCAACCAGCGACTGCGAGGCGAGCTGGGTCAGGTAGTTGTTGTCGAACGGGTCGTGGGCGTCCTCGGGGAGGAGCGCGAACCCCTCTCCGGCGGTGTCGCCCACCAGGTCACGGACCGTGTTGTCGTACTCGTCCCGGGAGAGGCGGTGGGCTCCGGTGGGCCCCATCCTGAGCGCGGCGGCCGAGGGAGTCCCGCCCCCGGGGCCACCCTGGCCGACGATCTTTCCCTCGCACCCGAGGACCAGGGTGAGAGCAAGGATCACCCAGTGCCGTCGCGCGCGCAGCCCCATTCCCCTGGGCGGCGCTTCAATTCCCGGACCACCGCTTCTCCCGGGCGTTTCCGCCCGGAGCGCATGCCGCCCGACTCCTGATTCTGGGGTCTCCTCCCGACAACCGCGGGGTGCTCACCCCCGCAACGCCTCTGGCTCCCCGCGTCGGGGACGCCTGCGGAAGCGCGCAGGGGCGCGCCAGCGTCCTTGCTCAGCCCCCCGCACCAGGGGGACGCCTGCGGAAGCGCGCAGGGGCGCGCCAGCGTCCTTGCTCAGGGATCGACGATCAGCGTCCCCGTCATGTCCTCGTGACCGTCGCCGCAGAAGACGTCGCAGGCGAACGGAAACCGGCCGGCTTTCTCGGCGGTCACGTCGACCCGCGCGGTTCCGCCCGGCGGGACGTCGGCACGGATGCCGAGCTCGGGCAGCTTGAACCCGTGCTTCCGGTCCAGCGAGGTGAGCTCGAGCACGACGTGCTCACCTTTCTTGATGTGGACCTCGGCGGGCGAGTACTCGAACTTCTTCGCGGTGATCTTGATGACCCTCGGCGACGAGGTCTCCGCTGCGAGGCCACGCCCGGTCAGCTCCAGCAGGAGTCCGAGCGCCACGCCGATCACCACGCCTCTCACACCCGGCCGCCCTTGACGTCGTACTCCTCGAGCTTCACCGAGCCGTCCTTCGCCGCGAGCTCCACCTCCCGGTAGCCAAGCCCGCGCGCCGGGTGCTCCGGGTCCCAGGCGACGGGCTGCCGCTTCGGCACGCTTCCCGGCGCCGGCAGCGGGAACATCAGCGACTTGGCCGAGTGGTGGGCGATGTGCCCGGTCATCCGGTGGTTCTCCTGGTGGATGTGCCCGTAGAACACCGTCAGGTGCCTGTAAGGCTCGAGCACCTGGATGACCTTCGCGCCGTCGGCCGTCGCCCAGTCCCACTGCGGATAGAGATCGAAGAGCGGCCGGTGGGTGAGCACCACGATGGGCGCGTCCTTGTCCAGCTTGCCCAGCTCCGACTTGAGCCAGTCGATCTGCGTGTCGCCCACCGCGCCGGAGGGGTCGGACACGTTGTCGATCGCGATGAAGTGCACGCCCTTGTGCTGGAAGCTCTGGTGCAGCGCTCCGAAGCTCTCCTGGTAGGCCTGGCCCTTGTCCAGCGAGGCGTCGTGCTCACCGGGGAGGTAGTAGATCTTCGGCACTTTGAGCTCGGCGACGATGGCCTTGAACTCGCTCATTCGCTTGCGGCGAAGGGCATCGTCGTCGGTGGTGTGAGTGAGGTCCCCGGTGAAGACCACGAAGTCGGGCTTCGCCTTCGTCGAGTTCACCGCCTGGACGACCTGCTTGAGCGTCCTGTCCGCCTCGGGGTTGGGGGGACCGCTGAAGCCCCAGTGGGTGTCCGAGAGCTGGAGGAAGAAGAAGTCCTCGGCCACCTTGCCCTTGCCGGCCGCGAGCGAGAATCCGGGAAGTCCCGAGCCGAGGACCACTCCGCCGAGGCCGAGCAGCTTGAGCAGCTCGCGTCGATCGATGTGCATCTGCATTGCTCCTTGCGGGTACCGCCGTGTGCGGCGCAGAGACTCGGCCGACCACCCGCGGTATTCCGTCCGGGGGATGGAATGGACTCCGCCGTCACGGAGTCGTGGCTTTGCGTGGACGACGAATCCCGAGAGTTCGAGCGTTTCGCCCGGCCGCATGCGGCGGCGGCCCTGCGGCTGGCCCGGACGCTCGTCCGCAACGAGGCGGACGCACAGGACGTGCTCCAGGACTCGTTCCTCAGGGCTTTCCGGCACTTCCGGGGCTTCTCGGGCGAGAGCCCGCGGGCCTGGCTGCTCTCCATCGTCCGGAACGTCAGCTTCACCCTGTGGAGGAAGCGCGAGCGGGACGACCCGGGCGAGGCCGAGGCCACGCTGGATGGGGAGCCGGATCCCGGCCCCTCTGCCGAGGCGCAGCTGCTCGAGGCGTGCGACGCCGAGCAACTGCACGCCGCGCTGGACCGGCTGCCGGGCCTCCACCGGGAGGTGCTGGTCCTGCGAGAGATGGAGGAGTGCACCTACCGGGAGATCTCCGAGATTCTCGGAGTGCCGATCGGCACGGTGATGTCGCGGCTGTCGCGTGCCCGGGCGCAGCTGGTGCGGGAGCTCGTGGGCGACCCGCGGAGCAAGAACTGATGGGAACCTTCGAAGAGCATCCGCGTGGCGCGCTTCACGCTTACCTCGACAAGGAGCTCTCGCTGGAGGGCTCGCTGGAGGTCGAGGCGCACCTCGCTGAATGCGCCGCCTGCCGGCGCGAGCTGGAGACCTACCGCGCGCTGCGGCGACTGATGCAATCCGCAAAGGCCTCCGCGCCCGAGGCCGAGTCCGCGCTGCTCAAGGTGACGCGGAGCGTCCGGGCGCGGCGGCGTCGGGCCGTGGCGCTCAGCGGGTTCGGTGCGATGGCCGCGGCGGCGCTGGTCGCCCTCATGCTGGTCCCGAAGCTCGGCGACGGCGTGGTCCGCGAGGTGGCGGCGGTGCATGCCCGTGCGCTCGACAGTGGGCGCTCGGTGGAGATCGCCTCGAGCGATCCGGTGGCCCTCGGGCAGTGGCTCTCGGCGCGGTTGCCGGGCGCGGTTCCTCCCACGGCGGGAGGCGACGGCTTCGCGCTCCGCGGGGCACGGGTGGACTCCCTGGAGGGACGTCCGGTGGCGACGGCGGTCTACCAGGTGCGCAGCCATCTGGTGGACGTGTTCGCCTGGCCCTCGACGGAGAAGGACATGGAGCCGCGTCCTTCGGTCTCTGGCCGGTGGACGGTGTGCCGCTGGTCGCACGCCGGCGTGGCTTACTGGATGGTCTCCGACGCGGGGACCGACGACCTCAAGGCGCTCGCCGCGCTGATCAAGGACCGGCGCACGTGACCAACCGGCGGCGTGCGGTGGGCCTGCTGCTCCTCGTGGCAGTGGGCGTGGTGGGGGTCTGCGTCGCGGTGGCGCTCGGAGCGGTGAGCCTGTCGGCCACCACCCGGCCCTCGAAGCTGGAGAAGACGGTGGCGCACGCGGTCCTCGACGCCTCGGTGCGCGCGCGGGCCCCGAAGGGGAAGTCGGCTCCGACGGACCCGGCGAGCGTCGCGCGCGGGCGAGAGGCCTACCGCGCGAACTGCCTGGTCTGCCACGGAGTCCCCGGCGGAGAGCAGTCGGCCATCGCCGCGGGGCTGAACCCGCCGGTGCCCGACCTCGGCGAGCCAGAGACACAGGGCCGGACCGATGGCGAGCTGTTCTTCCTGGTGTCTGGAGGCGTGCGACTCACCGGGATGCCGGGCTTCGAGAAGGCGTTACCCGAGAAGACGCGCTGGGAGCTGGTCGCCTTCCTCCGCGCGCTGCCGAAGCTCGGGGACGCCGAGCTGCAGGCGCTGTCCGGGCGCTGAGACGGCGCCCTCTCCCGGTCCGTCATCACGCGGACCCGGACAGTGACGCATCGGCCCATGGCGGACGCGGGGGCTGCGCGCCAGGCTCAGGCGGCCCGCGCGTCCTCGATGGCTCGGGTGATGATCGCCTCGGTGAACGCCGTGTCCGCCGGCTTCGCCTCGCTCACCACCGCCGCGGCCCCACGGATCCGCCGGCTGTAGAGGCTCAGCGACGGGTCGAGGAGGAAGCGGAAGAACAGCGCCGTCCATGACCGGTGGTACACCAGCCCGTCATAGAACTCGGGGGCCATCGCCTTGAGCCGCGGCAGCCGGGACCAGGGCACCATCATCAGATCATGGTGCTCGTTGTGGTACCCGACGTTGAAGGCCAGGACGTTCAGCGGGCCGTAGTACGAGAACGTCTCCTGACCGTCCTTGCCGCTGGTCAGATAGTGCTCCTGGATCCACCGCGCACCCACCGGGTGGAGCCCGATGGCGAAGATGCTGGAGAGCGTGAGGTAGAGCACCGCCTTCCATCCGGCGACGGCCCACAGCCCGCCCAGGAAGCCGACCTGGACAGCCACGTTCGCCAGGTACCAGCGGTCCAGCATCCGCACCCGCCTCAACCGGGGCACCCGCAAGCTCTGCCAGGCGAAGAAGGTGAGCAGCCACAGCGCCTTTCCCAGCGTGCCGTTTCCCACCAGCCGTGCCTCCAGCGGCGAGGCGAGGTCCGCGTCGAGCTCGGGGTCTCCCTGGAAGCGGTGGTGCAGGAGGTGGAACTTCCGGAAGGAGATCGCCGCCGGAAAGACGATGGGCAGGTTCGCGAGGATCTGCAGCCAGGCGTTCCACCGCGTCTTCCGGAAGACCAGGTTGTGCGTGCAGTCGTGGATCAAGGTCCACAGCGCGTGGTCGGCGAACGCGCCCACCAGGTACGCCGCCGGAATCAGCACCCACCAGGGCTGTGCACGCAGAGCCCAGGCGATGGCGATCTGCAGCGCGACGATGACCACCACCCAGAACGCCGTGCTCCGGTCCCGCCCGAAGAGCGAGCGCACCTCGGGATGAGCCGCGAGGAGCTTCCGGGTCCGCTCCAGGTGCGGCTCCGGATAGTCCACCACGTCCCAGGCGAGCACCGTCCTCGACATGGGGCGGCTCATAGCACGCCCGGCCAGGCGCGGCTGCCGGCCCCCGGGCGCCCGGCTACTCGGACGCGGGCGGGCGGGCGAGCAGCAGGCGCCCGCAGCTCGGAGCGATGGTCGCTGCCGGGCAGTAGGTCGCCTCCACGCTTCCGCTCAGGCCGCCCACCCCTCCGTCGAACGTGAGGTTCGTGTAGGTCGCCTTGAGGTGCGTTCCGGTCGTGGTGCCCATCTGCGTCACCGTCACCGTTCCGCCGCTCGGCAGCCATGCCTCGCCGTTTCCGTCGCAGTCCGTCGGGAGGGCGAATGCTCCGTCCCACAACAGCCCGGCCGGCAGAGCGCCGCCTCCCTGGAGGTCGAACCAGTTGTAGGTACCGGCCACCACGGGCCCGGGCGTCGTGCTCGCGTTGACGATCGCCACCCCCAGCACCGTCACCGTCCCGCCGGGGAAGGTGTTGCCGCCGAGCAACGTGCAGAGATTGCTCTGGTCCGCCGCGACGACCGCGACGAGCGAGGAGCTCGGGTCCCCGAACACCGCGTCCTTCACGGTGAGCGAGTGACCGTTGACGGTTCCGATGAAGCTCCCCGAACCGTGGGGAGTACCGGAATCCGGCGTGCCATTCCCGCCGTCTCCACCCCCGCACGCGCACGCGAGCAGGCACAGCAGCGTCCACCGCTTCATGTGTCCCCTCCCTCGAGTGTCCGGACTGCAGGATGGTTTCGCCTGTCAGTCCTCGCGCTTCGGCGCGCGCGTCATCAGCTCCACCATGGCGCGGCGCGGGCCCTTCCCCTCGTACATGATGGCATGGACCTGGTCGCAGATGGGGAGCTCCACGCCGACCTTGCGCGAGAGGTCGCGGGCGCTGCGGGCCGTCTTCACACCCTCGGCCACCTGCGTCATCTCGGCCAGGATCTGCTCGAGGGGCCGGCCCTTTCCGAGCTCGATGCCGACCCGCCGGTTCCGGGAGAGGTCGCCGGTGCAGGTCAATACGAGATCCCCGAGCCCGGAGAGTCCCATCAGGGTCAGGGGGTTCGCTCCCATGGCCACCGCGATGCGGGTGATCTCCGCGAGGCCCCTGGTGATGACCGCGCTCCGGGCGTTGAGCCCGAACCCGAGGCCGTCGGCGATGCCGGCGGCGATGGCGATGACGTTCTTCAGCGCGCCGCCCATCTCCACGCCGATGACGTCAACCGAGGTGTAGGTCCGGAAGGTCTCCGTCTGCAGCGCGCCCTGGATCCGCTGCGCCACCTTCTCGTGGTGGGCGGCGATGGTCACCACGGTCGGCATGCCCGCCGCCATCTCCTTGGCGAACGAGGGGCCGGAGAGGATGGCGATCTCCGGGTGGAACTGCTCGGGGAGGCAGTCCTCGAGCAGCTGGGTCATGGTCATCAGGGTCTCGTTCTCGATCCCCTTGGCGACGGTGAGCAGCGGAACGTGCTCGCGAAGGTGCGGAAGCGCGTTTCGCACCACGTCGCGGGTGGCGTGGGAAGGCGTCGCGAACACCACGAGCTCGGCACCCACGAGCGCATCCTCCAGGGAGAGCGTCGCCCGGACCCGGGGCGAGACCGCGATGCCGGGGAGGTAGGTCCGGTTCTCCCGTCCAGAGTTGATGTTGTCGACGACCCTGGGCTCGCGCGCCCAGGCCCGTACGTCATCGCATCGGCTGGCGAGCGTGTTGGCGAGCGCCGTTCCGAACGCTCCGAGCCCGATGACCGAGGCACGCATAGCAGGCCCTCCCGGGGAAGAGCCCGCCACTCTACGTCATCGCCGCGCCCGGGGAATCCTGGGCTCGCTGCGACCCGATCCAGCGTCAGGGCGGCGCGGGCGTGATGTTCCGGATGAGGTACACCTCGTCGTTGAAGTCGTAGTTCGCGAAGAAGGGCACCCCCGGGCTCGCCGCCTGGTGCATGTCGAGCGCGACCAGCCAGGTATTGGGCAGGACTCCACCGCTGCCATCCTTCGCCGGCCAGAACCGCATCCGGTGGCCGCAGAGCCTGTTGTCCTGCACGCACCACGGCTCCTGCTCCGCCATCGTCTCGTCGCTGAACTCGAGCTCGATGTGGAATCCGAACTGCTGCGAGCCTGGGTCGAACGTCCCGGCCGCGGGCTGCGTGTGGTCCATGCGCCGAGGCAGGAATCGCTGGATGTCCTCGATCGCTCCGCTCAGGACGAATCGATCGTCGTTGCTCGAGGTCCGCCCCTTGGGGAACCAGTACGCGGAGCTGCCGTAAGACACGGCGTTCGGGTTGCCGCAGTCCCAGCCGCTGTGGAAGGCGGCCAGAAGCTGCATCGTCACCGGCTGCGACGGATCCGCCCTCACCCAGTACGAGCTCAGCACCTCGTCACCCACCGCGACGCGCTCGCCCTGCGCAACTCCGAGCTCCTGCTTGTTCCCCACGTCGGTCGAGTAACCGAACGCGCCGTTGACGATCTCGTCGAGGTTGGGCTCGGTGTCGGTCCCGGGAAAATTCGAGTTCTGCGGGATGTCCTGCCGGAACCCGCCCAGGGTGGCGGACGGCGTCGCTCCGGCCGGGTCATCCGAGTGGACGCTGAGCGTGCCGTTGTGTACCCGGCCATCGGTTGCGACGAACTTCACCGTGAGGTCCAGGGTGGCTCCCGGAGCGAGCGCCGCCGGAAGCGCCGAGGCGGGCGTGGCCGTGAACGCGTCCGTCACGTCGACCGAGGTCACGTTCACCGTCGCTCCGGAGACGTTCTTGATCGTCAGGGTGCCCGTGTCCTTCACGCTGAGCGGTCCCCAGCAAGGCGCGATGGTGGTGATGACGCTGAACACCATCCGGTCCGCCGCTGGCTGCCCGTCCTGGTTCAGGAGCTGCAGCGCTCCCCCACCGCCTCCGGTCCCGGCAGGAACGACGTTCCGGACGATGTAGACCACGTCGTTGTAGTCCGGCCCGACGGAGACCGGCGCTTCCTCGGTGGCCACGACGAACGCGTGGGGATCGAGCGAGCCGTCCGGGTTCTTGTACGGATAGACCCGGATGTGGTGCTTGTTGCCGCTCTCCCAGGTGTTGAGCGTGTCCTCCTGGTACACGACGTACTGCCCGATGCCCTGGTTGGGGGTTTCCCAGAAGGGCCACTCGTTCCAGAAGCCGAACGCGCTCGTGCCGGGGTCGAAGGTCGTGCCCCCGTTCTCGATGGGCGGATCCAGCGCGAAGGCGTTGGCCTGGGCGATGCGGAACAGCTCGGTCCGCGACCCGGCGTTACCAGAGGCGTACCAGCCGTTGATGCTCACCGGCTCGAAGGTCGGTCCATAGGACGCGAGCAGCTGCAGGGTGACCGGGCCGTCGCCGGCCTTCTGGAACGACTGGAGGGCGATCTCGTCGCCGGCGATCGGGCTGGCCGGGAGGTCCTTCTTGCTCGGATCGGGGTTCCCTGCGGTCACCGGGATGTTGTGAACGTCGAAGATCCACTGCAGCGACGGCTCGGAGCTGGCGGCGATCGCCAGTCCCCCGAGCGGCACGCTGGTGGTTCCCGCTGCGGTGGCCGCGGCGAGCGACGCCTGGGACACGCCGGCAGCGCCGTTGAAGGTCACCGTGAGCGTCACCGACGCTCCGGCCGCGACGTCCATCGGGACGGTCGCGCCCGAGACCGAGAAGGCCCCGGCGCCGTTCCCCGAGACGTTCAGGCTCTGCAGGCTGACCGTGCTCGCGCCGGTGTTCTGCAAGGTGAGCTGCGCGGACTTCGGCGCACCCGGGGTCGTGCCGATCACGATCCGATCCGGAGTCGCGGTCAGCGCCGTGGCGACTCCGCCGTCGTTGCCTCCGTCGGGATTGCACGAGGGCCCGGTGCAGCCACCATCCGGCAGCGGCCCACCGTCGGGCCGCGGTCCCCCACCGTCCCCGCCAGAGCCGCCACTGCTTCCATCGCAGCCCAGCGCAAGCCCCAGCCCCACCACCACGCCCAGCACCCAGGCCCTTCTCATGGACTTCCTCCGTCAGCCGTTCCCCCGTCCGGACGGAGCAGGATGATTGCCCCGCCGTCCGCCCCGCCCTGCACCAGCTGCGCGACGTACAGATTCCCCGTGTTCACGTCCTCGGTGATGTCCACCGGGTCGCTCAGACCCTCCGCGATCTGGAGCACCTGCGACCGATCGATCGCCCCCCCATTCGCGGGGATCGGAAGCGCGAGGACGTCGTCACCCGCGCTGTACTCGACGACGAACAGGAACCCCTTCAGCGCTCCGCCGAACGCCGGCCCCTTGCTCTCCAGCGCTCCGTCCGGGGACCGGTTCCGGCTGAAGTCGTAGACCGACCCCTTCCAGTTCACGTCGGGCAGCGTGCCGACCGGGTAGCCCACGCCGCCGTCGAACGGGGCGACCTCGTCCGGATCCATTCCAGAGGTCGGATTCCCTCCGTTGAGCACGTACTGGTTGCGGGTCGGATTGGGATGGCCGTAGTAGCCGCCCTTCACCACGTCGAACAGGAAGTCGTCCTGGGTGGGGACGCTGAGTAGCGGTGGAACGGCCGGGAGTACGCCGGGCGGAGTTCCCGGGGTGTTCCCACCGGCCGCGGTGCCGTTCGCCGGCGCATAGAGATGCCCGTTGCTGTGCCAGACGAGGTCGTAGGCGTTCCGGATGCCCTCGCCGTAGAGCGTCACCGGCGCGTTCGCCGCGTACGGGTCGTAGATGCCGCCGTCCCACGGTGGGAGCGGAGGCCCCAGGACCGGCGGCGGACCCGCGTCGTCTCCGGCATCCGGCACGCCGCCGTCGGGAGGCGGCGGGAGCGGCTCGGTCTGAACGTTGATCGGCTCCGTGAGGAGCTTCAGGTCGATCCGGAGCAGCGCCGAGGACAGAAGGTGCTCGCTCCGGTTGTACCAGGTCGGATCCGGGGCCCCGGAGGCGGTGGTGCTTCCCTGGGTGAGGTAGAGCGCCCCATCCGGGCCGAAGGCGAGGCTGTTGGTCATGTGGTCCTTCGCCGAGCGGGGAAGGCCGCTGACCATGTCCACGAAGCTGGCGACGAAGCCGGGCTGCGCGGGGTCGATGGTCACCTTCGTGACCGTGCCGGTCCAGTCCTGCGCGGGCTGGATGTAGACCGGCGCGTTGGTGGTGACCCAGAAGACGTTCGGATCGTCGGGCTGGAAGACGATGCCGATCAGCGTCCGGCCCGCGAGCCCGCCCCACTCCTCGAGGTTGATGAGCGAGCCGTCCGGCGCCACGGTCCAGCGGCGCACCACCCCGAGCAGATCCGTGGCGTAGAGCCTTCCGTCCGGTCCGAAGACCAGGCTGTCGATGGGCGTCCCGTTCCACAGCGGCGGGTCGATGACCGCGTAGCGGTAGCGCGGGTCGCGCTTGAGATTCGTGAAGTCTCCGGTGGAGAAGCTGCTGGTGAAGGGGATGAAGGCATGCCCGCCCTGGTCCTTCACCCGTTCCGAGAGCTGGAACACGTAGCCCGTGCGCGCGTCGAGAACCCCGTGGGGCTGGAGCACGATCGCGTCGCCGCCTCCGGTGGTGTTGACCGTCGCCTCGACCGGGAACATGTCCGAGGCCCGGAGCAGCCGGACGTTGTCCGCGGTGAGCGTGGTCTCGTCGACACCCTGCCCCACGTTGGGCAGGTTCACGTCCACCTTCACCGCCGTGTCGCGTCCGACGAAGGTGAATCCGTCGGGAGGATCGATCGCGCGGACCGATGGACGGAGGCCGGCGTCGAGGATCCCCGAGTCGACCCCCGAGTCACCAGCGTCTCCCGCGTCGGGGCACGCGACGAGGAACCCACAGGGGGGCCCGCCGTCGTCCGGAGGGGGTCCACCGTCATTCCCCCCTCCGCTCACTCCATCGCTGCACGCACCCGCCCCGATCAGGGCCGTCATCGCCGCCGCTGCCGCCCACCGCCCAGCACTCCTCATGGTCTGTCGTCGTCCATCCCGCCCGCGCGCCGGCGTAGCTGCCGGCCAGGCTCCCAGGGTGAAAGTGCGCCGCAAGGTGGGGTTGCCGGGCGGCCCCGGGAAGCCCTCGGCGGCGCAGGTCTGTTCACCCGTGAGAGGGCACACTCGACCCCGGGGCGATTATTCTCGGGACCCGGTCATGCCGCGGTCGGTTCCCATCGAGCTGTTGAGCTTCCGGCGAACGTTCGCGCTCCTGATGGTGCTGGTCGCGGTCCCGTCCGCCGGACTGACCGGACTCGGGGTGGTGGCGATCCTGAACGAGCGTGCGGCGGTGGAGAAGCGGCTCGCCTCGGTCTGGCAGGACCGCCTGGACACCCTCGCCTCCCGGTTCCGCCAGGCCCTGGAGGCGAGCAGCGTCACCCAGGTGAACGGTGGACTGAGGGTCGTCGCTCCCTCGGGGCTGGCGCTCTCCGGGGCGGGGTTCCGTCTGTCGCGGGACGTCCTGGAATCGTCGGATACCGACCTGATCGCCGCGCTCACTCCGCTGCGCAGTCAGCTCTCGTTCCTCCCCGAGCGCGCGAGCTTCCTCAGCCTCCCGGGTCCGGCCGGCCCGGTGCTCATCGTGGCCCTGCGGACACCGGAGGGAGTCCTGGGGGCGGAGCTGGACCGGGCCGCGCTCGAGCAGCTGCTGGCCCAGACCGGTCAGGACCTCCGGAGCAAGGGCGAGCAGGTCCGCTTCGAGCTGACCCCGGTGCAGCCGGTGCGTCCGGGTCTGGTCGGCAAGTTCATCGGCGGCGTCCCGGGCGCGCGGAACGCCCTCGAGGTGACCCCGCTCGCCGAGCGGCCGCTTCCCGCGCCCCTCCAGGAATTCCAGCTCCGGGCCATGCCCGAGGCAGGTGACCCGGTGGCCTTCGCCTCCACCCGGAACCGGCTGGTCTACGCCGGGCTCCTCGGAGCCTTCTACGCCACCCTCGTCGTCGGGGTCGTCTACACCGCGCGCGCCCTGTATCTCCAGGCGCGCCTGTCACGGCTCAAGACAGACTTCGTGAGCCTGGTCAGCCACGAGCTCCGAACTCCGCTCACCTCCATCCGGATGTTCATCGAGACGCTGGCTCTCGGCCGGGTGAAGGAGCCGGAACAGACCCAGGAGGTGCTGGAGCTGCTCCAGAGGGAGACCGAGCGACTGTCGGCGATGATCGAGCGCGTCCTCGACTGGGCGCGGCTCGAGTCAGGCCGGCAGCGCTACCGGAAGGAGCGACTCACCGCGCAGCAGATCGTCGATGCCTCGCTGGACGCGTTCCACGCCCAGCGGCTGGACAGCCAGGTGCAGCTCACCTGCCGGGTGGGGGGAGCCCTCCCGGTGGTGGAGGGCGATCGCGAGGCGCTGGCCGGCGCGCTCCTCAACCTCCTCCACAACGCCTACAAGTACTCCGGCGCCGAGAAGCGGATCGAGCTGCGGGCAGATGCGCGCAACGGCGGAGTGGACATCGAGGTGGAGGACCACGGCGTGGGCATCGCCAAGCGCGACCGCAAGCGGGTGTTCGATCGCTTCTACCGGGTGGACAACCTCCTCACCCGCCAGACCGAGGGTTCGGGCCTGGGCCTCTCGATCAGCCGGCGCGTCGTCGAGGCGCACGGCGGCAAGCTCACGGTACGGAGCGAGCTGGGCAAGGGGAGCATCTTCACCATCCACCTCCCGGCGGCGAAGGAGGCCCGGGCGTGAGTCAGCAGAAGCCCAGGGTGCTGGTGGTGGAGGACGACATCTCCATCCTCACCGGCGTGTCGATGAATCTCCGCTACGAGGGCTACGAGGTCCTCCAGGCCCAGGACGGCGCGCGCGGCCTGGAGATGGCGGTGACCGACGGACCGGACCTCATCGTGCTCGACGTGATGATGCCGAAGCTCAACGGCTACGAGGTGCTCCGCGAGCTTCGGTCGCGCGGGGTGAAGACGCCGGTGCTGGTGCTGTCGGCCAAGGGCATGGAGCGGGACAAGGTGCTCGGGCTCGACCTCGGCGCGGACGACTACGTGGTGAAGCCTTTCGGGGTCGCCGAGCTGATGGCCCGGGTGAAGGCGGTGCTCCGCCGCCGCTGGGGAGACGACGGGCAGGTGATTCGCTTCGGGGAGGTGGCAGTGAACCTCGGTACCCGGGCCGTGACCCGGGGCGAGGCGCCGGTGGAGCTGACCGCGCAGGAGTTCAAGCTCCTGGCCCACCTGGTCTCCAACCCCGGACGGACCTTCTCCCGGGAGGAGCTACTGTCGGGTGCCTGGGGCATCGACTACGACGGGACCCCGAGGACGGTGGACACCTTCGTCCGCCAGCTCCGGCAGAAGCTCGAGCCGGACCCGGACTCACCCCGCTACATCCTGACTGCTCGGGGCCTGGGCTACCGGTTCGAGCGCCCCCAGGTCTGAGCCCCCGCCCGCGTGGGGCCCGCTCGCACGGGGTTCGGGGGTGACTCCCGGTGGACTGACGCCACCGCCAGGCATTCCGGGGAAGATTCCGCCCCCCGGCCGACCTCCTGTGGGGACATGAGACCGGCCGTCGCACTCCACACGGACGCCTTGACCGTGGTTCCGCCGCGGTGGCACCGTCGCGCCATTCCGGCGCCGTCGAAGTTCCGCAGCTCACCGACATTGGACCCCACACTGCGGGCGGCCGTCGTCGCGCTCCGGCCCGTCCTGCTCGTCCTGGCGCGACGCATGTGTGCGTCGGAGGCGGACGCGGCGGACGTGGTGCATGACACGCTGGAGAGCGCGCTCCTGGCCGGGGACCGGCTCGCCGCGGTGGAGAACCTCCAGGCCTGGCTGGTCACCATCCTGCACCGGCGGATGATCGACCTGTTCCGCAAGCGCGAGCGCGAGCAGCTGGGCGACCCGCCCGAGGAGCAGCAGCTGGCCCAGGACGCCCCCGTCGCCGACGCTCCGCTCTGGACGCGCATCGACGTCGAGCAGCTCCGGGCGGCGGTGGAGCGCCTCGAGCCCGAGTTCCGCGAGGTCTTCACGCTTCACGCCTTCGAGCGCCGCTCCTACAAGGACATCGCGGCGGCGCTCGCCATCCCGCAGAACACCGTCGGAACGCGCCTTCTCCGGGCGCGGCGGAAGCTCCGGGTGCTGCTCCTGGGCGGCCGAGAGGAGGTGGGGACATGACCCCCGAGGACCACAGCGGCGGTCCGGTGCGGTGCGAGCAGCTGGGCCCGTTCGTCGACGGCGAGCTCACGGCCGACGAGGCGGCTGGCTTCCGGAAACACCTGCTGGTGTGCGCCCGGTGCCAGCAGGAGATGCACGGCCTCATGCAGCTGTCGGCGCTCGCCGAGCAGTCCCGGGTGCAGCGGCCGGCGGAGCCTCCTGCGATCGCGCCGGTCGTCGCCGCGCTGGACCGGCGCGCACGTCCCCGGCGCGCGGCGTGGGTGGGCGTGGTGGGCGCAGTGGCCATCGCTGCGGCGCTGGTGCTGGCCTTGCGGGGGCGGTCCTCCGGGCCGGACATGCCGACGCTTCTCGCCTCGCTCGACGCGCGGACCGTCTCCGGCTGGCCGAGCGCGGCGGGGCCGGCGCAGTACAAGGAGTACCGTGTCATGCGGGGTGTCACGCAGGTGCCCGTCCCGCCCGCGCTGGCCCAGGCCGAGCTGCGCCTGCAGGGGAGCGGGGACTTCCGGACCCTGGGAACGCTCGCCCTGCTCCGCCGGGACTTCACCCAGGCCGACGCTTACCTGGCGCGGCTGCCGCCCACGCCCGACGTGCTCGCAGACCGAGGCCTGGTGCGGCTCGAGGAGCAACGCTACCCCGAGGCCCTCGAGTATCTGGACCAGGCGCTGGCCGCGAACCCGGACTTCCTGCCCGCCCGCTTCAACCGTGCCCTCACGCTCCAGGCGCTCCAGCTTCCGTTCGCAGCCTCGGCGGCGATGGGGCCAGTGTCGCAGAGCACCGCCGGCGGCTGGGCCACGGAGGCGCGGCAGGACTCGGCCACGCTCGAGAGCGCGCAGAAGCAGATCGACGACGAGCGTGCCGGGATGAAGGCAGCCGGGCGTGCCCTGATCGAGCGTCAGGAGGCGCCGGCACCGCGGGAGGTCAGCCGGCACCGGAGCCTCACTCGGTCGACCTTCTACCATGCGGTCGCCGCGGCGGGGACGCGCGAGGAGCTGGAGCGGCTCCGACCTGTGGCGCGCATGCTCCAGGAGGAGACGGGCTCGAAGGTGCTCGAGGCGCGGATCGCCATCGCGCTGCGAGGATGGACGCCTGCACGAGCGGCCGTCGCCGCGCGCTACCGGGCCTGGATCCTCGATCTGAACACGGTGCGCACGTCGAAGGACGTCGAGGAGTTCCTGGAGGAGGCCCGCCAGGCCGGCCAGAAGGACATCCTCCAGCTCGTCCACGACGGCTGGCGGCCTTACGTCGTGGATGCCGAGGTCGAGGCGCTGGCCCGCACCTTCGACGACCCGTGGTTCCAGGCCACGCTCGCTGCGCGGCTCGCCTTGGGCCAGTCCGACCAGGGGCACCCGAACGACGCCGAACGGAAGGTCCGTCAGGCGCGCGAGCTCTGCCGCCCCGAGTCCATGCAGATTCCCTGCTGGTATCTCACCGAGGCCCTGGGAGACGTCTACCGGCAGGTGGGCCGTTTCGTCGACGCGGAGCGGGAGTACCGGGCCGTGGCGCCGCGACTCCGGGCCAGCGGGCTCTACGCCTACGAGCGAAAGGCGAACCTCGAGGCGGCGCGGGTCGCGGTGCAGGCGGACCAGGTGGCGCTCGCGCGGGCAAGCTACGAGGACCTCACCATCCGTGAGCCCGAGCGATGTTTGACCTGGGCGTGGTCGCGCGAGCTCCTGGCCACCGGCTACGTGGCGCGCGGAAACACCGAGGCGGCCCGCCGGCTTCTGGCGGTCAAGTCGGACTGCAAGGGAACCCTCGACGCAGAGCCCTGGCGAGCGCGACTGCGTCTGCAGCTCGGCCAGCTCACCGGTGACCGCGCGCTCCTCGAACAGGCTCGCGCGATGGCTGCGTCCAACCAGGGTATCGCCCGGGTTGCTCCGAGGGAGACGGCCGCTGCACGGGTGCTCGAGGCGATCGCTGCGCTCGAGCTCGGGGTACCCGGTGCCGATCGGACCCTGGCCGCCATCGTCGACTCCGACGAGGCCTCGGTGGACGTGCAGGTGCGCTCCGCGGCGGCGGAAGGCCGCGAGGCGCTCGCCCTCCACGCGCTGGATCGAAAGGAAGGAACCTCGGCGCTCGCCGAGCTCGCGCACCTGCTCGGAACGGCCGCCCCCGGCCGCTGCGCGGTGGGCCTCGTCTCCAGCGTGGCGCGGACCGGCTGGGCCGCGGCGGATGCGAGCGGCCGGCTGCACACCGGCGTCGGTCAGGTGCGCGACGGCGAGCCCGCGCTACCTCCCGAGGTCGTGGAACGCCTCCGCTCCTGCAACGACGTGGCGGTGCTCTCCACCGGACGATTCCAGGGACGCCGCAGCGTGCTCCCGGACGACCTGCCCTGGTCCTATCAGCTCGGAGCGGCGCGGGTAGGCACGGCGTCCGTGGGGCCGGAGCGGCTCCTGGTCCGTGACGTGCTGCCTCCACGAGATCTGCAGCTGCCTGCGCTCGCGCTCCAGCGTACCCTCGGTCCGGGCCAGTGGACGGTGGTCGCCGGCGGAGACGCCACCCCTGCCCGGGTCCTGGCTGCGCTCCAGTCGGCGGATATCGTGAGCTTCGAGGTGCACGGGCTCATCGACCCGAGCGTTCCCGACGGGGCGGTGCTGGTCCTGTCCGAGGACGTGGATCACAGCTACGCGCTCTCGGCGACGCAGCTGTCGGCGCTCCAGCTCCCGAGGCGCCCGATCGTGATGCTCGGGGCGTGCCGTGCCGCGGCCCCGAGCGCCTTCCGCGCCGAGCCATGGAGCCTCCCGAGATCGTTCGTGCAAGCAGGCGCGCGAGGGGTCTACGCTTCGCTCTCGGATTTGCCGGATCAGGACGTCGGTGAGTTCTTCCGGAAGCTCACTGCCCGTCTCGACTCCGGCGCGAGCCCCGCGGTCGCGCTCCGTGACGAGCGTCTCGCGTGGCTCCGTCAGGGCAAGTCCTGGGTCCGGGATGTCGTGCTCTTCGATTGAGCGGGGGAAGCAAGATGGATACGAGGCTGCTTCGCGTCGCGGTGGGAACGGTTCTGGCGCTCGGGCTGACGGGTTGCGCGACCACTGGCGGCGGCCCGCGCACCGGTGGTGATCTCTTCGGCTGCGAGCAGATCCCCTTCACGGACCCGATCCCGCCGCCGACCGATCCGCAGCAGTGGCATCCGGACAAGGCCGAGCGTGGATACCTCCACGTCCTCTTCTTCGTCTCCGGCGGACAGGTGTTCGCGATCGGCGTCCCGGTGGTGAACGCCACGAAGGCCGAGCGCCCCTTCTTCGTCGGACCGATGAAGAACCTCGACAGCGTCTTCCCGGCGAAGGAGGCACCGAAGGAGCTCCAGCGGTACCCCGACTGGCACGCCTTCTACCGGGAGCTCTTCCGGGCCTACGGTGACTCCCGACCGCTCGCGCTGGTCTGCCCGGGACCCGACTGTCCCATCACGCCCGAGTCGCCGCCGCCCGGTGTGCTCGGCATGACCGGCGCCTTCCTCTCCGGCCCGATCGGCGCGCTGGATCCTCCCCTCGGTCCGGTGCGTCTGGCCGCGCTGGACGCGGGCGGGCTCCCGAAGACCGCCACCGACGCGGCGACCGGCGCGACGCAGACGAACCCCCAGCTGCAAGCGCTCTTCTCGGACACGGTCACCCGCGCGGTCTGCGTGGCGCGCATCCTGACGCCTCCGCCGACCAAGTGAGCGCGACGAGATGGGGTTGATGCTCGCAGCCGGGCTGGTGCTCGGCGCGAGCATTCCCTGCGACGCCCGCCCCGCGACGCCCCGGCCGCCGCCGGAGAGTCCCTTCGGCGTGCTCGGTGCGCCGGTGCTCGATGGGCTCGTCGCGTGCGCCGAGGGTCAGGTCCCCGCCGAGCCATCGCCCCCTCCATCGCCCGACCTCCCTCCCCGGACCGAGCGCGCAGCGGACGAGCATGACTGCGCCGCACAGGGATGCTGGGCGTGGGTGGGGTGGAACGATCGGCGTCCCCTCCGCGGGGCTGGAGCGAGATTGAGCATCGAGGCACCCTCGGTGACCGGAATGGATCACTCGCTCGCCGAGGTGTCGCTCCAGTGGGGACGCGCCGATCACGACATCGTGGAGATCGGCTGGGAGGTGGCGCCCAACCGATACGGGGACGGCGCGCCCCACCTCTTCGTGCACCGGTGGAAGGGAGGAAGGCCGTGCTCGGGACCCTGCGGCTTCCAGCGCTGGAGCCGGCGGCTGTGGCCCGGCATGTCGCTCGCCCGCTGGAGGGGAAAGGAGCTCGCGGTCGGCTGGATGCTCCGCGACGGGCGTGCCTGGGCGTGGGTGGACGGTGAATGGCTGGGGTCGTTTCCCATCGAGGCGCCCGAGGTCGCCTCGGTCGCCCAGTGGTTCGGCGAGGTCTTCTTCGTGCGGCCGTCGCCGCGGATCCCGATGGGCAACGGCCTGCCCGCGGAAGCTTCCGGCGCCGCGCGGATCACCTCGGTCTGCGACGTTCCCCAGGGCGAAACGGCGTGCAAGGTTCGACCGGAGCGCTTCCCGAGGCTGAGCGAGCCGGACGTCTACTCGCTCTGGACCGCGTCGGACGGCGGATTCCGCTACGGCGGACCGCTCAGACCGCGTCCACCACCTTCGTCAGCCAGCGGAGGAACGCCGCCGGCGACAGGAAGGTGAGCGCCATCTCCCCGACGTTGAGGCGCGTCGCGCCGCCGAGCGAGGCCGGGGCGTTGGGCTGGATCGGAACGCCGTCCACCAGCGTGCCGTTGCGGCTCGCGGCGTCGATGACGTTCCACCGCGCGATCAGCGTCGGGTCGGGCGTGAAGTAGGCGTGGAACCGGGAGACCGAGGCGTGGGGGAAGACCAGGTCGTTGTGCTCGGCGCGGCCCATCGTCACGCCGGCGCCGAAGGGGTTCGCGCGGCCGGCCACCTTCTTCACCAGGAACACCACCGGGTTCTCAGGCGAGGGCGCGTGCTCGGGGGGCTTCACCACCCAGCTCGTGTCGGCGAGGTCGCCCTCCCAGATCACCACCGGTGTCTCCAGCGCGGACTGCAGCGCGGACTCGTCGTCCACCAGGCGGCGGACCCAGTCGGTGAGAGGGGCGCTGGTCGGGAGTTCCATCACGCGGAGCTCAGGAAGGATTCCGCAGCGCACCGTGTAGGTTCAAGTTTCCGTCCGGTGGAGCTATGTGGGCAGACATGTACCGTCGATACTCCGTGCACCGCGATGGGGACCTCCTGGTCGAGGACCTGGGCCCCGACGGCAAGCCGCTCGACCCGGAGCCCGTGGCCGCCGAGGACCGGCTCCCCGTCGAGCTGGTGCTGCTGTCTCCCGACACGGTGGACGCCCGCGCGCAGCTGCTGGACCTGCTCGAGATGGCCTTCGAGATGGAGTCCACGCCGGAGTCGGAGCGGCCGCCGCCCAGGACCCGGAGCTGACGCCGGGGCTCAGGTCGCAGCCGGCGTCGCGGTCCGCCCCTCGTTCGCTCGGGAGATGGCGTTGGCCCGCGCGGCGTCCGCCTCGGCGCCGGCCGAGTCTCCCGTCTTCCGGCGAAGATCGGCGAGCTCCGAGAGCTGGCTTCCCACGAAAGGGTGCTCGGGCCCGAGCGTTCGCGAGAGCCCCTCCACCGCCGCCGCGAGGTGCGGGACGGCCTCCCGGGTGTCCTTGCCGGCGAGCTCGTGCGCGTCGAGGAGCCGCGCCATCGCGCGGGTCACCTCCTCCACCGACGCGGCCGGCGCGGGCTGGTTCGCCTCCGGCGGCGGAAGCTGGAAGAGCACCTCGGCGGCGACCTCGGTGGCGATCGTCTCCGGCCGGGAGAGGAGCGACACCGCCGGGGCGGGGTCGTCGGCGACGGTTCCCTCGATGCCGCGCACCCGGGCGATGCGCTCGGCGTCCGGCGGATGCGTGTCGAACTCGCCCTCCGGGGCGGCGCGGCTACTCTCCTCCTCCAGCGCGCGGCGGAGGGGCTGGAGCATCTCGGACCGACGGAGTGACTGGAGCGCGTAGAGGCCGTCGGCGCGGATGCCCACCGTGCGCAGGATCCCCATGACGCTCACCGCGCGGTTCACGTCACCGCTCGCCTCGCCCACCCGGGTCAGCGCCCGGGCGAAGGTCTCGCCGCCGTAGACGAGCGCGGCCACCCGATCGGCCAGCAGCTCCCGGCGCCTCCCCTGCCCGCGAGTGATGCGCAGGTACACCCGAACGTAACCGCGCAGGAACCAGTAGGCGGGGTTGATCAGCGCCAGCCATCCACCCTGCGCCGTTCCCTGGAGCATTCCGATGCTGGCGATCTCCACCCGGCCCAGCACCGGCGTGAGCTGGGTCTCGCCGTGCGAGAGGTGCCCGTACTCGTGGGCGAGGACGGCACGCAGCTCGCCGACCGTCAGGCTCTGCAGCGCCGCGTACCCGAGGTGGAGGACTCCGATGCCTCGCCCGAGGAGCACGCCCACGGTGGAACCACGCTCGTGCACGCCCACCCCCGCGCCGGGGTGCAGGACGATCTCCCCCACGGGCCTGGCCTGGACGGCGCGGGCCACTTCCGCGGCGAGCGCGTGGAGGCGCGGCTCCTCCTCGGGCGGCAGCACCCGCCCATCGCCGGCGTTCAGCCGGACGAAGAGCGCACGCACCATGCTCCAGAGCGCGACCGCGGTCCCGACGACCACGATGAACATCAGCTTGATGGAGATGAACGGGAGCAGGAACATCGCCCACACCAGACCGAGGCCCACCGCCGCCGTGCCGCCGATCAGCGCAGGCAGGGCCACGAGTAGCAGCGCCACCGCCGACCAGAGGACCCAGCCGTAGACGCGCTCGACGCGGGCCTCCCGCGTGGTCCGGGTTCCCGTCCCAAGCTCGGCCTTGACGTCGGCCAGCGCGCTCAGCTCGGCGCGAGAGAGGGCGCGGCCCACCAGGGCGACGATCGCCAGCCAGGAGCCGAGCACCACCACCGACCCGAGGAGAAGCCACAGCCCGAGGCGCGCCCAGCGCTCGGGCCGCGTGCCCGACTCGATCTCCGCGAGGAAGGGCTCGGAGGCGCCAAGGGCCTTCGCGCGCTGCACTGCCTCGTAGGCGCCGAGATGATCGCCGTCGTTCCAGCGCATCGCCGCGAGGAGCGAATGCGCGACCCCGCTCTCCGGAGCCAGAACAACCAGCCGCTCCGCGTTCACCCGGGCGGCGTGGGAGTTGTGCTGCTCGCTATCGAGCAGGACGACGGCGTGGAGGACGTTGGCTGCGTCGGGGTCCAGGCGCTGCGCCTCCTCCAGCTTGCGACGCGCGTCGGCGGGGTCGGTCTCGAGCTCGAGCCGCGCCAGGTTGGCGAGCACGTCGGCGCGCCGCTGCGGTGGAGCGATTCCCAGCGACAGGGCACGCTCCAGCTCCTCGGCCGCCCGCGCCTTCTGCCCTGCCCGCGCCAGCACCACGCCCAGGAACCGATGCGCCCGTGGATTGTCCGGGTACGCCGACGCCAGCTCGCCGGCGGGACCCTCGAGCCCCGACTCGCCACGCTCGAATCGCTCGAAGAGCGCGTGGTACCGCTCGTACACCTCCGGGGGGAACGGATGGGGCTCGTCCGGCTTCTCTGCCGCCGCTGCGAGCAGCACCGCAGTCATCAGCCACTGGAACATGTGCTTCCCCCCGCGCGGGAGCAGCCCGCTCGACCGAGCAAACCGCGGACGAGCCGTCGCGGACAAGGTCGCCGGAGGTGCGCGGGCCGAAGTGCCCGGACGAACACCGGAAGTCAGGGAGCCGAGGGCGGCTCCCGCGCCTGGGACACCACCACCATCCGGTCCACTCCGGGCTCCCAGGGCCTGCCCTCGAAGTCGCGGTCGCGGCTGAGGGCCTCGAGCCCGGCGGCGCCGAGCGCGTGGTCCACCTCCCCGGCGGTGAAGTGGCGGAGCAGCAGGCGGTGGATGTCGCGGTGACCCTGGCGCGTACGGCGGCTGTGCAGATGCGGCGTGAACACCGCTCGCTCGGGCTGGACACCCTCGTGCGGATCCACCTCGTCCGGGGAGAGCCAGCGCTGTGGTGGCAGCGAGAGGTCGAAGGCGAAGCTCGCGCCGGGAGCGAGGTGCTCGCGCGCGGTCACGAAGAGTGCCTCGAGATCTCCGCGGCTGGCGACCAGCGCGACCGCGTCCCGCGGGGCGAACACCGCGACGAAGCGCTGGGTGAGCCGGAGCGAACGGAGATCCGCACGGAGGAACTGCAGGCGCCCCTGCAGCTCCGGGGGAAGACCCGCTCTGGTCTCCTCGGCGCGGACGAGCATGCGCGGGCTCGGATCCACTCCGGTCACCGGAACGCCGCGGCGAACCAGCTCCTCGGCCAGCCGCCCCTCCGCCACGCCGAGCACCAGCACCGGGCCACCCGAGTCGGGCAACAGCGACGCGTAGCGCGCCACCTCGCCCCGTGCTCCGCCCACCACGGTGAGCGATCTCCGCCGTTCTCCTCGCGCCATGTGTGCGACCAAAGCTGCAGTACCACACCGGCGCCCCGGCCGTTGTGCGAGAGGGTGTGTGCGACGGCAGCTGCGCGTCGAGGCGGACCTTTCGTTGCGTGCCGAACTCCGTAGAATGGTGCCCTTCCCGCGATGACCACCGGTTCCTCCGCGACCATTCCCGCACACACGGTCCTCGGCCTGCGTGCACAGACCGAACGACTCGGGTTCCAGGAGTTCCACCTCGTCCTGGTCAACACCGACGGGGTCGGGAAGTCGTTCCCCATCACCGACAGCAGCCTGAAGATCGGGAAATCACCGGACAACGACGTGGTGATCGACTCGCCCACGGTGAGCCGCAACCACATCGTGATCCAGCGGCAGGGCGACCGGTTCCTGGTCCAGGACCTCCAGTCGACCAACGGTACCTTCATCGACGGGGCGCAGATCCGCGAGGCCTATCTCAAGCCGGGCCAGCTGCTGGAGCTGGGCGACGTGCAGCTCCGCTTCCAGTCCACGCTCACTCCCGTCCGCATCGCGCCGTCGGTCGAGGACCGCCTGGGCGAGCTGGTCGGCAAGAGCGTGCCGATGCGGCAGATCTTCGCTCTCCTCAAGCGGATCAGCTCCACCGACTCGACCCTCCTCCTCGTGGGCGAGACCGGGAGCGGCAAGGGCGCCGCGGCGAAGGCCATTCACCAGCTGTCTCCCCGTCGCGATGGCCCGCTGGTGGTCTTCGACTGCGCGGCGGTGAGCGACAGCCTGATCGAGAGCGAGCTCTTCGGTCACGAGAAGGGCGCCTTCACCGGCGCGGTCAACCAGCGGATCGGCTGTCTGGAGCGGGCGCACGGCGGCACGCTATTCCTGGACGAGATCGATGACCTGGCGCTGGACCTCCAGCCCAAGCTGCTCCGCGCCATCGAGGACCGCGAGTTCCGCCGCCTGGGCGCCAGCAGCTCCTCCATCGCCTTCGACGCGCGCATCGTCGCCGCGAGCAAGAAGGACCTCTGGGCCGAGACCCAGGCCGGCCGCTTCCGCGAGGACCTGTACTTCCGCCTCTCGGTCTTCACGGTCAGCCTCCCGCCGCTGCGCGATCGGAAGGAGGACATCGCCCTCCTGGTGGATGCCTTCGCCAACGAGCCGCTCTGGGAAAAACTGCCCGCCGCGGTGCGAGATCAGTTCCTCGCCCACGCCTGGCCGGGCAACGTGCGCGAGCTGCGCAACGCCCTGGAGCGCGCGCGGCACATGGTGGACATCCCCGAGCTGTCCAGCGGCTCGCTCCTGCGCGAGTTCGCGAAGGACGCGCCGGCCGGGGGTGACTTCCTCCCCGCCAGCTACGGGGGACCGTTCAAGGAGTGCAAGGAGGACCTGGTCCGCCAGTTCGAGCGCGAGTACCTGACCCGGCTCCTCGCCCGCTCCAAGGGCAACGTGGCCAAGGCAGCCCGCGAGGCCGAGCTGGACCGGAAGCACCTCTACTCGCTCCTCCACAAGTACGGCCTCGTCCAGTCCGACTCGGAGTGAGCCGCCGCCGGTCAGCCCTGCTCTGGGGGAGCCTCGGCCTCCTCGCCCTTGTCACCGGGGTGGCCTGGCAGACCCAGCTCCGCCGCCCCGATCCTCGCCTCCTCGACGTGGGGCCGCGGGTGGTGAGCAACCAGACCGCGCAGCCCCTCGCGCTCTACGGCGGCAACTTCCGCCGGGGGATGACGCTGCGGCTCGGGCCACCCTTCGATCGCACGGTGCCGCTCACGGTGGTGGACGACGCGCACGCCTACGCGCGGCTGCCGGCGGACCTGACCCTTCCCGCGGAGACGCCGCAGGTGACCTCGGTGCTCTCGGTGGAGGGCCAGCGCGGGCGCTCCGAGGTCGGGCTCACGGTGGTGAACGACGCCGGCTTCGCCGACTGGACCCAGCTGGTCCGGACCGGGGACGCGCTCTGGCTGGCGTCCGAGACGACCGATGCGCTGGCGCGCGTCGACCCGGCGACCGGGACCGTCACCCGCTTCCCCGGAGGGGATGGGCCTTCGGCGCTCGCGACCTGGAACGAGCCGGACGGAGCGCCTCGCCTCGCGGTGGCTCACGCCTGGGCGAAGGAGCTGTGGATCCTGGATGCGCGCTCGGGCGCGCTCCTCCGGACCCTCGCCGCACCGGCGTACGCGACCGGGCTGGCGGTGGAGCCGCAGCGGCGGCTCGTGCTGATCGCCGAGACGGTGGAGAACACCGTCCGGGCGCTCTCGATGGACGACGGACGGGAGGTGTGGCGCCGCGAGGTCTTGCCGGATCCGAGGCCGCTCGCCGTCGCCGGCACGTCGCTGGTCGTCGGGAGCCAGGGAACCGGTGAGCTCGAGGCGCTGTCGCTCGACGACGGGCGGGCCGGTGAGCCCATCGGCCCCAGGCCGGGCACGCCGATCGTCGGCGGACACACCGAGCCCCACGCCCGCGACGTGATGGGCGGCAAGGCGCCGCGGGCGCTGCTCTGGTCGCCCCGCGCCGGGAAGCTCTTCGTCACCAGCATCGGCCCCAACATCGGCCCCAACCCGCAGCGGATGGAGGTCTCGATGAACGGGGGCGTCGGGGTGGTGGACCTCGCCGGCCGCCGCTTCGAGCGTCACCTCGGCTTCGGGGCGGGGGTCACCGAGGGCATGGCGGTCGACGAGGAGACCGGGCGTCTCTACCTGGCCGACACCGCGCTGGGCCTGGTGCGGGCGGTGGATGCGCGCGCGCTGGCCGCGGGAGATGCGCAGGCACGGAAGGCCGAGCTGTGGCGGCTCCCGGTCCCTCCTCCCGCGGGCTTTCCCCTGGCGCGGGCGGCGAGCGACTACGGCGTGAACGGCCGAGCCGGGGTCGAGCTGCACTCGGGCCCGCGCGCGCTGGCGCTCTCGGCCGGGGGCGAGCGCCTCTACGTGCTGGACCGATTCACCTCGACGGTGGCGGTGGTGGAGGACGTCCGGACCGAGCGACCACGGATCTCCCGGCAGATCCCGCTCGAGCCGTCCATCGGCCCGCGCGAGCGGCGCCTCGGCCAGGTCCTGTACTTCGCGGACATGGGCCGGAGCGGGATGAGCTGCGACAGCTGTCATCTCGAGGGGCACGACGAGGGAATCCTCTTCGAGAAGACCCATCCCTTGCGCATCTACCGGAGCCCCACGGTGCGCGGCACCCGGGAGACGCCGCCCTACTTCACGCCGGCCAGCACGGGAACTCTGGCCGAGACGGCGCGCATGGTCGGCGACCGCAACCGGTACATGAACCCGACTCTCACCGAGTCGGAGGTCCGCCAGCTCACCCTCTTCAGCGCCACCGTCACCACCCTTCCCAACCCCTACCGGAGTGCGGACGGGACGCCGCCCGCGTCGATCGCCCTCCCCGGGGGAGGCACCGGCCGGCCGCTGGAGGGGCGGCGCCTGTTCGATGGAAAGGCCGACTGCGTCCGCTGTCACCCACCTCCGCTCTTCACCACCGACCAGGACCTCTCGACCCGCGGCCACTTCATCGACGTGGGAACGCCCCGGGCCTTCCCGCTGCGAACCGGAGATCAGGAAACGGTGTTCAGGGGCGTGGGAGTGCCATCCCTGGTGGGAAGCTGGGACGTGTTCCCCATGCTCACCACGGGCCTGGCCGGCTTCCGCGAGGAGAACGGCCGCGCGGTCCCCTCGGACCCGGTTCCCCTCCGGGCGATGATCGACCGCTACTCCGCTCCTCCTCACGGAAACGCGGCGGCGCTCGAGGCGCAGGAAAGAGCGGATCTCCTCGCTTACCTCCTCACGCTCTAGCCCCGAAGGTGTGGGGGCAAGACCGGGGGGTGGGCGCCACAGCCCACGCGTGCTCACCGCGACCGCAATCTCCAACTCCGCGCAGCCCGGGCGATTTCCACGTCCAGCAGGCGGTGGATCGGTCGTTGCTAGGGGAGCGTCCCAGCACATGGAGGAATCTCGCATGACCCGAGCTCTCGCAAGCGCGGTGATCGCACTGGCCCTGCTCTGGGCCGTGCCGTCCTTCGCGCAGAACAGTGACAACCCCGAATGTCTTGGTACCGAGTGCGGTACGCCCCAGCAGCAGGGCGGCGGCGGCTGCGGCTGTGGCTGCGGCTGTTCGGTGTGGGTGAGCTACACCGACGACGGCAAGACGCTCTCCTACACCGACGATGCCGAC
>Ga0081540_1000857_pt1 | contig 27612 bp, 19 predicted proteins | sample TabmetS2T1R1_FD_71024 | JGI IMG/M metagenome (GOLD analysis project Ga0081540, IMG submission 71024) | Tabebuia heterophylla rhizosphere microbial communities from the University of Puerto Rico - S2T1R1 | ecosystem: Host-associated > Plants > Roots > Rhizosphere ...
CGCCTGGCGCTGCGGCCCGGGCAGCCCATCCAGCCCGCCCAGGAACGGCACCAGCAGCTGGTGCAGCCCGGCGAACCCCATCCCCATCTCCGCCTGGACCCCCGCGACCCGGGCCAGCTGCATATCCCCGGCCCGGCCCGCGGCCCACTCCAGCAGCGCCGTCTTGCCGATCCCCGCATCCCCCCGCACCACCAGCACCCCGCTCAGCCCGTCCCGGGCTGCAGCCAGCACCCGCTGCAGCGCGGCGGTCTCCTCAGCCCGGTCCAGCAACGCGGCCATTGCCCCGTCCTCCCGCTCGCGGCAACCGGCCGGGCCACCCCGGCCCCGTCACCCGCCCCACAGCGGCGCACGAACATCATCGCCTACACCCCACACCAGCAACCAGCGTGCTCGCGGGTTGATCGGCAGCGGCCGGCGCGGTCGCGGTGCACGGGTGGAGCGATCAACGGAGTCCGCGGTGGGCAGCCCAGAGAGCCGGCTCGGGTGGCAGCCTCGGCACGCTCATCGCCGTTCATGGCATTCATCGTGCCCGTGAGCGCCGGCGCAGCCGGGGCCGGATGCGTACGACGAGAACTTCCTCTGCGGGCCCAGCGGGTGTCCGTTTCGTACAATCGGGATGCCACTGGCATCTGAGATGGTGACAGCATGACCCCGGAATCCAGGCATCTCAGCGAGTGGATCGACCGTTCCGCAGGTGAGGTTTACGAGTACGCCTTGGAACCGGCCAACCTCCCACGGTGGGCACCGGGGCTCGGGAGATCGGTCGAGAAGGTAGACGATCGATGGTTCGTCGAGACCTCGGAAGGGCGCGCTGGCTTCGCCTTTGTTCCGCGGAATGAATACGGTGTCCTCGACCACGAGGTCACCCTGCCCTCGGGCGAAGTCGTCTACAACCCGATGCGGGTGATTGCGGACGACCGCGGGTGTGAGGTGGTGTTCACGCTGCGGCGGCGCCCGGGCATGAGCGACGAGGACTTGAGGGCCGACGCCGATGCCGTGGCGGCCGACCTCTCCCGGCTCAAGCAGGTGCTTGAAAGACGCTGATCCGGCGGCCACAGCCATCGGTCACACTTCCCCACCCCGCGTCGTCGTATCAGTGAGCGGCGAAGCGGCGAGCGACGGCTGCTGCTGCGCGCGGAAGCGGTCCGTACGCCGTGCGGTTTCACGGCCCCGGCGTGTCTCGTCCTGCGGGAAGCGCCGGTTCTGGGCGATCTTGCAGGGCGGGCCGTACCGGCTCGGTGATCTCGCTGAAGCCGCCTTCGGGGCTCATCACGATCCGTCCGGTCTCGCGCCCGTGCTCGGCTTCGTCGCGCTCGCGGGCGGTCAGGCCGAGACAGATGCGCTGGCTGAGGGCGTAGGCCAGCAGCGGGCCGCCGAGCACGGCCAGCCGGAAGAACCAGGTGACGACGTACAGGTCCAGGTGGAGGTGGTCGGCAATCTGGTCGTTGGCGGCCGCGGCCCACAGCAGGCCATAGAAGGTGATCCCGGCGGCGCCGACGGCCGTGCGGGTGGCCGCATCGCGGGGCCGGTCCAGGAAGTGATGCACACCCTGGTCGCCGGTGAGCCGGCGTTCGATCAGGGGGTAGGCCGCCAGCAGGGTGAAGAACGCACCCGGCACGAGGACAGCAGGCACGAGTATCGCGAGGACGAGCGGATGGCCGGATACCTCAACCTGCCAGCCCGGCATGATCCGCAGCGCGCCGTCCAGGAAGCCCATGTACCAGTCCGGGACCGCTCCGGCCGAGATCGCCCCCGGCTGGTAGGGCCCGGACAGCCAGATGGGGTTGACCTGGGCGAGCGTGCCCAGCAGAGCGAGCACCGCGCAGGTGGCGAAGAACATTGCCACCGCGGCGGCCGCCGGGGCGCGCTGGAGAGATCCGAGCCGACCCGAGCCTGCCGGGCCGGCGAATCGGGTGTGCCCGTGCCGCCGGACCAGCCGGCGCCGCAAGATGAACAGGCCGGCCATAGCGACCGGCAGCAGCGCATGCATCCAGAACAGGCGCGGAATGATGTCATGGCCGGGAACGTCTCCCCCGAAGACCCAGAGCATCAGATGGGTGCCCACCACCGGGATCGACTCGAGCACCGCCTGGAGCACGCCCAGGCTTCCGCCCGACATCATGTCGTTCGGCAGGATCCCGCCGGTCCATCCGACCGCCATGCCCAGGACCAGCAGGATCACCCAGATCAGCCAGTTCAGCCCGCGCGGGCGGCGGAACGCGCCGGTGAAGAACAGCCGCAGCAACTGCAGGCACACCGCCGCGACGAAGATCAGCGCCGCCCAGTGGTGGATCTGCCGCATCAGCAACCCGCCGCGCACGTCGAAGCTGATATGCAGCGTTGACTCGTAGGCCTGGCTCATCTGGACGCCGTTGAGCGCGTGGTAGGAGCCGTGGTAGATGACACCGGTCATGCTGGGCTTGAAGAAAACAGCGAGGAGCACGCCGGTGACGACCGCCACCGCGAACGAGTAGACGGCGATCTGGCTGAACAGAAACGACCAGTGGTCGGCTTGGCTGCGCCGCATCAGCCGGGCCACTGCCTGCGTTCCCCGAGATCGCCGCAGCCCTCCCGTGAGGAGGCCCCTGACGTTTCTGCGGCGGGCCCGGGCGGGAACGGGCCGGGGCGGTGATCCCTGGGCAAGCGTTCCTGCAGGAGACTTCACGGCACGACCACCGCCGGGCAGCGCGCATGCCTGGCCAGCCAGGTGGGGACCGATCCGGTGAACCGGTGCAGGAACCGCTCGGAAGCGCCGATCACGATCGCGTCCGCGTTGCGTTCCTTCGTGATCTTGCGCAGCTGTCTGGCCGGATCGCCCGGCCGCACGATCATCTCGATGTCCAGCCCGGTCAAGTCGGCGTCGGCGAGTTCCGTCCGTAGCCAGCGCATCCGGTCGGTGAGCGGGACGAACGCGACGCCGTTGGGCTGCCAGACATGCACGACCACCAGCCAGCGGTCCAGCCGCCGCGCCATCCCGGCCGCGTACGCCAGCGCATGCCGGCTGGCGTTCGAGCCGTCGTAGCCGGTGAGGACCGGATGCCGCTGCCCCCCGGACCCGCTGACCGGCGGGCCGGTCCGGCGGTCGGGCCGGGCGCCGCGTCCGGCTCTGCGGCCACTCCCGTGCATCGGCTCGCCGGGTTCGCCGTCTCGTGCCGCGGGTTCGGTCATGGTCACCTGGCCTGGTTCCTTGCGCTACTGATATGACACGCCGGAACAGGAAAAGGTGACCACCGGGCGATCCCGCCGCCACCTGCACCGTAACTGAGCGAGTCTGGCGCCCGGCGCCTTCAGGGCAGGTGTCTGGTTTGCTCCGCGTGCCAGGTGAGGTCCATCGCTTCGAGCCGCTCCAGTGCCTGTTCAAGGAGGGCCCGGTCGCCGCGGGCGATGCCGAGCGCGCGGAGCGCGAACGGCTCGGCGAACGTTCCCCGTTGCAGCCACTTCGGCGCTTCTGCTTCGATGCGCTCGCGGTCACCGAGCGCGGTGAGAGCATCCAGGAAGGTCGGCACCGGCTCCCAGTCCCAGTCGAAGTCGGCCGGCGTGAGTTCCGCGACGTTGCCCAGGTCGTGCCGGGCCAGCGCGAGGCGAATCCGGGGAGGTTCGAACCAGCCCTGGTACCACCGATCGCCTTCCATGCCGATCCCCTGCGCCTTGCTTTCGAGTCGGCGTGCCTCGTCCTCCTTGCCCGCGAGCACGCTGGCGGTAGCGCAGTTCAGGAGGATGGAGACCGTCAGCACGCAGGGCGTGGCCGCCGCCAGGCTGGCATCCACGACAAGCTCGGCCTCGACCGCCCGGCGCCGCACCTCCTCCCAGCGCCCGGTCACAGCGGCCAGCAGGACCTGCCAACCCGTCGCGTGCAGGCGGTGGTGCGGGGTCAGGCCGGCCGCGGACTCGACGGCTCGCACGGTGGCTGCCTCCGCCTGGCCAAGGTGGCCGGAGCGCAGATAGACGAAGACCGCGGAGTGCAGCACCGCGGAGCAAGCGTCGGGATTGTGCAGTGCGGGAAGAAGTGCCATCACCTGATCCATCAGGGCGATGGCTCGGTCGAAGTCCCTGGCCACGAGGGCTATGAGGGAGAGGACGCTCAGCGACGTGCAGCGAAGCTCGAGATCGCCCAGTCGTTCGGCGATCGCCAGGGCCGAGCGGGCAGCGGCTTCGTCGTCGTGACCCAGCGCCCGCGCGGCGAACGCCTTCCCCTGGGTGAGGGAGCCCTCTTCCGCGAGTTCCAGGGCTCGCTGAATCCAGCCGTCGACGAGGGACCAGTCCGGCTGCTGGACCCACATCCCGGCCCGCTCGTTCGATTGCAGGGCGAGGTCGGCGTACACCTCGGCGGAGGGGCCACCGATGTCCAGCGCTTGGTGCATGGCCCGCCAGAAGCCCTCGCCGTCGTATTTGAGCGCGCAGGCGTGACCGATCAGCTGCCAGATCGCGGCCTGCTCCCGCGGCTCGGTTTCGAGGCCGACCGCCCGGCGCAGCAGCGCCAGGCCCTGGTCGATCTCGTAGCGGCCGATGGCGAGTTCCGCGGCCCGCCGCGACCACCGGACGGCCTTGGCGCGCAGCTCTTGGGCCTCCCATTCACGGCCTGGCCAGGCCAGATCGACGTCCTCCGGGACGACCGCGGTGGCGTAGTGGTGGGCTAGCAGCGCCGCGTGCTCGTCTTCGCCCTTGCCGGTTCGCTCCAGCCACCGTGCGAAGCCGGCGTGCAGCGGCGCCCGTTTCGCCTTGAGCAGTGTCCCGTAGGCGACCTCACGGGTCAGCGCGTGCTTGATCAGCCACTCCCGCTGTCCCTCGATCGACGAGCCCGTGTGAGGGAGCACGAAGTCGCGCTGCTGAAGCAGGCCGAAGTCCGGATCCGCTCCCTCGACGAGCTCGCACACCGGTCCGCCCCAGAAGACCCGCCCGATCACCGCCGCCGTCTGCAGCGTCGGCTTCTCGGCCGGGGGGAGCAGGTCGATACGCGCGGCAAGCACGGCCTGGACCGTGTCCGGCACGAGGAAATCCGGCGGGAGCTCACCGAACGACCAGCCACCGTCCCGGCGGGCGAGCACTCCCCTGTCGGCCAGCGTCGCGATCAGCTCCTCGACGAAGAACGGGTTCCCCTCCGCCCGCTGCGCTACCAGGTCCCGTATCGGGGCTGGGCAGCCGCTTCCGAGCAGCGCGTGGGCCAGCTGCTCCGCCTCCGCTACCGGCAGTGCCGCCAACCGCAGGAGTGATGCCCCGGCCGGCGCGGCCCAGCCCGGCCGCTGATCAAGCAGCTCGGGCCGTGCGGTCACCAGCAACAGCACTGGCCCCGTCACCCGTTCGGCGAGCGTCTGCAGCAGGTCACACAGTTCATCCCCGGCCCAGTGCAGGTCCTCGACCAGTACCGCAGCCGGCCGCTCGCTGGTCAGCTCCTGCAGGAAACCCACCCACGAGGTCCACAGTCGGTCCTGCACGGTCAGCGGGTGCATGCCCTCCGGCGGCGCCAGGCCCAGCGTGAAACCGAGCCCCTCGCGGCCGGCCACCCGCTCGGCCACCACCTCCGGTGGATCGCTCTCCAGGAGGCCGAAGTGCTCCTTCAGCACCTCACCCAGCGGCCAGTATGTGATCCCGTGGCCATACGACAGGCACCTGCCGCTGCGCAGCAGCGGCGGCCGTGGTTGCCCGCCCAGCCATCGCCAGAACTCACGAACGAGCCGCGTCTTGCCGACCCCCGCATCGCCGACGACGCTGACCAGGAGCGGCCTGCCGTCGGCAACCACTTGGCCATAAGCCCGCTGCAACTCCGCCAGCTCGCCGGCCCGGCCAACGAGCACCGACTGCAACCCGCCCAGCCCGCGCGGGCGCGTCAGCGCCACCGCGGACACCAGCTTGCGGCAGACGGCCCCGCCGGGCTTGCCCTTCGCCTGCACCGTCACCGGGTCGGCGAACTCGAAGGCCCCCCGCGCGGCGGCAAACGTCCGCTCGCCCACGAGGATCTCCCCCGGAGCGGCCGCCTGCTCCAGCCGCGCGCACACGTTGACCGCATCCCCGGTGACGAACGAGCTGCCCTCCCGTGGCTTCCCCACGACGACATCGCCGGTGTTCACCCCGATGCGAAGCGCCAGCCGCCCGCCGAACAGCTCGCTCATCCGCCGCTGCATCCCGAGCGCCACGTGCAGCGCCCGCTCCGCATCATCCTCATGCGTCACCGGAGCCCCAAAGGCCGCCATCACCGCATCGCCGACGAACTTCTCGACCGTCCCCCCGGCCCGCTCAACCTCCGCCGCCATCGCATCGTAAAACCGGTCGAGCATCGCCCGGACCCGCTCAGGATCCTGGTCCCCGGCAAGCTCGGTCGACCCGACGAGATCCGCGAACAGAATCGTCGCAAGCTTCCGCTCCTCAGCTGGCACACCGCAATTCTTCCCCTGCGCCCGCCGGTCCGCCATGTTCGCGGAAACGCGAACGCGGTGCGCGGCGGAAGGGACTCCGCGGCGCTCGCGCGTCCATCGTTACTCCTTTCAGCACCTCCGGACGTCTTACACCGCTCGTGCGACGCCCTGGACCGCCCGCAGCCGGCCGTCTGACAGCGCGGCGGTGAGGTTCTTGGCTTTCGACTCGAAGCCGGGGACGAAGGCCTGCAGTCCTATCGGGCTGGGAGGCGACTTGAGCAGCGTCTGCATGATCGCGACCGCTTGACCGGTGAGGTCGTTCCACTGCTCGATCTCGAAGCCCGGGGTTTCGATGGCCGCGCGCAGCCGGTCGAATGTGGTCAGGTGACTGTATTCGGGTCGGTCGGCCCATGGCACCGGAAAGTCGGGTTCGCGGTCCTCGCCGGCCACGATGTCCCACACAGCCAGCTGGCCGCCATCGGCAAGGACCCGGCGCGCCTCCTCGTAGAGAAGGGCCTTGTCGGCCACGTTCATCTGAACGTGCTGGCTGAACATCAGCGTGAAGGCCGCGTCCCCGAAAGGCAGGTCCGTGACGTCTCCTTGGCGAACGGAGATCCGGTCGTCAAGCCCGACAAGCTGGTTGAGCCACCGTGCGGTCTCGCAGTATTCCTCTGTGAGGTCCACGGCGACCACGTGGCAGCGGCTGCGCTCGGCGAGGTAGCGGGCGGTTCCGCCTATTCCGCTGCCCGCGTCGAGGACCTCGTCGTCGGGGGTGATCTCGACCAAGCCGGCCAGTTGAACGGTGGCGATGCGGCCCATCGTGTGGAAGTCCTCAAGCAGAGCGATGTCCTCGGGCCGAAGGTGGTCGAGGTCTTTCCCGGCGGATACGAGCGCCTGCTCGATGGTCTGCCGGGAAACGCCGGTCGAGTACTGGGTCTCAATCTGGTTGTTTGTCACGTGAACGCCTGTCAGGTGGAGTTGGTTGCGGGCTGGGCACTTTCCCCGGGGCGGGGTGCCGGGCTGTGGGTCACAGCGGCGCGCGGCGTGTCGGTGGGAATGACGGGACCGGCGGCTGACGGCGCTGGCCGTGGGGCTCGGGCGAGCGTGCGCAGGGACGTGATGTGCAGGGCGATCATCAGCGGCACGTCGGCGGTGATGACCAGCGCGAGCGGGAGCTCACTGATCGGGGCACTGGAGGGTGTGACGCTGAGCAGCAGGTATCCGGTGAGGGCGCCGAGGGTCATGCTTACGGCCAGATCGGTGAGGCCGTACGCGTTGAACCATACGGCGGCGCGGCGGCCGGTGCCGCGTGCGAGCCTGAGCGCGACCAGCGGCGCGGCGAGACCGGCGATGATGTCGCCCAGGCCCGCGGGCAGTGCGAACAGCGCGGGCAGGTGCCCGAGGGCCAGGTAGAGCAGCCAGAACACCCCGGCCACCCGGAACGAGTGCGGCAGCGCCAGCCGATGGCACCGCCGCTTGAAGGGAGCGGAACCACCATGACCAGGATGACCCCCCTGCTCGAGCGCAACGAGCAGTTCGCCGCCACCTACACCCCCGGGCCGCTCGCCCGGCCCACCGCGCAAATGGTCATCGTCACCTGCCTCGACCACCGGGTCGACCCGGCGATCACCCTTGGGCTCCGGCTCGGAGAAGCTCCGGTAATCCGCAACGCCGGCGGGCGCGTCACCCAGGCCGTCATCGGCGACATCGCCTACCTCGCCTACCTCGCCGGGCAACTTTTCGGCGGCCAAGGCGCGGACGACAGGCTTTTTGAAGTCGCGGTCGTTCACCACACCCAATGCGGAACCGGCCTTCTCGCCGACCCCGGCTTCCGGCACCGAGCCGCCGAGGCGACCGGCCTGGCCGAGGCAGCGCTGGAGGCCTCCGCCGTCGCCGACCCGCACCTTACCGTCAAGACTGACGTCGAGCGGCTGCTCACCTCGCACTTGCTCTCACCCAAGGTAAGTGTCTCCGGCCATGTGTACGACATCGCCACCGGACGCCTGACCACCACGCTGGACGCCCGGTACCCCTAAACGAGGGAAACACAACCAGCAGGAAGGACAGGAATGACCGCCCTCAGGCCCGCCCGCCCATGGCAAGGAAGCCGCGGGTGGGTTCCGCGGACGCGGTGTGCGCCGCCGGGCATGGCGTGCTGGCCGACTCCGGCCGAGGCACCGCAGCCGTGGATTATTGGCAAACGTGGAGGAAGGCATGACCGAGTTCCTGGGCACCGATAACGGCCGGATCGCCTGCGAGGTGACCGGGCTGACGGCGGCCGCCGAGGAGGTCGTCGCCGCCCGGCCGGAGGTGGTGTGGGACCTGGCCGCAGACGTCACGCGGGTCGGCGGGTGGAGCCCGGAATGCGTCCGGGCGGCCTGGGCCGGGGAGCCCGGCCGGCCGCGGCCCGGCGCCAGGTTCACCGGGTACAACCGGCTCCCGAATGGCTTCGAGTACGAGGTGACCTGCGTGGTCACCGAGGCTGACCGGCCCCGCGTGTTCGCGTGGGTGGTCCTGGATGACACCGGCGACCCCGCCCGTCCGTCCTCGTCGTGGCGGTACCGGATCGACCCGCTCCCCGGCGGCCGCAGCAGGGTCCGGCAGCGTTTCACCCACGGGCCCGGCGCCAGCTTCCTGCGGGAAGCCGCCGCGGAGGCGCCGAACCGGGCCGCTGAGATCATCGCGGCCAGGCGGGACGGATTGCTGGCCAACATGAGCGCCACGCTGCGTGCGATGAAGGCCGCCGCGGAATCCTCTTGATCCGGCGATCGCCTCAGCCGGACCCGGGGAGGTGCCACCATGCGCGAGCGCAGCTGACATGGCTCATGGCCGCCGTACGGCGAACTCGCCTGGGAAGCGGCGGGATCATAGGGCCGCCTGCGAGCTGCCCGGCGGTGGCGCGGGCCGGCGAGATGATGGCAACCTGCAGACGGCGGACGACGTCAAGGTGATCGCCGGTCCAGATCATCCGGACCGCTGTGGCGCTTGCCCTGCCATCGGCACCAAGCAGGTCGCGGCGTACGGCGCGGACTAGGCGGCCGTCGGCGGCCTTGTCGTGAGCGAGTGGCTGGGGCAGCTCGCCGCCGGTGATCATGATGCTGGCGAGATCCTCGTACCACCCCGTGACGCGTTCAGCCGTGCCCAGAATCTCATGGCGTGCGGCGGTCACGTCGCCGCCAGCTTGGCCGTCGTCGCCTCGCCAGAGGTCCAGTACCGCGTCAGCCTCCAGACGCAGTCCGACGACCCCGGTGACCAGCCCGGCCACATCGGCTAGCGGGAACCGTTTCGCACCGCGCTCGGCCAGGTACGTGCGGAACGCGTCATCGAGCCGGCGTGATGCCGCAGCGGACCGGGCGGCATCGTCGGCCAGAGCGGGAGGCGCGGGCGTGCTCGGGTCGGCGCGTGACATCCCGAATCGCACCGTGCTGGCGAGGTAGGCCACGCCGCCGGCGTACGCGTCCGCCAGCGCCTGGCGGAGTGCGGGCGCCGCGCCCCGCGGCCAGAAGAGGACACCCACGACCAGGCTCACGCCGACCCCGATGGCAACGTCTTCGATCCGCACCAGGCCGACGCGCCATCCGGCCGGCTGGATGATGTTGAACAAGATCACCAATGTGAGGGTGAACGCCGCCTGCCCTCCAGCGAACGAGATGACCGCTGGAGCGACCCCGGCGAGGAATACCGCCAGCGGCAGCAGGAACCACAGCAGCGTGGTGTTCGTGCCGATCCCCACCAGCAGGGCCGCGCCGACGATGAAACCCACCACCGTGCCGAGCATGGCGCGAATGGCGTCCTGCCCGGTGTTCAGCGCGTTCGAGCGCAGCACCGACAGCGCGCCGAGGACCACCCAGAACGAGTGCTGGACCCCGGTCAGTCTCGAGGCGAGCACCGCCAGGCCCAGCCCGACGGCACCACGCAAGCTGTTATGCAACCAGACCGAGTGCGGCTCGAGGTAGGACGTGATCCGTTCCCGCGCCGCGGACAGCGTCCCCGGCACGCCCTCGGGCTGGCGGCCAAGCCACCGCTCCCGCCAGCTCCGTCGCTCGGCGGCCGCGGTCAGCTCGACGTTGCGCGCGATGAGCGAGACCGCGTAGCTCAGCTCCTCCGCACGGAAAGCGGGATCAAGCGACGTGATGAACTCGCTGACCGGCCCCCCGCCCGCGGCCGGGTCGCTCGCCGGCGGCTCGGGCTGGGCCGGCGGGCCGGCCACCGCCGGGTGAGTCGCCGACCGCAGTGAGCGCACCGGCAGGTCGGCCGTCACGCCCTCCTGCATTTTCGCGTGCGCAGCAGCCAGCTCGGTCAGCGCGGCGTCGAGCTCATCGCTGCTCCCGCCCCTGGCGTCGAGGAGATCCGCGGCGCGTTCGAGAACCGCGGCCGCGGCCTCCTTGACCCTCAACGCCGCGCGGTTGACGCCGTCGCGGTGGAGCCCAGGCTGAATGACAATGCTGTTCAGCCAGCTCAGCTCGTCCACCAGGCGCACGGTTGTCCTGGCGGGGGTGCTCAACCCGGTTGGGCGGTAGGGCGTCGCCAGGAAGGCAGTGCGCAGCGCCTCGACTGCCTGGTCCGCCTGCGCGGCCGCGTGATCGCGATCCAGCGCAAAGTGCTCGTCCATGCCGCTGAGCAGGTATGCGACCCCCGCACGCAGCCGGGCGGCCAGCGCCCGGCAGGCGCCGGCCGCGGCGCCACGCAGCCGGTCGCGCGCTGGCGCGGGCCACAGGAGCGCCGTCGCGAGGAGCGCGGCGCCTCCAGCCATCCCCCAGCCGGCCAGCCGGGCGGGCACGGCGGACGCCGGAGCGGCCAGCGACACCGGCAAGATGAAGGCCAGCAGCAGAGCCGTGGTCGCCCCGGCCAGCACCGAGCTGATCACGCCGGCAAAGATCACGCCGAACCCCACCACCGCCATCGCAGCGGCTGCGAGCCACACGGTCTGCGAGGCCAGCGTGGCCAGGCAGACGAACACCCCGCCGGTCACGGCGAGCGCTGCCTCCGCCTGGAGTCGTTCCGCCATGGGGCCGCCGAAGTCGACCAGGAGCAGCATCGCGAAGGACCCGAACGCCGCGAACGTAGCCAACTGCGGGTTGCCGATGACCTTGTCGCCCAGGGCGAACAGGGCCGGCATGATGATCGCTGTCCGGGTGGCACGGCGCAGCGCGGCGAAGCCGCGATCGCGCTGGCCGAGCCACCGCCAGGGGTGCAAGTGCGCCAGCCGCATATCCGGCATGTGCGAGAGCCCGCCCTCCACGTCTAGGCATTCCCATCTTTGGCCGCCGGCGCACCCGTAGCAACAGCGCGGGCCACGGAGGGCTAGCTACCGGCGGCGGCCCGGGGGCGGTGCGGATGCCGGCTCAAGGGCTGCCCCCCATCCGGCTGATCACGTCATCCCTGGTAATGCCGTGCTGCATGCCCCAGATACCCAGCTGATCTAGATCAACGGGATCGGGAAGCTCCCGCAACGCCTCCTCAGCCAGTTCTGGCAATCCCATCCGGCGCAGCCCGTCCACGACGTCCTGCCTTCTGTACACCGGATCCCGGCGAGCTTGCACGGGCGATCACCAAGCCCTTACGTCAGCCCACGCCGTGGGTAGCGCAGGCGTCAAACGGACGGCGACCCTCACGGGCACTGCTTCTGCAAAATATCCCGGGCATGCGCCGGACAGATAGCTGGGCCCCGCCGGGCGCGGTCAACGTCGGCTCGGATCGCGGAAGCGTCTGTCGCCCGACCTGCTTGGTGCCTGACTATCGTGAGCCGCTTCCCGGCTCCCAGTTGGCCGGTGGTGAAGGCGGCCCGCATCTCGGCCGCCAGCAACTCGGCGTCGGGGACGAGGGCTGGGTCTGCCGTGAGCCCGACCGATAGTGACTGCCCCCAGGGCATGGCACCAACGGCCAAGCCCACCCCGCTGGCCAGGGCGAGCACGGGGAAGACGGCGGTGACGTCGGTTCCGAGCAGATGGTGGCCCCCCGCATCCCAGGGAAGACGGACACGATGAGGTTGAAGCGCTTGCTGGTGAAGGACGCCCGGGCGAAGGCACGCTGCAGCGGCGGGGGCATCCACGTTATGGAGTGCAGAACGAATGCTGCCGCGTCGGCGTCACCGCGGCGCAGCCGTGCCTGCCGCACCGCCCGGATGGCCGCCACGCGCTCCGCCAGCGGCATCGGCCCCGTGGGCAGGTCAAGCAGGATGCCGGTGGTGCGGTTTCCTGGCAGGGCGCCGTTCGTGGCCGTCTCGGTCGTCCTCCCGCCCGCCCGGCGGCCCGGTTGGCGGCGCGGGGCGACACGGAGCGTCCAGGGAACCATCGCCCGCTGTGGCTGGCGCTGGCTTGCGGCATCGCCTTCGGGGTCAACGCGTTCTTGCTGAAGCTCGTCCCCAACACGCTGCCCCAGGCTTCACCGACTCGCCCCAGCAATGGCCCCGGTACGCCGCGGTGATCATCGGGCCCGCCGGCTTCCTGCTCAGCCAGAACGCCTTCCAGGCCGGCACCCTGATCTCGCCCGTGCTGGCCATCATCACAGCGGTCGAGCCCCCTAAGCTGCGGTCATGGGACAGCTTCGGGTGGGCACGGCGTCGTGGACCGACCGGACGCTGATCGCGTCGGGCTGGTACCCGCCGGAGGCGGACACGCCGGAAAAGCGGCTGCGGTATTACGCGCGCCAGTTTCCTGTGGTGGAGGTGGACGCCACCTACTACGCGCTGCCCGCGGAGCAGACGGCGATGGCGTGGGCGGCGCGGACCCCGGCCGGGTTCACGTTCAACGTCAAGGCGTTCAGCCTGTTCACCCAGCACCCGACCCCGGTGGCCGCGCTGCCGAAGGACCTGCGCCCGGCGGCGGAGAAGGCCGGCAAGGACCGCATCTACCTGGGCGACCTCGACCAGGCCGTGACCGGCCAGGTGTGGGAGCGGTTCCTGGCCGCGCTGGACCCGCTGCGGGCCGAGCGCAAGCTGGGCGCGATCTTGCTGCAGTTCCCGCCGTGGTTTGTCATCGGCAGGGCCCGCAAGGACTACATCGTGGCCTGTGCGCAGCGGGCCGCGCCGGACCGGGTGTGCATCGAGTTCCGCAACCGGACCTGGATGACGCCGGACAACCAGGAAGAAACCCTGGGGTTCCTGGCCGGGCACCGGCTGCCGTACGTGTGCGTGGACATGCCTCAGGGCCACCGTGACTCGATCCCGCCGGTGCTGGCCGCCACCGCGCCCGACCTGGCCGTGGTCCGGATGCACGGCCACTCGGACAAGTGGGAGAGCAAGGACATCCACGAGCGGTTCGGCTACCGCTACACCGAGACCGAGCTGGAGCAGTGGGCACCCAAGGTGGCCGCGCTGGCCGGCGACGCCGAGACCACCCACGTGCTGTTCAACAACTGCTACCGCAACTACGCCCAGGTCAACGCCCAGCGGCTCGCCGAACTCCTCCGCAGCCAGGCGGACCGTTCCTAAACGCTGGATGACCGGCCCACCGGAGGGCGCAGGCGCCGTTAGCGCGGCGGGATGTTCTGGTTGCGGTGGAGGACGTTCTCCGGGTCGTACCGTCGCTTCAGCGCCTGCAGGCGCTCGAACGCCTCATCGCCAAATGCGGACCGCACGCGCTCGATGGGCTCGTCCGCCTGCATGTAGTTCATGTAGCCGCCGCTGATGGACCATGGCTCGAGGGCCGCTGCGGTGGCGCGCGCCCACTCGATGGATTGCTCGTCGACGGCGGCGTCCAGCCAGGCGGCCATCACGCTGACGTTGAATGCGGCGTCGCGGTAGCCGAGGGCGGCGCTGGCCGGGTCGATGTCCTTCGGCGCGCCGTGCAGCGACTCGATCAGCACCTGCCCGGGTGGCCGCCCCAGGGCCACTATCCGTTCGAGCAGCTCGTCGATCAGCTCGTCCGGCAGCCCGCGGACGAAATGGCCCTTCCAGTAGTGGCGATCGACGCCGTAGCCGGGGCTGAACACATGCTGCTGGGCCAGGAACGAGTGGGCTTCCACGGTGTCGTCGGCGAGCCCTTTCGCGGTACGCAGCGAACGGAGCAACTCGGGATCTGCGTCCGGCCCGGTGTAACAGGGTGCGACGATGAGCGCTGGCGCCAGCGATTCGTCCAGCGTGACCACTACCTGGCAGCTCAGGTCCCGCGGTGCGCGCGCGGCGAGGTCGCGGAACCAGCGGAGCGCGTCGCGGATGCCCGATTCTGTGTAGGTGAGGAGACCGCCGTGGACGCGGCGCAGTGGATGCAGCTGGAACTCCAGCCGCGTCGCCACGCCGAAGTTGCCCCCGCCGCCGCGAAGTCCCCACAGCAGCTCGGGATTCTCATCCGGGCTTGTCCGGACCACGGTGCCGCCGGGAGTCACGAGCTCAGCACCGACGAGGTTGTCACACGTGAGGCCGTATTGAGCGGTGAGATGGCCGATTCCACCGCCGAAGGTCAGCCCGGCGACCCCGGTCGAGCCGACGACGCCCCCGGGCGTAACGAGACCGAAGCGCTGGGTCGCCGCGTCGAAACCGAGCCACGTCGCGCCGCCATCGGCGCGGGCGGTTCGGGCGTCGCCGTTGACGTCGACCCCGCGCATCAACGAGAGATCGATCACCAGGCCGCCCTCGCAGACGCAGTGCCCGGCGGGGTTGTGCCCGCCTCCGCGTACGGCGACCTCCAGCGTGTGCGCCTGGGCGAAGTCAAGGGCCCTCGCCACGTCGTCGGCATCGAGACAACGCACGATCACGGCCGGCCGGCGGTCGACCAGTGCGTTGAAGCAGCGGCGCGCCTCATCGAACCCTTCGTCTGCGGGCGCAAGCACGACGCCGCCAAGCGATCGCCGCAACTCAGTCAGGCCTTCAACGGTGACAGCCGGATCGATCGCTTCACTCATGTGGACAACCCCTCTCGACCCGGCGTTCAGCTGGGCTGACTATTGATCAACCCGCTACCTGGTCCGCGCCTGGCCTGCGAGAACTGCGGGCTGACCACTGGTTGATGACCGCCGGTACCACGGCAATAAGTATCCAGGAGAACATGGCGGCGGCGGTGCTCCACCATGACAGCCCGATGGACGCGGCCAGGACGATCGGCACTATCGCCGCGCTTATCCGCGCGGCTCGCGCCTTGGCTTGCGAGACCACGAGGCCCCTGCGGCGCCCGATGATGATCATCGCTTGGGTGGCCAGGCTGGCGATCAGAAGGTTGAGGGCGAAATTGTCTACCGCGAGCGGGTTGCTCACGAAGTCGCCGAACAGGGTGCTGGGTGAACGGCATGACAGTGATCGTGAACAAGAACGCGAAGTTCCACCACTCCAGGCCTGCCTCCTGGTCGCCCATCAGGCGGAATACCTGGCGGTGCACCAGCCAGAACTGAGCGATGACGTAGAACGAGATCACATAACTGACGAGCTGAGCTGAGCCCTTGCCGCGCTGGGCCGCCAGGTCGGCCGCCGAGTTCGGGTCGGCGACCTCGTCTAGCGTAGGCACCCGGAGCTGCAAGACCAGCAGGGTGAGGGCAATGGCGATCACGCCGTCGGAGAGGGTGAGCAGCCGGTTCACGGGCGGCGGGTCATCGCGGCGGCCTGTGGCGCCACCCTCGGAGGACGTCGCTGTGTGAGCATTCCAGATCCCCCGCCCTCCGCTGTGCCTGTCCCCGGGCTCGCGCGACGGTCAGCGCCCGGTGCGTGCCCTTCGGACCTGCGAACCGGACTGACCTTCCGGGCAGGGTTACCCAAGAAATACAGCCAACCCAGGATCTAAAGTGACCTGGTGGGGTGGGTGCACTGCGGTGCGTTTCTCGGGTTCGGCCACCGTTTTCGCCGCGCATGTGGTTCGCGCGCGTATGAGAAAGCGGCAGCCCGGCCAGCCATACGGACCCGGGCCTAGGTTATGGCGCCGCCCGATCCGGATTCCGCGGCACCAGCCGAAGCTGGGCCGGCGGCTGTCGGCGACACCGGGAAGACGGCAGTTCGAAGCCGCTACCGTGACGCGCTGCGTCATCGGGATCTGCGGCTTCTCATCGCCGCATTTGCCGTTGACCAGATCGGCAGCTGGTCGTACATCGTCGTGATCTCGGTGTACATCTTCGAGCGCACCCATTCCACGCAGTGGCTGGCGGCCGCGGGGGTCTGCCGCTGGCTGCCGGGCCTGCTGCTGGCCAGCTACGGCGGCGTGATCGCGGACCGCTACGAGCGCACCACCGTCCTCATCGTCTCCTCGCTGGTCAGCGCCGTACTCATGGCGGGGATGGCGGTCGTGGTGGCGGCCAATGGCCCGGTCGCCCTCATTCTGGTGCTGCTTGCCCTGTCGGCCGTGGCGCTGACGCCCTACCGTCCCGCCGCGGGGGCGCTGACTCCCGAAATCGTCGGGGAGAAAGATCTCGCCGCCGCGAACGCCATTTTTTCCGCGCTGGAGAACCTCGTGGTGGTGGTCGGGCCCGGGATCGGCGGCCTGCTCCTGCTGACCGGCAGGCCCACCATCGGCGTCGCGATCAACGCGGTCAGCTTCGCTATCGCCGCCGGCCTCATCGCCCGGGTGCGGGTCCGCTCCCGGGGCGGCGCTACGGAGGGGAATGCGCTGCAGCAGTGGGCAGCTGGGCTGAAGGCACTGGGCAGGCAGCGCGTCGCCCTGGCGATCATCCTGTTCTGCGCCCTGGACTCGGCCGTTTACGGCGCGAGCACGGTGCTGTATGTGCCGCTGTCGGTCCGGCTGGGCACCGGCCCCAACGGCTACAGCTACCTGCTGGCCGGCGGCGCGCTCGGTGGCGTGCTCGGCGCCGGCCTGGCGAACCGGCTCAGCGGTACCTCCCGCCTGGCGCCGGTCATGATGGGTGCCTTGTGCCTGCAGGCGCTTCCGTTCCTGGCCACGGTGCCGGTGCGCTGGCCAGCGCTGGCCTGCGCGCTACAGGTTGTTTCCGGCGCTGGGATGGTCATCGTGGACGTGCTCGCGATCACCAGCCTCCAGCGCGACGTGCCCCGGGATGTTCTCAGCCGTGTGCTCGGCGTCTTCGACACCCTGGTGCTGGGCGGCATCCTGCTGGGCAGCCTCGCGATCGGTGTCCTCCTCGCACACGCCGACGTCACCGTCGCGCTGGTCGCTGTCGGCGTGGGAGTCCCGGTTATCGCCGTGGCTGGCCTGCCGACGCTGCTGCGCGCCGACCGGCGATCGGCCGCGGTGGCCGAACGGCTGCGCCCGAGGGTGGAGCTGCTGTCGGCGCTTGACCTGCTGGCCGGTGCGGACCGCAGCACGCTGGAGCGGCTCGCGGCGGCCGCCGAGGAGGTCGTCCTGCCGGCTGGCCGGGTCGTGATCCGGGAGGGCGACAAGCCCGACGATCTGTGGGTCCTGGTGCAAGGCGAGCTGTCGGTCTGCGCCACGGGCGGCGGGCCGGTCGCCCGTGAGCTGGCGCCCGTGACGGCACCCGGCTACGTCGGCGAGCTTGGCCTGCTGCACGACATCCCGCGCACCGCCACGGTGCGCACCCGCCGGGAAAGCACGCTGCTGCGGATAGACGGCGGGGAGTTCCTGGCCGCGCTGCAATCCAGCCGCCCGAGCCCGTCGTTGTTGTCGGTCGCGGGGGCGCGCATGGCCCACACGCAAAGCCCCCGGCCCTGACGATCTTGGCGGCTGCCGCCCAGCGAACTGAGACGATGGTCACCCTGCTGAGGAGGAGGCGGGATGTGAAAACGGCACTTTGGCCACGGCAGCCAGCCCGGCATGTTCCTGAGCACCGCTGCCGGACCCTGCCGGGGCCGCCGTGACCAGCCCTGACGAGTTGCTCCGCGAGCTCGGCGAGCTGGCGACGTCGCTGGGCCCGGCTGTGCGGCCAGCGGGCGCCGACGAGCTGCTGCGCTCCCTCGCCGAGACGGCGCGGCGGTTGTTCGGGGCGGCCGCCTGCTCGCTGGCCCTGCTCAGCGAGGACGACTCGGAACTGGTCTACACGATCGCCGCGGGCGAGGGCGCCGAAGATGTGACCGGAATGCGGATCTCCTCGTCCCAGGGCATCGCCGGCTGGGTGGTCCAGTCGGGCCAGCCGATCGCGATCAGCGACCTGGCCACCGATCCGCGCTTCTCCCGGGAAGCGGCAGAGCAGACCGGCTATGTGCCGCAAACCATCCTCGCCGTTCCGGTGGAGACGGCTCACCGGCTGCTCGGCGTCATCAGCCTGCTCGACCGCGACGCACGGCGGCCGGGCGCCGAACAGGACATGGCGCTGCTGTCGCTGTTTGCCGATCAAGCCGCCCTGGCACTGGCCAGTGTCGAGACGTTCAGCATGCTCGGGCGGGTGCTGCTGGGCGGTCTGGCCGAGGCGGCACCAGGCGAGGAACTTGCCAGGACGCTCCGTCAGGCCGCCGACGGGCTCCCCACGGCCGACGCTGATCTCGCGGCTATAGCCGCCGCCTTCGCGGTTCTCGCCCGCCGTGGCGAGGCTGAGCGCCGCCTGGCTCTGGCGGTGCTCAGGGACATCGGGGAATACGCGCAAAGGCGGCCGCCACGGACCCGCTGAGACCGGCGTGGAGCGGCGCCTTCGCCCCCCAGGCGCTGCGCCGAGTGCCACGAATGGATGTGCCCATCGACAAAGAATGGGCGTGGGGCGGGGCTTCGGGCGCCGGTGTTGTCGTCGCCGTGGTGGACAGCGGCATCGACGCCGCCCATCCGGCCGTCGGCGGGATAGACCGGGCGGTTGCCCTGCGATGGGACCCCGAGAGCGACGAGGTCATCGCTACCGAGGGCCCGCACGAGGACCTGTTCGGTCACGGCACCGCGTGTGCGGGGATCATCCGGCGCGCTGCCCCCGCCGCGGCCCTGTGGTCGGTGCGCGTGCTCGGCAGCCGGCTGAGCGGCAAAGGCGCGGTCTTCGCGGCCGGTGTCCGCTGGGCCATTGCCCGCGGCGCGAGGGTCGTCAACCTGTCGCTGAGCACGGGCCGCGAGGATTACTTCGGGCTTTTCCACCAGATCGCAGACGAGGCGGCCTTCTCCGGCACGGTCCTGGTCTGCGCCACCAACAATGTGCCGGCGCCGACCTATCCCGCTCAGTTCTCCTCGGTTATCTCCGTCGCCGCCCACGACGGGCGCGACCCGTTCAGCCTCGACGCGAACCCCGCGCCCCCGGTGGACTTCGGTGCACCCGGCATCGACGTCGAGGTGCCGTGGCTATCCGGTTCCACCATCGTCGCCACCGGCAACTCCTTCGCCGCGCCGCACGTGACCGGCCTGGTGGCCCGGCTGCTCAGCAAGCACCCACACCTCACGCCGTACGAGGTGAAGACCGTCTTGCGGGCCGTGGCCAGCAACGCCGTGACCAAGGGAGCCGACGATGACAGCTGACGTGCAAAGCATGTTGCGGCGGGCTGACCTGCTCCGTTCAGTGTGGTTTCAACCGCATACGCCCCCGCGCCAGCAGCCTAGAACGCGCCCCGACCACTGAAACAGTGACTCCCTTGGGCTGGCCTTTACCCGCCAGGCACCGGAAACTGGAACGAACCGCGGGAGCCGGCCTCGGCCCGCTGGCGCGGACGGATCGAAGCACGGGACGGCCGGTCCGCGGGCCAGTTAGTGTCGGCCAGCCGACAGCAACGGTGTCGGCCAGGCGACTGACAGCGAGCCCGCGGGCGGGGACGCTGGCCGGAGTAGGCCAGTCCGGAGACTTCCGGAAGCAGAAAGGGAGGGCACCCGCCATGACCGAACAGGACCAGACACCACGCCCAGACGACGACGCCATGGGCCACATGAGGGCCAGGGCCGATGACGCCGCCAGGGACGACGACGACGACACCATGGGCCACGTCAGGAAGGCCTAGAAACCGCCAACCGGGCGAGGGGGCGGACAAGTAGCACGCCCGCCCCCTCGTTATGCCTGCGCTGACGGCCTATAAGCCGAATACGCGCGGGTGTGGGGCGTGCTCTCGACCGCGCTGGCAGCCGTAGGCAGATCGGCGTCCCAGAGGCGGTTACCTGGCCGACTGTGCCTGGTCGGGGTATAAATGCCTGGTGGTGACGTGTCCGCGGTGCGGTGCGTCCCGGGGGGATAGCGACCGGTTTTGCGCTGATTGCGGAGCCCCGCTGGGGCGATGCCCGGCGTGTGGTGAGCCCGTCTCGCAGGGTCACCGGTTCTGTCCGGCGTGTGGGCATGCGCTGGCTGGAGAAGCGCCGGGATCGTCCGTGGCCGCTTCATCCTCGTTTGTCGTGCCGGTGGCTGGCTCAGGTGGAGGGCCGGTGGCGGAGCGCCGGGTGTGCTCGGTGCTGTTTTGCGACGTGGCCGGGTTTACCCCGCTGTCGGAGTCGCGGGACCCGGAGGCCGTCCGGGAGTTGCTGTCGGAGTATTTCGAGGTCGCCCGGACGGTGATCGGGCGCTACGGCGGGGTGGTGGAGAAGTTCATCGGGGATGCGGTGATGGCCGTGTGGGGCACCCCGGTGACCGCGGAGGGCGACGCTGAGCGGGCGGTGCGCGCCGCGCTGGACCTGGTGGCCGCCGTGGCCCAGCTCGGCGGCGACGTCGGCGCGCCGGGGCTGGCCGCGCGCGCGGGCGTGGTCACTGGCGAGGTGGCGGTGACCCTGGGCGCGATCAACGAGGGGATGGTCGCCGGTGATGCGGTGAACACGGCCGCCCGGGTGCAGACGGCGGCCGACCCCGGATCGGTGCTGGTGGACGGGCCCACGCAGCGGCTGGCGGCGGGCGGGGTCGGGTTCACCGACGCCGGGGAGCATGTGCTGAAGGGCAAGGCCGAGCCGCAGCATCTGTGGCGGGCGACCCGGGTACTGGCCGGCGTGGGCGGGTCGCAGCGGGTAGACGGGCTGGAGGCGCCGCTGATCGGCCGGGACGCGGAACTTCGCACGATCAAGGAACTGTTCCACGCCGCGGCCGAACGGCGGATGCCCCGGATGATGCTGGTCCTGGGTCCGGCCGGGGTGGGCAAGTCGCGGCTGGGCTGGGAGTTCCGCAAGTACATCGATGGCCTCAAAGAGGAGGTGTGGTGGCACCGGGGGCGGTGCCTGTCCTACGGGGACGGGGTTGCGTTCTGGGCCCTGGCGGAGATCATCCGGCAGCGGCTTTCCATCGCCGAGGATGACCCGGCTGATCTTGCGGCGGGCAAGCTGGCTGCCGGGCTGGACCGGTTCGTCCCCGACTCGGGGGAGCGCGCCTACGCCGGGCTGCGGCTGGGCCGGCTGCTGGGCGTGGCCTTCGCCGGGGACAGCGGAGGGCCGCTGAGCCGAGAGGAGCTGTTCGCCGGGTGGCGGCTGTTCTTCGAGCGGCTCGCCGCCGAGGGCCCAGTGGTGCTCGTGGTCGAGGATGCTCAGTACGCCGACGCGGGAATGCACGACTTCCTTGACTATCTCATCGACTGGGCCCGGGATCTGCCCATCTTCGTACTGGTATTCGCCCGCCCCGAGCTCGGCCTGGCCCGGCCGGGGTTCGGCACCGGGCGGAACCGCACGGCGCTCACGCTCGATCCGCTGGATCCGGCGTCGATGGACACTCTGGTCGAGGCGCTGGTGCCCGGGATGCCGTCGGCCGCCCGGGCGGCGGTCACCGCCCAGGCGCAGGGCATTCCGCTGTTCGCGGTGCAAACGGTGCGCGCCTTGATCGACCGGGACATCGTCCAGCCCATCGAGGGGGTCTACCGGCTCGTCGGGCAGATCGGCCAGCTGGCGGTGCCGGACAGCCTGCACGCGCTGCTGGCCGCCCGGCTCGATGCCCTCGACCCGCCCACGCGACGGCTGGTGGCTGACGCCGCGGTGCTGGGCACCACCTTCCCAGCTGAGGCGCTCATCGCCATATCCGGGCAGGAAGAAGGCCTGGTGTGGGCGGCTTTGGCCGAGTTGGTGCACCGGGAGGTATTCAGCGTGTCCGCCGACCCGCTGTCCCCCGAGAAAGGGAGCTATAGCTTCGCCCAGAACATGCTGCGCCAGGTTGCCTACGAGACCCTATCCCGGCGCGACCGCAAGGCACGCCACCTCACTGTGGCCGCTCACCTGCGGGCCGCCTTCCCCGGCGACGGCGAAGAAGTGGCCGACGTGATCGCTCGCCACTATCTGGACGCGCTGAAGGCCCTCCCCACCGACCCCGATGCCGGAGAAATCCGCGGCCACGCGATCGGGGCACTGACCAGGGCGGCCGAGCGGGCCGACCGCATGGGGGCCCCGGCGTTGGCCTCCACCAGCTACGCCACCGCTGCCCAGCTCACCCAGTCAGATACCGGCGGCGGGCAGCAAGCAGCCGCCGCCGTGCTGTGGGAATACGCCGCCACCGCCGCCCTCACCAACGCCGACTGGGCCACCGCCACCGAGCGGGCGGGTCATAGCGCCGAGCTCTACCGACAGTGCGGCGATTCCCGCTCGGCCGCCCGCGCCCGGTCGATCGCCGGCCAAGCGCTGCGCCTGTGGGGGCGGCACGGTGAGGCGCGCGAACAGCTCACCGCCGCACTGGGGGTGCTTCGAGCAGATCCCGACGCCGACACCGTCCGAGCCTTGGGCGAACTAGCGACCCTGGACGCGTTTGCCGGCGCGCCCGCCGCAGGCACGCTGTCCGCCGAGGCTCTCACCTTGGGCCAGGACCTCGCCGTGGACGACGCCACCCTCGCCGGCCTGTTTCTTGTCCGCGGCATCTACCTCGTTACTGCACAGAGGCATCGTGAATCGGTCGCCTACCTCGGGGAAGCCGCGCGCCTCGCGGAACAGGTCGGCGAGAGCGTGCTCCTGGGACGCGTGCTGCTCAACCTCGCGGACTCGCTCGCGGTCACTGATCCCGCTGCCTCGGCCGAAGCCGCCGGCGCGGCTGCCAGGCACCTGCGCCAGGCCGGCGCCCGAGACTACCTGGCCTATGCGATCGCGAACCTGGCGGAGGCGCTGCTGATGACCGGCGACTGGGACGCCGCCGAGGCCGAACTGGCCCAGGCCATCGATGCCGACGGCTTGGCGGATGCGGAATACCTCGCCACCTCGCGGACGCGGGCGGCGGCCCTGCGCGGCGACATCCCCACCGCCCAGGCAATCCTCGCTGGGCTGGGAGACCTGCGGGACAGCGAAGATCCCCAGGACAAGGCAAGCATCGCGGTCGCGGAGGCGTTCACCGCTGCCGCCGACCGCCAGCCCGACGCCGCCCTGCGCCACGCCTGCGCCACCCTCGACCACGCCGGCCCGCTGGGGATCAGCGCCGAACCTCTGCGGTGGGCTTGGCCGCTGGCCGCCCGCGCCGCCTGGGATCTCGCCGACACAGACACCGCCGCCAAGCTGCTCGGCCTGCTCGACGGCTACCAGCCCGGGCAGCTGGCGCCCATGCTCCGCGCCGAACGCGGCCTGGCCCGCGCCCGCCTCCTCGTAGCCGACGGCGGCAGGTCCGCCGATCCGGCGTTCACCGCCGCGATCGCCGACCTACGCCAGCACTCGACCCCCTACCACCTCGCCCACGGCCTGCTCGACCACGCCCAGCACGCCCACCACATCGACGACGAGGCCGCCGCGGCCGCGATCAGCGAAGCCCGCGACATCGCCCAGTGGCTGCGCTGCCAGCCGCTGCTCGACCGTGCGGAAAGTATCCAGCCCGCAGAACCGCGGGTCCGGGCCCCGGCGGTGATGGCACCCGGCCCGGAGAAACCCGCGACCGCGCGGGACGGATGAGCGGATGCTCCGGGCGTATCGAGACGTCCTGGCTGTCCCCAGCGCCCGCGCGCTGATCGGGGCCAGTGCCGCTTCGCAGATCGGTGACTGGCTGTACAACGCCGCGCTGCTCGGATACGTGTACAGCGCGACCCGCTCGGCTGGCTGGGTTGGCGCCGCGACGATCTGCCGGCTCCTCCCGTACGTGCTGCTCGGCCCGTTCGGAGGGGCCCTCGCCGACCGCTATCCACGGCGGACCGTATTGCTGGCCGGTGACGCCACGCGGCTGCTACTCATGGCCGTCATCGCTGCGACGGTCGCCAGAGCTGCCCCGGTGGCGCTGGTCATCGGGCTCACTGCACTAGCGTCGGCCGCCGGTTGTGCGGAAAAGCCGGCCGCGATGGCCCTTCTCCCGAGCCTGGTCGGTGAAACTCGGCTCGGCCCGGCAAACGCGCTCCTGCACACGGTCCAGGATCTCGGAGTCCTCATCGGCCCGGCGATTGGGGCGATCCTGCTTGGAGTGGCCCCGGCCTGGGTCGCATTTGTGGTGAACGGCGCGACCTTCGCGGTCTCCGCGCTGCTGATCTCGACAATGCGTCCCGATGCGCGGCCAGCCGGCGGGCACATCTCTGGGGCTGGTCAGCTGGCCGACGGGCTGCGGACGGTGCGCACGACCGCGTTCGCGCCGTGGCTGATCCTGATCGTGGCGATGGTCGAATTCACCTACGGAGCCCAGACCGTGCAGCTCGTTGTGTATGCCAGGCAATCACTTGGGCTCGGCAGCGGCGGCTACGGTGTCCTGCTGACGGCCATGGGCGCCGGCGGACTGCTGAGCGCAGCTGTCAACGGCCGTTTGGCCACGAGCAGACGGGTATCTCTGATCATGATCGTCACCGGTTCGCTGGCGTGCGCCACCCAACTCGCGTACGCCGGCATTCATGTGCTGACGATCGCGCTGGCGGTAACCGTGATCGGAAGTGTCGGCCTGGTCTCCTGCGAAGTGGTCGGCGAGACGGCACTGGCGCGGATCGCCCCCCGCGCGGCCCTCGGGCGCGTGATCGGGATCTTCGACGCCGTGTCGGTGGCCGCGATGGTCGCTGGTGCGGTCCTGGCGCCGGTTCTCGTGGCGTCCATATCGTTGCGGGCCAGCCTGCTGATCCTCGGCGCCGGGGCCTTGGCTGTCACCCTTCTGTGCCGTCTTGGCCTGCGCGGGCTCGACGCGCTCAACGCGCAGCGTGCTGACGCGCTCGCGTCGAGGGTGCAGGTCCTGGAGGGCCTTCCGATCACTGTGGGAGTCCCGCAGATCGTCCTCGAGCAGCTTGCCTCGGCCGCGCAGTTCTGCCCGCTGCCACCCGGGATCGACATCGTTGTTCAGGGGGCTCCGGCGCATGCCTTCTACGCCGTCGTGGACGGCCGCGTCGTGGTGCACCGGGACGGCAAGGCCGTTGTGCATCTCGGTCCTGGCGACAGCTTCGGTGAGCGCGGCCTGCTCGATCACGCCCCCCGGAACGCCACCGTCACCACGGAAATGGACACCACGCTTCTCCGTGTCGAAGGCCGCGTGCTGCTCGATGCCCTCGAGGCGGCGCCAGGCCTCCAGCCTGCGCTCGATCTCAGCAGCACCGCGCCGGGAGTCCAAGTCCCGCCGGACGAGACTGCCGTGGTGGACGATCCACGGTGGGTGGAGACGTGACCATCGACGGGCCCACCGTGGTCGTTGTCAGTGCCGGCTACGAGGGTAAGCGCCGTTGCTACGATCGGCTCGCCCGACTTGGCGCGCGGCTGGTGATCGTCGACGAGCCGGGACACTGGTCTGAGTCGCTCGCGGCCGACATCCCCGGCACGGAATGGGTCGCGACATCCATCAGCGGTGACCCGGACGTGGATGCCGGAGCGGTCCTCGATGCCTTGGCGCGTTCGGGCATTCAGGCAGATGGTGTCCTGACCTTCTGGGAGAACTCCGTATGTGAGGCGGCGCGCGTGGCCGCGGCGCTGGAGCTGCCGGGCAACCCGCCCGGGGCGGTCGATGCGGCACGCAGCAAGGTCCGCACGCGGGAGATGTCCACGCGGCTCGGGCTACCCACACCCAAGGCTCAGCGCGTCCGTTCACTGGATGAGCTGTTCGCAGCCGCCGCCGACGTGGGGTTTCCCGCCGTCGTCAAGCCGGAGTTTGGCGCGAGCGCGGCGGGAGTCGTCAGGGTCGACGACTTCGAGTCGCTGCCGGGCCTGTACAAACTCGTCCGCGCCATCGTCACACCGGAGCAGGATGCCATCTTCCGCGCTGGCAGCGATCTCCTCCTGGAGCAGTACCTCGATGGCGTGGAGTTCGATGTCGACCTGGTCTTGCAGGACGGCGATTGCGTGTTCTCCAGCGTGTCCCAGAACTGGCCGACGGCTGAGCCCTCGTTCCAGGAAACAGGCTTGCACCTCCCGCCGGACCACAAGGAGAAGGCCGTGCGCGAGCTCGTCGATCTGAGCGTGCGGACGGTCCAATCGTTCGGGTTCCGCCGCGGGGTGCTCCACGTGGAGGGTAAATGCACCAGTCACGGCCCGCGCGTAATCGAGGTGAACGCCCGGATGGGAGGCGCGAGGATCCACCAGATGGTCGAGGCCGTGTGGGGCGTCGACCTGATCGAAGCTCAGCTTCGTAGCTGCCTTGACCTGCCCCAGACGTTGAAGCCAAGCCGTAAGCCCCAGTGTGCGGTTGTTAACGCGATCGTGCACGCTCCGGCAACCGGCCGCCTGGTTGAGCTGCCATTTGCCGACGTTCCTCCCGAGGGCGGCATGGGAGTCGAGTTGGACGTCTTTGGTGAGATCGGGCAGGAAGTAGCCGGTCCCGACAGCACGTTTGCGACGGTGCTAGCCGAACTGACGCTCAGCGGCAAGAACCTGCGACGTGCTCGGTCACTGGCCGCCCAAGTGTTGGCCGAGCCACCGCGGATACTCCCGGCCTAGCTTCGCCTGCTCTCGCCAACCCTGGGCCGCCGTCAGTGACCCCTCGCTTGCAAGACGTGTTTGCCGGATGGCTGGCCGTGGCCTGGTGTGGCCGGTTCTGGCTTGGCTAAGCCCGCCACACTAGGCGAGCAGAGCTTTCAGGGGATAGCGGCACCCGGGCGGGCCAGAGGGCATTCACTGCCGCATTTAGGGGCTTGGCTTAGCCTGGTTCTTGTGAAGGTTTGTGCCGCCTGTGGTCGGGCGAACCCGCCGGATGCAAGGTTTTGCAGCGCGTGCGGCGCGGTCTTTGCGGTGGCTTTTGGGCCTCGGCAGCAGCGCAAGACGGTGACGGTGCTGTTTTGCGACGTGACTGGGTCGACCGCGCTGGGGGAGCGGCTGGATCCGGAGAGTTTCCGGCAGGTCATGCGCCGGTACTTCGATGTTGCCCGGCGGGTGATCGAGCATCATGGCGGCACGGTGGAGAAGTTCATCGGAGACGCGGTGATGGCCGTCTTTGGCGTCCCCGTGCTGCATGAGGATGATGCGTTGCGGGCGGTACGCGCCGCGGCCGGGCTGCGCGAGGACTTGGCTGTGCTGAACCGGGAGCTGGAGGCTGACTTTGGCGCCTCGGTGAGCGTCCGCACCGGGGTGAATACCGGGCCGGTGGTCACCGGCACCGATGAGCGGCTGGCGACCGGCGATGCGGTCAATCTGGCTGCGCGGCTGGAGCAGGCGGCCGCGCCGGGGGGGATCATTGTGGGTCCGCAGACCTGGCGAATGGGGCG
>Ga0081540_1000858_pt1 | contig 27602 bp, 26 predicted proteins | sample TabmetS2T1R1_FD_71024 | JGI IMG/M metagenome (GOLD analysis project Ga0081540, IMG submission 71024) | Tabebuia heterophylla rhizosphere microbial communities from the University of Puerto Rico - S2T1R1 | ecosystem: Host-associated > Plants > Roots > Rhizosphere ...
CTTGCCCGCGCCGAGAAAACCCGTCACCAAAAGGATCGGGACCGGCACAAATCAGCTCGCGACAACAGGCCGGCGCACCGGCCGGCCGGGCCGCGCCGCCACATCCATCACGCCATCTGATATCAGCGGCTGGCCGCTGACCACGAGATGCCGCACGCCCTCCGACGGGCGGTTCATCGCCGCGAAGGTCGCGCGATCGCTCAGCGTTTCGTAATCGAACACGACAATGTCGGCATCGGCGCCCACCTGCAGCCTTCCTTTGGCGCGCATCGCGGGCGTGCTCGCCGAAAGAATCTCTGCCGGGATCAGCGCGCATTTGCGGATGCCTTCCGAGAGCGACACCGCGCGGCGCTCGCGCACCCACTCACGGATGAATTTTGTGAAGCAACCTGCCGAGCGCGGATGCGAGGTGGCGTCCTTCGGCAACGGCCAGGCGTCGCCCGTGTAGGCTTTGCCGTCCGACAGCGTCCAGGGCATCGCGTCGGACGCGATGGCGCCGCCGGGATACAGCACCGCCATGTCGAGGAGGTCGCGATGGTGCGGATTATTCTCGGTATCGAGGACATGCCACAGCACCAGCGTCGAGGGCTCTTCTTTCTGTGCCGCCAGCAATTCCTCGCGATCGCGGAAACGCCGCCCATCGGTCACCCGCTGCACGGTGTCATAGCCGAGCCCGTTGCGCGCCTCGAAGTCGGGGTCGCTGAAGAACGCCGCGGCCAGCACGGTCGAACCGGTGCCGTAGGGATAGGCCTCGACCGTGATCGGCAGGCCCTGCGCCTGCGCCTTTTTGATCAGCGCCACACAACGCTCGATGTCGGTCTTGCTGGAGGAGTTGAAGTGGCAGATGTGCATGTGCGCGCCGGTGGCGCCGGCATAGCCGATCAGGCGGATATAGGCTTCCGCAGCGCTTTCCGGATCGATGCGCGACATGTAGGCGATATGGGTGAAGGTCGCCACATCATGCGCCGCCGCGAGCTGGCACACCGCGGTCAGCTCCTGGACGCCGGCGCCCGGGGCATAGGCGTTGAGGATGCCGATGCCGATGCCGCCATCGTTCAGTCCGTCTGCAAGACGCTCGAGGATGCCGGCCACCTCGGTGTCGCTGGCCACGTTGTCGATCCAGCGGCGATCCCGCATGGCGCTGCCGAACGCCTCCAGCGAGCTTTCCGTGTTGGAGCCGGTCATCGCGCCGATGCGCGCGAAGGCCCAGTTGGCCGCGGCGCCGTAGTTCAGCACGCGCCCCTTGGCCGCCTGGCGCTGATACCAGGATGCGACCGGCAGTACGCCGGCCTCGAGGTCGAGCGTCGTCGTCACCCCGTCGAACGCCTGCATGCGATCGGCCGGGATCGACTGGCCGTGCGCGTGCAGGTCGATGAAGCCGGGAGCCACCACCAGCCCGGTCGCGTCGATCACCCGTTCGGCGCTGCCGAGCCCGGTGCCGACAGCGGAGATCCGGCCATCCAGCACCGCCACATCGCCAATGGCGTCCATCCCGCTTGCCGGATCCACCACCCGGCCGCCACTGATCACCAAGCCACCCATTCGCCACTCCCCAACGCAAAAACTTCAGAGCCGGCAAGGCCGGCAGCCGCTCCGTAAAGCACGTAGACCGGCCACGTGCGGGAGCTCTCTCGATTCCAATAGAGACAGATTTTCGGACCGGCGACCACCTCCGCCGATGCTGACGTCGCATGCGTATTGCTTGTATTGGCCCACATCTTTCCAGCGTTTTGGCGAGTGGGATCGCCTTCGTGCGACAGCGTCAAGTGCAGCAGCGGGGCGTGACGGTAGAAGCGTTCGTCGGCTATCCTGCAATTCCTCGTGTGTTACGGCGCCGACGGACAGCAGGATCGTTCTTCATCGCCAACTACGCGAAGTACCCCTTGCGTGATATGCTCCTTTCAGCGGCGTCGCGACCGTCGAACACAACCAAAGCAGGCCCCAAATGGCCGTTTAGTTGACTGACGAGGTCTGGCATGAAGTTGGCTATCCTGACTGCTCTGGCCAGACGCCCCGACGGGCGCGCGACGCTCGATGAACTGAGACACGAAGTCGAGCTTCTCACTGCGAACGAAGACCGTATCACGAGGAAGTTCTCGCGGCTTGGCGATATCGACATCTTTCAGTCCGGGCTGGTAGTCCCGGAAGGTGACGAACTCTGGATCAGCGACGCCGGTCGCTCGCTGTTGGACGCATTGGAAAGCTTCACTGAGCCGTCCTTTCCACACGGATCGCCTCCCAGCTCAATGGCGCTGAAACCGATTGATGATCTGATCGGCCCGGAGAACCGGCGGAAGATCTTTGACCTTGAGCCGAGCAACCTCGCTGGGCAGACGGACTTCAGCCCTTCTTTCCGGCAAGGGGGCGCTTGCCTTCGGAACGACGAAACGTCTGCGGCTGTTGCAGAACCCGTTGCCGACGATCAGCTCGCGACGGAGGTCTCGCAAGATGCTCGACGAGCAGATCCCGCCAAGAATGTTTCCGTGACCGGTCAACCGATCGGGATCGATCCTGCCGACGTGACAACCACGGATGCCCGTGCCTCCTTGATGCACAGTTTTGGCTCCGGGTTGGAAGCGGCCGCCCGGAAAGTTTCGCGGCGACAGAACCTGTTCAAGACGATAGCCGCAAGGCTCGAACGAACAGGCCGCATCTGGCGCGGTCATCTGGTGCAGGATGCACCGAACGCAACAGCTCCGCGCAGAATCGCGAGGATTGGCGGCGGAACGTTTGCGCTCCTGACCTTTCTCGTCATCACCATCTGCACCGGCGCGGTGATCGCACTCACTCAGATCAAATCCCTGAAAGCCGAAATCGTCTCCCTTCAACGCGAATTGCTTTCCCTGAGAGAACGGCTGGCGAGATTTGATCAGGCGGAGAGGGCCAAGGAGGCGGAGATCAAGGCCGCCGCCGAAAAGGGCAAGGCCTTGGCACAAAATCTGTCCCAGCAGGCGCCACTCACGTTTTCGCGCGAGGAAGTTCAGTTGATCCGTGAATACATCAAGCCGGCGCCCTTTGCGGGCCAGGCAGCATCCGCTGTTAACGTCGGCGATCCCGTACCCGGGGGCACGATTCCCTTTCCTTCGTCTCTCACCGACAAAGTGCCAAAACTGCTCGGCGCCCGATTTGCCATTCGCAATGGCGCAATTGTCATTGTCAGGAAAGACAGCCGCCAGGCCGACGCCGTTCTGGCGCCGTATTGAAGTGCGCCTGGCGCTTACTACGACAGCCGTTCGGCTTATGGCTGATTATTCGGCGGCCTTTCAATGAATCGCCGACTGCCATTGAGAAGCTCAAGGTTATTGGCGATAACCGGGTTGGTCGGATCGAGCGAATAAGCCTTCTCAAACTTTCGCCGCGCCGCGTTCAGATTGCCGCGCAGCATGTACGAATATCCCTGATCATTCAGGACTTGAACGGTTTCGCCCCCCAGCCGGATCGCTTGCGCATAAGCCTGATCGGCAAGATCAAAGCGACGTATCCGATCATAGCTCGCCGCGAGCCCAATCCAGGCCGTCACGTCCTTCGGCGATTTCTCGACAGCATCCCTGAAATAGCGATTAGCGATTCCGTAGCTGCCGCGGTTGAAATGCTCCAGCCCCAGCCGCACGGGCTCGTCAGAAGGGTAATATTTGACGTCGGTCGGTTCCTGTATGGGGTCCCCGCCGGGCGGATCCACGGGCGCCACGATGGCGGCCTCCCTTACCGTGTAGTCGCACGCCGCAAGGGCGATCCCCAGCCAGCAACAGGTCAACATTAGAATGAGACGCCGCATAACACCTGTCCCTGCCCCGGCGCCAGCGGACTCACCGCACCGTTCGAAAGTATCATCGCTAAAAATACGCACTCGATCTCACCAGAACGACCACAAGAATTGTCGGAGAAAAGGTCCCAAGGCCGCCAATGCCCTCTCGTTTCGAGGCCGCGCCCCTTTGGCTCCTCTACCTACTTCCTAACCCGCCGACCGGCACCTGTACTCCGGCAGCCGTTCCAGGTGGCAATCCTTCTATGTTGACGTTCTGGGTTGCGGTAGGCCGCACGCCCATCTGCCTCGTCGGATCGCTGATGTCGGGTAGCTGATCCAACGGCTGTCTTTGGTAGCCATAGCGTTGGACGGCGGCACCCACGCGCCGCGCGTCGTACGCGATCCTGCGATTACCGACGTTTCGCGGCCATGGATGGATTGTATGGGTGACGGCGTTGACCTGTTTGGCATCGCCAGCGCTCATCGTGATGGTGTCGGAACGCTGGAGGTAGCGATCCACCTCGTCATGACCGTACAGTCCGTAACAGCCCCCGAGCAGGATCGGTGCGAACAGAGCCAGATACCTGATGGTCATCTCTCGCTTCCTTCTCAGTTGAGCGTTTTCACAACCGGCTGGTTTGCAGCAGCGGCCGGTACCGGAATGGTCGCGGTGACCTCAGGAGCGATGATGTGACCATAGGGTCCTTTAACGTCGCCTCCGGAATTGACGTAGTCGTTGTAGCGCTTGCGCACTTCCATCTGGCCATTGAGGAAGAAGTCGACATCGTTGGCCGGCAGCCGCGAGTCGAGCGGCGACGCCAGCACCTGCCCCGGCACCGCCGGCGCAACCAGGCGCGGCGTGATGATGATGACGAGGTCCGTTTCCTCCTGAAGGTAGGACTTGCTGCTGAACAAGGTTCCAAGCACGGGCACCGAGCCGATCCAGGGCAATTGCGAAACGTCCTGCCGGTTGCGGGTCTGGAGCAGGCCGGCGATGGCAAAACTCTGGCCGTCGCGCAATTCGACCGTGGTGCGCGCGTCGCGGCGGGTCAAAGCAGGAACCGTCGTCCCCTGAATCGTCACCGCATTGGTGAAATCAAGCTCGCTCACCGACGGCTCAACCCGAAGATTGATCACGCCCCGCGAGAGAACGGTGGGCACGAAGGCCAGCTCAACACCGAACTTCTTGTAATCGATGGTGATGGTGGGAAAACCAGTCGTCGTCGTGTTCGGGATCGGCACTGGAAATTCACCGCCGGCCAGGAAGCGGGCGGCATCCCCGGAAAGCGTGGTCAAATTCGGCTCCGCCAGCCGGCGAACCAATCCTTTCGTTTCCAATGCAGAGATCAGCAAGTCTACCGAACCGCCGTTGCTGGTTCGAACAATACTGGTCAACAAGCTTCCGAACGGGATCGGGGCGACGCCACCTGCGGTGCCGACGAGCGTTCCCACAGTTCCGAGTAACGGAAGGCTGCCGGTAGGAGGAGCACCAACGGGCGTACCGCCAGTATTACCAATGGGGCTTTGGACCGTATTAATACCACCAATCGGTGTTCGACCGGCTGCCGCAGTGCCCAGCCCGGTATTACCGACGTTAGTGCCATTGGCGTTAGCGGCGAACAGGTTCACGCCGAGGTTACGCCCAGCCTGCCGATCGACCTCGAGAAAGCGTACCTCGAGCATCACCTGTTGCGGCGCCGCGACGCTCATCGCGTTGACGACGACACCCCCTTTCGCAACGGTGCTGGTGGCGATCGCCATGGCCCGCTCAGCCGCAACCGCGTCGACAGCGGTTCCGCTGAGCACCACCTGCCCTTCGGAGGCCGAGACGCGAATACCATGCGTGCCGGTGCTGGCCCGGATGTTCTGCTGCAGATTGCCGGTATCGATCACGACCTCAACATCAAGGATCCCGATCTGCTTCATTGAAGAGTCGAACAGGATGACGTTGGTGGTGCCGGTCTGCTTGCCCTGGACGTAGATCAGGTGATCGCTCAGCGACTTCACATCGACGATGTCAGGCGAGCCCGCGACAATGGTCGAAAAAGGCGTATCGACCCTGAACGTGCGCGACTTGTTGACGGTCACCTTGACGCGCTGGACGTCATTCATCTCGCTGACGAAGACGCCGCCGCCGGAGGACCGCCGATCTGCAGCCCCCGCCTGGTCGGCGGTATCAAACAAGGCAAGCGCAGTGACAAGAACTATCGTGCTCGAGGCGAAAAGCTTCCCTCGTGCCTTACAAAAAACGCGACCGCCCCTCATTCGATTCCCCTCGCCGCAATCCACTTCCGTCCCCGTAAATTTACGGCCTCGGCGTCCTAAAACTCTCCATCGCACATCAGGTCGTGGAGCTTACAAGCTGTTCCAATATAAATCGTTACGTTCGAATTCCTTGTCGTTACGCAAACCGGCCTCACGCACAACTCAGCATCGCCTCACAGAGGCCAAGTCTTCGCCGCGAATGCGGCACTAAAATCATCATCCCGTCATCTGCATCGTTGGCAAGGAGAGACCTCTATCGGGTTGTGCAACAACGGAGAAAACTTTTGAATGTTGCCAAGGCACCACTGCTATGCCCACTTTCGTGCATTGCGCCGCCTCCTGATTTCCTGCCTCTCTGCGCTTGGCAGCTAGCCTCGACAAAGGTTTCCCTGACCGATGCGGCGCATCGTTCAGACAGTCGGGCCACACTCCTCCATCACTTACCGCAGCGCACTCCAGAACGATGCCGATTAGAACGGGATGGTTGTGGAGGCGCTCGGCGCGTTCAACGTTGCGCCCCAAATCGGCATCAGCATGTTGAAACTCGGTTCCGATGCCGTAACAGTCAGTGCGCTGGCTCCCGCAGTCGTGTTCAGCGTCGGCGAGAGACCGCCGGCAAACAGAAATGGAGCAACGGCTTTTTTGTCCGCAGCGGATGGCAGGGGGTCACCGGTACAGGTTGGTGGAGTCCTGCTCATTACGTTATTGACGAAGCAGTCGTTGATCATCCATGTCCGAGCACCAGCATTCGCGAGCGTCCGCAATGACTGCATGGTGATTGCGTAACGCCCCAGATCGAAGATAGTGAACATCAGTATGAAAAGCGGCAGGGCGACAAGACAAAATTCCATCGCCCCCACGCCACGCTGATCGAGCTTTCTCATCACTGCACCAACTGGACATACTGGCTTTTAGGCAGCTTCGTTTGTGATGGGCACCCTGTGGTATCAAACGTGGCATTACCGTTGAACGAGATCGAGGCGGCGATCAACTGGCCACAACTGCCTGCACCGCTTACGGCCATCGTCGGATCGCCCTGAAACGTCACTGATGCGTTCGGCGCGTAGATGTTTCCTTTGAGGCTGATGTTACTAGTGCCACCAAAGGTCACATCCGTCGCTGAGGCATAGTAAATCGCCATGTCTTGGAATAAGGCGGCGCTAGACTGAAGGGCCGCGGGAAGCGACGAGGCACTAGGGGCAGTTGCCGGCCCACTGAGAGTAAGCGTCCCGCCTCCTTTCGTGTCGATTTCCGCCCCTGGCAGCAGAATGAACGTCACCCCCGTACCCGTGATCGAGGAGCCACCGGTGAGGGTCAGCTTACCAGATAAGAAGTACACCCCTGCCGGTAATGGCAGCACCCCGTTCGGGCCGGTGACCACGGTACTGCCTTTCGACTTGAAACCGTCGTTTGTGCACTTGGTAGTGGGAGTGTAAGGGACAAGCACCGTTCCATTTTTGTTGTCGCAAGGGGGTGTAAGACCGCATTTGGCGGGGAGCGTGGGGTTCGCTCCGCACAACGCGGTCAGGGCACCATCGAGAGCAGCGAAGGGATTGGCGGTCGGGGTCGGCAAATACTTCAACGCCTTGTCACAGAACGATGCAGCACCCGTGCAGCCGCCGACAGTCGACAGCGAGCCGAGATTCATCGTCATCCCGCCGCCGGTGAAGTTGATTGCATTGCTGGCCTTAGAGTTCGAGGCCATGCCGCAATTCGGCGCATTGATGTTCGGACTGCCCTGGAAACCGATGGAGCCTGTCAATGCCAGGACGCAGGGCGGCGCCGTCACGACTTGTACTTTGGCCACAGCTATCGCGCCTATATTGACAGTGGACAAACCGAGCACTCTTGCCAGGTATGCCGGCTGTTGCTGGCTAACAGTTGCCTGAACGTAAGTTCCGGCCGCCCCCTTCCATGAAGCGAGCGAAGCGACCTGGACGCTCTGCGAGATTCCTGACGGAAGGCTACTGGCGCACTTTGAGCCGGGATAGGAGGTGCCGCCCGCGTTGCAGAACGCGTTCTGTGCCGCGGCTTGCTTGGCGCGATAGTCAAACGTTTGTGTAACCGTGCACGATGATGGATCCGATAAGCACAATTGCTGCACGGCACCCGAATAGGCTGCCGAGTCGGCGGCATTCTGCGCGTGTTGCCTGGTGACGTACCACGATCCCGCCTCGCCCCCGAGTGCGACCACGCCTATCAGCGGCACCAGGGCGATAACGGTCGCGAAGGCGGCAGAACCACGACGAGAGTGAAGCAAGCCACGCATGGACCACTCCTATTGAAACCGCTCTGCGTAAGGCAATATGAACGAACAAGGATTGGCGTTACCACTCCGACAGATCACCGATCTCAGCACGATTGGCGTCACGGTGACGGTCGTCGTGTATGTATAGTGCTTGGGCGAAGCAAAGTTGCCTGCGGAGCAGGCGGCCATGGAATCGCTGCAAACAACCTGGAGATTGTTGATGGGATAACCCGAAACCGAAGTGGGGAGCGCTGACTTCCAGCTTGCCCAATCGGTAACGTCCTGTGGCGGGTTGTACTGGATCCTTTGCCCGAAGGCGCGCAGTGCCTCCCACGCGGCTACAAACCGAAAACCAGCGGCAGCCAGGTCGGCAAGCGGCATGAGCAGGCTCGACACCAGGATAATGTAAACGAACATCATCTCAAGCGCGGCGGCGCCGCGTTGATCCGCGATGAAAGACTTTCGATGGCTCGCGCGTCCGCCTCGACGGACCCCTACCACGTCGGGATGCCGACTCCGAGCACGAGCAATTTGAATGATGTCCATGACAATTCGGCCTCGCATGGCCGCTCACCAAACATAAGGGACCAATCTCCAACGCGATGCTTCGTAACTGGAATACTCAGGGCAAGTGCGCCGAAGCAGATCTTCTTCGTAAAGAATTCGGCAAACTTGAACGCCGATATGCAGGACCAGTACGATCACCGTTATCGGTGTCAGGTATTGCAGCACGACGCCCAGGATCACGATTTCTTCTGCGAAGTAGAGCGGGTGCTTGATCCATCGATAGGGACCGGTTTGCACCACCGAACGCGCCTGTGGCACCAAACTGAACGACCGCCCCAGGTGTCGGATGGTGACAAGCATCATGATCATGCCGATCAGCACGCAAGCGGTGGACAACAAGTTTGGCAACGCCTGGTCGGATTTGCCGAAGAAAGAGATTGTCCATGGCATATAGCTGCCGGCGAATGCAGCTATTCTCGGCAGCAACCCATCCGCATGCGCCTTTGCCGGCGACCTGGTCATGATCAACACCGCCAGGAGCATGTAGAAGACGGCAAGGCAAAAACTTGACAGAAGCGATGGCCAGGGATCGGTAAATGACCCAATTCTGATGGCGACGCAAAGTGCCAGCAACATGAACCACATGCTGCCGAGCAACTGCATCATCCACTCATAAGACGAGTTTTTCGACAGCGTCGCCGTGCTCATGGCTTACTTCACCCCGATGCTGGAGAATGTACGGACGAGGTGCAGAAACGGACTTCCACCCAAAATGACGAACATGGCTGGAAGCAGGAACAACACCATCGGAATAGTCAGCTTGGCGCCCAGCTTGTGCGCTCTCTCCTCCAGGTTGGTAATGCGTTCTCGCCGGAGGTCGATCGCGATACTGCGCAGAGCCTGGCTCAGCGGCGTTCCGTATTGCAGGCTTTGGCTAACCATGGTGCCGAACCGGCGAAGTCCTTCTGACGCAAATGCCAATTTCTCGAATGCCTCGCTGCGATTTGGCAATATCCGAAGATCATCGAGAAGGCCGTACAAAACCCGAGCCATGGCAGGATTGGTCTGGTTCATTTCTTCCGCCACTCGTTCCAGCGCGCTCTCCAGGCCCATTCCCGCTTCGCTGCAGACAACCAGCAAATCGATCATATCCGGCGTGCCAAGCCGAATGGCGGCATTAAAACGCCGTCTCAGCACCAACAGGATCAACCGCGGCCCCATAATTCCGATCACCACGCCAATGAGACCGAAGATCAGCATATCGCTCAGCGGCTTCCCAAGAAGCTGCCCAACAAACAAGGCAATGATCGGCAATAAGAACATGCTGACAGTTTTGACACCGATCCAGATCGACAGGGTTCGATGAGGATTCAAACCTGACGATTGAACGATCGTGCGGAGCTGGTCCAGATTTTCCGCAGAGTAGAAGCGCCGATACCGCATGCCGAGTGACGAAAGCCAACCTGTCATGTCCTGGAGGGGCGCTGACCGGCCAGGAACGCCCAACACGGCGTTTGACACCCGCGTGTTCAACGCACGAATGTGCAGTTCGTGGATGATCAACACGAAGGTCGCAGTCGCAAGTGCTATGGCAAGGGCCACCAAGCCGAGACCAAAAGTCATAGTTCCGTTTCCCTTCTGACCATCCAACGAATCACAAGGGACCCGACAATCACTGAGGCTGCTGCGTAAGCCAGGAGCTTGTTTCCTGTTGGATCATGGATCAGCAGATCGACTGTTACCGGATTGATCATGTACAGTAGCCCACCTACTATCATGGGCGACAATGAAAGCGCTCGTGAGGAAAAGATCACCTCTCCAGCCAGAGCCTTTGCGCGAGCAGCGAGCGCAACACGCTGCCTCACAGTATCTCCGAGTGTTTGTAAGGTTTCGGTCAAGCTGCCACCTGACTTCAGCTGGACTGCAAGTGTGACCGCAAAGATCCCATACTCTGTCACTTCCGTTCGCCGATAGACAGCTTCGACAGCCTCCTCTGGAGGTCTCCCCATACTTACTTCGCTGCATACGATGGCAAACTGCCCGGCCGTTGGTTGCGGCATCTCGCGAGCAATGGTGCGAAATGCTTCGGTCACGGGTAACCCGGATCGAACAGTACTGGTCACCAGCTGGATCGTGTCGGGAAGCTGTCGAAAAAGTTGATTGGCGAGACGATTTCGCTGCCATCCAAACAGACCTCGCACTACCATGATGGCGACAATTGCAGCCGCCGGGTACGCGTAGAAGTTAGAAAATTTCAGCACGCTATTGGCATAAAAGATTGCGGCTGCTGCGCTCACACCGGCAAACAGCACATACGCGGGACGCCAAGCGTAAGCCATTCCAGGCTTGTAACTGACTGCGTGGAAGAGAAACTGCCAGCGGGATCCGGCCTCTAACCGGCGAATGGAGGGCAGTTTCGCCGGATCCGAAATTGGCAGAGCTATCGCCAGCTGACGATCGATGCGTCGTTGTCGTGCGTCGAGCCACAACGTCGTGGCTGCTGCGCAAAGCAGCAGCACCAGGTCAATGGTAGTCAAAAACTCCGGCATTATAGCTGCCTCATAGCCTCGGCCCAGGCCCGATCAAGCCCATAATAGGTAAGACGGCTCTTGAATTTTGGGACTGCGTTGGTGGATCTGTAGGTGCCCGATATTCGCCCGTGAACATCCTCGTGTTCGAACTCGAACGCCGCGATGTCATTGGTGGTGATTATTTCCCCTTCCAGCCCGATCACCTCGCTAATCTGGACAACGCGACGCTGTCCATCCCGCATGCGTTCGACTTGCACGATGAGATCCAGCGCAGCGACGATCTGGGATCGAATTGCGCGCAGCGGCAGATTTGGCTGTCCCATCTGCACCATGTTTTCGATACGGGTCATTGCATCGCGGGCGCTATTGGCATGCACCGTGGAGATCGAACCATCATGGCCGGTGTTCATCGCTTGCAGCATGTCAAACGCTTCAGCCCCGCGCACCTCGCCTACGACGATCCGGTCTGGACGCATCCGCAGCGCATTCCACACCAAATCGCGTTGTGTCACCTGCCCCGTGCCTTCCAGGCTGGGGGGCCGGGTCTCCAGGCTGATCACGTGCGGCTGTTGAAGCTGTAACTCTGCTGCATCCTCGATGGTGACAACGCGCTCACTGTGATCGATGAATTGGCTCAGGGCGTTCAACAGCGTCGTCTTGCCAGAACCGGTACCGCCAGAGACCAGAACATTGAGCCGGGATCGGGCGGCAATCTCCAGCAATTGTCCCATAGCCGCGGAAACCGAGCCGTTCTGGATCATCCCGGCCATGTCTAAACGGCGACTTGGAAATTTTCGGATGGATATGCAGGGGCTATGAATCGCTAGCGGCGGGAAGATGATGTTGACCCGGCTGCCGTCCGGCAGGCGGCAATCCACCATCGGACTGGATTCGTCAACTCGGCGCCCGACTTGCGCGGCAATTTTCTGCGCCACCGAAGCGATGTGATCATTGTCGCGGAATCGCACCGCGATCCGTTCCAGCTTGCCGCTTCGCTCGACATAGACGTTACTCGGTCCATTGACCATGATGTCGTTAATCGATTGATCCAGCAGGAGCGGACGGAGCGGCCCGTAGCCGGTCATGTCGTCCGCAATCTCGTCCGCTAGCTGAAACTGCTCGCGGCCTGACAGTTCGAGCCGTTCCTCGTTGGCGATTCCATGGATGATTTCCTCGATCTGCCGCCGAAGCACATCGCGCGAAACAGTTGCGGCCACTGACGGCTCGATCTGCTCGATGACTCGTTCGCGCAGCGACGCCGGCATCACGGGATGATGAGCAGAAGGTTCATCGCGCCTTGGCGTCGACGCGGGCGCACCTGTGGTCGATGCGGCCAAGTTTGGTGCGGATGCAGCCAGGCCTGGCGCAGACGGGCTCGGCGCCGACACAGGCGGACTTGGCACTAGTGAAGGCAAACGAGATGGCGTATCGTCTGCGCGGCGGCCAAATCTCTTCATAGCCTTAGCATCCTCCTCAACCATCCCTTCCGCTCGGCACCGACACCTGTGATCTCTCGTACAATCGGAGCGAGGTGGCGCCGCAGTCCCGATACGTGCTTCAGAGCTGGAATTCCGAGATTGACCGCTTGTGTCATCCCCTTCCCGAGATCGGGAATCACCATGTCTGGTTCTGCGCCCAGGGCCTTCACAATCGTTGCTCTGGGAAGGCCACCGGCACGATCGGCACGGTTGAGCAAGGTAAAGACTCGATCCTTGCCCGCGATGTTGGTGACGGCCGTGCGAAGCGCATGGGCATTGCGAAGTCCGGTCACCTCCGCTTCCAGCAGCACTAGAACGTGACGCGAAAGGGTGATCACCGGATGGATGGATGGCGGAAACGGGACTGGTATGTCGACAACGATATAGTTGAACCGTTGACGCAGCAGACCCAGCACGTGTCTCACTCCCGCTTCAGTGATGTTCAGCTGCGCGTCGAGGTCCTCATCGGCGGAAATCAGGCAAACGCGCTCGTTGACATCAATTGCCGCGCGTTCAAGGAACAATGTGTCGGCCCGCATCGGATTTTCCAGAGCGATGCGCAAGCCTGGCCCAGGCTGAACACCCAACATCACTGCCGTTTCACCGCCTTGTAGATGAAGGTCGAGCAGTGCGACCTTGGCCTTGGTGGTCTCGGCCAGTTGCAGTGCGAGATTGATGGCGATACTCGTTGCTCCGGCGCCCCCCTGCGCACCGCAGATCGAGACCACATGACCGCCCCGATCCGTCGGACCGGGCGCCGCGTCGCCAAGCAGCTTCGGGCGCAGTTGGTCCAGCACCATATCGCGCGTGAGCGGCCTCGGCAGATACTCCGTCAAGCCGAGCTCCATCAGTTCGCGGTAGAAGGTGATCTCCCTGCTCTCACCGATCAGAGCCACCCGAACATCCGGTGGGCAGACGCCGGCCAGCCTTTCCAGTTCGGTGAATGGATCATCGATTCCACTGATATCCGTCACCAACGCGGATAGCTCGGTGTCGGTTTCGAGCATCCGTATGGCATTGCGGATCGTACCATGCCTGATCGACAGGTTGCTGCCTTCGAGACCTTTGCGCAGAGCCGCAGCGCTGAGATCGTCATTTACGAAACAGACGACTCGGTCGCGCGTTACAACAGATGCAGCTTCAGGCGCATTGACTACGGCGATATTCATCAACGTTTCTCCGACCTTTTGCCAGCGTAACCCGTTGCGGCTGCAGTCTGCCGAGCAACCTCCGGCAACGCATCGCAGTTGGCGATGTCGTCCGCGTACTGCTTCCTGACCGAGTATTGTTTGACCTCGCCGCCAACATGAACCACCACCGCCGTCGTCTGGCCGGCAACTGCATTTTGACGGGCAAGTTCCGGCGACACCTCGCAGCTGGACATCGCGCCGGTGTCCGCCGTATTCCATTGCTCGACTGCCGCGCGTACGGCCAGGGAGAGCGATCCGAGCTGTTTTGCGACTGCGATCTTCTTGACCTGCTCTGGCGTGAGCTCCAACGACACCGTTTGGGCGACCTTGCTGCTGGCGGCTCGCCCGCCTTGCGCAATGTCCTGGTCAATCGCAATGACTCGAACGTTGCGCAGAACGGTTTCGTTCAGCGCGCGACGCGCGGGATCCGCCTTTTCGAACACCTGAGTCAGTCCGACGTCCACATAATCCCCCGGCCGGATCAGCCCTGAGACGCCGGACTCCTCGTCAACCTTGATGCTGATGGCACGGCTATCCGGCGCCAGGACGCTTGCGAGAAAACCGCGATCCCGCGGGCGCAATATGTCTTGCAAGGTGACGGGACTGCCGGCATCGACGAACTTGCGAACCAGGGAGCCGGGAAGTCCGATCTTGGAGTCGGGCGTTTCAAGGATCGCCCCGGCTGGAACAGCTTCCGACGCCGCCGAGCGTACCGTGAAATCTTCTTCGCGGGCCAACGTACCCTTAGGCAGCGGACGTGCCGCAATGAAATACCCGACAGTTGCAGGTCCCTTCTCCGCGACCTCTGCCGGGACTACCGCGACCTCCTTTGGCAGGTTCATGTTGTAGGCGATAAGCCCGAGCGCAACGGTCGCGAGGAAGAACACCATGATGATCGAGAGGCGCAAAGCGGATGACATGTCAAAGTCCTTTGCTGAAAACGGTCCAGATACCACCGCACGCTATGGCAACCCCGTAAGGTAGCGGCGCGTGTCGCAAATGGCGCCAACGCTCTATCGCGTAGACGCGGCGTACGAGCGACGATCCGGCGGGCGCTAGTCTGGGATATGGCAGGAGGCGCATCATCAGATGCACCAGGGCAAGAATGCCGCCGGCCAGCGCGGTGACGACCAACAACTGCATCACTCCCGTCAGCGGGAGACCGGCCGCGAGAGCGACGAGCAGCTTGACGTCGCCGCCGCCTATATTTCCCCGCTGGTAGATGACGAACAGCAGCAGAAACAGGATCGCTGCAACGACTAACGATTGCGCGACTTGCATGGGGCTGGCTAACTGACCCGCGATCCCAAGCAACAACAGCGCCAGACAGATCTCATTTCGGATCAATCGCGTCGCGACATCGATCGTTGCGACATATAGTAACAACAGGATTTCAAGAAACGAGGTTATGGGAACAATCCAACTCATCAAATGCACGCCTCAAAAAAAGTGGGGGGCAGATTTCGATGCCCCCCTTAGGGCAAGATGCCTGCATTACACGGCTGCGGTGAAAGCGCCGGTGACAACGGCGATCGCGGCACTCAGCGCCGTCCCGATACCACCAGTAGCTCCGGTACCGAACGCAGCAGACACTGCGCCGATGATGCATGCCGCGACAATAATGTACTCGAACGACACCACGCCATCCTCGTCCGTGCGCAGACGCTTCAACGCGTCGGTGGACTTAACGTGATAACTCAACATGGGAGGAATCCTTCTTTGGCCCGAAGGCAGGACTTTCAGAAACGAGGCTGTGGGAGCATTCCAACTCATCAATGCATGCTTAAAAAAATCGGGGGGCAGATTCCGATGCCCCCCTCCGGGGGGAGACGCCTGTATTACACGGCCGCAGTGAAAGCGGCGGTGATGGCGGTGATCCCGCCAGTCAGCGCCGTCGCGATTGCACCACCGGTACCGGTACCGAACGCAGCAACCACTGCGCCGATGATGCAAGCCGCGACGATGATGTACTCGAACGACACCACGCCGTCCTGGTCCGCGCGCAGACGCTTCAGGGCTTCCGTGGTCTTGACGTAGTATTTCAACATAAGAGCAATCCCTTCCTTCACGATTGAATTTGCAAAACTGGCACTTATTTGCAGACGCGTTGGCAGAAAAAAGCGATTGCCAACTTTTCCCACCTTATTATCTGGCCAAAATGCTGTCATTCCTCCACGGCGAAACTTGCCCGTAGTTGTACGGACCGATGCGCCGGAAATTCCGAGTTACCTCCAGACGCTGAACCTTCACCATGTTTTTCGCGCGACATTTGTAATTTTAGCAGACGCAACCTCTGCAGCGGAGCGCCCGAATTATTGCCCAGATGACGTTCGAGATGCTTCTTTTTCCCAAAGATACGGAAGTAGTGGATGGCTGAAACATGATCCACCGCTCGGATCGAACGCGCGAAGAATCAACGCATCCGATCACGGACTGAAGATGAGATAGAGGCATTTCGGGAAGAGTCGCCACCCGACACTAAGCAGCTCTTGGTCGGTCCAGCCGATCATGGGAAAGTTTGAGCTAATTTCAGAAAGCGTTGTCTAATGACGAATTTCCAATCTTGGACTCAAGCAACACTCGCACAAACCGCAACGAAATCCGAAATTTCGTCGCCAGATTCTACATTGGCTGGGCAGCCATAATCCTGAACGAAGGTTTCAGCGTTCTGCATCCACTTCATAGATCTTCTGGATGCGTCGCCGGAAACCCTTCTCAGTCGGGTACTCGGCGGAAAGAAACAACGAGGAGATGAGATCGTTGGCGAGCCACGATCCGACGATCTGGGCACCAATTCACATGACGTTCACATCATAATGCTCGACGCTCTGCTCGAGCCATCCGGCGAGGTCTCGATCGCCTTCGCCAGCACGCCGTCGCTCCGTCATGCGACCATGCCGTCGTAGATGTTTTGCAGCACCGTCCCGGTATTATCATCGGGACTGCTGCCCGGCATCAGGCCACGAATGTCGGTCGCGACCATCGTGCGCAGCACGCTTTCTGATCAGCCTGATACGCGCGCCACCGCCGTTCCGGCAAAATCCAGAACAGGTGCGGCCGCTGACGTCCTGAGACGGCGGTTCGTTCGGGAAAGGTCAACGGAATTGAGTTCTGGCAGAAGCGGCTATCTGGTCCAGGGTCATGAATGAGGTGCCCGACAGGCCGCTCACCCACGAGAGCAGACCATCAAGGGCGGCAATACGGCTTGCGCGGGCGCTGCCGTAGTCACTGCGCGGATGCAGGGTCAATGCAATCAGGCAATGCTCGCGATGCATCGCCTCGATCTCTTCGCGCCAGGTCTTCATCACCCGATCGTGGGTCTGGCGCTGCGCATATAGCGTCGCGTCGATCAGAATTTCCGACTGCGGCACCTCGATCATCCCGACGCCGCCATCTGCGTCGAGCGCGTACGGCCTGTCGTCGTCCTGGAAACTCGCATCATAGCAATAGCCAAGGGCGGCGAGATACCCAAGGGTTCGTTCGGAAAGCCGCCCATGCGGCGCACGGAAGCCCCGCGGTGCCCGGCCCACGATGCGTTCAAGCGTTGCATGCGTCCGTTCCAGCAGCGCCCGCTCGTCAATGCCGTCGGCGTCCATCTCCTCCATGGCCCAGCCGTGCGCCGCGATTTCATGTCCACGCGCGGCAAGCGCGGCAACATAATCGGGGTTGGCTTCCGCCTCCGCGCCCGGAACGAACACGGTGGCCTTGATGCCGTGGCGGTCGAGCAGCGCGAACAGCCGCTGGCACCCGACCGCATAGGCATATTTGCCGTAGGAGGCCCGGCCGAAAAGCGCATCTTCTGGAAGCTGCCGCTGCTCCACCGTCTTGCCCTGGAGATTGACACTCACACCGACAGGAATAGTCACGGTCATTGCCCGCTCCAATCGCGCCGCCATTCGGCTGGCCGCGCCAGACACCACTGCGCCAGTTCGAGCATGCCGACAAAGCGCACGCCATCATGCGGCTTGATGTATTCGATCAGCCTTTCCACGATGGCGACGCGCGCCGGCGAGCCCGAGCCGTAGCCGACGCGAGGGTGCACCGTGAGATTGAAGTAGCCGCCTTCGGCGTAGATCGCGTCGAACTCCTGTTTCCAGTGGGCCAGGACTTCCGACGGCGGCGTGTAGCTGACGCGGTAGAACGGGAAATCGTCCAGGCTCGACGTGTTGTTGGGCAAGCAGACATAGTCGTTGCGCTCCTCGCCGTCATAGCGGGCGAGATACGGCAGATCGAAGTCCTTGTCGCTGGAGTCATAGACATAGCCGAGCTCGCGCAGTTTGCGCAGCGTCCGCGCCGTCTTATGGCCGGACGGCGATCGCCATCCTCTAGGCTCCACGCCGGTGATCTCCGCAAGCAGCCGATGGGTGCGTTCAAGCAATTCGGGCTCGGCATCGCCGGGATCGGTGCCTTCATGAAAATAGCCATGGGAGCCGATCTCGACGCCGGATCGCGAGATGCTGCGAACCAGGTCGGGGCTCACCTCCGCATCATAGCCGGAGACGTAGAAGGTCCATGGCACGTTCTGGCGCGTGAACATGTCGACAAAGCGCGGAATGCCGCATTTGGCCGAATAGCGGCCGTGCGACCGCGCGCCGTATGGCAACTGGCCTCGCCCGCGTTCCAGCGACGTGCCGTCGAAATCAAGCGTGAGGCCGATGACGCAGCGCGCTCCGTCCGGCCAGTGATGCTGCGTGCGCCGCGCCAGCGAAATCATCTGATCACCTCGACATTCCAAAAGCGCGGCTTGCGGCCGGGCCACGGTTCATAGCCGCGAACCGCCTTCGAATAGGCCGACACATTGACGCCTGAGCTCCAGACAATCATCGGCGTATCCTCCATGAACAGGGCGTGCAACTGATCGAACAGCGGCTGCCGCGCATCGGGCGATGCCGTGTCCATCAGCTTCGCCAGCAATGTGATCGCTTGCGGATTGGACCAGACACGATCGGACTGCGTGCTCTTGTCGCCGATGAAGCGATCGAGCCCGAATGCGGGATCCAGATAAGGCGTGTAATTCCACACCATGAGCTGATAGTCGCCCTTGGCGTAGCGGCTCAACTGGGTCGCGAACTCCACCACCTCGACGTTTATGTTGATGCCGGCCTGTTGCGCCATGGCCTGCACCAGCACGGCAACGTCGTTCATCACGGCAAAGCGCGAATTGGTGGTGATCTTGACCGGCTGGCCCTTGTAGCCGGCATCGGCCAGCAGCTTCTTCGCGCGCGCGAGATCGTAGCCGCGTCCGCTTTTCGCGACCTCGCCGAAATAACGGCTCGACAGCGGCACGAGCGACGTGCTCGGCTTGGCGTAGCCGTCGGTCAGCGTTTCGCTCATGCTCTGGTAATCGATGGAGGCGGCGATGGCCTCGCGGATGCGCCTGTCCTTCAACAGGTGATCGTTGGTCTGCATCACGACCGTATTCAGGGATGCGACCGGAGACGACGCAACAATGAGCTTGGCGTCTTTCAGTTCCGGCGCGAATTTCGGATCGATCGCCGGCCACAGGTCGAGATCGCCCGACCGCATCGCCGCCTTCGCCGCAGCAGGATCGGGGATCATGGCCAGCCTGACACGGTCGACCTTGGCAAGCCTGGCACCGGACAAGCCGCTGGCAGCCTCGCTGCGGGCGGCATAGTTCTCGTTGCGCGCCAGCTCGATGAACTGGCCGCGCCGCCATTCCGCGAGCTTGAACGGGCCGGTGCCGATCGCGGCTTTCCACATCCCGTCAGAGCCGACGGAATCGGGATGCGCGATGCCAGTCCCGTCGCAATCGGCGCGCGCCATCATGCTGAGAAACGCGCCGCTCGGCTCGGCTAACCGGAATACAACTTGCGCCGGCGATGTTGCCTCGATGCCGACGATCTTGATCTGCCGCGTGCCGTCGAAATTGGTCCGGCACGGCCAGGCGGATTTCGGATCAAGAAAGCGCTCCCAGGTCCAGACCACCTCGCGCGAGCTCAACGGTGCGCCATTGTGGAACCTGACGCCGTCGCGAAGCGTGAAGGTGTAGGTTCTGCCGTCCGCCGAGGTCTCGATGTCCTTGGCCAGCATCGGCGCCACGGTGCCGTCCGCGCGCCAGGCGACAAGGCCTTCATAGATGTTCTGCAGGACGGTGCCGGTGTTGTCGTCGGGGCTGTTGCCGGGCATCAGTCCGCGAATATCGGTCGTGATCATCGTACGCAGCACACTCTCGGCCCGCGCCCCGGAGACCGCCGCGATCATCAATCCGCACGCAACAAGGATACGCTTCATTGCCAATGCCTTTTACTTAGCCGGACGCACGCAAATTTTCCGGTCCGGAGAAATCGAGCACGGGTGCCGCCGCAAGCAGCGCCTTGGTGTATTCATGCTGCGGGCGGTCAAAGATGTCGTTCCGCGTACCCTGTTCGACGATGCGTCCGCCCTGCATCACCACCACGCGGTCGGCAACCTGCTCGACCGCGGCCAGATCGTGGCTGATGAAGAGACAGGCGAAGCCGTATTGCGCCTGCAACCGCTCGAACAGTCTCAGCACCTGCGCCTGGATCGTCATGTCGAGCGCGGAAACCGGCTCGTCCGCGACCACGAAGGACGGATGCCGCACGATCGCGCGCGCAATCGCAATCCGCTGGCGTTGTCCGCCGGACAACTCATGCGGCCAGCGCTGCCCAAAGCCGGTGAGCCCCACCTCCTCCAGCATCGCCTCGACGCGCCGATCGCGCTCGGCGCTCGTAAGCTCCGGCACATGACGCAACGGCTCGGCGACAATCTCGCCAACCCGCATGCGCGGATCGAGCGACGAATACGGGTCCTGAAATACGAGTTGCGATGCCAGGCGAAACTCGCGATCCGGCTTAGTCGTCACTTCCTTGCCGCGGAAGCGAATTTCGCCGCCCGTCGCCGGGATGAGCCGCAACATGGCGCGGCCAAGCGTGGTCTTGCCGGAGCCGCTGCCGCCCACCACCGCCACCGTCTCGCCGGCGCCGATATCGAGATCGACGCCGTTGACCGCGGATATGCCTTTGCCGCGGCGAAACAGCCGTTGCCGGCCGCCAAATTCGACATTCAGCGCGCGGACGCTCACCAGCGGCTCGCCTGTAGCGTTTCGTGCGGAAGGTGCGCCGCGGCGCGGCAGCGCGTCGACCAATTGCCTTGTGTAGGCCTCGCGCGGCGCCGACAAAATCTGCGACGCGCTGCCGGTTTCCACCAGCCTGCCCTGCCGCAGCACCACGGCGCGCTGCGCATAGCGCGCCACCAGGCCGAGATTGTGGGTGATCAGCATCACCGAGGTGCCGTGATCGCGCGCCAGTGCGACCATCAGGTCAAGCACCTCGCGTTGCGTCAGCGTATCGAGGGCTGTGGTCGGTTCATCGGCGATCAGGAGTTTCGGCTTCAGCAGCATCACCGACGCCAGCATGATGCGCTGACGCATGCCGCCGGAGAATTCGTGAGGATAGGCATCGAAGGTGCTCTCGGGATCGCGGATCTGCACCCGTGTGAGCATGTCGAGACAACGGCGGCGGATTTCGCGCCTCGAAATTCGCTCGTGCAGCGCGAGCCCTTCCGCCATCTGCGCGCCGATGCTGATCGCCGGATTGAGCGAGACCATCGGCTCCTGGAACACCATGCCGACCGCCGGCCCGCGCAAGGCGCGCATCCGCTTCGGCGAAGCGGCGGCAAGGTCTTCGCCGTCGAGCAGTATCTGGCCACCGGTCCTGACAAGTCCTGTCGGAAGCAGGCCGAGTATTGCGCGCGCAGCCGCGGTCTTGCCGCTTCCGGATTCGCCGACCACGGCCAGGAACTCGCCGCGCTCGATCGCGAAGGAGACGCCGTCGACCACCGTCGCACCGGTCCGGGCGGCGTCGATGCGCAGGTTTTCGACCGTGAGCAGCGGCATCGTCATCCGTGCGCCATCCTGGGGTCGAGGCGATCGCGCAAGGAATCGCCGAGCAGGTTGATGCCGAGCAGCGTCAGCGCGATGCACAGGCCCGGCGCCATGCCGAGCCAGACCGCGGATTCCATGTAGGGCCGGCTCGCCGCCAGCATGTTGCCCCAAGTCGGCGCCGGTGGCGGCACGCCAAGGCCGAGGAAGCTCAGCGCGCTCTCGGCGAGCAGCACCCAGCCGAACATGCTGGTCGCCAGTACCGCGACCGGCGCCACGGCATTGGGCAGGACGTGACGCAGCATGGAATAGAGCTCGGAATTGCCGATCACGCGCGAGGCTTCGATATACTCCTTTTCGCGGATCGACAGCACGGTGCCGCGCACCACGCGCGCGACCGACGGGATGTAGGCAAGCCCGAGCGCCAGTACGAGTCCGAACTTGTTGGCGCCGACCACGATCATGATTGCCAGCGCCAGCAGGATGCCGGGAAAGGCCAGCAGCGCATCGTTGATCGCCATGATGATGCGGTCGGTCCAGCCGCGCAGATAGCCGGTGACGACGCCCACCATCACGCCAAATCCGATCGCGAGCGTAACGGTGAGAAGGGCGACGACGACGCTGGTCGCCGCGCCCGCCATGACGCGGCTCAGCACGTCACGGCCGAATTCGTCGGTGCCAAGCCAATACAGCGAGGATGGCGGCTGCAGCCGCGCCCGCAGGTTGACGCGCAGCGGATCAAACGGAGTCCAGAACGCAGCGGTCGCGGCGGCGCCAAGCACCAACGCCATCAACACGCCGCCTATTGCAGTATTGGTGCGCACCCTCATGCGACGGTGACCCTCGGATCGAACAGGGGATAGCAGAGGTCGACGATGAGATTGACGACGACATAGATGACCGCGGTGAACAGAAGACAGCCCTGCACCACCGGATAGTCGCGCGCGAAGATCGAATCCACCAGCAGGCGGCCGAGACCCGGCAACGTGAACACGGTCTCGATGACAGCGATACCGCCGAGCAGATGCCCGAGCACGAGGCCGATCAGCGTCCAGGTCGGCGCAAAGGCGTTGGGCAGCACATGGCGGCCGAGCACCAGCCATTCCGGCACGCCCTTGGCGCGCGCATGCGTGACATATTCGAGCCGCAACACTTCGATCGAGGCGGCGCGCGCCATGCGGGTGAGCACGCCGATCTCGATCATGGTCAGCGTCGCGATCGGCAACAGCATGAACACCATCGCCTGCCAGAAGTTTTCCGAGAACGGCACATAGCCGATCACCGGCAGCCATTTCAGCTTCAGGCCGAACAGCAACAGCAACAGCAGGCCGAGCCAGAAGCTCGGGATCGACAACAGCAGCGTGGCGCTGCCGACCACCGCAAGGTCGAGCGCGCTGTTCTGCCGCCACGCCGCGATCAAGCCGGCCGGCACCGCGACGCAGGCGGCGAGCCCAACCGCGACAAGCACGATCACGGCGCTGACCTGAAAGCGCTCCAGGATCAGCGGCAGCACGGCCAGATTGTCGGTGATGGAATGGCCGAAGTCGCCGGTCAGGAGTCTTGCGAGCCAATGCACGAATTGCAGCGGAATCGGCTGGTCGAGCCCAAGCTGCGCGCGCATCTGCGCTATTTGCGCAGGGTCGGCGGCATCGCCCAGCATCACCTGCACGGGATCGCCGGGTATCAGCCGCACCAGCGTGAATACCCCGATCGCCACCAAAAGCAGCGTCGGAACGGTCATCGCCAGCCGTCTTGCAAGGTAACCCAACATCGCCGTGGTCCGTGTTCTACTGAACGCTCACGCCCCAGAAGCGCGGCTGCGGATAGAGCCAGCCGGCATATCCCTTGACATTCTTGCGCAGCGCCGCGAGTTCGGCGCCGTTGAACAATACGATCATCGGCACGTCCTTGATGAAGCGGCGGTGCATCTCGTCAAACAGCGCCTGACGCTTTGCGGTATCGTCGGTCATCATCGACTGGCGCAGCATTTCCTGCGCTTCCGGATTGTCCCAGATCTTGCGTGGCTGCGTCGCCTTCGGCCCCATCAGCATCTCGAAGCTCAGCGACGCATCGAGCCGCGCCGAATAGACGAAGGCCATCGCCTGGTAGTCGCCGCGGTTGTAGCGGTCGAGCTGGGTGGCCCAGTCCAGCACCTCGATCTCGATATTGACGCCGAGGCCTTGCGCCATCGCCTGCACGAGAACGGCGGAGTCGAACACAAAGCCGTAGCGCTTGTTGGCGATCATCTTGATCGGTTGGCCGCGATAGCCGGCCTCGACCAGCAGCTTCTTCGCTTCCGCGATGTTTTGCGTGTAACCATGCGTCTGCACTTCGCCGTAGAACGGGCTGCCGATCGGCAGCGCCGAATTGTTGGCGCGCGCAGTGCCCTGCATCACCACGTCGGCGATCTCAGCGGTATCGAGGCAGAGCGCGATCGCCCGCCGGATGCGCACGTCCTTGAGCAGCGGATCCCTGGTCTGGAACAGGATGCCGGTCAGCCCAAGTGCCGGCGTGACGCTGATCTGCACCTCCGGCCGAGATTTAAGGTCATCGAGATCGGGGACCCCAAGCGCGCTGATCACGTCCAGCGAGCCGCTGAGCAAGCCGGCCTTGGCGGCGGAACTGTCGGGAATGACGTTGAAGCGCACCCGATCGACCTCGGCGGTCTTGGCGCCGGCATACCCGCTGCGCGGCTCGCTCCGCGACGCATAGCCGTCGAAGCGGATGACATCGATGTGTTGACCGCGCTTCCATTCACCGAGCTTGAACGGCCCGGTGCCGATTGGCGCGATCCACTTGCCATCAGGCCCGACGGAGTCGCGATGGATGACCGCGGTCTGTCCGCAGTCCGGCCGCGCCAGCGTAGGCAGGAACAGAGCGGTCGGCTGGTCGAGCGTCACCGCGACCGTCTGCGGATCGGCGGCCTCGATCTTCTCGATCCGCGCGATGCCGCTTGGTCCGAATTCAGAGAGACAGCGCCATTGCGTCGCGGGATCGAGCCAGCGCTTGAGCGACCAGACGACGTCTTCCGCCGTCATGGTCGCGCCGTTGTGGAATTTGACGCCCTGGCGCAGACGGAAAGTGTAGGTCTTGCCCTCGTTCGAAACGCTCCAGCTTTCCGCCAGCATCGGACCAACTGATGTGTCTTCGCGGAAGGCGACCAGGCCTTCGACGAGATGCGCCACGACCCCGTCGGTGTTGGCGTCGCGGTTGGTGCCGGGATCAGTCGAACGGATGTCGGCGTTGAGGCGCGTACGCAGCACCGTCTCTGCAGCCGCTCGCACCGGCATAACAAAAAGGCAGGCCAGAGCCAAGCCGACCACCACCAGATCCGATGGTCGACGCGCATGCATCAGGACGCCCTCGCAACAATCGGCGGGTCCGCCCGCGTGCTGCCGGCCGACACTTCGAGCCGATAGGTCGTGAACTGCCGGTTCAGCGCAGGCAAGGGCGCAGCTTCCATCACCCCGCTTGCCGGCTCCATCAGGATCATCGCGACAGTGGCGCTGAGATTGTTGCTGAGGTTGCGGCGCGGCGGACGGCACACCGACCACGGATGCGCGAAATCATCGAACAGCGCGTTCTTGACGGTATCGAAGGTGATGGAGCCTATATGCGGCCGCAGCAGTTCGCGCACGCGGATGTCGCGGTAGAGGCTGTCGGGCGTATTGAGTATGCCGGTGTCCTTGAGCTTGCCGAGCGCGACCGGGCTGACAAAGTGGTTGGCGTGGACCAGGAGCCCGTGCTCCGGATGCACCTGGAAGGTCTCGTCGGGCGCGCATTCGAAGTCGATCGCCACGCCGTCGCGATGGCTGACGATCATGTTGTTGGCTGCGGATTTCTTGGTGCAATAGACGGTGCGCATCGCGAGCGCCACATGCTCGCTCTCCAGCACCTTGCGGCGGATCAGGGCAAGCGGCACGCCGACGTCGCGGTAGTCGCGATCGGATTCCAGATAGTTCGCCGTGATGGCGATGCCGACCGCATTGAAACCGCAGCGCCCGAGCGCGCCGGCCTCGGTGAAGGTCATGAGATCGGGCCCATCCTCGCGGCGCACCTTCAACACCACGGCAGTCTCGGCGCATTCGCGCTTCCAGTCCCAGTTCTGGGCATGAATGAGACGCTCGGCGCCGCTCGCCCGCGGCAGCACGACCACGCCGGTGCAGCCGTCGGGCTCGTCCGGCGTCTTCAGCCGCGCGCGCACCTCGGGCTTCGCGAGCTTGAGGATCTCGGTGCGGGCGTTGAGCAGCACCACATCCTCGAAAGGCACGCTGGCGCCTTCAGCGATGCCGCGCATCTCCTCGATATAGGCCGGCTCGAACGCCTCGATGACAGGCAGATAGTCGCGCACCAGCGCGGCCACACCGTCAGCATCGAGCGACAGCTCCTTGAGCTGAGCGAGATAATGCGAGACGCCCTTGCGGATCCGATCGGCGGTCTGGGCGCCATATTGCCGGCCACGCTCCTGTGGCGGGCCGGAGATTTCGATCAGCGGAAACGGTTCGACCATCGAAGGGCTCAACTTCCTTTTGCGCTCAAGTTCCTTTTGCAATCCGGCGAAGCCTAATGTATTTTGTAATGACATGAAACAAAAATCTTCAACCCGCGAAAAACCGGCGCCGAGCCGCCTGCAGCGCGAGCTGTCGGCGGGGATCCTGGACTTCATCCGGGCGGAAAAACTCGCGCCCGGCACGCGACTTGCGGAAGTGGCGCTGGCGGAGCGGCTGCAGGTTTCACGCACGCCGGTGCGCGCGGCGCTGAAACTACTGGCTCGCCGCCGGCTGGTGCGGCCGGGCGCACGGCGCGGCTATTTCGTCGCCGATGCGGTTCCGCCGAATCTTAAAGTGCCCGCGACCCCTGCTCCCGACGACACCGGCCGCCTGTTCCTCGCCATCGCGCGCGATCGCCGCACCGGCCGGTTGCCGGTCGACGTCTCCGAGCGTGACCTGATGCAGCGCTACGATGCCACCCGCCCCATCGTGCAGCGTGTGCTGACCAAGCTCGCCGAAGTCGCGGCCGTACAACGCAAGCCCGGACATGGCTGGCGCTTTCAGCCGATCATTGCCGACACACAGGCCCGCGACGAGAGCTATCGCTACCGGATGCTGATCGAGCCGGCTGCGCTGCTGGAGCCGGGCTTCCGGCTTGATCCGCACTGGGCCGCCGAGATGCGCCGCCGCCACAAGGAGATGATGGCGATGCCGTGGAGCGAGACCGCCAGCATCGCGCTCTACGAGATGAACGCTTCGTTCCACGAAGGCCTCGCTGCCGCATCCGGCAACCGCTTCCTGCTGGTCGCGGTGCAGCAGCAAAATCGGCTGCGGCGCTTCGCCAACTACGACTGGACGTTCGGCTACCAGCGCGTGGTGGTGAACTGCCGTGAGCATCTGGCGATCCTCGACCGGCTAGAAGCCGGCGAGCAGGCAGAAGCGGCCGCCCTGTTGCGCCGGCATCTCGAAGACGCGGCAAAACTCAAGCGCAATACCGACAACGCCGCGCCGGCAGCCGGTTAGTACGTTCGCAGATTTCAGGAGACATCCATGCAGACATCGCAAGCGGCGACTTCCAACACTCCCCTCACCCGCGAGGCCATGGAGGCGTTCTGGCTGCCGATGACGCCCAACCGGCAGTTCAAGTCGAAGCCGCGCCTGTTCGTCGGCGCCGAAGGCATGCACTACGTCACCCAGGACGGCCGGCGCATTCTCGATGGCATGGCGGGGCTGTGGTGCGTGAATGCGGGGGACGGGCAACCGCGCACTGTCGAGGCGATCCACACC
>Ga0081540_1000859_pt1 | contig 27522 bp, 32 predicted proteins | sample TabmetS2T1R1_FD_71024 | JGI IMG/M metagenome (GOLD analysis project Ga0081540, IMG submission 71024) | Tabebuia heterophylla rhizosphere microbial communities from the University of Puerto Rico - S2T1R1 | ecosystem: Host-associated > Plants > Roots > Rhizosphere ...
CATCGTTTTCGATCGTCCCGGCTTTGGCCATACAGATCGACCGCGTAATGTTGTCTGGACCCAAGCAGCACAGGCTGAATTGATTGCCAGCGCGCTCCATCGGCTCGGCGTGACGCAAGCAATCGTCTTAGGTCATTCCTGGGGCGCTTCCGTCGCAGTCGCGCTGGCCCTTAGATATCCGAAGCTGGTACAAGGTCTAGTTCTAGCCTCGGGATATTATTATCCGACGTTGCGTGCGGACGTCGTAGGTTTATCTGTACCCGCAGTCCCGTTCGTGGGTGATGTCTTGAGGCTCAGTATCGCACCGATTGTGACCCGAGCTATTTGGCCGCTATTGATGGCCAAGATTTTCGGTCCTCAATCCGTTCCGCCAAAGTTTGCCGGATTTCCAAAAGAACTGGCGGTACGCCCGTCGCAGATTCGAGCATCGGCCGCGGAGTCCGCTCTCATGATACCGGGCGCTTTCGACCTCCAAGATCAGTATGCAGCCCTAAAAATGCCGGTCAGCATCATCGCAGGCGAGCAGGACCGGCTGATCGACTCCAACGCTCAGTCGGGCCGGCTTCATGGAAATATTGTCCAAAGCACGTTTCACAAAGCTCTAGGCGCCGGACACATGGTGCATCAAACGGCAACAGCCTCAGTAATGGTCGCAATACAACGAGCATCCAACACATCGCAATTGCGCTCAACAAAGGCTCAGGATCGCGTCTGATAGGAGGGGACTGTGATCAGACCGTTCAAAGCTAGCACCCCGGAAGAACTGATTGCTCTTCTGAGCGCGGTAGCAACAGCAATACTCGCCGTAATCGTAATAATGCTACTTTACTTTGGTCGCGAGATCATCATCCCGATAGCTCTAGCTATTTTGCTCAGCTTTGTGCTGGCGCCCCTCGTAGCAGCGCTCCAACGCGTGCGTGTCCCACGTGGATTGGCCGTCGTCAGCGTTGTCATAATAGCCTTCGCATTCATCTTTGCGATGGGCAGTCTACTTGCTACCCAACTCGCCCAACTGGCAGGCGATTTGCCGCGATACCAATCCACGATAAGCGAGAAGATCCAATCGTTTCGTGAGACCACTGCGGGCCGGGGCACGCTTGAACGCGCGTCCGGCATGTTGAAAGACCTAAGCAAAGAACTTGATAAGCCGAAGGAGGGGGCAACCGCGTTGGGAGGGAGCCCAAGTCCGAAAGCGCTGCCACCCAAACCCGTTCCTGTGGAAGTTCGCCAGCCCGATCCCGGAGCGTTGGAGAGTTTGCAAAGCCTTATTTCTCCGCTGCTCCATCCCCTAGCTACCACGGGCATCATCGTCATTTTTGTCATCTTCATCTTGCTCCAGCGCGAGGACCTCCGCAATCGCTTGATCAGGTTGGCCGGCGCGCACGATCTTCAACGCACGACGGCCGCCCTGGATGACGCAGCCCGCCGCCTCAGCCGACTCTTCTTGACGCAGCTCTTGCTGAACGGAAGCTTCGGCATTGTCATCGGAGTGGGTCTTTGGCTCGTCGGTATACCAAGCGCGATCCTGTGGGGAATCCTGGCAGCTGTGTTGCGCTTCGTACCGTACATAGGGGCAGTTATTGCCGCGGCGTTCCCTCTCGCTTTGGCGGTTGCCGTAGATCCGAGTTGGACCATGTTGCTTTGGACGATCGCGCTGTTTCTCGTGGTGGAGCCGATCGTTGGTCACGTGGTCGAACCGCTTGTTTATGGACACAGCACTGGGCTCTCACCCGTCGCTGTCGTGGCATCAGCAACCTTTTGGACCGCATTGTGGGGTCCGATTGGTCTTGTCCTGGCGACGCCTTTGACGGTGTGCTTGGTCGTATTGGGGCGGCATGTCGAACATCTAGAATTCCTTGACGTAATGTTCGGAGATCGACCGGCGCTCTCGCCGCCCGAGATATTTTATCAGCGGATGCTCGCTGGCGACCCGACCGAAGCATCCGAAAAGGCCGAAGAGTTTTTGAAGGAGCGATCTCTCAGCTCGTACTATGACGAAGTCGCCCTAAAGGGATTGCGATTGGCCCAAGCAGATGTCGAACGTGGCGCGTTGGATTCGGCGCGTCAAATAAAAATCAGAGATGCTGTAAGCGAATTTGCCAGCAATCTTTCAGAACAGGATGACCGTCCATCGCCAAAAATCCATCCCACCACCGACGTGGAGGCGACGTCTGCAGTAGAGACCGTGTCTGAAGATGGGCCCTACGAGCATTTACCAGTGCTTCGCAAAGAAGAACTACCTCTCGAGTGGCAAGGCGAGCATCCCGTCCTCTGTGTGGCCGGTCGCAGTCCCATTGATGAGGCCGCTGCAATCATGCTCAGTCAACTTTCGACCGCGCACGGCTTGTCAGCCCGCGTTGAGGGAGCGGACGCATTATCAACCGCCAATATCTTTCGGCTTGAGACAGAGGGGGTTGCGATTGTTTGCCTAGTTTACATGGATGCAACCGGCCCGGCTCATATGCGGTACTCAGTCAGACGGCTTCGTCGCAAGCTGCCGAAGGCTACAATTATTCTGGGCTGCTGGATGAGCGACATGGAGCCAGCGACGCTAGAGCGCCTGCGAGAAGGCGCCAAAGCCGACTTGGCTGCGGCAAGCCTCGGTGAAGCCCTCAAACACTGCATAGAGTCTACAGGTGCAGTAGCTATTTCCACAATGCCCCAAGTACATGCTTCCGAGACCGCCGCTTAGATAAGGAGGCAAAAATCCCAGGTCGCGCCAACTCTTCATCCGGCAGAAATGCTGCGATTAACTTATTAGTGGAAAGGTGAGCATGGTGGTCGTACCCGCATCATTACTCTCGCTGTCGATCGTTCCACCGATCTGTTTGGCAAGAGAGGCAATCAATTTGAGGCCTGACCCGCTTTTGTTTGGAGTGTGCATGCCTCGCCCATTATCGGATATTATCAAACGCGCCTCACCATAGCCGATTCCTCCTGCCAAACTCACCCGGATTCTGCCGCCTCCCGGACCGAATGCATGCTTTATGCTATTCATCGCAGTCTCGTTTAAGATCAGACCGACTGGCAAGGCTCGGTCAATATTCAATTCGAGTTCTGCGCACTCCACATCGAACTCGACGTCCTCCACTTGCTGGCGGATAGCACTACAAAGAGCGCGAATGTAGTGGGAGAGCCTAACGATCTGGCCCTCTTGTCGAGGAGCAAGCTGATCATGTGCAAGCGAGATTGCATTGATCCGGCTAGCTAAGTGATTTAGAGCTCGATGAACTTCCGCATCGTCCGATCGATGTTTTTGAATGGAAATCGAGGAAAGGACGAGCTGGAAGTTATTCTTGACGCGATGTTGCATTTCACGAAGCAAAATCTCGCGCTTTTGAGATTCCGCGACGGCAGCCATTAAGCGCGCTTGCTCGTCCGGCCTAGCGTTGTGGCGCAATACGGTTCCCATCAATGCTGCAGCAGCGGTGAGAAAGTCGGTGGTATCTTCGCTAAAGTCTCTGGGCGTATTGCTGTCGACCTCCAATACACCCCAGGCCGCACCGCCGATTAGCACAGGCACGTTGCACAAGGAGACAATGCCATGCTGCTTTAAGAAATCGGAACGAACATATCCCTCTTCCCCGCTAAAGTCTTTGATGCTGACAGGCTCTGCTGTTTGAAATGCCCGCCCAGGCGGCGAACGTAAGTCAACTGAAAAAGTAGCGGTGCGGACCGAGCCGTCCTTCCATCCGATACCAGCAACCAGGAGAAGATCGGAAGTCTCACGCCGATATCGAAGAACTTTGACGTGATGTATCTCTACTGCCCGGGCGATCTGGACGACGGCCCGATCCAAAAACCGGTCTATGTCGGCGGTCTCAACCGAAAGTCGCCCGATGTCGACCAAAATCCGGATGTGACGCCGAAGCTCTTCCAGTTTGTCGCGGTCGCTCGTTTTGTCCGATGGTCCCTCCATTCTGCGCTAACGATGTACCGACCGGATGGTGCCTAAAAATCGTCGGCCTGCCTGTTTTGCACTCAAAGGCGCATACCTTGGTGGATCAACGATCAATGCGCGTGAGGTGTCTAGTGGGACGCTTGGGGCTGCGGTTGGCGCTAGTCGAGACAGGTGATCAAAAGAGCACCGGAGGGGGAATGCACGGCGATCCTCGGCGGGGGCGGGCTGCGTCTAGTCGAGGTCCGCGGCAAGGACGTCGGCGGAGTAGCAGCTTACGCGCCGCAGCTTTGCTCATTGAGAGCGGCTTACTCAAAGTGCTCAACAGACCAACATTGGGACCGGTAATGCGGGGATTTGCCGGAGCAGGATGGTTCCCTGCTCGCGCTTCGTTTTTGTTCTTAATGGGTGCAATAGGGTGGCCGAGCCGCGCCAGGATGAACCTGTGGCGCGGCCTAAAGCAAGGAGGATAGTTCGCAAGTAATCGGCCGCCGGCAGCCTAGCAAAGCCGTAGGAACGGCGGGCGGTGCAGCGCGTTTCTGATACATGTCAGAACCACTGCCTCTTGTCGTAGAAAACTCGCTTCAAATCGCTTGGGACTTTCTTCTAGCCTCCGGCGAAATTCGCGGACCATCAGCAAGCCGCTGAGTTTCTGTTGACGTCAATCAGAGACCTTGCCCTCAGGGGCGAGCACCGGCCACTCATGCTGGCAAACCGTGCTATCGACGCCTACCGCCATACAAACGCTGTCGCAGCTTAGGGCGCGATAAATAACCTCCTACGGTGCGGGGTCATCGCCTTGAGCACCGTACAAGGGTTGACGCGCTCTTGTGCTATCCTAAGCGAGCCGGCGGCCTAAGGACGTACATGATCGAGCAGAATTGGACAACCGGATGGATTCGCCGGGAGAAGCGGCACATGAGGACGCTCCGCCGAGATACGGGCTTGCACCTAAGGGGCCGGTTCCTAAGCGAACCAAACAAGGTTCCTGCGTTTACCTTCAGAGAGAAGGGAGGCGTAGATGTCAAAGTTCATGACGCTACTGGTCGAAGATGATTTCTTCCAGCGAGAGATGCTCGCCGAAACTTTAAGAAACGATGGTTTCGAAGTCATAGAATGCGCAACGGCCGAGGCGGCCGAGTTGGTGGTCGCCACATCAGGGACTGAACTACGCGCCGTCGTAACAGACCAAAATCTTGCTGGCACCATGCGAGGCTCGGAATTGGCCCAGTTTGCCAGAGGCAAGTTTCCGGATCTCAACATAATTTTAATGTCAGGTTACGAGGCACCGCCGTTATCCCCGGACGTTAGCTTTATCCGTAAACCATTTCCGCCAGATGATCTGCTGCAAGCTTTGCGAAAACTTAAATAGCGAGAGCGCAAAGCAGAGCCAAGTCGGGTGCGACTTATTTAACCGAAGTTACACTGACGTTCATAAGCGAACGATACCAAAGAGAAGTAGTAAAACGATCGTCACAACTGCGGACATAAATAGCGATCCTAGGCAGCCGAGTCGATTGGAAAAGAAGATGAACACGGAGCGCAACTCTTTTTTGAAAAAGTTGGGATACAAGGTAGCTTGTGGCGCAAACTATCATCCACCGCCAAACAGTCTGGTTGCCTGCTTTCTGCCGGGCATCGGTGGAATTGTCAGGGGCGAGAGGGGGTCGTGGCTTTCGCAACACCGGACGCTTTGTTTGACAAGTCTGTCGCAGCCGACTTCACCCCTTCAGTTGTGAGTCCCTGTTTTCGAGCCTCGTCAGCCACGGCATTTGCGACCTTCTTGCCAACCTCCGTCGCGTGCTCGACTTGCTCGCCAGCGATTTCGTCGACCTTTTGTTTGATAAGTTCGCTGCTCTCCCCGAGGTATTCGTTTTCCGCTTCGGTCGTCGGCAAGGAAGCGGCGATTGCAGCGCCGATCGCGAGGCCAGCCGCGCCGATCGCAAGTGGTTGCGACTTGAACAAGTCAGTCAGCCGGTCTCGGGCATCGCCAAACAGACTGCCGGCCCGGTCCGGCAGATCCTCAATATAGTCGGCGGCATCGCGGGCGAACCGTCCGCCGGTCTCGGTGATCCGATCGACGGCATCGCTTCCCTGGCGGCGGAGGATGTCGGTGGTTTCACCCACCGTATCGTTGACGGCGCGGGCGCCAGAGCGCAGATTGGAGGAAGTGCCTTCCCATGCGTCGCGCGCGGCCTCGGGCAGACGATCGATTCCGCTTCGCCGTATTAGTTCAGTGCCGCGTTCGGAGCGGCTAGCCAACACCCAGACTGCGCCCATGCCAATCAAGGCGGCGGATATAGGGTTACGGCGTGCCGCTTCTCCAAGATCGCGAATAAAGCCGCCTACGCGTTCAGAACCGCCGTTCATTGCATCATCTCCTTCGCCGCGACCTTGTCGCGTTGCAGTTGTTCAATGGTGATCGACGGCTTCAAAGCGTCGCTTGACATCCGACTGATGCCCACGCCGATCAGGATCGCAGCGATCAGGATCGCTCCGCCTCCCGTCAGAAGATAGGCGATCGGATCGGAGAAACCAGCGTGCATCAGCGCGGCCGCTGCTGCGAACAGCAGCAGCACGAGGGCTGGGATCATGATGACGGCGCCGGCGCCGATCATCGCGGAAGCGAGGCCGACCTGGCTGGCTTTGCTCGACAGTTCGGCCTTGGCCAGATCGAATTCATTTCCGATCAGCTTGGTAAGCTGAGCAAGGACGTCGCTGAGAAGTTCGGAAAGGGAGCGGTCGGTTCTCGGGCTCATGAGCGTTTATCTAGCGTAGTCGGCCCCGGATGGCCTCGGATTAGTACGAAATTCCGCAGGGGAACGAGCCTCCTGATATCCATGATAGTCAGCAGGGGATCGCGGTCCCTGTTCGCGAGATGCGTGATGAGAGGTCTGCGAATCTTCTCGAGAACTCTTCAGGAAGCGTACGGCTGCAAAGCCGGCCAATGTTGCGAGCCCAAGAAATGCCGCCGGCTGTCTGCGCGCAAAGGATTTTGCGCTGCTCAGGAGATCATTGAAATCGCCGGTTCGGATGGAATCCGCGACGTTTTCTACCTGGCTGGCAGCCTTGCGAATATATTTGCCGGCGATCGGAAGCTCGTCATCGAATTCCCGCGAGGCGCGGCGCATCACTTCGGCCAGATTACTAACGTAAGCGGCCCCGGCGCTCTTTTGCTCCGATACCTTGTCCTTAATACGTTCGGCGGCCTGCGACGCTGTATCGCGCGCGGCGTCTGCAAGCTGCGAGGCCCCTTCCTTTACCTTTTCTCCGGCTGTTTCGGCGAGGTCTGCCGCCTTCTCCTTGAACTCGCGTCCCGCGCTCGCGGCCTGCTCGCCGATGCCTTGTGTAGATTTCGAACCGGTCTTGCTGCCTTTGCTGGCCCGATTGCCGCCGCTTTGTTCGAATGTCTGCTCAGCCATGTTTTACTTCTCCCGCCGTCTCTTGGGTGATGATTTCGTTCTGCTCATTGTTGGGATCGAATGCCGTTGTTAGAGCCCGCTCGGCTACCTGACGTAGTTTCTGATCGATCTCCCGAGCACTCTGGTCCAGTGCATCCGGGGTCAGGCCTTCCGCCGAAGCCTGTCGCTTCACATTGCTTAAGATCTCTCCCGTGGCCTGTTTCGCCGCCTCGAACCCGGCAGCAGCGGCTTCTTCCACGCGCCGCTTAGCCCTGTCGCTGGTCTCGCCGATCAAGCTTTCTTCCATCTCGGATTTAGGCAGAACGCTCGCAATCAGGCCGCCGATCAGAAGACCTGCCCCGGCTACTAACAACGGGTTGTGCTGAAAGATTTCCTGAACGGAGGCGCCTGCTCGTTCACTCAGACCGGTTGCTCGTTTCCTCGCCCAGTCGAAAGTATCTTGGCCGACCTGACCAGCACGGCTTCCCGCGTTTTGAACGAACTCTGATGCGCTGGACACGGCCTCTTCTGCTATGGCCCCAACCTGCGACAATCGGTCCTTAGCGGCGCTTTGCGAAGCAAGGGCATTAGCCGCGGACGTCGTCGAGCGTTCCGCTAGGTGTAAGCCATCGTTCACCCGCGATCCTGTTGCGTCAGACGCCTCGGATCCGGTCCGACGCAACTGGTTGGCTAGGTCGGAAATCGTTTCGGTGGTTTCGTTCAGCGCGCCGGCAACCTTTGCTTTTGTGTCTGATGCGAAGTCCGCGATTTGATCACCGAGGCCATGTGCACCTCGGCGTGCCTCGTCAGCGAGGTTCTCGGCACCTTCCGTGGCTTTCCTAGTTAGCTCGCGTCCCGTGCTGGAGCTGGTGAGAAACAAACCGGCGCCGATAAGCCAAACCGGCAGCGGAAGGGCGCGGGCAAGTCGAAGGGTCGGATACGCTATGCAGGCCCCAACCGCGACCGCTTGTACAGGATTTTTCCGAGCCGTCTCAGTCATGTCCTCCAACAGCTGTTGACCACGGCTCTTGATGTAACTTGAAACCTCGGCCTTGATGGCGTCAGGGCGGATACGGTTCTTGATGTCGGTCGCGCTATCGGAAACGGTCTCGCGGAGCTCAATCACGGCCGTCTTCAGCGCGGCCCGCGTTCCTTCGGCCTCTCTTCTTATCTGATCCAGTGAACGATTGTCGCCCTGAGACATGCTCCTTCTCCCTCTATGGTGTTCTGCCAATTCGCGAACATGAACCTCGTTCCAAAGAGGCTAGAGGGTTCTCGGGACTGACCTGCTCGGCGAACTCCTTGCTCGCTTCTGCATCCCGAGGTGAATAACTCGTGCAGCCCGTTTCGCGTTGCCTGCCGTGAATGCGGCTCGGTCTGCGCGCGCATGCGCTCGGCTCGGATGGCTTGGTGTCGTATCCGTTAGCGGGGTGCTTTTTGTTTTTTAGTATTCACCTCGCCGATAACGCGCGGAAAGCAGCAAAGCTTCCCGGGCGGGCACCGCATAATCAAAAGCCTGAGCTCCGAGCAGGCGTACTAGCCTGCCCTCCGCGCGATTACATTGAACCCTCTAATCGGACCCTCGGGCGAAGCGCGGCTTGAAGATTGCCGCTCTCGCGCATTCGGTGTCGAACCCGAGAGGGCCGGGAGCGCGGCCCCCACCTTGACCGCTGAGAGACTAGAGGCGAAGGCCGCGCGGGCCAAATGAGGGGCAATCGATTGCCGAGGCGAGGGATCGGGAAAGTGGAACTTTGGCGGTTGTGTGGCGTTCTCGGCGTTCAACCATTGGAGAATACTTCCATGAAGCAGCTATTTGCCATCTCTTTGCTCGGGGCAGCCTTGGCCTGCAGCACGGCACTTGCCCAAGCTCCGGCGCCTGCCGATCGTACCCCTCCATCGGCCACCACTTCGGCCGGCGCCTCCGCAAACAAACTGATGCTGAAAGGTAACTGGCGGGCGTCCAAACTGATGGGGCTCGACGTTTACAACGAAAACAACGAGAAGCTCGGTGATGTGAACGAAATCATCCTGGACAAGAGCGGCAAGGTCACCGCGGTCGTCATTGGCGTCGGCGGTTTTCTGGGTATGGGCGAGCACGATATCGCCGTTTCGATGGACAAGTTGAAGTTTGTCGAAGAGCAGGTTCGAACTTCGACCACGACGACGACCAAAAAGGATGCGACGACCGGAACTGCAACGGCGCCCGCTAACTCGACTGCGACGAGGCGCACCACCGACGCAAATGATTGGGTGCCGGACCATGCTGTTATGAGCGCTACCAAAGAACAGCTGAAGGCGATGCCTCAGTTCAAATATTCCGACTATAATTGAAATGGGTGATGCTTTTGGATCGATGACTTAGGACCAACGCTAAAGCCTCGCCATTCGGTGGCGGGCTTTAGCGTTGGCGCAGCACTCGCCTGAGAGTGAGCGGTGGCTGGTGAGGGTGAAGAGTGCGGCAAAAGATGCCGCCATCAACGCGGATCTTCCGCATGTTGACTGAACGGCAAATGTAACATTCCAAAAAGTACACTTGATTGAAGTTTCTCGTTCCCAATCACAGTAGTAACCCGCGGCATTGGAGGGTCCCATGGACGGCACTAAGCAGAATGACCAGGCCGACGAATCGGACGAGCCGAAGAAACCGATTGCTGATCAGGTGACGGATTTGCTGGCCACTGCCGCAGGTGCGCTGGCGGAAACCGCGGTAAGGACCGTTGCTAAGCGAGCGCGCAAAGCAGCAGCTAAAAAGACGCCCGCGCCAGTGAAAAAAGCTGCCAAGGCGGCAGCGAACGCGGCGAAGGCGGCAAAGAAGAAGACGAAGCCCGCGAAGAAATCGGGGAAGGCAAAGAAGTCGAAGCAGAAGAAGGCGAAGACAACGACGAAGAAAGCATCGAAGAAAAAAGCCGAAAAGGCTAAGACATCCAGACGGAGGTAACGATGGCTAAAAAGGCCAAGAAAAAGTCCGCTGTATCGCGTGCTATACGGAAGATAACGAAGAGCGCTAGCTCTGCGGCCCGCTCGACCCGGAAGGCCGCAAAGAAGATGATGCCCGGGGCGAAACGTGGCAAGAAGAAGTCCTCGCGGCGGTAGCCACCTCTGTACGAGTTCGATGATCGGGAAGCTAGGTTTCCACATGCTTGGAGATCATTGTTTGCGACCCCTAGGCGCCGTAGCGTCGCTAAGCGCGCGGTTTCCTTTGCTTGCTTGCGCGCTGATGAGAGCTAGGATTTCTTGCTCCGTCGGAACGACACCCGCCTCGAGCATCTCCACCACGCGATCCACCACTGCGGATGGCACAGAAGCTTTTGCCAACCGGTAGATCGCTGCCGGGTTCAAATGCGAAACGATTTCGCTTTTGTCCGTGAGTTCAGCGGCGCGCATATAATTTTGGGCCGCGCGGATGGTGAAGCCGCATTCAGCCTCCACCCATTCACCGAACTTGCCGTAGCCCAAGCGTTGCTTAGCATCGAGAAGCGCTTTGCCGATCGCGATGACGGATTTGGTTGAGGAACGCGAGTAGCTGCGCACTTGCTCAACGAGCTTGCGCAAATATTGGTCGTCCGTCTCTTTCTCCAAATGGAGCGTGGGACGTTCGAGCGGAATGACGTTCGAGGTTTCAAGGCTGGACATTTTTTCACTTTCGAATTGGGGTGGTCAGTTTAGGGGTTGGTCGACGCACGCGAAGTGCGACGAAGATCAGCGTTTGTGATGCCGACGCGCGATTGCCTTTGCGGTGGTGCGATCGAGCTGCAGCTCTACGGTTAATTTAGAGTAGGATGGGGGTGCCACGCTCTGTTTGATGCTGCTCTCTTGAGACGGCGGCGGCGCATTGCGCGAATTCATGATTTCAAGGAATTCGGAAAATGACTTGTACGAGCCGCCGGTAGGTTCGTGGACTTCGCCGCTCGGACAAAGCACCGCGTAGTTATGTGACATCTCGTCATCCATTTGGATGGCGGCCTTGTAGGCCTCCCAAGCGGCTTTGAAGGTGAGGGCAGGGGAATCCTCGGGGGTGATTGCAAACCCGCGCGGAATAGGTTCGCCACGAGCGCGCAGCGCCACAATTTCAAGGGCCTTGGCGCGGGCTTCGTCAGCGCTGGCGTGGGGGTGCTCACCGAGCCATTCGACCATCGTGGAGCCGCGCTGGCCGTTGACCCGCGGCGTCTCATATTGGTAGCGAAACGTCTTAGTCGATTTGCCACCCAGAGATGGAAGCCGGCAATCTTGCTGTCGCGGACGATCTGCGGCTTGGCGGGGGAGAACGGAAGGTTTTTGACGGCCTTGTCGGTGAGCAGGATGCGCTGGGCTTGGGTCGACGGCATGGATCCTCCTTGCACGGGTTTTGCACGTATGAAGGTGCCAAGTACCGTGCGTCAGGATCTGGAGGTCTAAGCCGGGTTTGACTAAGCGAGGTTAATTTTGCTAGTCAAATCGTAGACTTAGCTCCCGCAGGGCGATTCAGGCTTAACGACCCTTAACCACGCTTTGGCCCATGGCCAAACTACGAATCTGGGGGTCAGGAGTTCGAATCTCTTCGGGCGCGCCATCTATCTCCTTCACATGTCGTCGATTTTCAGAACGGCCTAAAATGCGCCCAGACTAAAATTTGCGTTTAGTCTGGGGGAATTTTTTACCGTCGAGCTCCGCCCGCTGCCTCTCCGTTCTGGATTGGAATCGCGACCGCTCCCAATCCGCTTTTGTCTGCTTGGAGAGCTCAAACCGGGACGGCGGCGTCAGGCCGTCAAGTGCGCGACAGCGCCAGCCTTTACGGCCTCACGACGGTCCGGTTCACTGTCGTCGGCAGCAATCCACCAGAGGCATCATCAGACCGCATCGAACTCGCGTTTCGGGCGCCATGCGACGGGATCGGCGATCCAGCGGTTGATGTCGGACTCATGCCAGCCGCTCCCGTTGACGCTGATCCTGATCTGCGGCGGGAACGTGCCCTCGGCGATCTTGCGGTAGATGGTGGACCGGGACAGCCCGGTCCGAGCGAGGACGCTTTTCAAGCGGATGATACGATCTGGTTCGCGCATGGCCGCGCTGCCTCCCACTGATGGTTTCTGAGACCAGACAGGGCAGGCATTCAAAGGCACGCAAGCGGGACTTACACGTCGCCGTACTTTGGTGAAGAGTCGGCGGTAAATCGGATGGGTCAAATTCCGATGCCCCGGCCTCTGCCAATGTCGATGCCGTGGGTAAAGGCCAATTCCTGGCCGAGCCGGCGGCCTGATTCAAACGCGATGCCGAGATCCCGCTTGCGGTTGGCGAGGATGGATTCCAGTTGCGGATCGCGTTCGAGGCTCTTCGCCATGTCACCCATCGCCGAGCGCGTCGCCCTATAACCGGACATGTCGCCGGCCTGATACTGGCGCTGGCTGGTGTGGTCGAGCTTCTGCCAGCGTTCCACGAAACGGTCGGCGCGGCGGCTCGGATTGGTGCGCAACTCGGTTTCGAGCTGGAGCGCGCGGACGGCGCGGGCGGAATTGCCCGAAGCGGCTTCAAGGGCGAGTTCCGGGTTCTTCGTGTAGGCCGCTTCGGCGTCGTGCGAGCCGTAGGGCCGCACCTCCTCGAAGAGCTTGCGGGACGCCTGCAATTCATTCACCTGCGCCGGACTGGCCTTGCCGTCCCGCTCATGCATATCGAAGATCGCATTCACGGCTCGCGCATGACGGATGAGAGCCTTAATGCGGGCCTTACGCAGCGCCGCTTCCGGATTCTCCACCACCTTCCTTTCCGGCGCTTCCCGTTCCGGCCTCCGCGCGTTGTCCCTGCCATGAACAGCTTCGGCAGACGGCCGCAGACTGTCGAACATGTTGCGCACTCTTTCCGGCACGACCTTTCGCACGATCTCGGCCACGCGCTCGCGGAATGTGATCCCTCGCCGTTCGGCATAGTTTTGGGCCGGATCGGCGCGTTCGTAGTCCGAGGCCATGTCCTTGGCCCGGTCGCGTGACAGGGCGCGGACAAGCCGGTCCTGACTGGCAAAATCGTCGCGGCCATAATGCAGGTCCACGCTGTCGCGGTGCCGCGACAGGGCGACATAGCTGCCGTGAGCGTCCATACCTGGCGTCGCCAGCACATGGGCGCGGTCTACCGTCATTCCCTGGGCCTTGTGGATGGTCGCGGCATAGCCGTGGTCGATCCGGTTATAGTCTTTGAGGTCAAAGCGAACGGATCGGCCGTCGTCGGTCTGCACCGTCATGGATTGCACGCTGACATGCTCGATGGTCCCGAGCGTGCCGTTCTTCACGCCGAGCCCGCGTTCGTTTTGCAGGAACATGACGCGGTCCCCGCTGGCAAAGTGGCGCTCGCCGCGCTCGACCGTGAGCCGCGCGTCATCCCCCAGATCCCCCGCAGCCCGCATCCGCTCGCGCGCTGCCTCGTTCAGCGCGCGGACCTCGTCGTTGGTGTGGGTGAGGATGATCCGGCTGCGCTCCGGCGCTGCCTGCCGGTCGCGATCCCAGCGCTCGATCAGATTGCCGCGCGCCTGCTCGCGGGTTGACGCTTCATGCACCATGCCACGGGAGCGGTAGGCTGCGAGCGCATTGCCGGTCCTGCCGGCCGCCAGATCGCGCGTGGCCTCGCGCTGCCAATCTTCCCGCTGGCGGCGCACCTCGCCGATTTCCGCGCCGCCATGCCGCTCATGGATCGAGCGGAAAGCCGCGCCGGCTTCGATGGCCTGCAACTGCCTGATATCGCCGACCAGCACCACCTTGGCGCCGGCTTCTGCCGCATGGGATAGTACCCGCTCCAATTGGCGCGTGCCGACCATGCCCGCCTCGTCGATGACCAAAACGTCGCGCGCAGTGAGAAGATTGCGGCCCTGTCCCAAGCCATGTTCCATGCTGGCGATGGTTCGCGACGCGATGCCCGATCCGCGTTCGAGATTTTCGGCCGCGATGCCGGAGAGCGCCACGCCCCGGACCTCGTAGCCGGCCGCTTCCCATACTTCTCGTGCCACGCCGAGCATCGCGCTTTTGCCGGTCCCGGCACGGCCGACCACGACACCCAAATCGTGCCCGTCCGTGACATGCACGAGCGCGTCGACCTGCTCGCCGGACAGGGCGAGGCCGCGCGCCTCCGCGCGCGCCAATGCGGCTTCGCGGTCCGCGCCACGTACCTCATGGCGTTCCCGTTCGGCCATCAGTTCGGCGGCGCGGTGCAGACGCTGTTCTGCCTCGATCATCGCGCCAGTGGTGAACCGATCCTCGCCGCGTGCTTCCTTACCGAGTTCGACCAGATCGGATGCTCCGCGCATCGCGCCCATGACCTGGTTGAACTGGTCGAGTCCGTCGCTGTGCCGGTGCGCAAACCTCGCCATGTCGCGCTGCGTGAAGGTCGATTGCTGATGCGTGATCGCGTCCAAGCCAAGGGAAGGATCGGCGATGATCCGCGCGCCATTGCCGCGGGCGATCTCGCGGTGCAGTTCGGCGCGGTCGGCCTCGATCCCTTCGCCCTCGATGCCCCGATCCTCAATACGTTTGGCGGGCGCACCGATCTGGCTTTGCGGCTCCAGCGCGATGCCTTGTGCTTCCAGGCTGCGATGGTCGATCCGCGCGTCAATGTCGAGCTCGGCAAGGCGCTCATTGGCAAGCTCGGCCCAGCGTTCACGCCAGCGCGCGACCATCTCGGTGCGATTCCAGTCTCGCACCTTTGGGCCAAAGCCGTTCTCGTCCACTGCGCGCATGGTCAACATGACATGGGCATGGGGTTTGGGCATGCCGTCCTCGGTCATGTCCCAGTGCACATTGAGGTCGGCGATCATGCCCCGATCGACGAATTCGCCCCGTACGAAGTCGCGGGCGAGCTCGATCCCCTGAGCCTGCGTCATCTCGCGGGGAAGCGCGAATTCGACCTCGCGGGCGAGCTGCGCATCCTTCCTGACTTCGAAGGCTTCGACATCGTTCCACAGCCGTTCGCGGTCGCACCACGCCTCCGGTGTGTTCTCCGGCAGCAGCACCTCGGAATGGACAACGCCGCGCTTTCCGGAAAAGTCGTGACTACGCTCAAGGCGCTCGTCGCGCAGCCGCGAGGCGGAGCGGTAGGCGGCCGATGCCACTGCGCTTGAGCCGGCCTTGCGGCCAATGACCTTGACGTGAAGATGATAGATCGCCATCGCGACCAGATCATTGACACGGCAAAGCGCACGTCGGAACGACGTATAAGCGCGCCCTCCCTCGAAAAAATCTCGGGCGGGACTACCCCGTCTCAGGCAATCCCGGCAGCCTTACAGCATTTTGTGGGCTGCTCAATTATCATTGCTGCATCGACCGCTTGCACAGCTTACGGAGGATATCATGCGCAAGCCGAGGGACTTTGACACGGAACTGAAAGCGCTCGAAGACAAGGCCAAAGAGCTGAAGACCCGAAAGGTGCGGCAGCTCGGCGAACTCGTCATCGCCACCGGGGCTGACGCACTCACGGCGAATGAACTGGTGGGCGCGCTGATCGTGCTGGCCGAGACAAAGGAGGCCGGAAAGAGGGAGGCGTGGGCCAAGCGCGGGGCCGCGTTCTTTCAAGGACGGGCGCAGCGAACTGCACCGGCAACTGACCGCAACGCGGATGGCGCTCCGGCGCAACCGAGTGGCGCGCAACCGGTATCAGGTCGCAAGGGCACGACATGACATGCGCACATGGCAGGTCGAGCGCCGCAAACGAACGCGGCATCTGATCGAACTCGGCGGCCTCGTCGTGAAGGCCGGCGTCGTGGACCTGACCGGCAACGACCGTGCGATGATCTACGGCGCGCTGCTCTGGATGGCCGACAAGCTCAACAGCGAACAAGGCCAACAGGCGCGAGCGCTGTGGGTCGCAAAGGGGAAGCAAGCGTTCGAGGCGAACCCGGGAAACTCACAGTAAGATTCACGACAACGCCAAGCTGAAGATGCTTGTGGCGGGTCTGCTTGTGAATCGGCATGCAACATTGCGGACGTAGGGCAGGCGAGATCGGGATGTCGGTTAGTGACCCCATTTCGGCGTCGCCTGCCCCTGCAACGAAGGAGACCAAGTGGCTTTCAGAGGCCCAGGAAGGCCGGTACGCTGTGGCGAACCAGCGAGTTGCCTAGTCGTCCAAGCAGTCTGTCCATTAAGCCTGTGATCGATCTTGCGATAGGACACCGTATTGCGGCGCCCTCGTCGGCGCGACCGAGCAGCGAGAACGCCACGCTAATGCCGAACGCTTTGACGGTTCTCACGGCCGTTCACCTGGCGCCAGCTAGCTTGTTAATGGCTGGTATTTGACATCATGGCAAGAAGATAGACGGCGAACGCGGGAACGGAGAATAACGTTCGAATGACGTGAAACCGAATCCATCGTGCGCGCGTTTGGGCCCATTCGCGCGGTGGGTTCTCAATGGACCAGGACGCGATTTGATGGTTGATGCGGACACATGTGGGTACGCCAATTATTATGACGAGCGCGTAGCAGACTGCACCTGCCGCGGCGAGTTGCCCGGGAATGGAATTGATACCATACATCACAGCAAGGGCTACGCCTCCTGCCAGAGCACCGATGACCACGATCGGCATGTAGGGATCAAAAGTGCGATTGGTGTGCTGATGGAATTCAACGTAGCTGGAAGCTGACAGCCGGGACATCGCGCGTCCCAGCCCTATCCAGTTCACGATCAATCCGCCGGTTGCGAGTGCCGCGAACAAGAGAACGATCAGTGCAAATGAGTTTTCCATGGTTCGGTTGCCGCATTTTCATTTGGGAGCAGTCGCCTGATCGTCGACCGGCTCGAGGTAAAAGCGCGACCAGGCGAACCGACCGTTCTCGACTCCCAGGATGGCGACGCCGCCGGTGCGAAAATCGCTGCCATCGGTGGTGGTGCCAATCATTTCCCACTCACTCCACAGCGAGTCGCCATCTTCAACCGAGCGCAGCAGGCGCGCTTCGATGTCAGGGACACGACGGAACAAGTCGGTCCAATTCTGCCGAACGTGGTCGTTGCCGACAAAGCTGCGCGATGGATGCAGCGGAATCTCGCACCGGTAATCATCGGCAAAGCAGGCAACCATCGCGTTGATGTCGTGCGAGTTGATGGCCTGCAGCATCCGCTCAAGGGTCTCAGTTGCGCTCATGTCGCTCCTCTCACAGGTTGGCTACCGAGGTTGCGTGATTGCGACGGCATGTAAGGGATCAAAAGTACGATCTATATGCTGATGGAATTCGACCTAGGCATAAACCAAAAGCCGGGAACATCGGCGCATCGTAGGCTCATTGACGATTAATCCGCCGGTAGCACGAGCGGCGAACAATAGAACGATCGGTACAAATGAATGTTCCATAGTTCAGGCACCTCTATTTCGTTGGAAGGCATTCTTGCCTTGGCTGAGCGCCGTCGGGCGTCGAAGTCAAATGCGATCTTCGCTTCATCGATGCCTTCGCCCGTGCGTATGTCGATGTCCTGATTGGCGAGGACGTACGGCCGCAGCCGCTTCTCGTAGCGCGCGAGCGCAGCCGCGTGTCCTATCGACCCGGCAAGCTCTCGGGCCAGCACATATGCGCCCACGCGCGCGAGACACGTACCCTGCCCGGTGAGAGGCGATGGACAAAAGGCGGCGTCGCCGACCAGCGCGATTCTGCCCCTCAACCACGTGTCCATTCGAACTTGCGCCATGCCGTCGGCGTATAGATCCTCCGCCCCGTCGGGCTCTTTGATCATGGTCCCGATCCGTCCACCGATATCTAGGACGGGAGACCTAACGACGGGATCATCTCCGCCATCTGCTTGAGCGTGAACTCTGGAGCAATCCGACTCAGAATCTTCATTGCGTTAGCAACGCCTGGACGGACCTCCAGCTTTCCTGCCTCGATGCCGGCAATGGCTTTGCTGGCGAACACCTCCACGTCCATTCCTTTCGGCAGCTTCATTTCTTTTTGGAAGGCCCCGTCTCGATAACGCGGTGTATCAACGGCAGGCGGGATTAGCTCGACTACCGTGACATCGGTGAAGGCCATTTGTACGCGCAAAGACTCAGTGAATGAAAGAAGGGCGGCCTTCGCCGCGCTATATACCGGTGATATGGGAAAAGGGATGAGGGCAGCGCTCGACGAAACATTGATAACCAGCGCGTCGTTGCGGGTCGCGAGTTGGGGCAGAAACTGTGTTATCATCCGGACCGGCCCGCTCAAGCAGATTTCGATTTCGCGCGTGACGTCCTCCAGACCCTGGTCCAGGTTGAACTTCTGCACGCGCTGAATCCCGGCATTGTTGATGAGAGTATCGAGCGCCGGAAACTTCTCAACTATCCGATCGTGCAGCGCAGGTATTGCGGCGGGATCGCCAACGTCGCTTTTGAAAGCGTGAACGGCGGGAAGTGCCCGTTTCGCACTTTCAAGCTTTTCCTGACTTTTGCCGGTTATAATGACAGCATTCCGGCGCTCAAGAAGCTGCTTCGCCAGCTCAAAGCCGATGCCGCTGCTTCCCCCGGTAATGAGAATCGTCCTGTTCTCAAGCTTCACTGATGGCTCCTTCTTTTTGTAGGTTATGTTTGCAGTCGCCATGACCAACCTCCTTGCCGCGGTGCGGGACTTGGCGGCCAGTACCGGACAAGGACGCCTCAGGTTCGACCGCCCCATCCTGCTCTCTCGGCACAAAGGAGTGCGACAATGCCTCCAATCGAACAACCAGGCCTACCGCCTTACAGCGTGCGCCTGCAAATACTCGTTCCTGATCAGGGTATGGTTTTCGCCATTGGTCGCGAGATTGTTGTCTATCCAGAGCTGCTCCAAGTCATGCAAGAGTGCGGCCTGCTTCGAGGCATCAAGGCGACCGAGCATGAGTTGTATTGGGCCGGCTTTCTTTGCGAAGAATTCGGCGGAACCAGCGGCGCTTCTTTGCAACTCCCAGCTAACGGGCACGACGCTGGTTTCGACGGCATCGAAGCCCGGCTTCAACCTGTCGCGTAGCGCTGCTTCTTCTCCCCAGAGGAAAGGGGATATCGTGCCTTGAGGCGGCGGTGGAAGGTGTCGGCCGCTAACCGCACTCATCCTCCCGCTGAAGCCAGATAGGGTCCAGTTGGCCAAGGCAAGCCGCCCGCCAGGCCTCAGGACGCGCGCCATCTCCGAAACAACGGTCGCGGGGAGTGGAGAAAACATGATCCCGAACATCGAAACCAGCACGTCGAAACTGCCGTCTGGGTAGGGAAGCGTCTCGGCAAGGCCTTCGTCGAAGCGGATGCGAAGTCCTTCGCGAGCCGCGCGCGCTCGAGCCTCCTCCAACAGATGAGGCATCATGTCCAGGCCGGTCACCATGGCGCCTCGGCGGGCTAACGGGATGGTCACGTTACCCGTACCGCAGGCGATATCCAGCACACGTTCGCCAGGTCCGAGTTTCATCCGAGCAACAAAGCTCTCCGCCTCGGGAGCGCCGATTTCCCTGGCTATTGCGCCAAAATCACCGGCAATCCAGGGCGCGCGCATGGACTCCTTCATTTGCTCGAAGTTCGGCTGGACGGTAAACCGATCGAGCTGGTGATCGAAGGTCACCCAGGGATGCCGCGTCGTCTCCCACACGGATACCGACGGCCAGGGCATCGACAGGTCGGCGAACATGCCAAAGGCGATGCCGACCATGTCCAGGTAAAGCTCCGCATACCAGAACACTGTAGAGCCGCAGTCCGGGCAGAAATGATTCTCGATCTTTTGCCCCGCGTCGCTGCCGCGCACATAGACCTTGCTCGGCCCCTCGATGCGCACCTGCGCTTTCGGGAATAAGGTGCCGACGCCAAAGGGCGAACCGGTGCGCCGTTGGCACTCCGTGCAATGACACGCCCCCACATACACCGGCTCGCCGGTCACCTCCGCGCGCAGCGCGCCGCAAGAGCAATGTGCGATCCTGGTCATGGGCAAACCTCCGAAAGCGCGGTTAGGTTTTGCATTTGGCTGCCGGCTGGTAACGGGACTGATTCATCCTCCGGCAGCGGGATGGCGGACGCGAAGACCCCATCGGGATCGAAGCGGTGCTTTAGGACCCGGAGCCGGGCAGCGTTGCCACCATAAGCCGCCGCCACCTGTTCGCGGTCATCCGGCCCGAGCAGGTTGGCGTAGCCGCCCGGCAAGGCAAATGGGGCGAGGCTCTGCCAGAGATCTCTTGCCCAGCGCCGGTGCGCCGCACCGTCATCCCGATCGGGGTTCCAACCGGCGACGATCTCTACCATCAGGTGCTCGCGGCGCAGACCGAACGCGGCGCCATCAGGTGCCTTCCGCGTCGCGGCGCCGTGGAAGTGGTGCCAAAAGACCGAGCAATGTGGCGATGTCGCGCGGGCCTTCGCCGCGATGGTCGCGTCGGCAGCCCCTTCGGTGAGCGTGGGCAATGAGCGCGTCCGGGTCTCCCAGTGGAAGCCGTCCGCGGCCTCCACCCACGCGTCGAACTGGGCGAGCAGGTCGGCGTAGGTCGCTGGCCCGACCTGCGCGGATAGCGGCGTGCCGAAAGCCTGCACGTCTTCCATGGCACGCTCGCCCCGACGCCGGTCGCCGTTCCACAGCGGCACGACCATGATGACGGGTTCGCCGTTTGGGCCGGACATCACGCCGACGGAAACGCCGAGTTCGTCGGGCGCCGTCGCCGCAAATGAAGCATAGCGGCGCAGGACCGCGCTGGCCTCGTTCCAGTTGTAGATGACCGATCCTGCGAGCATGTCGCGCGCCGGATGGAGGCGGACGCGTAGCGAGGTCACGACGCCGAAGTTGCCGCCGCCGCCGCGCAATGCCCAGAATAGGTCGGGCTCCGCGTCGGGACCGGTTGTCACCTGCCGCCCGTCCGCCAGCACGATTTCGGCGCCGAGCAGGTTGTCCGCAGCGAGGCCGCACGTGCCGCTCAGCGGACCATAGCCGCCGCCGAGACTGAGGCCGGCCATGCCGACCGTGCCGCAATTGCCCATTGCCGCGACCAGGTTGTGGGCGCCGGCGGCGGCGGCCACGTTCTTGGCCAGGGCGCCGCCCGCGATGGTGGCCACACGCGCCTGCGGGTCCACCGACACATCCCGCATCCCGGTGAGGTCGATGACGAGCCCGTCGTCGCGCAAGGCGCGCCCCGCCCAGTCGTGCCCGCCGCCGCGCACCGACAGCGGCAGCCCGTGGCGCCGCGCGGCGCGCACCGCCGCCTGCGCGTCCTCGGCTTGTTCGCAGAACGCCACGATCGCCGGGCGGCGGCGCACGGCGCCGTTCCACACGCGGCAGCCCTTCTCATAGAGTTCGTCACCCGGCAGTGCCACGCGGCCGGATATGGCTTCCCGCAGCTCGTCGGCACAGCTTGAGCCTACTCGATCCTTTGTACCCAGCATTGTCGTACTCCTTTCGGCCGCGGCCTTCGATGGCCGAAGCTCTGCTCACGACAAGCGCGCGAGCACGGCAGCCCCTGCCGTGACGTAGTTGCGCGGTTGGGCCGCAAAGTGCTGGGCTGCGACGCGAAGATCCCGCACCCGTCGTTGCAGCGGCGAGCTTTCGTACACAGCCCTGGCTCCGGCAAGTTCAAGGCAGCCCTCGGCGACTCGGATGCAGGCCGAGGTGATCCAGACCACCGATTGCAGTTGTTCCGCCACGCGGGGCATGCCCTTCGCCGTCGCTCGCTCGGGATTTTGCCAAACGCGAGCGATCTGCGTCTCAAGCAGCGCGCGCGCCGCCATCAGCTCGGCATCCAGCCGTGCCAGGCCCTCCTTGAAGCGCTCGGTCTCGACCAGCGGGGTGGTCATGAACAATTGCTTGACGCCGGTTCCCGCCAGTTCAACGAGGTCCATGATGGCGCCCTCGGCGATCCCCACGGCGACGGCGCCATGCGACAGCACGAGGACCTCAGGGAACTTGCCAAAGATGGGTTCGGACGCGAACGAAGCTCCGAACGGAAACTCGAAAAAGTTCTGGTCGGGAACAAACACGTCCGTCAACGCGACATCGTGACTACCGGTGCCCTTGAGGCCGAACGTATGCCAGGTGTCCCGGATCTCCCAGTGTTCAGCCGGCATGAGACAGGTGCGGGTCATCGGGCCGGGACCGTCCGGGGAGTCGATAGGGGAACCGCCTTCCGTCATCACGCAAGTGCCCGCGATCCACTCGGCGCTCTGACACCCGCTGGCAAACGGCCATGCGCCGGTAACCCGCCAGCCGCCGGGAACGCGCTCGGCCGTACCGACCGGCTGACCCGAGCCGGCAAAAATGTGGTCCTTTCCGTCCTGGTAGATTTCCTCACACAAGGTCGAGCTCACCAGGAATGGCATCAGTGCCCCGAGGTGGCCGATCATGGCATTCCAGCCCACCGACCCGTCGAGCCTGGCCAGGGCCGCGACCGCCCGAACGGCGCTTGGCGCGTCAAGTTCAAGGCCGCCGTAACGCCTGGGTACGAGCATGCCGTAAATCCGTGCCGACTTGAGCGCGGACACAAGTTCCGCCGGCAGTCGCCGACCTTGCTCGATGTCGGGAACAAGCCGCGCGACCATCGGCGCGAGCGCGACGATGTGCGAAAACACCTGATCTATCTTGGCCTGATGGGAACTCTTGAGACTGCCGGTCGCCGAGCGGTTTTTTTCGAGCAGCGTCGTCATCTGGCTGTCCTCCAGACTGGACTTGAGAAGCGGCAATATCCCGTTGGCAGGCTACGGTTCGATTGCAGCTCACGGGCACTTGCGTTTCAAACGTAACCGGACAGGTTTGGTCATCCGGCAGCGGGATGGTGGAGCGGGAATTGATTTCCGCCGATTCGACCCGGCAACAACGGGCTATGCTGGCAATCCGATGTTGGGGATTTGCGCGGGCAAATAGCGGCCAGCGCGAACATCCTGCTGCAGAGTCCTGACATCGGCGCCGGACTTGAAGATCTCATAGACGCGCGCCGGATCGAAAAACACGCCGATCGGATTTTCGGCAAATGCGCGAGACCGCATGTAGGCCGTCGAAAGTTTCCAGTCGGAAAAATTGTCGCTTTGCAGTTCGACGAAGTTGCCCTCGGGGTCCTCATAATAGATCGAAATCGTCAAGCCGTGATCGACGCAGAACGCCGGCTCAAGGCCGGCCTTGCGCAACCGATCGTACGAGGACATCAGATCGGCGAAGCTCGCGTATTCGAACGCACAATGGTGCATTCCATTGTGACGGATCTTGTCGACATCGTCTGTAAGACCGGGCATGGCAAGGAATGCGATCCGATGGTTTGCCTCGTCATTTGACGTCCAAGCAGCGACTTCGTTTTGGAATTGCACCTGCGTACCGAGAACAAGACCATACCATTCGATCATTTCGCCGAGGCGGCTGGTTTTCATCGTCACGTGGTGGAGCGAGGGTCTAATGATGGTTGTGGAAGTTGTCGTCATGGTTCTTTCCTTTTCACCGCAATGGCCTTGGGTTGTCCGCGAAGTCACGCCACTGTGCGATGCCAGACCGCAATGCCGGTGATCAATTGCTGCTCCGTCGAGTCGCACCAGCCAAGCCCGCCCTAGTTCGATATGACCGCTTCTGCCGCGCGAGCGCGTCGGCGAGTCTTCGCTTCGCCGGCGCTAACTTTGGAATCCGACACCATGATCAGGCACTCCACGAGTGGGTCTGGAACGGCGGTTCGAGCGGCGGCTTCGTGACGCTGGCGGTATAGTTTGTGATCGTGGAGGCTGCCACCACCGCGATCACCTCCAATGCCTGCTCCTTGCGGAACCCCGCCGCCATGAATTTATCCACATCACGATCATCAACGCGTCCACGCTTCTCGATCAACGTTCTGGCGAAGGTCGATAGCGCCGCAGACGTAACGTCCTTCGGAGCGCGACGTTCGCGAATGGCCTGCACATCCGCCTTGTCGAGGCCCTCCTTGAGCGCCAGAGCCGTGTGAAACGCGACCGCCCAGGCGCAACCGTTTGTCACCGCGTTGGCCAGAAGAAGCGTCTGCACCTGCGCCTCGGTAAAGCTGCCGCCGTGCACCTTGCCGAACAGAGCGACCAGGCTATCGATGAGCACGGCGGATGTCGCCATGGTGCCGGCGACGTTCGGGACCATGCCGAATGCGCCCTGCAGTACCTCCAGTGCCGGCCTGGATTTCTCGGGCGCGGTATTGATCGTAAGAACAGGAAAGCTTTGCATTTTGCTTCGCCTATGAGGTTGGCGTGATGGCCACGCCGTTTGGTTGTCTGAACCCGCTGCTGGCCCCGTGAACGCGAAGGCCGGAAACGATCTTTCGCCTGTGATCTATCTAGGAGAGGAATCTCTGGCGGATTTGCCAAAATCCCATCGTTTTCCGCCAACCGCGGGTTCATGGCACTGACGTGGAAACTTTGATGCCGAGGTGGCCGGCGACGCGCCGTGCGCTCGCTTCGCGCTGTGCGGTGATGCCGGCGATCGATTGGCGCGCATGCGCAAGGATCGCGGCGGGTGCGGTTTCCGGCGTACCGCTGTCGAACGGCGGCTCCGGCGCGTACACCATGTAGAGTTGGATAGTCCGCGCGGCGTCGTCACCGCGCAACTCGGCGGCGAGCCGCAAGGCACCGTCGATGCCGGCCGTGACGCCTGCGGCGAAAATCCAGTTGCCGTCCACGACCACCCGCTCGTTGACAGGGATCGCACCGAAATACGGTAGCAGGTGAAACGACGCCCAATGCGTCGTCGCTCGCCGTCCCTTGAGTAACCCGGCCGCGCCGCAGAGCAGAGCGCCCGTACAGACCGAGAAAACGCTGCGCGCGGTAGCTGCCTGCTGCCTGATCCAGGCCAGTACTTCGGCGTCCTCCATCAGCGCTTCCTGGCCGAAGCCCCCGGGCACATGAAGGACATCGAGCTGTGGCGCATCCGACAGCGCCGCATCCGGCGTCAGCCGCAACCCCTTGAGGTCGCGCACGGGCTCTGCGGTCTTACCGTAGAGCCGATAGGTCGAGTTCGGAATCCGCGACAGCACCTCGAACGGTCCTGTCAGGTCGATCTGGTCAAGGCCGTGAAACAGCAGGGAACCGATCTGCAAGTGGACGTCGTGCGGGATCATGGAGAGTTCCTTCAAGTTGGGATGGACATGGCCAGCCTAAGCGGGCACGCTCTGGCGGAAATGCCAAAGTCCCCTCGTTCCCAGCCAAGTCCCATTCGCGGCAATGCGGCGCGCGTCGTCGAAGTGCTGGCTTACCCGTCGGTGCAGCTGCTCGATGTCACAGGGCCGCTTCAGGTGTTCGTCTGCGCCAACGATCACGTGGCGCAATCCGGAGGAACGCCGCATTACATCCTGCGTGTGGTGGCGAAAGACGGACAGGGTGTAACGACCTCGGCTGGACTTGGGATCGCAACCAGCCCGCTCCCGCGCACCGGAAGGGCTCCAGACACGCTGATGGTCCCCGGTGGTCCGGGCGTCGAGGCGGCTGCCGCCGACACGGCCCTGGTTGATTGGGTGCGGCAGCGTACGAAGAAGGCGCGTCGCGTCGCATCTGTGTGCACGGGAGCGTTCCTGCTGGCTGCCTCAGGCGCGCTCGATGGCCGGCGAGCGGTCACTCATTGGTCGTACTGCGCCGAGCTTGCTCAGCGCTTCCCCGCGGTGCGCGTCGAGTCGGACCCGATCTTCGTGCGCGATGGTCCGGTCTGGACTTCGGCAGGCGTAACGGCCGGCATCGACCTCGCGCTTGCGTTGGTAGAAGAGGACCTAGGTCGTACCGTGGCACTTGCGGTGGCGCGTTATCTAGTTGTCTTCCTCAAGCGTCCGGGCGGGCAGGCGCAATTCAGCGAGGCTCTGTCTATGCAATCGGCCGAGGACGAATTCGGCGCGTTGCACGAATGGATCAACAAGCATCTGTCCGACGATCTTTCGCTCGGCGTGCTTGCCGACCAGGCCGGGATGAGTGAGCGCAGTTTCAGCCGGCACTATGTAGAAGCCACTGGAGTAACGCCAGCGCGCGCCATCGAACGTCTGAGGGTGGAGGCGGCGCGGCGGCTGTTGTCGGAGTCACGCCTGCCGGTGAAGCGCATCTCGCAGCGTTGCGGCTTCGGCTCGGAAGAAACCATGCGTCGGAGCTTCCTGCGCATGCTTTCAGCAACGCCGAACGACTACCGCGCCCGGTTCAGCTCTTAAACATCGTCTAAGGGCGTGTCGGACGCTCTTGCGGAGACCTCGTCTTGAGCGCCGAGATTGCCAATCAGACTTTATGGGGTCCTTAGATTTGCTCACCTCGAGCTTTTCGCTATCTGACCCAAAACGGCGACTTGCGATTTAAAGACCAATTGGTCTATATATTAGCAATGAGCCGCCAAACTCCAGGGCAGTTGCCCCGTGGCCGCCCCCGAAGTTTCGACGCGGAAGTCGCTGTCGAACGCGCGATGGGCGTATTCTGGTCGCGCGGCTATCACGCCACGGCGCTCCCGGACCTTCTTCGTGCGACGAAGCTCTCGCGCGGCAGCCTTTACGCCGCTTTCGGCGACAAGCACTCGCTCTTCCTGCGCGCGCTCGATCGCTACATCGCGGACGCCGTGACGCGGATGGATCTTGAACTCGCCGGAGAACCGCTCGACGGCCTCAGGGCCTATCTCGCCGGCTATGTTGACCGCACCAGCGGCGCGAAGGGGCGCCGCGGATGCCTGCTGGTGGCGACGGCCATGGAGCTGGCCGGCGAGGATGCCGAAGTCGGCCGTCGCGTTGCGGGCTTCTTCAAGGCGATGGAGACAAGGGTCACGGAGGCACTGTCCCGCGCGAAGACCGCCGGCCGCCTCGCCGGTGGTGTCGAGCCCGCGAGCGCCGCCAAAATTCTCGTCTGCTTCGTCGAAGGACTGCGCGTGATCGGCAAGACGGCGCCCGCCCGCACAACTTCGCAAGCCACCGCCGACGCGCTCCTCGACCGTTTCATCAGGTAACGACCTCATGGACGCCTTCGCCCGTGGCGCGCTCATATTTGGACTGAACGGTCTTGAAAGGAAGCCTGCCATGACTGCCATCCAGATTGTCTGCGCAATCTTCGTTCCTCTGCTCTGGGGTTATCAGTTCGTGGTCATCAAGGTGGGCGTGACGCAGTTTCCTCCGCTCTTCTTCCTCGCGCTTCGCTTCGTGGTCATCGCGGCGCTGCTCGTCCCGTTCGTTGGGCGGCCGACGCGCCGGCAGCTCGGCCCCATCGCGGCGATCTCGCTCTTCCTCGGCGGACTGAACTTCGGGCTCTTCTATGTCGGCCTCGGGCTTGGCTCGGGAAGCCTGTCGGCTGTCGCCTATCAACTCGCCACGCCCTTCACCGTATTGCTGGCCTGGCCGCTGCTCGGCGAGAGGCCGTCTGCCCCCACGT
>Ga0081540_1000860_pt1 | contig 27489 bp, 22 predicted proteins | sample TabmetS2T1R1_FD_71024 | JGI IMG/M metagenome (GOLD analysis project Ga0081540, IMG submission 71024) | Tabebuia heterophylla rhizosphere microbial communities from the University of Puerto Rico - S2T1R1 | ecosystem: Host-associated > Plants > Roots > Rhizosphere ...
GGGGTCGCCCTTGCGCGTGGCGGGGGCCATTGCGGCCGCAACCTTTGGAACTCCAGGGCACCCACCGCTGCAACGATCGCGTTGCTTCCCGCGCCCCCGGGGGCCCCCGCGTGAGCAGCGGGATCTTGCGTGCGATCGACCGGTCGGTTCGCACACACGACCACCGCTACGGCGATTAGAATGGCGAGCGTCGCCAACGACATTCCCGCGAGCGCCCCAAAGCCCTTGGGTGCTCGCCAAGTCTTCATGGGGTCCCCCGCGCCGAATAGTATTCGAGGTCGAGGCTTCGCACGCGGTTTGCCTCGACGCTGTCTCCGAGAGACATTGCGCTTGATTTTCGCCGTCGCGCTGGTTGAGACCTAGGACCAGTCGGCGACGGCAGCCGCCTCAATGGGCGACCTTGATGCTAGCCCCTCGGTTGCAACGACAAGGCATTTCGGGACGAACAGTCGAAGCTACAGAAGATTTGCCGTAAGCGTGCTGGCCGGCACGATCAAGTGTATCGCGTCGGTGCCAGCCCGCGCTTCCAGCGGCGTCACGCCGAATGGATCGCCGTCAATTTGCACGGGTACCGGCCCGGGTGCCGAAATCTTTACGTGCGAGCATTGGAACATCGCCACATCGCCATGCGGCCCGGCGCGCGCATGGAGCCGCCCGCGCAGCAAGCTTAGGAGCTGGGCCAACAAGACGGCACGGCTTCTCGCGGTGAAGAGAACGGCCTCGAGCCCGCGCTGGTGGATGCCCGTCCGCGGCGCCAGCACAAGACGGCCAGCGTAATGGCGGGCGTTGGCGATCACGACCCAGGTTGCGTCATAGGATCGCTTGTCGATCGTGACGCTCAGGGTGTCGAGGGGCCGCAGTAGGGCGCCGAGTACGGGGCCCGTGTAGGCGGCTTTGCCGATGCGGCCTTTCAGGGTGTGATTGAGGCCGCCGACGACCCGCGCATCGAAGCCTGCCCCCGCCATCAGCAGAAAGGGCTCGCCGTTCGCTCGGCCATAGCTGACGGGCAGTTGCGGTCCATTGCGCAGCATATGGCACACGAGCTTAGGCGTTGCCTTGAGCCCGATCTCCTGAGCCAGCACATTGGCGGTGCCGCAGGGGATGATTGCCAAGGGTACGTCCGTGCCACTTATTCCGGCGGCCGCAGCTCTAATCGTGCCGTCGCCGCCGGCCGCGACGACGACGTCGTAGCGCAAAGACCGAGCCGCGGCTCCAACCAGCCGACGGATCTCGTGAAAATCGCCCAAGGTTTCGCGAGCGACCGAGGCCCCGGAGCGCTCGAGGGCCGCGGTCACCTCATCGACCAGCCAGGGACGGCTCAAGCCGGCGCCCGTATTGACGACCAGAAAAAATCGGCGGCGCATGATGCTGGTGCAACGCGGTTCGGTCCAGCCGCCGATAGTGCCGGCAAAGCGCGCCGTGAGCAAATGCCCAGTTCACCCTTAGGCGCCCGCCGACGCGGTGGCCCCTTCCTCGTCCTTGCGTGCGGATTTCTGCACCGCCGCCTGGACCTTCTCGAAGGCGCGTACCTCGATTTGGCGAATGCGCTCGCGGCTGACGCCGAACTCCGCTGACAGGTCTTCGAGTGTCGCCGGTTCCTCGGCCAACCGCCTTGCCTCGAAGATGCGTTTCTCGCGGTCGTTCAGGGTGGACATCGCCTTGGCCAGGTACCCTTTGCGCAGCGTCAGCTCCTCGGATTCGGCTAGCCGCTCTTCCTGATCCGGGCTGTCGTCGACCAGCCAATCCTGCCACTCACCACCGCCCTCGGCATCGGCGCGCACCGGCGCATTCAGCGAAGCGTCGCCACCAAGCCGCCGGTTCATGGAGATGACGTCGTCTTCGGGCACACCCAACTTGGTGGCAATGTGCTTGACCTGATCGGGACGCAAGTCGCCGTCCTCCAGCGCCTTGATCTGACCCTTCATGCGCCGAAGATTGAAGAACAGCTTCTTCTGCGCGGCGGTCGTACCCATCTTCACCAAACTCCAGGAACGCAGGATGTATTCCTGGATCGAGGCGCGAATCCACCACATGGCGTAGGTAGCCAGCCTAAAACCCTTGTCAGGGTCGAAACGTTTGACCGCTTGCATCAACCCCACGTTGCCTTCGGAGATTACCTCCCCGATTGGCAAGCCATACCCACGGTAGCCCATGGCGATCCGCGTCACCAGACGCAGATGGGACGTTACCAGGGTGTGCGCTGCATCCGAATCGGCGTGCTCTTGCCAACGCTTGGCAAGCATGTACTCCTGATCCGGCTCCAGCATGGGAAACTTGCGGATTTCCTCGAGGTAGCGCGCAAGTCCACCCGCACCACCTACGACCGACGGAAGTGTTTTGGTTGCCATTGTATCCCTCAATCGGCGCCTGCGATCAGCGCCGACTGCTCTCCTTAAAGCCCATCGCGGGTTTGAAAACCATCGCCCGCATGCGAGGCTATGCGCCAAGCTTGTCGCGAGCGAGGCAATAGCAAGTTGCCGCTCCTCCGTGCAAGGCACATTGCTGTGCACTCGCGGTAACGCCCATTCACGGCATAGTGCTTAACGCCCAGACGACGCAGCTGCCGTCTGCGACCGATGCACACAGGCCGCAGCTAAATTTTCTGTAATGACCCGAGCGATTATGCCGTTGGGAAATGACTAGAATGCCGTCGGTGCATGCGTGGCTTTTGACAAGAGCTGAACGGGTGGAAGTTTGCGCCGGCGGCACTGGGATGCCGGCAATTCCACGCCATCGGCCAAGCCCAGCAGTTCCAACCTCAATTCAACGCCGTCCCGGGCCCAGGTCTGGCCGCAGGAGAGCCGTGGAGATGGCAAGGAGGAAAGGTTCAAATCATCGCCGCCGAAGACAACGCAGGCAACGGCGCCGCATGCCAACAAAATGGGCATGGGCTGCCGGCAAAGCAGATACTGTTCAGCCGCTGAGCTCACGTTCGTCTAGCCCAGACGCCTGAGGGGAGGCCTCAACGGCCATTGCGTGTCAGCTGCCATCCAGCTTGGCGCCTCAAGCGTGCGTCGTGAGCGCGCTAACCAGTTCGGCCATGTCGTCTGGCAATGCGCTCGTAAACTGCAAGCGCTTGCCACTAGCGGGGTGCTCAAATGCCAGTTCCGCGGCATGGAGGGCCTGTCGCTGCAGGCGTTGCAACGCCGACTGCGCCGCGAGACCAAGGCGACGCGCACTTGATTTGAAGCCCGATCCGTAGACCGGATCACCGAGCAGGGGATGCCCGATATGCGCCGTATGCACGCGGATCTGGTGGGTACGACCGGTCTCGAGCGTAAGCCTCAGCAGACTGACACCGGGCTTGTCATCATTGGGCAGGGTGAAGGCCCTGAGGACCTCGTAGTGTGTTACCGCGCGCCGAGCCTTTGGTGTACGTGCGACCGCAATTTTCGTGCGGTTGCTGGTACTGCGCGATAGCGCCGCATCGATGCGGCCGCGCGGCGGCGCTGGGACGCCCCAGACGAGGGCGCGATAGCTGCGCTGCAGGCGCCCATCGGCACCGTGGTTGGCGAACTGTTCCGCAAGTGCTCGATGTGCACGATCCGTCTTTGCGACGACCAGCAGGCCGGTGGTGTCCCTGTCAAGGCGGTGCACGATGCCGGGTCGCTGTACCCCACCGATGCCGGAGAGGCTTGCGCCGCAATGAGCAATCAGCGCGTTGACGAGCGTGCCGGAGGCATGTCCCGGTCCTGGATGCACGGCCAGGCCCTTAGGCTTGTCGATGACAATGAGCTCCGGATCCTCGTAAAGGATGATGAGGGGAATGTCCTGCCCAGCGATGTCGGGGGCCTCGCTTGCCGGGACATGCAGCTCATAGATCTCGCCAACCTTGACCTTGCCGCTCAGGTTCGAGACGACAGCCTCGTTTCGGCTCACCTCACCCGCGCGCAACAAGGCCTGCAGTCGTGACCGGCTGATTTGGGGAAGGCGGCCTGCCAAGAAACGGTCGAGACGCTGATTTGCTTCGGCCGCGCCGACCTCCAGGGTCAGCCGGCTAGCGTCGTGACGGGTTGGTGTCGAGGTGCGGGGTTTGTGTGCCATAAGGATGGCGCGGCAAATTCTGGCGGCCAAGGCTGCTGCGTGCTTACGCTGGCTTGGTGGCGTGACTCATCCCGTTGGGAAAGGCAAGTTTCTTCAGATTTTGGGTGCGGGCGCAATCTCGGGTTCGTTTCTTGCGCCCGCACCGCACATTTGCGGCTCGGCGTGGCCCGCACAGAGTGAGTTGCCCGTCGGCCGACCTTGGCCTATAGACGGGGCAAGCCTCGCCCCGTTCGTCTAGCGGTCAGGACGCCAGCCTCTCACGTTGGAAACAGGGGTTCGATTCCCCTACGGGGCGCCACCTAACTTACTGATATTATTGATAATTTTTCCATCTAGGCGTCAACCACCCTAGAGATGTTGCAACAAACTGACGCAACAATCCAACAATCCGTCGTGATGGTTGGTGGTCAGTGATTTGGCGCCCAACTGGCGCCCCTGCCGGCCAGGTCGGACCCACATCCGCCGCCCGATCACGAACACGATGGCCGGTTCAGCACGAACTCAGGTTTTCGTCAGCTAGCTGTCCCTCGAAACCTCGTGACAATAGGCTGCGTCTGTCATTGCTTAGCGGTCCTCGAGCAATCCGAGATTGGCGGCAGTTAGGCCGCCGCCAACCACGTCCGCTCGTTGGGGGTATCGCGTCATCACGACGGATGGCTCGTAAAATGATCGACCTTCCCGGCTCGGTTGACGGCAATCGCGCTTAACTCTGCGTCTGCTTGCCGCTGACACCTTCCGTCAGACGATTGCCGCACGACGCGACTGACCCAATTGGTTGAAGTCATCGATCCGCTACTGCAGGGCACGGCCAATCGCACTCGATGGGGCGATCTGTTCGAAGTCTCCTGGCTTCCATGTTCCGTCGAAAGCCGGTCCTTCGGGTCCATATAGACGCAAGTAGGCGAACCAACCCCTCCCCGGATTGGTCTTGATCCACCGACCTTCTTGGCCCGACGGTGCGGGGCCGAAGTAGAGATCGGTCGCGCCCGTTTTCGCAGCATCGTTGAGTTCAACCAACGACCGCAACGCAGCCTTGTCTTGATCCGTTTGGATTTGCGAGCGGGTCTGGCTGTCATACACCGTGACCGACCAGAACAGCTTCTGCGGTACTGGCTGCGGCACGGAGAGTTTGTAGGTCTTGCCGCCGTCGAGATACGCACCCTCCTTGTCGCGCAGTCCCAGCCAATAGAGCGAGCCGGCGCCCGGTGTGCGAAGGAACATCTTCGGTGAAGCGCCGACTGCCTGCGAGAACCACCGGTCGCGAGCCTCCAAGTCGATGCCCGTCGGCAGCTCGAAATCTCCGTTTTCGTAGCGGAGTGCCGCCCACTCCCATCTGCGGTCGGGCCACACGATCCGGTCTGGACGGCTGCTGCCAAAACCCGCCACCAGCATCTGGTCACGCCCGGCCTTTGCCGCGCGCTCCAAGATTGCCTTCATGCGCGCGTCCGGCGTGAACGGCTTGCCCTGTTCGAGGCCGAGTGCTGCAAGCATGCCGTACATCGGTCGGAATTCCTCCAACACCGGTTCCTCTTGGATGATCTTGTGCAGCTGTTCCCAGTATTGAAGGTTGTCCTCCCAGCGCAGAAGGGTCACGTCGATACTTTGGTTGCTAAGGTCGAGAAATGCGAACGGCGGCGGTTGGGCAGATTGAGCCAGCGGATAAACCTTGATCTTCCGCTGGCCTTCGAGAGCGCCCTTCATGTCACCGCCAGTGGGTATCGCGCGCGCGGCCAGTATGACCAGGTTCGTGTTGGATCGCGCAACGTAGTAGCCAGCCGGCACCTTGCCCTCATAGCTGGGCGGCAAGACCAGGTGTTTGCCGCCCCTGCCGGCGTCCTCGCCAGGAATTCCCAGATCATGGACCCAGCGAAAGTGGTGATCGTTGATGACGCCCAGATAGGAGCCGGCAGGCATTTCAATGACCATTGGCCCTGACGTCTTCAGGTTGAGCGCCGCGCTCATGTAGGGCGTGTCGGAATTGCCGGTGAACAGCACGTGCTTGGGGCCGCCCGCCAGGATCAGCGCGCTCCTGTTGTCCTCGGCCCCGGCGTCACGCTGCCCATGCAATGTGCCCTCCATCGATACCGTGGGATAGAAGAAGCGGTAGGCGTGCACGGCGCGCTGATAATCCTGCTCGTCCCGAACGCGTTGCGCCAGTTCGGGGGTTGGATAACCTGCCTTGAGCGCGAGTTCGTTTACCGCGATCTTCTCGATATCCGGTAGCCTCCAGGTCTTGTCGAACAGGGGTTTCTGCGGACCGTAGAAGCGGGCGAGAACCTCAAAGCGGCCGTTGGCGTCGGTGGGAACCCAATTCGATTCTTGGCCCGATGGCGCAGTCGCGCCGAAGAAGATGTCGACCGAACCGTCGGCATTGCTTTGCAGTCCCGGCGTTTGCGAGGATCGACCAACCCGTCGCGCATTGCGTATGAAAGCATGGGTCTCGCGGTCGTAGACGGTCATTGACCAATATTGCGCAATCGGCGCATTCGCCGGCACCCTCACGCGATAGGAAGCACTGCCGTTCAGCGGCTTGCCATCTTTGTCGCTGGCGGTCAGCAGATAGTACTGGGCTTGTCCCAGGTGCTTGGCGCTGAAGAAGGCGAGCGTATAGGCGGTGCCGCGGGCGTCCACCGGATAGGAATCCGGAGTCTGCCAGTCGCTCATGACGTTCTGGTGCATTTCCTCAGTGATTGGGAAGAACCAGCGCCCACCTTCATAGTAGGGCGGCAGCCTGTCGTACCTGGCGTCCAACCAGGCCTTCGCCTCGTGGATCGCGCCGTTCAGGGTCTGCTGCGTCTTGGCGTCCGGATTAAAGGGCTTGCCTCTCTCGATCCCGATGGTCTTCAGCGGATCGATCATCGCCCTGTCCCGTTCCAGCCACGGCTCGGCCTGCACGATCTGATTGAGCGCCTCGAAGAAGCGCAGGTCGTAGGGAATCAGCGAATCGAATACGACATCGGCCGCATCGACGAACACCGTCGGTGGCGGACTGGCCGCTTGAGAGAGCGGATAGACTTTGATGCGCTTGGCATATGCAACGGCGTTGACGATGTCGGCCTCGCTGCCGCTCTTCAGCACGGAGCGCAACAGGGCGTAACCTCGATAGGTGTCCGACGGCATGGCGATGTATCCGGGGGGCACGCTGCTCTTGTCGTAGCCGGGCGGCAGGATCAGATATTTGCCGCCCTCGCCTTTGTCCACGCCGCCCGGACCGACATCCTCGATGGCAGCCTGCCAATAGTTCATAACGCTGCCATTGAACAGACCATCATCAGCAGGCGGAATCTCCAGCACCACTGGACCGACGTCCTTTGTGTTGAAGAATGGCATGAGATAGATCACGTCGGGGTTCGGCGTCAGCGTCTGGTTCTTCCAGTCGAGCAGGCGCGACCAATAAAGCACCTGGTTGAAGTTGCCTTTGGTCTTGCGAACCATTTCCTGGTACATGAGGTGGTAGTTAACCGCGGGCATGCCCCAGATAACCGCCTCGACGGCGCGCCGCTCGATCGCACGGCGGGTCAGATCATCGGCAGACCTTTCACTCGAGGCGCCGCTCTGTTCGGCGGACCGGCCGGCCGTGACGAGGGTAACCGATATACCAACGGCAATGATGCTGACTGCCGTCAGCATCGCGATCAGCCGAAGACGCGTGAGAGCAGCCGCGACCATGAAGACCTCCCATGTGAATGCGAGGATCATCCTGCCACCATTGCCGTGCCCGAATCCGTATAAACCCTGAGACGTGCTGAGGAGAGGCACCACCACGCACGCACCTGCGGAAGGCCTGGATTTGGCACTTCACGTCTGGCGGTCGATGGTCGGTATTGGTGGACTGCTGGCATCGCCGGTAAAATTGCAGATCGGGGCCACCCTTGGCGTCGATCCACAATTGTGCGCAACGGGATGTACTACAGACACGCGCGATCGCGGGTTCATACAGGTCCTGGATGGTGGACGGATGTCGGCAAACTCTGCATTGGAGACATAAGCACCGCACCAATGGCTTACGTTGGCGGACGGTGGGGATTCGAACTCCCTATGCGCCACTTAACATATTTATATTATTGATCTTTTTTCTTGTATGACGTCAACGACGCCGAGCAGGCGCACCTCGCCTGCGAAATGAAACCGTTCATCTGATCCGACGAGGTCTAGATCAGCATGGTGACTTCGCCGGTGTAGACACCCCGGGTCCCTGCCCGCGGCATGGCAGGTGCACCATCCTGATGCCGGCCGTGCGCGCGAACAGCTCACCCGGATGGTGCCCCCAGCGAGCCAGTCCCTGCCGAGCCATAGACCGTCTGGCCGGCTCCTGGCATGCGCGATGAAGCGCCCGCCACCCTGTGCAAAGACACGATCCCCGACGCCGAGCGCGTCGAGGTCGAGCGCCTGCAATCGATCGTCCCCGCTGCCTGATTCGGCGACATATCGCACACTAGAGGAGCCTCGAACATAAAGAACGGTGTTGCCGGCTATTCGATCGTGCAAGCTCGGTCACATGACGGGGAGGCGAGTACAGGATCGGCATAACGAGGAATGGTAAGACTACCGTCATCGCTTGCGCGCCGCCAAAACCCGAAACCGACCTCACGCGCTACGAGGTCGATCTTCCGAAACCATCCCGGTGGAGCAAGGCTCCTTTCCTCACAAGACACCATGGTCATTCGCCTTCCAACTACAAAAATCGTTGCAGTTGACGTACTATATATGGTACATTCCTTTGTGGAATGGCCGACCGCATTTCTCTTGTCTTCTTCCGCACGGCGACGGGCCATGAGCCCGTACGTGAGTGGTTGAAAGAGCTGCCGATTGAAGACCGGCATGCGATTGGACGCGATCTTGAGCGCGTCCAACACCGTTGGCCTGTGGGCATGCCGCTGGCGCGTCCGCTTGGCAAGGGATTGTGGGAGGTCCGTACGCGGCTGGCGAACAGTCGCATCGCGCGGGTCATCTTCTGCTTTCACGAAGAGGAGCTGGTCGCGCTCAATGGCTTCATCAAGAAGACCCAGAAAACACCTCAAGGGGAGCTCGAACTTGCCTTGAGCCGAAAGAAGGAGTTGGAACGATGAGTAAGAAAAAGAGACATCCCCGGCACGGATCAACGCTGGACTCCTTCCTGAAGGAAGAAGGCGTTCTCGAAGGGTTTCGCGCGGCAGCCGTCAAGGAAGTGATCGCCTGGCAGATCGTGAAGGCCATGAAGGACAAGAAGCTCACGAAGAACAAGATGGCGGAGCTCATGCAGACCAGTCGTGCCCAGCTTGACCGCTTGCTTGATCCCGAGCAGGGCAACATCACCCTCGACACGCTTCACCGCGCCGCCCAAGTTCTCGGACGAGAATTACGCGTCGAACTCTCTTAACTTCCATGAAAATTAAGCGGTCTCACGCGAACGGGCTCCGGACTACGAGTGCTTACGGACCGCAATGACGAATTGGGGTGGTCCCCCTGGCACACGCAAGGCTTGCGCCATCCCCCATCCCCTAAATTCTAGGCGGCCGCTTAGCTAACGCTCGATTAGGCACTTCCCTTGCCTTCACGAAAGAGTTTCGACCAAGCGTCTCGTCGCTCGATCCGTCGCGGATCAGTTGTGTCGGGGAACCACAGGGCCACAAACTCGGAGACCAGCGCGGCGATCGGGTCCTCGCTAGCGACAACCGACACGCGCTTCAGCGGACTTGGTGAGGCGTCTTGATTGTCGCTGCAGAGTAGCGGTCTCGTCCGAGACCCGGATGCTCTGAGGCAGGCCAGCCCGTCGGCATCAAGACAGCTCACTGAAGTCTCCGGGTTGGCGCGCTGCGGGTATAACATTGGGTCTAACAATCAAAGAGGCTGCTGAAAGAAAAACCATTCCTTTTCATAGGCTTCGGTTGGCGGACTGAGGGGATTCGAACTCCCTACGACGTGAAATACCTCTCGTCGGAGTGGCCCTGATGGCCATGCGTGCCCAGCCGCACGGCTTCCCGCGCTATCGCGACAAGGCCGATGTTCTGTCTGCGCTGGTCAACAAGGCCCTCGACGCACGTGGTCTTCGCCCGGAGCTGAGGCAGTCACTCTACTCGCTGCGTCACACTTTCGAAGATCGGCTGACTGCTGTCGATGCGCCCGACAAGATCATCGCGTGCCTGAGGGGCCACAAGTGGTCCAGACCGCGCTATGGCGTTGGGCCCTCACTCGAGCACAAGCGCGAATGGCTTGAGCGGATTGCCTTCCGACCACCTTCTACAGTGTAGACTCGAAGTATGCGCTTTGCACAATAAAGATCGCGGTGATCTTTTCATGCGACGAAGAAATGGTCAGGTTGGACACCGCAGCCGATGAATGGTTCCTCAACATGCCGGGTTTGGAGCGATCATGAAGCAGCTGCGGGTGTCGGAAAACTGGCAATCATCTGACGCGCCAGAAGCCTCGAAAAATCCGACTGAGCTGGGCGATTTTGACCCCATTAGCTGACATGCGCGGCACTCAGGGGGCGACCCACCATGCAAATCAGGTCTTCCCTATAGAGACGCCCTCCAGAAACAGGGCGAAACTTGCCCTGTGCCCAGATGGGGCGCGTATATAGGCATCAGACGCCGTGTCGTCCGGATTGCAAACCACTGGCTGGACACGCATCCCCATCGCGAGCGTTGAAGACCTGACCGACGCGGTCCTGGGGGCGGGTCTTGAAGTCACGCAGATGTCGCGCGCCCCGGTCACGGGAAGCCTCGCCTTCGCGGCGTTCGATGACGGCCTCACATGCACCTCGGGCTACATCGGCGGGCGGGTGGCGCTCACCGGCCCTTTGTCGGCCAGCATGGTGACCATCGGCGTCGGTCTCGTCTTTGCGCCGGGCACGCGGCACTGGCTCAACGAAGTCACGACCGGAGTCGTCGGCGTGTTCCTGCCGGGCGACGAACATGACGCGCTATACCCGCCTGGCTCGATGTATGCCGGTGTCACGCTTGCCGCCGAACGTCTCGAACAAATAGCCGCCGACCACGATCTCGTGCTCGATGCCAAGACGCTCGGAGGGACCCGCATCGACGCAAACAGGAAATTGCCAGTCCCGGACCTTTCCAAATTCCAGATGCGGTTCGAGCGAATCCATGCGGGACAGCTTGCGGATGCTGCCAACGCCCGCATGGTCGGCAGGCAGTTCCTGGACTCCATGATCCTGCATTTGGCAAGGTCTCCGCGCTTCCTGGTTGGAGGGCACGATCCACGCGGGCTTGCGCGTATTGTCGCGCGCGCACGCGCATTCATCCACGCGAACCTGGACCAGCCCCTGTCAATCGAGAAGATCGCGGACGCGGCCGCGACCTCGCATCGGACGCTCAATCGTGCATTTCACGTTGTGCTCGATGAGACGCCGTATTCCTACGTCCAGAAGCTCCGGCTGAATCGAATCCGTCACGAACTTGTCACGGACGCTGAGGCCGCTTGCACGATAACCACGGCGGCCCATCGTTGGAATATTGCGGAACTGGGCCGCTTTGCGGCCTGGTATCGTGATCTATTTGGAGAGCTGCCTTCGCAAACGCTGGCGCGGCAGCACCAAAGTGCGGGCCATCACCCGCACTGAACCCCGCGAGGGGGACCCGCATTTTGGCAGTATCCGCATGGTCTTTTGGCAGCATCCGCATAGCCCGCGTTTTGGCGCGGCCGTAGCCTCCCATCATCGCCTACTAACCTCGTACCCGGGAGAACGTCATGAAAGAGCAAGCCCCAATCACCCGACGCAACACCCTGCTTGGCGCAACCACACTGGCGGCAGCGGCCGTGCTGGGATCACCTTTGGCGCTGGCGCCAGTCAACGCGCAGCCGGTGGGCACGCCTGGCGCTGCACCGGGGAGCGCCGCCAACGAGCCTGGAAAGCTTGCTCCGCTGCCAGACAAGTTGCCGTCGAGCGTCGAAGCGCGCGTGGGACCGGTCGAGTTTCAGAGAGGAATGCCGACCCAGAAGGGTATCGAGCAAATATTCGAGATACAGGATTTCCAGCGCGCCACCCAGCTCTACCAATGGGCGCTGCCGGCAGTCTCGCTGTTGGGCATCCAAAGGGCCTGCGTCGCCAACGGCAAGACCGGCGAGACGGACTGGGTCGTCTTCGACGACTTCGTGCCGCGCGCGGGCATTCTGACCCCCAATACCCAAGTCACCTATATCTTCGCCTTCCCCGATCTCGAGAAGACCGGCCCCCTGGTCTTCGACTATCCGGCCGGCGGGATTGCCGGCATCGTCCAGGACTTCTGGCAGCGTCCGCTGGCCGACTACGGACTGACCGGGCCGGAAAAGGGCAAGACCGGCGGCAAACTTCTCATCCTGGGTCCGGGACAGAAGGCGCCCGACGACGTCACCGGCTATCACGTCGTGCACTCACCGACCCGTTTCGTGTGGATTCCCAGCCGTATCTTCGATCGCAGCGAGAAGGACAAGCTCGCCCCGCTCTTCAATCTCTATCCCTACAGCCAGCGCGACAAGCCTGCGTCCAGCAAGGTGATCGCGGCGACCAAGGACTACATTCAGGCGCAGCCGCGCGGCCTGGCCTATTGGGAGGCGGTCAACGAGATCGTCCAGCGCGAGTCGGTCGAGGAGCGCGACCGCTTCTTCTACGCCATGCTCCGCGACCTGGGAATCGGGAAGGGCAAGCCGTTCCAGCCCGACGAGCGCACGCGGAAGATCCTCGAGGACGGCGCGCTGCTGGGCGAGGAGATCGCCAGGGTGATCGTTTACCAGAAGCGGTTCATCGGCGCCTACTATCGCAAGGACGCGAGCTGGCAGTTCGCGCTGGTGGTCGATCCCGATCAGCGGGAGGACACCCACGACCAGTTGGATGAGCGCACCGACTGGTTCTACGAGGCGTGCGGCAGTTCCTATGCGATGATCACCAAGACGCCCGGCGTCGGCTCGATCTATCTCGCCACCTACCGCGACAAGGACAGCGGCTGGCTCGACGGCGGCAAGTCGTATCGACTGCGCATCTCGCCGAATCCGCCGATGCAGCAGTTCTGGGCCGTCACGGTCTACGACATGGACACGCGCTGCCTGATCCGCAACGAGCGGCTCAAGGCAGAAGTGGCCTCGACGACCGAGGGACTGCAGAAGAACGGAGACGGCTCTGTGGACGTCTACTTCGGCCCGAAGGCTCCCGCCGGCAAGGAAGCGAACTGGGTACAGACGGTGCCGGACAGGTTCTGGTTTCCGTACTTCCGCCTGTACGCGCCGACGCAGGCCTATTTCGATCGAAGCTGGCCGCTCAACGACATCGAACTCGCAACGTGAGAGCAGAACGTCGCGCCCGGCGGGCAGTCCGAAAAGGCCACACCCCCGCAACCCCTCAGCACCGGAGCATGTCATGAACACTCAATTGACAGCCAATCGTCGGAAAGTGTTGTTCGCGACCACGATCTTCACCGCTGCATCGGCTCTAGGACTGTCGATGGCGTTGATCCCTTCGACGGGAAGCGCTCAGCCGACCAGTATGCCGACGTTGACCGCGCAACTTCAACAGCGCGCGCTGCATCGCCGCGCGGTTGAAGCCGTCATCTGGGGTATCCCGGCGGTCAACTACGACCTCATGCTCCAGGAAATGCTCACCAAGACGCCCGGCAAGGTGGGGCAGGTGATCTACTGGGGCCGCCCGCTCGATTCTAAGAACCAGACGCTCACGCCCAATCCCGATGCGCTCTACTTCATGGGCTTCTTCAACACCAAGGACGGCCCGGTCGTGCTCGACCTGCCGGCGGCGGATGAGGGCGGTTCGTTCAACGGCAACATCGTCACCCTCTGGCAGATGCCGCTAGAGGATGCGGGAAAACTCGGCATGGACAAGGGCAAGGGCGGGAGGTACCTGATCCTCCCGCCGGGCTACACGGACAAGGCGCCGGATGGCTACATCCCGCTCCAGTCCGACACGTTCGGCGGATACGTCCTCTTGCGCGCGAACATGAAGAGTCATGCCGATGCCGACGTGCAGAACTCCATCGCCTACGGCAAGCGCATGAAGATCTACCCGCTCGCTCGAGCCGCCAACCCGCCGGCCACGGTCTTCAGCGATGTGAAGGACGTCGACTTCGATTCCACGATCCGCTACGACGCCAGCTTCTTCGAGAACCTCAACCGCATCGTGCAAGCCGACCCGTGGATCCCGCGCGACACGGCGATGATCGACACGCTCAGGTCGATCGGCATCGAGAAGGGCAAACCGTTCCAGCCCAGCGCCGAGACGAACAAGGTGCTGGCCTCCGCGGTGCGCGAAGCGGGCGAGGAGCTGGAAGCGAAGTACGACGCCGGCCTCCCCGGCTACTTCACCGGAAACAGCCGCTGGACGTACGCGGTTCCGCTGGAATACGTCAAGGCGATGTCGAGCGGGTTCAGCGACCCCGACGACTATCCAATCCACGCGCGCGGGTTGTTGTACAGCTACGCTTTCGTCGGCATCAAGCATCTGGGCGGGGGTCAGTTCTATTTGATTTCCATTCGCGACCAGGACGGCAAGAACTTCCATGGCGGCAAGACCTATCGCTTGACCGTGCCGCCCAATGTGCCGGTCGAGCAATACTGGTCGGCGACGGCCTACGACCGCAAGACCCACGCCCTCATCAAAGGCATGCCGCGGGCGAGCTGCGCCTCGAACGACTCCAAGGTTCAGAAGAACGCCGACGGCTCGGTGGATGTCTACTTCGGTCCGAGGCCCCCGGCGGGCAAGGAATCGAACTGGGTCCCGACCGATCCGAACCGCGAGTTCGAGCTGATGGCCCGCTTTTATGCGCCGAAGAAGGAGTTCTTCGACAAGGTGTGGAAACTGCCGGATGTCGAAGAAGTGAAGTGAACCATGAGCTTGTCGTCCTCAATCCGGAGGAGCAATTGGCGGCGCGTGACAACAAGAAGATGAACTGATCTGGAAATGCGACGCCGCTCGATCACATGGATCGAGTGGCGCCTTCCTCACCATCGGTAGGAACTGCCCGCGTTGAGAAACAGTTCAGGAAGAGGCGTTGAACGGCATGCGAGACGAGGACACTTGGGAATATCAACGCTGGTTGATCGCGATCGAGACAGCGACGAGTTGGCACGATCCTTCTGAAGGCGACTTCGAGGACACCAGCGACCTTAGACCGCTGGCGGCGCTCTTTCGCGCCGGTGTGCCCGTTCCTCAGAAGCTGCGCGAGCCGTTGGCGGAATTGCTTGAGCGTCATCGGCTTAAGGCTATTGGCGCTCGCGATCGTCCCGGTGATACGTGACGGGAGCGCCTCTCATCCTATGTCAGCTCGTGGCCAATTGTGTCGCAAAAGTCGTTAAAGAAGATGTCAAAAATTCTGAGGGCCGGTCGCGCGTTCTTGTGTAATGATCTGAGGGAGTTCGTCGCCTTGCGCCAAATTCATGGGCAACTTCGGTAGTCGGCGAGCACGATCGCGACCGTGACCATCGACGTCCGAAAGCCGATGCTGAATTGCCGACCGCGTGCCGCCGGCAGGCGCATCCGACCCTCCTAGTATTTGCGGACGATCAGTTTCGAGGCCGATGGTTCGGGCGGGGCCGACGAGATCGCGAACGTCACCCACGTGCTCCACGTTTTCGCCCGGTTCTCGGTTTCGAGATCCTTGTAGCCCTTGATGTTGAGATAACCTTGGTAGTCCTTCGAGATCGGGATGATGAAACCGATCTGCGGTCCGAGACCGACCGCCTGTCCGCGGAAGCCGCCAAGCTTGGCGCCCGGGCCGCTGTCGTCGGTGATCTGCTGGAAGTAGTAGCCGACGAGACCGATATGGACGTTCTTGCTGATGAACTGCGAGGCGCCCCAGTCGAGATGGAAGTCGATGCCGTTCTGGTACTGCAGGTAGGGGTTGATGGTGCTGTAGGTCAGGCCGCCCACCACCGAAAATTCGTGGCCGGTCTTCTGGTCGAGGTAGGTGTATCCGGCGCCGACGTCGATGCCGCCGAATCCGAAGCTTAGATTGGAAAGGCGATTGGGGTCGTAGGTGCCGCTCGGGATGTTGCCGACGACGTAGACCATCTCGTTGTGGACGCCCTGATTCCATTTCAGGGTGCCCTGGTAGAGGACGTCCGAGACCGTCGTGCGGTTGTCGGTCGCCACGCCCGAAATTGTGTTCCCGGCCGGCCCCGTCAACGTGGCGCCGATGCCGGCACCTACGTTGCCGGGCGCGGTGAGAAAGCTGATGGCCGCCTGGCCGCCGAGCACCGGCGTCGGAGACGTATAGGTGATGCCGACGGCGAGCGCGTCCGCCCGGGCGCTCAGTCCGGTGACGACGCTGCCGCGCACACCGTTGCTGGTGACGAAGTTCTGCGTGGCGCCGGCGTTGGCCTGCAGGTGCAGGTAGATGGTCGAATAGGCCCACCCCGGCACGACCGGCGTGGCGGCGAGACTGCCAAACGCGCCGGGCAGCCAGAAGCTGACGCCACCGGCGTCCGCCAGAGCCGGCGCGGGCAACGCGATCAGAGCGATCGCAAGCAAGGCATGCTTCGCGGTGGTCGTCTTGGGCATGTGGTCCTCCCCACTTCACAGCTTGTCACTTCCCGAACGCCTCAAGGCGTCACCGCTTGCGCCTCTGGGAATTTCCACTGTCCGCTCAGCGCCTCTGGGCGGGCCCGGTAGAGCCGCACGGTGTAGTTCCACCCCTTCATGATCGGCAGGCAGTTCGGGATCTTGCCGTCGCAGCCACCGAACTGGACGGTGACGGAGCCATCCTGATTCTTTTTCGAGGTGATGTTGTTGAGTGAGTAAGCGTTGAGGTCGTTCTTCTGGAAATAGCCTTCGGCGTTGTAAAGGCTGATCGACCAGAAGCCGTCGACGGGCACGTTCGCCGGCACGGCAATCTTGTGAACGGTGGTGCCGTCGTTCTTCGGCGGCGTTACCGCCACGTACAGCGCGTCCTTTTCCGGAGCACCGCCCCACCCGACCGCGGACCCGATCAGGTGCTTGACAGGATCGACCTTGCCACGGGCGCCGAACATGTTTTTGGAATCGATGCCCTCACCGAGAACCAGCAAGGCTTTGCGGACCTTGAGAAGGCTATCGTGATCCCAGTTGGGCACCTCGAATTTTCCGGCGCTCTTCTGGGTGACCTTGATCTTGTCCTGCAAGGCATGCACATGTTCGACATCCTTGGGATCGTTGGGATCGATCAGAATGCGAATTAGCGGCAGGACATAGCGCGTCCCGACGTTCTTCTTCGTCAGCGTGTATTCGCCGCCGCCGTAATGAAAGGCCGGCACGTAGTCGTCCTGGTCGATGACCTCGATCGACATATAGCGCTTGCCTGCATTGGGCATCGAGATTGTGACAGGACCGGCATCGAGATCGAACACTCCTTCGGAATAGAGCGTATCGCGGTTGGCCCGGACAACGCCCTGCTCATCGAGCGGTTTGAGATTGCGGGAATGCGCCAGCTTGCCGAAGGCACCTCTCTTGACGATCGACCCAAAGCTCGCATCGGATTCGGCGCGATTGTAGTTTTCAGCAGTGACCGTCACGGCGTTTTGCGCCTGCGCCGATGCGGTCCACATCAGCAACAGGACAATAACGCAAATTCGTTTCATCTCGCTCTCCTTAACCAGAGACGCTCTCGATATCCGGCAGCTTCCATGTCTTGTCGAAATAGGCCTTCTCCGGCCCGTAGAGACGGAAGATGACGAAGAAATCCTCGCCGGTCGGAATCCAGTTCGCTTCCTTGCCCGCAGGGGCCTTCGGTCCAAAGTAGAGATCGACGCTGCCGTCGCCGTTCATCTGCATTTTGGACTTGTCGTAGGACGACAGACCGACAACGTTCTGCGCGTTCGGAATCATCGACTTGGTCTTCATGCTGTAGACGATGGCCGACCAGAAATCGCGCGCCGGCGTGTCGGCGGGAACGCGGAGGCGGTAGGTCTTGTCGCCCTTGAGAAGGGCGCCGGTGCCGTCGCGGTAGGCCTGCGGGTAGGCGCTCGCCACCGATTTCTTCGGCACCCACGTCCCAAGGAAATAGACCGTGGCGCGCTCGTCGATCAGGAGCCTTCCGTCGATCATGAAGTCGGTGTTCCTTGTCGGTGTCATATGGAGCTCCGTCCATTGCCGGTCGGGCCAGATGCGGTCCGAGAGCGGGCCGACGAGATTAGCTTGCATGACATCATAAGCCTGTGCGGCCGCCTGCTCGAACGCCTTCGCGGTATCGCCGGTGGGGTTGAACGGTTTACCCTTCTCGATGCCGATCGAGGCCAAGAGCCCGAGCATCACCGCGTCTTTCTTCTGCGCCGGTTCGTCGTTCACGACTGCCGCGATGTCCTTGAAGAAGCTGAGGTCGAACACCGGTAGCGTGTGCCACGCCTGCGGATAGGCATCGACAAACTTCGTCGGCGGCGGATTGGCGGCGCTCGACAATGGATAGACCTTCAAGGTCTTGGCATAAGCGACCCCATCCTCGATCGTGGCGCCCTTGCCGACGATCGGGCGGAACGCGACATGCAGGAAATTCGTGGTCGAGGGGATGACGAGATAGCCGGCGGGCGCGCTGTCACTGTAGCCCGGCGGCAGGAACAGGTACTTGCCGCCCCCGCCTGCGTCGTCGCCGGCCGGCCCGACATCGACCAGCGGCACCTGGAAACTGTCGATGGCGCTGCCGAACAACGCGACCTTGGCTGACGCGGGGGGCACCTCGACCACCATGGGTCCTTGATGCAGATCGAGCGCCGTCGCGACATACGGCGTGTTGTTGTTGGCGGTAATGAATTCGTGGCGCGCTTCCAGCGGTTTTGAAAAGTAGAGCACATCGTTGTAACCGGCGCCGACGCCTGCAAGGCTCCGGCGGAAAGAAGCCATTGAAGCGGCCGGCATGCCCCACAGTGCGCCGTCTACGGCTCGTCGGGTGAAGGTGGCTCGTTTGAGTTCGTCAGCGGAGTTCTGCGTCTGCGCGGTTGCTGTCATGAACACAAGGGCAATGACCCCGGCTACGGCTCTCATGATGGCCCTCATGAGTCGTCCTCCCTGCATTTGCTTACTCAATTCACCGTCAGAGCTTCCGGGAATTTCCACGTGCCGTTCAGGACTTCCGGCCGCGGCCGGTAGAGCCGCACCATGTAGTTCCAGCCCGGCATGACCGGCAGACAATTCGCAACTTTCCCGTCGCAGCCGCCGAACTGCACCGTCACCGAAGCGTCGGGGTTCTTCTTCGCGGTAATGTTGTTCAGGGAGTAAGCGTTGGCGGCGTTCCTCTCGAAATAGCCTTGCGCGTCGTAGAGGCTGATCGACCAGAAGCCGTCGACCGGAACGTCCTTCACCGTCAGGGTGTGAACCGTCTTCCCGTCGTTCCGCTTCGGCGTGACGTTCAGATAGATCGCGTCCTTGTCGGGGTTGAGGCCCCAGCCGGTCGCCGTGACGATCAGGTGCCGGATCGGATCGACCTCGCCCTTGCGCCCGGCGGCGCCGCGCCAGTCAGGGAGGGGCTCGCCCAGCACGGTCAAGGCATCGGCGATCTTCTTGCGGCCGGCTTCGTCCCAGTTCGGCGGCTCGAACTTGCCCGGGCCCCCGGCCTGCTCGAGCCGGATCTGATCCTGAAGCTTGTGAACCTGCTCGAGATCTTTCGGATCGTTCGGATCGGCCAGGATGCGCACCGCCGCCAGCGCATAGCGCGTGCCGATCTTGTCCTTCGACAGGCTATACACTCCCTGGCCGTACACCACGTCGTGGACGTAGTGGTCCTCGTCGATGAAGATCATGGTCATGTATCGCGCGCCCGCGTCGGGCAGGGTGATCGTGCCCGGTCCGGCATCCAGATCGAGCACGGATGTCGAGTAGAGCGTGTCGCGATTGCCGCGCTGGACCACGCGGACCTCGATCGGCGTCATCTCGCGATTGTGGTGGAACTTGCCAATCCCGCCGCCCATCGCGATCAGGCCTGCGAAGGTCTTGTCGCTCTCGGCGCGGACGTAGTTGTCCACCGTCACGGGGATTGCACCAGGGGCTGAATGCGCCGCAGCGGCGGCGACCGAGACCATCGCAACGGCTGCTATCGCTAGGCTGGCGACCTTCATATTCGTCTCCGTCAGTTGATTTTCTCGATGTCCGGCAGCACCCACTTCTTGTCGAAAAATGATTTGTCGGGTCCATACAGGCGGAACAGCACCTCGAACTGCCCGCCCGCGCTGGTCGGCACCCAGTTCGTCTCCTTCCCCGACGGCGCCTTCGGTCCGAAGAATAGATCGACCGATCCGTCGGCGTTCTTTTGCAATCCTACGCTCTGTGATGAGCGGCTTGGCCGCGACTGGTTGCGGATCAAGCCATGGGTGGCGCGGTCGTAAACGGTGGCCGACCAGTAGAGCTTGACCGGAGCATTGGGCGGCACCGTCAGACGATAGGTCTTGCCGCCGTTGAAATCGTCGCCGTCCTTGTCTTTGATCGTCATCAGGTAGAACTGGCCTTCACCCACGTGCTTAGATGTGAAGAAAGCATAGGTGAAGAGAAGGCCTCGGCCGTCGACTGGATAGGCGTTGGGGTCGGCGTAGTCGGTCTGCGCCCCCTTGATGTAGTCGGGCGGGGCGGGTAGCGCCCACCGGCTGCTGTCGAAGAAGGGATGGAAAACGCCTACATATTTGCTTTGGAGCAACGCACGCGCCTCGCGGGCAGCCTCGTTCAGGATCGCCACCGTCTTTGCGTCCGGATTGAAAGGCTTGCCCTTTTCGATTCCGATCGATCTCAACTGGTCGATCATCGCCCTGTCGCGCGCCAGCCATGGCTCGGCCTGCACGAAACGATCGAGCGCCTGATAGAGGCGCACATCGTAGGGAATGGTCGAATCGTAGACCACGTCGATCGCGTCGACGAACGTGGTCGGCGGAGGATTCGCCGCCTGCGACAGCGGATAGACCTTGATGCGCCGGCCGTAGGCCGCCGCCTTGGCAACATCGGCGTCGCTGCCGCTGTTGAGGATCGAGCGCAGCAGCGCGTAGCCCTGGTAGGTGCTGGACGGCAGCACGACATACCCGTCGGGCGCCTTCTCGCCGTATCCGGGCGGCAGCACCAGGTATTTGGCGCCCGCGCCCTTGTCAACGCCGGCCGGTCCCACGTCCTCCAGCGGAGTCTGCCAGGCGTCCATGATGGTGCCAACGATGGAGCCTTCGTCCGCGGGCGGGATTTCGATCACCACGGGACCGATGTCCTTCGTGTTGATGAAGGCCATCAGGTAGATCGAATCCGGATTGGGCGTCAGCGTCTGGTTCTTCCAGTCCGGCAGGCGCGACCAGTAGACAATCTGGTTGTAGGTCCCCTTGGTTTCGCGGACCATCGCCCGGTACATCAGGTCGAAATTGACGGCTGGCATGCCCCAGATCGCGGCCTCGACGGCGCGACTGTGGGTGAGGCGCTTGTTCAGTTCGTCGGCGGAAGGCGTCTGTGCCGGTGCAGATGCAGCCGACACCAACAAGAATCCCAGCGCGATGAAAACAGCCTTTTTCATGATTGCCCTCACTCAGAACGGGTTGACGTAGTTCAGTATCGCCACCTGCCGCAGCAGCACGCGGCGGATCACGTGGCTGATCTTGACATGGTCGGTGTAGACCGCTGCCGTTCCGGTCGCTCCGGCCGGCAGGAGTTTTGCGAACTCCTCGTCCGCGAGCTTCACCCGCAAGACGAACGGAGCCGCCTCGATCGCCTTCGGCATCGCCGCGGTGCCGGACGTCTGAACCTGGCCGGTGGCGATCGCCTGCAGCACGTTCTCCACCCTGCCGGAGAACACGCGGCCGGGCAGGAACTTGAAGGTGATCTCGACGTCCTGGTCCGGTTGAACGTAGCGTGCGTCGTTCTGATTGATTTCGACCCCGATGATTGTGTTCGACGTGTCGATGAACGCCATCACGGGCGACAGCGGCAGGTTCGCGACCCGCGCCCCCTTCCGCAGCGCCACGTTGGTGACGTAGCCGTCGGCCGGCGCCCGCACCACGGTCTTGTCCAGATTCCATTTGGCGCCTTCGAGCTGGGCCGTGAGCTGATCGACTTCCGATTGGCGCTGCTCGACGTCGAAACCTCGTCCGGAGTCGCGCTCGAACAACTGTGTCATCTGCGCCAGCCGCGTCGAGGAGAGTTTCAGTTGCGCCTGGATCGCCTTGACCTGCGCGTCGAAGGGCGTCGGGTCGATCTTGAAGAGGACGTCTCCCGCCTTGAGGGGAGCGTTAGCGCTCACGGGGACCTCGACGACCTCGCCCGCGACGTCCGGCACGATCGACACCGCGTTGCGGACGACGATGGCCGAGCCCTGCGGCGCGCCCCACCCCATCGGAATGAAGAGAGCGAGGTTGAGCACCAGCAGCAGGATGAACGGCGAAACCTTCCAGAAGGCGTTGAAGCGGATCGCGCCCAGCCATACCAGCGTGAACAGCAGGCCCACATAGACCGACATGATGGCGATCATCATTGCGCAGTTCTCCGCGCTTCGCGGGAGTTCGGGACATCGACGTACGCCCAGATTAGCGCGATCGGCCACAACGCGAAGCCGAAGATCAGCGTGACCCAACCGGCGACGGCGACCGCCTCCGCCCAGGGATGATTGCGGCGACGTGCGACGTGGCCCGGCAAAGACCCCATCAGGTAGAGGACACCGAGCAGCGTCACTACCAAAATGACAAGCACGATCCAAGCAAAGATGTCGTAGCCGCTCACGACGTCGCCTCCTACTCTTCGGATAGCAAGCAGAGCATTCGTTCGCTTCCGATCACTTGACCTTCACCACGTCGTCCGGCTTCCAGGTCTGGTCGAAGAACGGCTTCGCCGGGCCGTACAGGCGGACCATCACGAAGAAGCCCTTGTCCGGATTGGTCGCGATCCAGTTCTTGCCCGCGCCGGGCGACTTTGGCCCGAAATAGATATCTACCGATCCGTCGGCGTTGGCGACCGGCTTGTCCATCTGGTTCAGCGACGGAAACGGCTGGCCGTTGTCGATGCCAGCGCCCGTCGTCGGGTCGTACAGCGTGACCGACCAGAACAGCTTGGCCGGGATGTTCGGCGGCAGCCTCAGCTTGTAGGCCTTGCTGCCGTCGAGCGCGTCGCCGTCGGCGTCCGCGAGCGTGAAGGGATACTTGGCGCCGACGTCGACGAGATTGAGGAACATGCCCGGGCTGTTGGAATAGCCCATGGTGAACATCGCCGTGCGCCAGGCGATATCGTTGTAGGTTTCGTAGGTGAATTCGTGGACGCTGTCCGTCGGCAGGCCCTGCAGCCACTGGCGATCGGAATAGTATTTCGGCAGGCGCTTGGTCTCGACCTGGCCCATGCGCCACGCGGTCTGGGCGGCAAGTTCGAGCAGCTTCTTCGTGTTCGCGTCCGGATTGAAGGGCCTCCCCTTCTCGATGCCGATGGCCTTCGCCATCCCGCGGAATTCGAAGTCGGCCGGATCCACGTATTCGTGCTGGATGTAACGGTCCAGCACCTCGAATGCGCTGAAGTCGTGCGGATAGAGCATGTTGATCGGCACGCCCGACGCGTTCGGGAACTGCATCGGCTTCGCCGAGTCCTTCTTTCCCAGCGGATAGATCTTCGTCTGCTCCATCACCTTGACGGGCTCTTCGAGCTGCTTGGGGTCCTTGAAGAACCCGCGCCAGAACACGAACACCCCGTAGGTCTGCGACTTGAAGACGAAGAAGCCATCGTCCTTCGGAAGATCGCCTTTGAAGTCCGGGGGAAGGATCAGATACTTGCCGCCCTTGCCGCGGTCCGGGCCCGGCAGCCCGACGTCGCCCGACCACATCCTGCCGTCGATCTCGCCGACCGAGGAGATGGGCCGCTGGCGGAAGTCGTCGATGATGCCTTGCAGGCCGGGCGGGGCCTCGATCACCATGGGTCCATCCTGCTTCAGGTCGAGATAGCCGAGCGCGTAGATGACGTCGGAGTTCGGCGTGGTGATCACCGTCTTGGCGTCGAGGCGATCCTTGAAGATCGGCAGGACGTTGTAGCCTTTGCCGAACTTGGCCTCGGATGCCTCCTTCATGCCGTACATGTTCAGCGAGGGCAGCGCCCAGAGATAGAGTTGAGTGGCGCGCTGGAACGTCATCTCGTCCTGCAGCTTCCGGACGTCGCCGGCGCTCAGGTTTCCGTTGACGAACGGCAGGGTTGCGAGCGCTTCGTAGTGCCCCAGATCGCTCTGCGCGAAGCTGGTTGTCGTGGAAAGGAGGGCTACGGCGAGAGCATAAGCAGCTATCCGCATGGGTTTCTCCGATGCATTTTTACTTTCGGCTTCGCCAAGTATTATGGGCAGCAATCCCCGACGGCTTCGCAATAATGCATGACGGCGCCGTCCCAAGGGCCGACCACGGCACCGCCGCAGCAGCTCACGGCGGGACCGGTTCGATCACGGAATGAGCCGCAAAATGGTCGATCTGGGCTACCGGAAACAGCGGCACAGAGGAAACATGGTTGGTGGTGAGAATGATCGCGCTGAGCCAGAGGACGGAACTGCGCAGAAGACGAATTCGGAAACCGCTGTTGGAAGTCATTTGCATTTCCTCCTAGTGGCCGCTCTTGATGGGCGGTCTCGCCGGATCATCAAAAGGCCGATAGGGTCGCGGGCCTCCTGAGGTTCCAAAGGCTTGCACGTTTCACGTGTGAACTGTAGAGGCTAATGAAAAGGGACTGGGAAGCGCCTCTGCTGTCGCATCGGCCGATATAGCTTTCGTTATGCGGTTCCATGTCCACATCTGCCGCCGCTACCGTCAGGCTTCCTCTTTGGAGCGGGTTGGCTGCGGATGGCGCAGGAGCCCCGCTCGGCGAAGTTTATCCCCGCACGCCGGTCCGTCTCGATCATCGCAAGGATCCGCTCAACCTTCAGGTCGAACCTGCCGGCGGGGCGCGGCCGGCCGGTCGTTGAAACCTTTGCGCAACATGCATGACGCAGGCGTCGACTTCGACGGCAAGGTCGGGGCCGGCCATGTCCGACTTTCGTTCGCGGGGAACATCGAAGACGTAACGGAGGGCCTAGAGCGGCTGGCCAGCCATCTCCGATGACGTAATCGTTCATGGCTCTTGTGGCCCTTAGCAGATGAGGTGGATGGCTCCCGCTCACGGCATCTAGGTGCCAAGGTGTGAAGGCTATCAAGCATTCACGAGCAAAATGGGAGCCATCCGTCATGGAGATTACCACAATCGGCCTCGACCTGGCCAAGTGTGTTTTTCAGGTTCACGGCGTTGATGCGACCGGTCAGGTCGTTATCCGCCGGTCGCTTCGGCGAGCGCAGATGCTGCCATTCTTTGCCAGGTTGCCTTCCTGCCTGGTCGGCATGGAGGCGTGCGGCACCTCGCATTACTGGGCCCGCGAGTTGATCAAGCTCGGCCATCAGGTGCGCCTGATGCCGCCGGCTTACGTCAAGCCGTATGTGAAGCGGGGCAAGACCGACGCTGCCGATGCGGAAGCGGTTTGCGAAGCCGTGACGCGGCCGACGATGCGGTTCGTCCCGGTGAAGTCGCCCGAGCAGCAGGCGGCGCTGTCGATGCACCGGACACGCGATCTGCTGGTCAAGCAGCGTACACAAGCAATCAACATGATCCGCGGCCTGCTCGCCGAGTTTGGCATCGACATCCCCACGGGGCTGGAGCGGGCGCTGCTGATGGCGCGACGGATCGTCGATGGTGAAGCACCAGATGTGCCGATGGAAGCTGCCAAGATCGTCGGTACGCTGTCGCAGCAGGCGCTCGACATTCACATTCGGCTACGTGAGATCGATCGCGATTTGCTTGTCTGGCAACGTGGCAACGATGTTGCGCGTCGTCTTCTGACGATCCCCGGTATTGGGCCAGTCGGCGCGACGGCACTTGCCGCATCGATCACCGACGCACATCAGTTCCGCTCCGGCCGTCAGTTCGCCGCCTGGTTGGGATTGACGCCCCTTCAGAAGTCGAGCGGCGGCAAAGAGCGGCTGGGCCGCATCAGCAAAATGGGCGACAAATACCTGCGCAAGCTGCTCATTCTCGGCATGACCTCACTGGTGCGCCGGGCAAAGTACACTCCCAAAACGGTCGATCCGCGGCTGGCCGATCTGCTCGCACGCAAACCTGTGCGGGTCGCGACCGTCGCGATGGCGAACAAGACAGCGCGGATCGTCTGGGCGGTCATGGCACGTGGCGAGACCTATCGCGCCGGCCACCGGCCAGCATTGGCGACATAAATCAACGATTACAAGGCTTGGCTGAAGAGGAGGTCAGCTTCACGGGGTTGCGAGAGCGATGCGATGTGATGGCAAACCGGTCAGACCGGGAACAGGGACAACCCACCACATGTCCAAGGCGTCAGAGCCTGATTAGCAGAATGGGACCTTGTTCGCGGACTCCATCAGGGCCAGCAGTCTCAATCGACTGCATCAACAGGCCGGACAGAAGACTGCACCCGACCAAAGCCAACACATCAATTACCTCTTGCAACGCGGGAGCCATCCACAGAGGACATGGCCGCGGCTTGACCCGAAGTCCGGTTTTGACCCAACCGGATATGCCTGCGTGATTGTCCTGTCGGCCCAGAGCGGATAGCCTTAAGTCCCCGTAGGGGGCCGCGATGGAGCAAATTGTCGACTGGCTCGAAAAGCTCGGCATGTCCGAGTATGCGCCGCGTTTTGCTGAAAACCGCATTGATTTCTCGGTCCTTAGCGAACTGACCGATCAGGACCTGAAAGAGCTTGGCGTCGTCCTCGGCGATCGCCGCAAAATGTTGCGCGCGATTGCCGATATCGACGGCAGCGAGAAGGGCGCACCAGCAGCGCCCGCCACCGCAGCGCAGCGTCGCACAAGCGTCGCGTCAGAGCCAATCCCGACCGCAACACCACCGCCGATCTCCGCCGCGGCTGAGGTCAGCGGCGAGCGCCGCTATGTCACGGTGATGTTCTGTGATCTCGTCGGCTCAACCAGCATTTCCGCGCAGCTCGATGCTGAGGAGTGGCGCGACCTCGTCAGCGCTTATCTCGATGCCGCCTGCGCCTCCGTGACCGAGATGGGCGGCCATGTCGCCAAGAAGTTGGGCGACGGGCTAATGGTGCTGTTCGGCTATCCGGTGGCGCAGGAGAACGACGCCGAACGGGCAGCACGGGCTGCGCTCTCGATTCAACGCGCGCTCGCCGCGGTGAACCGCAAGAATAGTGAGACTGGCAAGCCAGCGCTCAACGCCCGCATCGGGATTGAAACCGGACCGGTTGTAGTCGATGCGGCCGGTGAGATTTATGGCGATGCACCCAACGTTGCGGCGCGGGTGCAGGCTTTGGCGGAGCCAGATTCGGTCGTTGTGACAGCGAGAGTCCAGCGTCAGATCGCCGGCTTGTTTGTCGCCGAAGAGCGCGGCAGCCACGAACTCAAAGGCGTGCCTGAGTCGGTGATGCTATTCCGGCTCGTGCGGGCAAGCGGAGGCGGGCGCCGCGCGGGACAGCGCCATCTCACGCCGCTGGTGGGTCGCGACGAGGAAATAGCCCTACTGATGCGGCGCTGGGAGCGGGCGCGGCAGGGGGACGGGC
>Ga0081540_1000861_pt1 | contig 27485 bp, 24 predicted proteins | sample TabmetS2T1R1_FD_71024 | JGI IMG/M metagenome (GOLD analysis project Ga0081540, IMG submission 71024) | Tabebuia heterophylla rhizosphere microbial communities from the University of Puerto Rico - S2T1R1 | ecosystem: Host-associated > Plants > Roots > Rhizosphere ...
CCTTGATGGTCTTGAGTGCCATGTCCTGGTGAGACTCCTCGCGCCGGTTCCCTGGTGCCCCTGCAGGGGTGGGTCGCACCGGCATCGTGGGGTATGTGCCGACCACGAATGGGGGTCTCTAATCGAGGGGCCTGACCGTTGACAATGTCCTTGGAAAACTGCCAAGCCGGCAGCCCACTTATGCGTCGCGTCTCCCCCGTCGCCCTCCTGGCGGCCACCCTGCTCGGAGCCCCCGTTTTTGCTCAGCGTGTGGCAGAGAAACCCCCAGCGCTGGTGCCGGCGTATCTGCCCCGGGAAGTCGCGATTCTCACCTTCTTCCAGAATGGGAACGTCACCCCCGAGCTCCGAATCGCCTGGCACATCCCGGTGGTGCAGCAGCGGATCGACAGCCTGAACATCATCGTCGAGGGCGGCGGCGGCTGGGCGGTCGGCAAGCGCGGCACCGTCAATGAAGACCAGCAGCCACCGCTCACCGAGCTGCACCAATGGCACATCCTCGGGGGCGCAGCCTACGAGGGCGACTGGGGCTCAGGCTGGCACGTCGGTGCGCGCGTCACCGTCGGGGTCACGATCTACGGCGGCAACTACCAGGACCCGGTCCTGGGACCTGTCCACGAGGACACTGCCACCACCGGCACGGTCGAAGGCCGGGTGGAGGGCGGATACCGGGTCGGGCGGGTGGTCATCGGCGTGAACTTCGGAGTGCTCCAGCCGTGGAACAAGGACCCGCAGCGCTTCTCGTCGAACGACATCGGCGGGTTCGCCGGTGGCATCTTCCTCAACTGGCGCTAGCCGGTGCCGCGTACGGTATCCTCCGCGGCCGCACGGTTCGTGAGATGAGCGGAGCGCGCCAGTGGCCCTGACCGCCGAGGCGTTTGGCCTGTCCGACGTCGGTCGGAAGCGTCAGCACAACGAGGACGCCTTCGCGGTCGATCCCGAGCTCGGCCTCTTCGTCGTCGCGGACGGGATGGGGGGGCACGCCGCCGGAGAGGTGGCGAGCAACCGCGCGGTGGAGGTGGTCCGGCAGCAGCTCAGCGCTGGCCGCCAGGTGCTGGAGGACCTTGCCCAGGCCAGCACTTCGGAGGCGCGCGCCGCGGCCGCTGCCCTGGTGGAGACGGCCATCCAGCGGGCCTGCGCGGAGGTGTACCGGCTGGCGGCGGCCGACCCGACGAAGCGCGGCATGGGAACCACCGTCGTCTGTCTGGTGCTCGCCGGGACCAAGGCCATCGTGGGACACGTCGGCGACAGCCGGGTGTACCTGCTGCGGGGTGGCCAGGCCCACCGGCTCACCGAGGACCACACCCTCATCGCCGCGCAGCTGAAGGCGGGGACCTTGACCCGGGAGCAGGCTCAGGCTTCTCAGCTGCGCAACGTCATCACCCGCGCGGTGGGCATCCAGGAGTCGGTCCAGGTCGACACCCTCATGGTGGACCTCCTCCCGAGAGATCTGTTCCTGCTCTGCTCGGACGGCCTGCACGGCTATCTGCCCGACGAGGAGCTGCCCGGGGCGATCGACGACGTCCCGCTCGGCGAGCTCCCGTCGAAGCTCGTCGCGCTCGCCAACGAGCGGGGCGGGAAGGACAACGTCACCGTGGTGGTCGTGGGCATCTCCGACGGCGGCGCGCCACTGGAGGAGCTCGAGGAGACCACCAGCCGGATGGAGGTGCTGAAGAGCATCCCCATCTTCCGCCACCTCACCTACAAGGAGCAGACGGCGATCCTCTCCATCGCCTCGACCCGGAGCTTCCCCGTCGACGCCGAGATCCTCACCGAGGGACAGTCCGGCGACGAGCTGTTCATCATGGTGCGCGGGCGGGTCCGGGTGGAGACCGGCGGGGTGGGGGTGGCGGAGCTTCGCGCCGGCGGCCACTTCGGGGAGATGGGGCTGGTGGACCATGCGCCGCGGAGCGCCACGGTCCGGGCTCTCGAGCCCACCCGGGCGATGGTCATCGCCCGCGCCGAGCTGATGCAGCTCATGAAGCGGGAGCCGATCCTCGCGGTGAAGCTCCTGTGGAGCTTCGTCCAGGTCCTCTCCGACCGGCTCCGGGCCACCAACAACGAGCTCTCGGAGATCCGGCAGGAGCTCGCTGCCGCGCACGCGGTGCAGCCGTTCGCCGAGGAGTGACGCTGCCTTGACCCCGCGTTCGCTCGAGGTCCGGCCCACCTACCGGAAGCGACGACTGTGGCCGTGGATCGCCGCGGCGAGCGCGCTGCTGGCGCTGGGGATCGTGGAGGTGCGGATGCACCGGAGGGCACGGCCGACGCCCGCGAACGAGATCGCGCCGACCGCCGTGGAGGCGCGCGCGGGGGCCCGCCGGGCCTCGGTGGAGGGCCGCGTCCTCGCCGGCGACGGACGGGCCGCGGCCGGGGTGACGGTGGTGGCGCAGCCCGGGAACGTGGAGGGTCGCACGGGCCAGAACGGCAGGTTCCGGCTCGAGGTGGAGGAGGGGACACCGGTCAGGCTGCAGGCCCACCACTCCGACCTCGGGTTCGCGACGGCCGAGGTCCGGGCGCCGGCGTCGGACCTGCAGCTCCGGCTCGAGCGGCGGGCGGGGCTCGAGGTCCTGGTCGTGTCGGGCGGGCGCCGCCTCGCCGGGGTGGAGGTCACGGTCCGCCAGCGGGGCGGAGCGGGTGGGGAATTCCACGCCGATCGGGTGACCGACGAGCGCGGCACGCTCCGCTTCCTCGGGCTGCCGGCGGGTCCGCTGGAAGTCGAGGCGCTCGTCCCGGCGACCGGGGCGCGGGGCGTTGCCGTCGTCGATGGCCAGGAGGGCGCCGTGGCCCCGGTCCAGGTGACCCTCCCTGAAGTTGCCGGGGCCAGGGGCGGGGGCTAAGCCTTCCTCCGATGGACCGGAGCGTGCTCCAGGGCCGACGCATCGGGCTTGGCGTCGGCGGCGGGATCGCGGCGTACAAGGCCGCCGAGCTGGTGCGCGCGCTCCAGCGCTCGGGCGCCCAGGTCCGAGTGGCGATGACGCCGGCGGCGACCGAGTTCGTCGGCTCGCTCACGTTCCAGGCGCTGACCGGGCATCCGGTGCTGACCGACATCCTCGACCCCTCGCAGGAGGCGGCGTTCGGGCACATCGAGTTCGCGCGCTGGAGCGAGCTGTTCGTGGTGGCCCCGGCGACCGCGGATCTCCTCGCCCGCATCGTGGCGGGGATGGGGAACGACGCGCTCGCGGCGACGCTGCTGGCCTACCGCGGGACCGTGCTGCTGGCGCCAGCGATGAACACGGCCATGTGGGAGAACCCGGCCACCCAGCGAAATCTCGCGGTGCTGGCGAAGGACGCGAAGTATCGCTTCGTGGGTCCCGGAGCGGGGCTGCTCGCCTGTGGCGAGGTGGGGTCGGGGCGGCTGAGCGAGCCGGAGCAGATCGCGGACGCCGCGGCCGAGCTGCTGGGGGAGGGTCCCCTGGCCGGAGTGCGGGTGCTGGTCACCGCGGGGCCGACGCGCGAGTTCCTGGATCCGGTGCGCTTCATCAGCAACCCGAGCACCGGGAAGATGGGGCTGGCGATCGCCCGGGCGGCGAGGGCGCGCGGAGCGCAGGTGACGGTGGTGCTCGGGCCGGTGGGGACGGTCGATCGCGCCGGGCTCGAGGTGATCGACGTGGTGAGCGCCGAGGACATGCGCGACGCGGTCCTACCGCGCCTCGAGCGCACCGACGTGCTGGTGGCGACGGCGGCGGTCAGCGACTTTCGTCCGGCGCACCGGGTGGAGCAGAAGGTGAAGAAGGACGACCCCGCGGCCGATGCTCCGCTGGAGCTGCTGCGGAACCCGGACGTGCTGGCGCTGGCCGCCGAGCGTGCGCGGACCCTGGCGCGCCGGCCGCTGATCGTCGGCTTCGCAGCGGAGACGGAGAACGTGGTGGAGAACGCCACGGCGAAGCTGCTGCGCAAGGGACTCGACCTGATCGTGGCGAACGACGTCAGCCGCTCCGACGCCGGGTTCGGGGTGGACACCAACGCGGTGGTCATCGTCGATCGCGCCGGCGGTCGGCTGGAGCTGTCGGGGACGAAGGACGCCGTCGCCGCGGGGCTGTGGGACCGTATCGCCGCGTTGAGCTCGACCGCGGCCGTCGCGACGCCCTGAGCCGACGCGGCCGGCACCGCCGTCAGACCACCAGCTCCGGATGCGGGTTGACCCCGAAGGGATGCTCCTTGAGACGGAGCACCGTGGCCAGGTACGCCCAGAGACCCGCCGGGGGAGGGCTCGTCGGTGGGGGCAGGCCCGACGCGGTCTGTGGCCCCGCGCTGCCGGTCTTGACGTGCTTCCCGATGACGGTGGTCGTACCGCCGGGCGCGTGGTCCGACTCCCCGACGGTGCGACTGAACTCGCCCATCAGCGCGACCACCACGTTGCGTCCCGGGATCTCCAGCGCTCGGGCGACGAACGTCCGCACCTCGCCCATGATCGAGGACATGATGTCTCGCGCCTTCACTCCCTCGGCGTCGCTGTGGGTGTCGAACTGGCGGTCCGCCCGGCCCACGAACGCCGGCTGTGCAAAAACGACGCTCGTTCCGCCGCGGATGAGCAGCTCGACCGCCGTCAACGTGGTCTTCACGTCCGAGATGGCGCTCGCCGTCGGGCTGGCTCCGTAGGCGGCGGCGATCTGCGCCAGATCGGGTGAGGGGAGGGTCGGGTCGGCGAGGATCGGGATCGCACGCAGGTCCAGCACGTGCTCGAAGGTCACGCCGTTCTCGGTGGGAGGAGACCGGTCGACGCCGACCGGGAGCCCGAGGTTGTTGACCACGGCGCAATGGATCGGCGCCGGGCTGGTCACGCTCCCGGCCACGAGCAGCAGGTTGCTCCGGCTGCCAGTCTGGAGAAGCGCCGCTCGGGACAGGTCGTGCGTGTACAGCCCGTGCCGGAAGTTGATCGCCGCCATGTGGCCGAGCGCCGCCGGGGGCAGGGTGCCGAGCGTCGCCGCGTCGACCACCAGCCCATTGCCCACCGGACGGACGTTGTCCCGTGTCACGCCGAAGCCGCGCTTCTCGACGAAGGACGCGGCGCTGTTGAACAGCCCGGCAGGCCCGCCGTTCAGGTAGAGCACCACCAGCGCCGGGGTCTCGGAGGGACGGCTGGGTGGACCCGCCGCCCGGGTCATGGCCGGCGCTGCCAGCACCGCCGCGGCTCCCTGCAACACGATTCTCCGCCCCAGCCTGACGCGCTCGATGCCCATGGCGACCTCCAGCGCCTGAATCGATACGCTCAGGTACGGTAAGCGGCCAATATCGAAGGACGATGATGTGATATGCAGTCCTTATTGTGGAGCTGCGGCACCTCCGTTCGCTGGTCACGCTTGCCAGGGAGGGCAACTTCACCCGTGCGGCACGGCGGCTCCGCATCGCCCAGCCGGCGCTCTCGCAGCAGATCCGGTCGCTGGAACGCGAGGTGGGCGTGCTCCTGGTCGCGCGAACCAATCGCACCTCCGGGCTGACCGACGCCGGAGCACGCCTGGTTGCCCGAGCGGAGGGGATCCTCCTCTCGGTCCAGGACGCAACGCAGGAGATGCGGACCCACGCCGGAGAGGAGGGCGGGTCCGTCCGGATCGGCTGTGCACTGCAGACCCTGGTCGAGGGGCGGTTGCCGAAGCTTCTGGCCACCTTCCGCCAGTGGCATCCCCGCACCCGCATCGTCCTCCGCGAGGTCCACACCCGACAGGTGCTGGAACTGCTCCGGCGGGGGGAGGTGGACCTCGGCCTCCTCCACCTCGGGCGGGTGGGGACGACGGTGGTGGGAATGCGCGCGGCAAGTCAGACGATCTCCCTGGGGCGGCTCCAGACCGAGCCGGTGGTGCTGGTGGTCGGACCGACGCACCGGCTGGCGGGCCGGACGAGCATCGACCTGGAGGAGCTCCGCGAGGAGACCTTCGTCAGCTTCCGGGCCGGCGCCACGGTGCGGGAGATGCTCATGCTCGCCACGCGTCGGGCCGGCTTCGCCGCTCGTATCGGCTTCTCCACGCCGAACATGGGGACGGTCCGCGCGTTCGTCTCCGCCGGTCTTGGAATCGCCCTGGTACCGCGGAGTGCGCTGGAGGTGCCCAGCCCTCCGCTGAAGGCCGTCCCGGTCGCCTCTCCGCGGATGGAAAGGGTCATCACCCTCGCCCGCAACACCGCGCGCTACGAGTCTCCCGTGGTCAAGGAGCTCCGCCGCCTTCTCTCCGACGCGCTCCGTTCCGGTTCAACTCCTCCGGGCTGATCGGCCGCACCCGGCCGGTGCGTGCCTCGGCCTGTCGGATCAGGATGCGAGGGTGAACCTCTCCCCGGCACCGCGCCAGGGAACGGAGGGACATCCAACGTGGCGGACGGAGCGCTTCCCGGAGCGGAGGCGCTGGCCGAGGTGCTGGCGGACGTGCGCCGGTACCTGGGCTGGCATCGAGACGTGGCCGGAGAGGAGCTTCATGCCTCGAGTGACGGCGCACTCGGCGCGATCGCCGCCGCCGTGTCGGTCGAGGTCACCGTCGACGGCTCCAGCACCCCGCCCGTCGTGGTGGAGTACCGGGAGGTCTCTGCCGAGGTGACGCCGAGCGCCGTCCATCCACCGAGCGCCCCCCGTCAGGCGATTCGTTCGCCGAGCCCTGCGCCCGAGCCGGTGCTCGTCCGGGACTCCGACGAGGCGCCGCGGCTCGACGAGGTCCGGCGCACGCTCGGCGACTGCAAGCGCTGCAAGCTGTGCTCGGGCCGGAAGAACCTCGTCTTCGGGGTGGGGAACCCGAAGGCCCGCCTGGTCTTCGTCGGTGAGGGCCCCGGCGCCGAGGAGGACAACCAGGGCATCCCGTTCGTGGGCGCCGCCGGGCAGCTGCTGACGAAGATGATCGCGGCGATGGGCTACACCCGCGACGAGGTCTACATCTGCAACGTGGTGAAGTGCCGCCCGCCCGGAAACCGCAACCCCGAGCCGGACGAGATCGCGGCCTGCCAGCCGTTCCTCGAGGCGCAACTGAATGCCATCCGCCCCTCGGTGATCATCGCCCTGGGGAAGTTCGCGGCGCAGACCCTCCTCCGGACGGACACCCCCATCACCCGACTCCGAGGCCAGTGGCGGGAGTACGTGGGCGTTCCGCTGATGCCCACGTTCCACCCCGCGTACTTGCTCCGGAACCCGGCGGAGAAGAAGGCAGCCTGGACCGACCTCCAGGCGGTGATGGGACGCTTCCCGAAGCCACAAGCCTAGATGGCGGAAACCGAGTGGGTTGCTCGGCCCTTGCTTGACCTCGCCGCCGATCTCTGCGTCGCTCGTCGGTCACGGGGCCCGCGCCCCGCTCCCTCCTCACTCCTTGACCTCGTCGGCGATTCCGGCGCAATCATCCGACCAACCCACTTGGTCTCCGCCATTCAAGCAGCCTGACTCGCCGTGCCCCGCGGTCGTCTCGACATCCAGACGGTCCACTGCGCTGCGCTCGCCGACAACCCTCGCGGCGACCCGGTGGAGCGACCCTGCGCGGTGTACCTCCCCGAGGGCTACCACCCCGGCGGTCCTCGTTACCCGGTGGTCGTGCTTCTCCACGCCTTCATGGGCTCGGCGCTGGGGTGGTTCAACGCGGCGCCGTTCGGGCCCGGCATTCTCGACCGGCTCGATGCGCTGTTCGCCTCGGGCGTCCCCCCGTTCCTGACCGTCTTCCCCGACGGGTTCACCGCACTGGGCGGCAGCCAGTGGATCGACTCGCCGGGGAATGGCGCCTACGGGCAGATGCTGGTCCACGACGTCCTCGGTCACGTCGACCGGACGTACGCGACGCTCCGCTCGCCATCCTCGCGGGCCGTGGCCGGGCGCAGCTCGGGCGGCTACGGCTCGTGGCAGCTGTCGCGCCGCTTCCCGGGAGTGTTCGGGCACATCGCCTCGCACTCGGCCGATTCGTACTTCGAGTACTGCTACCTGCCGGACTTCCCGAAGGCGGCCTCGGCGTTCGCCCGGGCCGGCGGGGTCCAGGCCTGGTGGGAGGGATTCGAGCGGAGGGTCCGCGAGACGAAGATGGGCGGTGACGATCACGCCGTCATCAACCTCCTGGCGATGTCCTCCGCGTACTCGCCGGACGTGGCGCGGCCGCTCGGGGTCACGCTCCCGTTCGATCTGGGAACGGCCCGGATCGACGAGGAGGTCTGGGCGAGCTGGCTGGAGGAGGACCCGGTCCGTTTCGTGGCGGTGGATCCGGAGCCGTTCCGGGAGCTGGAGAGCATCTTCATCGACTGCGGGACGCGCGATGAGTTCGGCCTGAACTGGGGAGCGAGGATGCTGGCCCGCCTCGTCTCCGGCGGTCGGGCCAAGGTGGTCCACGAGGAGTACGAGGACGGGCACATGGGAACGGCGTACCGCTACGACCGCTCCCTGGCGTTCCTGGGTCCGCGGCTCTCCCGCCGCCAGGGATGACGTCTGCGGCCGGGTCGTGCTAGCCGCCCTCCCGTGACGAGCGATCCATACGGACTGGCCCGGGTGGTGGGCGAGCCGGGCGTGCTGCCGCAGCGGGCGGCGCGTCTGGATCCTTCTCTGCCCATTCGCAGCGACGAGATGCTGATCGACGTGGAGAGCCTCAACGTCGACGCGGCGTCGTTCAGGCAGATTCGCGAATCGTGTGGCGGGCATCCGGAGGCCGTGGTCGAGCGCATCCAGGAGATCGTCCGCAGCCGCGGGAAGCTGCAAAACCCGGTCACCGGCTCGGGCGGGATGCTGCTCGGGAAGGTCCGTGAGATCGGTCCGTCCCACCCGGCGCATGGCAACTTGAAGCCGGGCGAGCGCATCGCGACGCTGGTCAGCCTCTCCCTCACCCCGCTCGTGATCGACGAGGTTCGTGGGGTCCGGATGGACGTCGACCGGATCGACATCCGGGGTCACGCCATCCTGTTCGCGAGTGGCATCTGGTCGCGCGTGCCCGACGACATGCCGGAGACGCTGGTCCTGTCCGCCCTGGACGTGTGTGGCGCGCCGGCCCTGGTCGCGCGGTACGCCCAGCCGGGGATGCGAATCGCGGTGCTCGGCGCGGGAAAGAGCGGAGCGCTGTGCCTGGCTCAGGCGCATCGCAGCACGGGCGGGAAGGGGCAGCTGCTCGCGCTCGACATCTCGGAGAAGGCGCTCGCCACGCTGGCGGAGCTGGGCGTGTCTGACCTGAGCCTGCGCGTGGATGCGACCCGGCCGGTGGAGGTGCTCGAGGCGGTCAAGAAAGCGACCGGCGGTGCGCTCTGCGATCTGGTCGTCAACTGCGCCACGGTGGCCGGGACGGAGATGGCAACGGTGCTCGCGACGCGCGACGGCGGGACGGCGATCTTCTTCTCGATGGCCACGTCCTTCACCGCGGCGGCGCTCGGCGCGGAGGGAGTGGGGAAGGACGTGACGATGCTCATGGGCAACGGGTACGTGCCGGGGCACGCGGACCTCACGCTCGACCTGCTGCGGACGGACGCGCGCCTCCGGGTTTTCTTCGCCGGGCGTTACCTCTGAGCGTGCCGCCGTCGGTCAGCTCACGCCGCGCATCAGCTGCTCGAGCGCCGGCTGATCGTTGCGGCCCAGGGCGTCCTCTGCCAGCAGGCTGTCCCGGTCGCGGTACACGCTGGCCACCGCCGCGATGCGACCCTTCTGCCGGTAGGCGACGAGGGCGTTGCGATCCTTCAGCGACCCTGCGACCTGCACGGCGTCCCACGCCTCCGCGTGCCCCACGTAGTTGAGGGGGACGTCGTAGTGCTGGCTCCAGAAGAAGGGGACGTGCCCGTACGGCGCGCCCACCCCGAGCATGTCTCTCGCCGCGACCTGCCCTTGCTGCTCGGCCACCACCCAGTGCTCGATGCGCCAGGTCTCGTCGCCGCGGGGGAAGCGGGCGATGTCTCCGGCCGCCCAGACGCCGGGAGCGCTCGTGCGGAGGTTCGCGTCCACCAGCACCCCGCGGTCGACCTTCAGCCCGCTCTTCTCGGCGACCGAGAGGTTGGGCCGGACGCCGACGCCCATGACGACCAGCTCACCCTGAACGGTGGAGCCGTCGTCGCAGGTCACCGCCGACGCGCTGATGGACGCCGGCTTCCGTCCGAGATGGAAGCGGACGCCCTTCTCCTCGTGCAAGGACCGGATGAAGACGCCCACCTCCGTGCCGAGGATTCGCTCCAGCGGCTGCGCTTCGGGTGCGATGACCGTCACCTCCACCTGCCGTGCGCGCAGGGAGGCCGCGACCTCCAGCCCGATGAAGCTCGCCCCGATCACGACTGCCTTCAGCCCGGGTCGCAGCGCCTCGATGATTCCCTTCATGTCCGGCAGCGTCCGGAGCAGGTGGACGTGCGGCAGGTCCGCTCCGGGGATCTGAAGCCGGATGGCCGACGCGCCGGTCGCGAGGAGCGCCACTCCGAACGGCAATGAGCGCCCATCGACCAGCTGCGCCGCTCGCGCGCCGGTGTCGAGCTGCGTGACCTCGCCCTCGACGAGCTCGATCCGCTGGGTCTCGTAGAACTCGGCGCCGCGAATCGGGAGCCAGTCGTCCGGTGCCGTTCCCGCCAGTACGTCCTTGGACAGGTTGGGGCGGTCGATCGGCCAGCCCTCGTGGTCCTTGGCAACGAAGGTGATCGGCCCCTCGTATCCGCGGCGGCGCAGCTGTTCCGCGCAGGCATCTGCTGCCGCGCCCCCGCCGACGATCAGCACCGAGGCGGGCGTGTTCTTGATCGCTGGACGGGTCGCCGTCGGTTGCCGGCGCGCGCCCGTCCGGACCCGCGATCCCTCGCGCACCACCAGCCAGGTGGCGATGCCGCGAGGGGCGGGCGGGTTGACCGCCTCCCCGGTTCGTACGTCGTAGTGGGCGTGGTGCCACGGGCAGCGCAGCTCGTTCCCGAGGAAGACCCCGTCCCAGAGCGGCGCGCCGTAGTGGGCACATGCCGCCGCGAGGACGAAGACCTCCTCTCCGCGGCGCACGGCGACGACGGGCGCGCCGTTCACCTGCGCGGTGAGCATCCCCCCGTCGGGGATGTCCGCCAGCTCGATTCCCTTGGACAGCTCGGGTCCGGATGCCTTGAGCGGTTCACTCATCGCGGGTCACCTCCAGCTGCGCGGAGCTGACCGCAACGTCCGCGCGGGCGCGAGCGGATTCCCTCCCGAAGGTTGGGGCCTCGACGCGGCTCGTCGTCACTGATCCCTCCGAGCCGGCTGGGCGCCCCTCGAGTGGGATTGCCCTTGATCGACCTGCTGGGCTACGGGGGTGAGATCATGCCAGGACCCTTCGTCGACGACGCCCATGTCGCCCAGGCCCGCGGCATCGCGTCCCAGGTCATCGACCCGGTGTTCGACCTCATCCGCCGCCACACCACCGTCTCGGTGGAGCGGACCGTCCTGCGCCTGTTCGGGATGTCCGACGCCGGCCCGGGCGGCGTTCCGCTGACGAATCTGATGACCGACCGGCTCAAGGCGGCCGGGGTCCTCAGTCGCGGCTCGGCCTACTGGTACGGGCGAGCGCTGCAGCTCGGCGCGGCCAGCCCCCTCGACGCGGTGGAGCGCATCGCCGCACTTCCGGCGAGCAAGCTCGGTCCCCTTTCCTCGGAAATGGAAGGGAATCTCCGCGAGGAGGTGCGCCGTGAGGCCGAGGCGGCGGTGGACGAGCTTCGCCGGCGGATCGACGACCGGGACGCGCTCCGGAGCGAGTTTCCAATGTCACCGGCTCCGCACCGCTACGTCATCGTCGCGACCGGCAACATCTACGACGACGTGGACCAGGCCCGGGCCGCGGCTCAGGCCGGAGCGGACATCATCGCCGTCATCCGGAGCACGGCGCAGTCTCTCCTCGACTACGTTCCTCACGGCGCGACCACCGAGGGTTACGGCGGCACCTACGCCACCCAGGAGAACTTCCGGATCATGCGGGAGGCGCTCGACGCCGAGACCCGCCGGCTCAAGCGCTACATCCAGCTCACCAACTACTCCTCGGGCCTGTGCATGGCGGAGATCGCCTTCGCTGCGGCCTGGGAGAAGCTGGACATGCTGCTCAACGACGCGATGTACGGAATCCTGTTCCGCGACATCAACATGCGTCGGACCTTCATCGACCAGTATTTCAGCCGCCGCATCTGCGCGCTCGCCGGCATCATCATCAACACCGGCGAGGACAACTACATCACCACCGCTGACGCCTACGACGCCGCGCACACCGTCATCGCCAGCCAGTTCATCAACGAGGCCTTCGCCAAGCGCGCGGGGCTTCAAGATTGGCAGCTGGGCCTCGGGCACAGCTACGAGATCGACCCCCACCGGCCGGAGACGCTGCTCCTCGAGCTGAGCCAGGCGATGCTCATCCGCCGCTGCTTCCCGGACGCGCCGCTGAAGTACATGCCGCCCACCAAGCACAAGGAGACGGACATCTTCTTCAGCCACGCCTACGACGTGATGGCCGACCTGGTGGCCATCTGGACGCGGCAGGGCATCCAGCTCCTGGGCATGATGACCGAGGCGATGCACACCCCGTTGCTCGGTGACCGCTACGTGGCGCTCAAGGCCGCGGGCTACATCCACCGGGCCGCCCGGGGAATCGACGAGGAGTTCGTCGTCCGCGAGGACGGGAAGATCGCCAACCGCGCCCGCTTCGTCTTCGGCAAGGCGATGGAGCTGCTCGAGGAGTGCCGCAAGGACGGCCTGGTCGCTGCCATCGGCGAGGGCCGCTTCGGCGACGTGAAGCGGACCCAGACCGGAGGCAAGGGGCTGGAGGGCGTGATGGAGAAGTCGCCCGACTACTTCAATCCCTTCCTCGACCTCCTGGAGGGGCGCTGATGCCGGGCGAGTCGCAAGTCATCCGGGCTTACGGAGACCGGCGGGACGACGGGGTCATCCAGCTCTCGTTCACCTTGCCGGTGCCGCTCTCGGACAAGGCCAAGGAGGCCGCGCGGCAATTCTGCACCCGGCTCGGGCTCCTGGACGTCAAGGTCGCCGCCGCCGAGCCCGCGGCCGACAACTACACCTTCTTCGTGGTCTACGGACGGGCCGACGTCTCGCTGGACTACGCGGACATCGACGTCCCGGAGATCGTCTTCCGGAAGCTCGGGTTCGACGAGCTGAACAAGCTCATCGAGGACCGCATCTCGCGGCGGGTGGTCGTCCTCGGGGCCTGCACCGGGACCGACACCCACACCGTGGGCATCGACGCCATCCTCAACATGAAGGGGTACGCCGGCGACTACGGACTCGAGCGCTACCCGTGGTTCGAGGCCTACAACCTCGGCAGCCAGGTCCCCAACGAGGAGCTGATCCGCAGGGCCGAGGAACGGAAGGCCGACGCCATCCTGGTCTCGCAGGTGGTCACCCAGCGGGACGTGCACAAGGACAACAGCCGCCAGTTCATCGAGGTGGCCAAGGGGCACGGGCTGAAGGGGAAGACCATCCTCCTGCTCGGCGGCCCCCGGGTGGACCACAAGCTGGCGATGGAGATCGGGTTCGATGCCGGGTTCGGCCCGGGAACCAAGCCCTCCGACGTGGCGAACTACATCGTCCACGCGCTCTTGAAGAAGATGGGCAAGGAGCCCGAGGATCTGCACTTCGAGGGAGAGCCGACATGAGCGTGCGTTCGGTGCTCCGGCTGCGCATGTCCAGCCACGACGCCCACTACGGGGGGAACCTGGTCGACGGCGCGCGGATGCTCGCCCTGTTCGGCGACGTGGCGACCGAGCTCTGCATCCTCCACGACGGCGACGAGGGCCTCTTCCGGGCCTACGACTCGGTCGAGTTCCTCGCCCCCGTCTACGCCGGGGATTTCATCGAGGCGGAAGGGGAGATCACCGAGGTCGGGCGAACCAGCCGGAAGATGCGCTTCGAGGCGCGGAAGGTGATCCGTCCGCTGCCCGACGTGTCCGCGTCCGCCGCGGAAGTCCTCCCCACGCCGCTGGTTGTCTGCCGTGCCACCGGGACCTGCGTGGTGCCCCTGGACAAGCAGCGAGGGAAGCGATGAGCGCGCAGCCCTTCGTCATCACCGCCGCGATGGTGGGCGCGGAGACGACCCGCGAGCAGACCCCGTACCTGCCCATCACCGCCGAGGAGATCGCCGAGGACGCCGCCAGGTGCCGCGAGGCCGGCGCCGCCATGATCCATCTCCACGTCCGCACGCCCGACGGCAAGCCTTCGCAGGACGCCGCGCTCTTCCGGGCCGCCATCCGGGCCATCCGCGCGCGCTGCGACGTGCTCATCCAGACCTCCACCGGGGGCGCGGTGGGGATGAGCGCCGATGAGCGGTGCGGACCGCTCACCCTGACCGGCGCCGACCGGCCGGACATGGCCACGCTCACCACCGGCACCGTGAACTTCGGGGACGACGTCTTCAGCAATCCCCGGCCCCTGGTGAAGGAGATCGCCCGCCGCATCCGGGCCCTCGGAATTCGACCCGAGATCGAGTGCTTCGACACCGGGATGATCGAGCAGGCCGAGTGGCTCGCGAAGGAGGGCCTGGTGGACCTGCCGGCGCACTACGACTTCGTGCTCGGCGTTCCGGGATCGCTCGGAGCCTCGGAGCGAGCGCTGGACTTCATGATCGGCTCGCTTCCGCCGGGGAGCACCTGGACGGTGGCCGGCGTCGGGCGCCATCAGCTCCCGATGGCAGAGCTCGGCGCGGCGAAGGGCGGCAACGGTCGGGTGGGGCTCGAGGACAACGTCTTCGTGAGCAAGGGCGTGCTGGCGAAGGGGAACTGGGAGCTCGTGGCCGAGGCGGCGAAGCGCGCCCGGGCGAAGGGGCGGGAGATCGCCACGCCGCAGCAGGCCCGCGAGCTCCTCCGGCTCAGCGCCCCCTGACCCAGGGAAGCCCGGACACCGCGTCGAGCTCTCCGGCGGCCTCCTCCAGGAGGCGCCGCGCGGTGTCTTCGTCCAGCCGCTCCCCGATGTCCCGCGCGCTCCGCACACCCCGCCACGAGACCAGCTCCGTCGCGTGCGAGCCCCCGGCGGTGTGGACCTGCTCGGCGTGGACCAGGAGCGCCCGGGCGAGGGCCTTCGAGCTCGGGCCCGATGCACGCACCCGGCCGGTACGATCCACGTCCTCGAGCAGCTCCCGAGCCTTCGGCGTGAGCGGGTCCATCTGCCAGGGCGCGCGCGACTCCCCGACGCTCACCAGCGCCGGCCAGAGTCGCCGGTCGACCAGCGTCACCTTCGCGGAGAGCAGGGGGACGAAGAGCACGCGCCCGCCGTCCTCCAGCGCATTCGCCACCTGGAAGATGCGCTTCCCCGCCGGGTGACCCCACCAGGAGCCGCGGATGGGCTCGCCGGCCACGAGCGCGGTGAGGCTCGGCTTGCGGGCATCGTGCATGAAGAGCAGTCCCGTCCGGTCCAGGATGTCCACCGCCTGGTGAAGTGCCGTCTCGCTGGACGCGTCAGCCATGGGGGGTCGATATAGCGGGATGCCTCTGCTCAGCGAGCTGTACCGGCCGTCGCTGTTGATGCTGACCGATTTCTACCAGCTGACCATGGCCGCGGCGGCCTGGGCCTCGGGTGCGGCGCGGCGGGAAACCGTGTTCGACCTCGTCTTCCGGAAGGCGCCCTTCGGTGGTGGATTCACGGTGGCCGCGGGACTGGAGCTGGCGCTCGAGCTGCTCGAGTCCGCGCGGCTCGAGTCCGCGGACGTGGAGTACCTGGCGGGGCTCCGCGGCGCGGATGGTGCCCCGCTGTTCGAGGACGAATTCCTCGCCTACCTCTCTCGCCTCCGCCTCGAGGTCGACATCGACGCGATTCCGGAGGGCACGGTCGTCTTCCCCCAGGAGCCGCTGGTCAGGGTCACCGGGCCGGTCATCCCCTGCATGCTGCTCGAGACCCCGCTTCTGAACTTGATCAACTTCCAGACCCTGGTGGCCACCAAGGCGGCACGCGTCTGCCTCGCCGCGGGCGACACCCCGGTCCTGGAGTTCGGGCTCCGCCGTGCACAGGGTCCGGATGGCGGCGTGTCGGCCTCGCGCGCCGCGTACATCGGAGGCTGCGCGGCGACCTCCAACGTGCTCGCAGGACGGCTCCTGGGCATCCCTGTCCGGGGGACCCACGCCCACAGCTGGGTGATGCTCTTCGACGAGGAGAGAACGGCCTTCGAGGCCTACGCCCGGACGATGCCGGGGAACACGTCCTTCCTGGTGGACACCTACGACACGCTCGAGGGAGTGCGGCGGGCCATCGAGGTCGCAGGCTGGCTGAAGGCGAGGCGAAAGCCCTTCCTCGGCGTGCGCATCGACTCTGGAGACCTTGCCTGGCTGAGCAACGAGGCACGCCGGATGCTCGACGACGCCGGTTTCCCCGAGGCGCAGGTCTACGCCACCAACATGCTCGACGAGCACCTCATCGAGAGCCTCAAGCGGCAAGGCGCGACCATCGGAGTGTGGGGCGTCGGCACGCGGCTGGTGACCGCGGATGGCGAGCCGGCCCTGGGCGGGGTCTACAAGCTCTCGATGGTGCGTGAGCCGGGCGGCGCGTGGCAGCCGCGGATCAAGCTCTCGGAGCAGGTGGAGAAGATCTCCACTCCTGGCCGGCTCCAGGTCCGCCGCTTCACCGGCGCGCGGGGGGCGGTGGCGGACATGATCATCGACGAGGAGATCTCCCGGCCGACGCGGACGATGGTCGATCCTCTCGACCCCACCCGCCGCCTCACCTTGCCGGACGACTGCCCCTTCACCGAGCTCCTGATCCCGGCAGCACGCAAGGGGAGGAGAACGTCGGGGCCCGAGACGCTAGAGGCGATCCGGGGACGCGTCCGTGAGCAGCTCGGCCTCTTCCACTCGGGGGTGAAGCGCTTCCTCAACCCGCACCGCTACCCGGTCGGGCTGGAGAGCACGCTGCACGACCGTCGCACCGAGCTGATCCTCGCCGCGCGCACCCACCACTGAGCGCCGCGTCGGGCTGCCCGGGTCCGTGGCGCCAGGCTCCTCACTCGGCCCGCAGGGCAGCCGCCGGATCCACCGCCGCCGCCCGGCGCGCCGGCAGCAGGAGCGCGACGATCGCGGTGACGAGCATCACCGCGAGCACCGGCACGAGTACCGTCACGTCGAAGCCTCGGGCCTCGAACAGCAGACCCCGGAGGACTCCTCCAGCCAGCGCCGAGCCCAGCACGCCCACCGCCAGCCCGCCGGCGACCGCCGGCAGCGCCCGGCGCGCCACGTCGAGGATGACCTCCCGTGGGCTGGCGCCGAGGGCGATCCGGATGCCCAGCTCGTGCGTCCGCTCGCCGACGACGTAGGAGAGCACGCCGAAGAGGCCGATCGCCGCGAGCAGCGTCGCGCAGCTTGCGAACACGCCCAGGAGCCACACCGGGTACCGGCGCCCGAAGACCGCGGGGCTGTCGGCGAGCATCGCCGGCATCTCCTGAAGCGACTCGATGGCCAGGTCTCCGTCGACGGCCGCGACCGCCTGGCGGAGCTCGGAGATCGCGGACGCCCCACGAGGGGTGCGGACCGCGATGGCCAGCGGCAGGTCCGCAAAGGCGTTCTGTCGCCAGGGCAGGTAGAAGGCCTCCGGCGCCAGGGCATCGATGGGCCCGAGGCGTTCGTCCTTCACCACGCCGACCACGGTGAAGATCTCCCCGTCGGGCTTGTAGGTGAGCTGGAAGCGTTCCCCGACCCCGTCGCGCCCGGGGAAGTGAATCCGGACGAAGGTCTCGTTGACCACCGCGACCGCGGGGGCCGTCGCCACGTCCTGGGGACCGAAGAGCCGCCCGCGAACGGGTCGTACCCCGAGCGTCTCGAAGTAGCCGTCGGTCACGGTGCGCGAGGTGGCGAAGGTGGAGGGGTCCGCGGTCCCGGCGGCGCGGAGTCCCATCCGGCCCGAGGTCGTGGTGCCCGGGAGGTGGGTGGTGACGGCCACCCCGCTCACCGAGGGCACGCTCCGGGCCGCCGCCAGCACCCGATCCATGACCGCCAGGACCTCGGGCTCCTTCATCTCTCGCCGGGGGAGCGAGAGCGTGCCCACCACGACGCCCCCCGGGCGGAACCCCGGGTCCACCGAGAGGACCGAGGCCAGGCTCCGGGCGAAGGCTCCTGCGCCATTGAGGAGGATGACCGCCAGCGCCACCTGAACGGTGACCAGCAGCTGCATCGCACGGTGACGGCCTGGCGTCGCGCTCCGGAGGCCCGCGTCCTTGAGGCTGGTGGCCAGGTCCGTGCGCGAGAGCCGCATCGCGGGCACGACTCCAAAGAGCACACCGGTGAGCACGGCGAGGACGATGGAGTAGAGCAGCGCCGCCGAGTCGAGCCGGAGATCCTGGAGGAAGGGCAGGGTGGCACGCTGGGCGGGGGGAATCCCGGCGGTCAGGGCCGGCAGCGCCGCGCGGGCAAGGGCCCAGCCCAGCAGCGCGCCCAGCAGCCCCAGCAGGACGCTCTCGGCCAGCAGCTTGCGTACCAGGTCCCCGCGCGTCGCGCCCAGCGCCGACCGCACCGCCATCTCGTGCTCCCGCGAGACGGCGCGGGCAAGGAGGAGGTTCGCGACGTTGGCGCAGGTGAGGACCAGAAGGAGGGCCACCGCGCCCCACAGCACGAGGAGGACCGGGCGCACCGACCCGACCTGGGCGTCCCGCAGCGGGACGGCCTCGATGCCGACGTGCAGCTGGTCCACCGGGAAGTCGGTTCGCAGGCGGGCGGCGAGCGCCTCGAGCCCGGAGCGCGCATGCTCGAGCGAGACGCCGTCGCGGAGGCGGGCCACCACGCTGATCCAGGTCGCGTTCCGCCGGCTGGCCGTGTCGCCGGGCGGAATGATGGCCACCAGCAGCTGCGGCAGCCCGTAGGCGGCGTTGGGGGTGGTCTCGACCCCGGGCCACCGGAAATCCGGGCCGAGGACGCCGACCACGGTGAGGGGCTTCCCCTCGACGGTCACGGTGCGGCCGACGACGCCGGGGTCCGCCCCGAACCGTTCGCGCCACAGAGCGTGGGTGAGGATTGCCAGCGGTGGCGCCTGCAGGCCTTCCTCCTCGGTACGGAAGTCCCGGCCAATGAGCGGGCGCACCCCGAGCACCTGGAGGAAGTTGCCGGTGACCGACGCCACGTGCACCAGCTCGGTGCGCTCCCCGAGGCGCACCGGCACCGTCTGCTCGTTGTAGGCCGCGACCGCGGAGAGGATGTCCGAGCGCTCGCGCAGCTCCATCAGCCCGGGCCAGGAGTAGCCGAAGGTGCGTCCCTGGTGGTCGAGCTGAACCTGCTCCACACGGACCAGTCGCTCCGGGGCCCGGAAGGGGAGGGTCCGGATCAGCGCCGCGTCGAGCACCGTGTAGATGGCGGTGTTGAGCCCGATGCCGAGCGCGAGGGTGAGGACGACGACCGCGGAGAAGCCCGGTCGCGCGAGCAGCGGCCGGACGGCGGAGCGGAGGCGCGAGAGGAGCATCGGAAGCCGCCGCTTCAACAGACGTGCCAGCGGCAAGCGCGTCCTCCACGCGCGCGAGAAGCAACGAATGCGTCGCGTGGTGGGAACACCCGTCCCGGAAGCGGACAGCACGCGCTAGGCTCGATGGAGATGGGAATCGAGAAGTACCACCGTGCGCGGGAGCTGATCGCGAAGGCCGGCGGGGGGGACTTCGTCGGGCCGAAGCCCGAGTCACTGGTCGCTCGCGCGGAGGCCGCACTCGGTCTCCGCTTCCCTCCGAGCTACCGCCAGTTCCTCCTCGAGCTCGGTGCCGGAGACATCGCCGGCTTCGAGGTGTACGGGCTGATCGACGACGACTTCGAGGACGCGCGGGTCCCGGACGCGATCGCCCTCACGCTGGAGGCGCGCAAGTCGGGGCTCGACGCGCGATACATCCTGATCGGCACGCTTGGCGACGGATCGCACGACTGCCTCGACTCGGGCCACCCCGACGCGTCCGGCGAGGTGCCTGTGGTCCAGCTCTCGTCGGAGTACGAGGACCCGGTGACGCTCGCCGACAGCTTCGGTGAGTACCTCCTCGTCGAGGTTCAGGACGCACTGTCAGAATCGTGACCGGCGTCTGGCCGCGTGCGCGTCCGAGGTCGCGGATGCTGCCCGCCCCTCAGAACGGTGGCACCTCGCGTCTGCGCCACGGTCGCTCGACCGTCTTCCCCGCCGTTCGCTGGAGCGCCATCGCCAGCGCCTTCCGGGTGTCGCGGGGGTCGATGACGTCGTCCACCATGCCGAGCGCGGCGGCGCGGTCGATGCGCACGTGAGGCCGGAGTCCCGCGGCGAGGTCCTCCTTCATCGTCTTCGCCGCCTCGGGGCTCTCGGCCTGGTCGAGGAGCTTCTTGGCGCCGATCGACACCAGGCCCTCCGCTCCCATGATCCCGATCTCCGCCTCGGGCCAGGCCACGATGAGGTCGGGCTCGTAGGCCCGCCCGTTCATCACGTAGTAGCCGGCGCCGAAGCCCTTCCGGACCACCACGGTGAGCTTGGGCACCGTGGCGCTCGACACCATCTGGAGCATCCGCGCCCCGTGGCGGATCAGCCCCGACTGCTCTGCCTTCGTGCCGACCATGAACCCCGGTACGTCCTGCAGGAAGAGCAGGGGGATCTGGAAGGCGTCACACAGGGCCACGAACCGCGCCGCCTTGTCCGACGCGGCGACGTCCAGGACTCCCCCCAGGAACATCGAGTTGCTCGCCACCACCCCCACGCTCCAGCCGTCGATCCGGCACAGCCCGGTGATGACGTTCCGCGCGAACCGCGGCTTCAGCGGGAAGAACTTCCGGTCATCGGCGATCGCCAGGATGACCTTGTGCATGTCGAAGGCCTGGCGCGGGTTGTCCGGCACGACGGTCAGGAGCGATTCCTCCCGGCGGTCCGCCGGATCCGACGTCGGACGCCGGGGCGGCTTCTCCCCGCAGTGCGAGGGGAAGAACCCCAGGTACTCGCGCACCGCCGCGATGCACGCCGCGTCGTCGGCGAACTCCCCGTCCGCGACCCCCGAGCCCTCGTTGTGCAGCTTGCTCCCCCCGAGCTGCTGCTCGGTCACGTCCTCACCCACCGTGCTCTTCACCAGCGCCGGGCCGCCCACCGCGATGCTCCCGATGTCCTTCACCATCGGGACGTAGTCCGCCAGCCCCGGGATGTAGGCCGTCCCTGCCGCCCCCGGCCCCACCATCGCCGCCACCTGGGGAACCACCCCGCTCAGGATGCTCTGCTCGCGGAACAGGTACCCGGTGTCCGCGAACCCGGCGAGCCGGCGCGGATCCACCTCGCCCCCGGCCTCCAGCCGCGCGCCACCCGAGTCCACCAGCCACACGATGGGCGTCCGGTTCTTCAGCGCCAGGTCGCGCAGGCGGGTCACCTTGCGCTCGCCGACCTCGCCGATGCTCCCCCCCAGCACCGTGAAGTCGTAGATCGCCGCCGCCACCGGCCGGCCCTCGATGGTCCCGAAGGCGGTGAGCACCCCGTCGGCCGCGGTCGGGCGCCCAGGGTCCTCCTCCTCCGGCAGCCGCCCCTCCGCCGAGGCCATCATCCCCAGCTCTTGGACCGAGCCCGGGTCGAACAGGAGCGCGAGGCGCTGCCGGGCGTCCAGCTTTCCGCGACCGTGCTGCCGGTCGACCCGCCGGGCACCGCCCATCTCCGCCTTCTTGGCCTTCAGAGCTGCCAGCCGCTCGACAGCGTCCTTCTTCCCCATGGGCAGCAGGTTAGCGAACAACGCGATATTTTCGGCTTCCCGCCATGTCCGAGCGGCCTCTTCGCATCGTCAGCTACAACGTCCGGTACTTCGGCCACGCCCTCCGGGGCCTGGCCACCACCCGGACGTCGCTGGAGCGCATCGCCCAGCGGCTGGCGAACCTGACCCCGCTCGCCGACCTCATCTGCCTCCAGGAGGTGGAGACGCGCTCGCTGCGGAGCACGGTCGCCTTCCGCGGGACGCACACCCAGCTCGAGGCCTTCATGGCGGCGCTCGAGAACGCCTTCGCGCGGGCCAAGCTGCCGTTCCCGTACGACGCATTCCACTTCCGCGCCCACTCGTACCAGTTTCGCTCCACCACCCTCTACACGACGGGTCTCGCGGTCATCGTCAACCGCAACCGGCTCCGGGTGGACGGCCACAACGTCCTCAGCCCCCACGCCATCACCCACCACCACGTGGCCCGGCTCAAGGACACGAAGCAAAGCCGGATCTGCGCCCACGTGAGGCTCGCGACGCCCTCCGGCCAGGCGTTCCACGTCTTCAACACCCACCTCAGCCTGCCCACGCCCTTCACCCGCGAGTTCTGGAGCGAGAAGGAGAAGATGGGGTTCGGCTTCAACCAGCTCCACGAGGCCAAGAAGCTGGCCGCCTTCGTTCAGACCCACGCCGACGGAGACCCGTTCGTCGTCGGCGGGGACTTCAACTCCTCGCCGGCCTCGCCGGTGTACCGGTTCCTGTCGGAAGAGGTGGGATGGGTCGGGGCGCAGGAGGCGCTGAAGCAGATCGATCGGTCCCACAGCGGCTTCCCCACGGCGGGCTTCTTCCGACTCCGGATGCACCTCGACCACCTCTTCGGCGGCAACGGGATCCGTTGGGTGGACCTCGCGGGAACCGAGCCCTTCGGAAAAGGCCCGTTCCATGGACTGTCCGACCACGTGCCCCTGATCGCGAGATTCGAACCGTCTGCTGGGCAGGCGAGCAGCGAAGCGGTTTGACGTACACTCGGGGGACTTTGGCCAGGCTGGATCCGATCTTCGAGCGACTCCTCCGCGAAGGAACCGAGCTGGTGTTCGACACCGGGGCTCCGGCGCTGATGCGCACCGCCACCGGCGAGGTGCCGGTCCTTCGCCAGCAGCTCACTGCGCAGCAGATCGCCGGCGTCTTCGCCGAGCTCGTTCCGGGCGAGATGCGCAACAGCTTCCCCGCGCCGGGGGTGAGCAGCTTCGAGTACGGCGCGCCCGCCGGACGGGTGGCCGTTTCCTTCGAACGCAACGGCGCGCAGGTGCGGGCGACGGTGCGGCCGGCGGACAAGGGCGGCGAGGACGACGGTGAGCCGATCGAGCTCGCCTCCGCGGCCGAGATGCTGCACGAGTACATGCACGGCGCCGGCACCCTGAACCCGGGAACCCCGCCGACTCCGGCAACCACCGGCATCCCGACCGGCTCGCAGCCTGGCGTCCGGCGGGGCCCGGCCAAGGACATCCAGTTCCGCGAGCTTCCGGGGGCGGGCACGCCCGCCGCGCGAGCCGGTTCTCCGCGCGGAGCGGCCACCGGGGCGACGCCTGCTGCCGAGCCCGCCGCGGCACCGCTGAGGAGCGCCGGGGCCGGGACCATCGCTGCTCCCGCGGCGTCGGCGGATCCCCGCGCGGCGATGGAGCAGCTCCTGAACTTCATGCTGGACCGGAAGGCGTCGGACCTCCACCTCTCCTCCGACAACATGCCCATGATCCGGGTGGACGGCGACATGATGCCCATCGAGGGCTACCCGCCGCTGGCCCCGGCCCGGCTGAAGGACATGCTCTTCTCCATCGCGCCGGAGAAGAACCGGGAGCAGTGGCTGTCGATCAAGGACACCGACTTCGCCCACGAGAACGCCCGCGCCCGCTTCCGGGTGAACCTCTTCGAGGACCGGAAGGGAATCGGTAGCGTGATGCGGCAGATCCCCAACAACATCCGGACCGCTCAGGAGATGGGGCTACCGCAGGCGGTCCTCGACCTCTGCTTCCTCAACAAGGGCCTGGTGGTGGTGACCGGGCCCACCGGCTCGGGCAAGAGCACCACCCTGGCCTCGATGATCGACCACATCAACCGGAGCCGGGACGATCACATCATCACCATCGAGGACCCGATCGAGTTCGTGCACCCCAACCGGCGCTGCCTGGTGAACCAGCGTGAGATCGGCGTGCACACCGGCTCGTTCAAGCACGCCCTCCGTGCCGCGCTGCGCGAGGACCCGGACATCGTGCTGGTGGGCGAGATGCGCGACCTCGAGACCATCGCCATCGCCATCGAGACCGCCGAGACCGGACATCTCGTCTTCGGCACGCTCCACACCAACACCGCCCCCTCCACCGTCGACCGGATCATCGACCAGTTCCCCGCCGACCGGCAGGAGCAGATCCGGATGATGCTCAGCGAAAGCCTCAAGGGCGTCATCACGCAGACGCTCTGCAAGAAGATCGGCGGAGGCCGGGTGGCGGCGATGGAGATCCTCATCGCCACCTCCAGCGTGGCCAACCTCATCCGCGAGGGAAAGACCTTCCAGATCCCGTCGATGATGCAGACCGGGAAGGGCGTCGGGATGCAGACCTTGAACGACGCCTTGTTCGACCTGGTGAAGAAGAAGCTCGTCGAGCCCCAGGAGGCCTACGCCAAGGCCATCCACAAGACGGAGCTGAAGCAGATGCTCGAGCGCGGCGGGTTCAAGCTCGAGGCGGAGGCTGCCTAGCCGCCTCGGGCGGTGGGGCGTCGAGCGACTTCTGGCGTCCCCCGGGGGCGGGGGACGGACGGGTCACCTTCCGGAAAGTACGTCGTTCACCGAGGGCATCTTCTGGATGTCGCCGCGGGCGACCTTCCAGGCCTGCTGGACGATCCAGGAGAGCGAGCGGTCCTGCCGCGTCGCCTCGTGCTGGATCTCCATCAGCATCTCCTCGGGGAAGTAGAGCGACTGCTTTCGGTGATCCGTGCCCGGCATCACGCCTCCTCGCGCGTGTCGGGAAGCGCGGGCTCGCCCGTCACGTCGTTCACCGCGGGGAAGGCCTTGATGCGCTCACGGGCGATGCGCCACGCCTGCTGCACCACCCAGGAGAGCGAGCGATCTTGCCTCGTGGCTTCCTCCTGGATCTCCCGGAGCATCTCCTCCGGGAAGTACAAACTCTGCTTGCGCTTGTCGGTTCCGGCCATCTCTTGGGTGCTCCCGGGGTCAGGTCAAAAGTCAACGTCGGACGAGCGTCCACAGGAGTGCCCGACGTGCTCTGGGGGGGAGTCTCCGCCACGGCCGCGGAACGGTCAATCATTTGGCAGAGTTCCGAGAAAGCGAACGCCCCGGCTCCAGCGAGGGAACCGGGGCGTCCGGAAAAGAAGGGGTGGCAGAGATGACTCCCTGCGACCCCCGTGGGCCCAGAGGGGGAGGGGGGGGACCCCTAGGCCCAACACTCATCCATTTTCGTCAATCAGAACATGCGGGGTGGCTCGCCCATTCCTCACCCCCATCGCCACTGCCACCGACTGACTGTCATTCTAAGGGCGGCACCGACCGGTCTCAACCTGCTGAGCGGTGCGATGTGGTCCTCCACGGGTGGAGAGTTGTCGCATGCACGACGACCGGCTCAACCGAGCTGTCATCGAGAAGGCCGTCGCGGCCTCGTTTGAGCGCCAGGCCGGAAGAATTCTCGTGGCTGTGTCCGGCGGGGTTGACTCACTGTCCCTGCTCCTCGCTGCTGCCCGGGTGGCGAGCGGCCGGACGGGGGTGGCCACGCTGGACCATGGGCTTCGCCCGGAGGCACCTGCCGAGGTGGACCGGGTGCGAGAGCTCGTCCAGTCGCTCGGACTGCCCTTCCACACCGAGCGTCTGGCCCTCCGGATGGGACCGGGGGTCGAGGCTCGTGCCCGGACGGCCCGCTATGCGGCGCTGGATCGACTCGCCCGGGAGCACGGCTACGCGGCGATCGCCACGGCCCACACCGCGGACGACCAGGCCGAGACCCTGCTGATGCGGCTGTCACGCGGGTCCGCCCTGCGCGGCGCAGCCTCCATCCGCGCGGACGGACCGCGGCTCCTCCGGCCCCTGCTCACCATCCGGCGCGCCCAGACCGAGGCCCTGGTCGCTGCCGCCGGGATCGAGCCCGTCCGAGACCCGAGCAACCACGATCCCGAGCTGTTCCGCAGCCGCATCCGCCACCACGTGCTTCCGGTGCTGCGGCAGGCAGCCGGCCCCTCGGTGGTGGAGCGTCTGGCACGCTTCGCCCGGTCCGCCGCGGAGGACGAGGAGCTCCTCGCCGGGTACGCCGCGCAGGCGCTCGAGCGGGTGCGAGACGGGAAGGGCCTCGATGCGGTGGGGGTGCGAGCGCTGCCCTGGCCGATCCGGGCGCGGGCTCTCCGCGGGTGGCTGGAAGCGCTCGGGCATCCGGTGTCCGACCGGCTCCTCCGCGAGGTGGCCGCGGCGATCGATCGCGGAGGTCGAACTGGCCTTCCGCACCGCGCGGTCCTGGCGACCGAGGGTGGCTGGGTCCGGGTATTGCCGAAGGCTGAGAGAGCCGAAGTCGGTCCACTCCAGCTCGGCGAGGGAGGGCCGGTGACCTTCGGGCCCTTCCGGGTCTGGCTGGGGGAGGGACCGGGGGTTCCGGTGGGTGCCGCCACGCCCCCGTTCCTGGTGCGGGCGAGGAGGCCGGGAGATCGGGTGGCGGCGGAGGGAGGTCCGACGCGACGGGTCCAGGACGTGCTGGTCGACGCGGCGATCCCGGTCGAGGACCGGGGGATCTGGCCGCTGGTGGCGGATTCCCGCGGGCGGGTGCTGTGGGTGGTGGGCCTGTGGCCGCATGCCCACCCGGGCCCGGGGCCCTTCCTCCGCTCGGAGCCGACGGGCGACCGAGAGGACCCGCCGCCGAGCGCTGGAAAGCACGGTTCGTTATAGGCACCAGGCGGGCGTGGCCGTTCGAGTGCTTGCGACAGGCCCGAAGGGCCCGTCAGAATGCTGGATCCCGGACCTCGGAAGGGGCTCGGTGTCGCGCCCAGGGCCGAAAGGGGCAGTTTACACGTGCGTTCCAGCTACAAGACCATCGGACTCTGGGTGATTTTGATCGCCCTGTTCGTGTGCTTCTTCCACATCTTCAACCGCAACCAGGACGAGGTGCAGGAGCCCACGTTCACCGCGCTCCTGTCGAAGATCGAGGAGAAGAAGGTCCGTCAGGTCAACGTCCGCGGAAACACGTATTCCGGGACGTTCGAGGACACCAAGGAGCGCTTCCGGACCATCGGCCCGCCGGCCGACTCGGTGATGCTCCAGAAGCTCCGCGAGTCCGGCGTGGACGTGAAGTACGAGAAGGAGGAGCAGAACAACCTCTGGCTCACCATCCTCGGACAGTGGATGCCGGTGGTGTTCCTCTTCGTCTTCTTCGTGCTCTTCATGCGCCAGCTGCAGGGCACGGGCGGCAAGGCGATGACCTTCGGGAAGTCGAAGGCCAAGCTCCTCAGCGAGAGCCACAACAAGGTCACCTTCTCCGACGTCGCCGGCATCGACGAGTGCAAGGAAGAGCTCGAGGAGATCATCGCCTTCCTCAAGGACCCCAAGAAGTTCACCAAGCTCGGCGGCCGCATCCCCAAGGGCGTGCTGATGATGGGCCCCCCGGGGACCGGCAAGACACTGCTGGCCAAGGCCGTGGCGGGCGAGGCGGGGGTGCCGTTCTTCAGCATCTCCGGGTCGGACTTCGTGGAGATGTTCGTGGGCGTCGGCGCCAGCCGGGTCCGTGACCTCTTCGAGCAGGGGAAGAAGAACGCCCCCTGCATCATCTTCATCGACGAGATCGACGCCGTCGGGCGCCACCGCGGCGCGGGCCTCGGGGGCGGCCACGACGAGCGCGAGCAGACCCTGAACCAGCTCCTGGTGGAGATGGACGGCTTCGAGAGCAACGAGGGCGTCATCCTCATCGCCGCCACCAACCGCCCGGACGTGCTCGACCCGGCGCTCCAGCGCCCCGGCCGCTTCGA
>Ga0081540_1000863_pt1 | contig 27456 bp, 25 predicted proteins | sample TabmetS2T1R1_FD_71024 | JGI IMG/M metagenome (GOLD analysis project Ga0081540, IMG submission 71024) | Tabebuia heterophylla rhizosphere microbial communities from the University of Puerto Rico - S2T1R1 | ecosystem: Host-associated > Plants > Roots > Rhizosphere ...
GGCCTCGGGGCGCGGGCGGCGCACGCGTCGCGTACACGACGCACCGGTGGCGAGCCCTTCGCGAGCTTCGTCCGGACCCCATCGCCACTACACGCGGGCGGCACCTCGCGCGCGCCGCGTTCGACGCAGCCGCCGACTCGGCCGGCCGCGCCGGGCAACGGCCCGCCGACCTCCGCCGGCGCCGCGGGCGGTGGCTTCGGCGGCTTCGCGTTCGGCGGGGGCTGGGCGATCCTCGTCTTCGAGCTCGGCCTCGCGGCCGGCGCGGTCTTCTTCCTCCTCGTCGCCGGCAGCGGCCGGCGACCATCGAGCCTCGTCTCCCTGCGCGAGCGGCCTGGCTAGCGACGACGTCCGTCGCTAGCGCGCTGCCGGGTGCGCGCGTCCCACCCACCACCCGGCGAACCGCTCAACCAGAACAGGAGAACCTGATGCTCTGTATGCCCTTCCTCGCGAAGGCGCGCAGGGTGCTGGGGGCCTCGGCGGTGCTGCTGCTCGCCATCCTCGCCCTCCCACCTGGCGCCTACGCGAGGGCCCACGGCGAAGCCGTGGCGAACCACGCCTCCTTCGCGCCCGCGCGCGCCGGAGACGGATACGCGACCGGGGGCGGCTCCCAGCACGTCCGCTCCATCCAGCGCCGGCTGCACGTGCTCGGATACCACGCAGGACCGACCGACGGACTCTTCGGGCCGCTGACCGAAGCCGCCGTCATCCGCTTCCAGGCCGGGCACCGCCTCGACCAGGACGGCGTCGTCGGGCCGGCTACGGCAAAGCGACTGCAAACCGCGAACGCGGTCCTGCGCCTCGGCGCCGGCTACCGGACGCCGCACGGCTCGAAGCGCGTGCGCGCGATCCAGTACCGCCTGCGCGCGATCGGATACCACGCAGGACCGGCCGACGGCCTCTTCGGCCCGCGAACGCAACGGGCGGTGACGCGCTTCCAGGCCGACCGCCGGCTCGTCGCCGACGGCGCGGTCGGACCGATCACCGCGAAGCGGCTGGCGCAGAGGCCTGCGCCCTCGACGTCGACCCACGTCGACGCCCGCGTCACGCGGCAAGCGCCGCCGTCGTTCCCGGCGACGCACCGCGCGCTGACACTGCGCCCCGCGCCGCACGCGACGCTGCCCAACGGCCCGCCGGTCACCGCGATCGTCATCGCGCTCGCGATCGCCGGCATCGCCGCGTTCACCGCGAGCTACCTGCGTACACGCGCGCGCATCGCGCAAGCGGTCAAGGGCAGACGCACGATGCCGACCGTCGACGGCAACCCGGGGCGAGCACGATGACGCCCGCCGAGAACGGCAGGCTGCGCGTCGTCGTGGCCGACCCCGATCCGCTCGTGCGCCAGGTCGTACGCGAGGCGCTGCGTACGGCGGGCTTCGTCGTCGTCGCCGACACCGGCGACGGCCGCGACGCCCTGGACCTCGTGCGGTACTACCACCCCGATCTCGCCGTGATGGAGGCACAGCTGCCGACCCTCGCCAGTACCGAGGCGATCCGCACCATCGCCCGCGACGCCCCGCAGACCCGCGTCGTCGTCCTCTCCGCCGACGCCGGCGACGAGCTCGGCCTCGAGGTCCTCTGCGCCGGCGCCGTCGGCTACGTGCCCAAGGACCGCGGCGTCGCATGCCTGCCGCGCATCCTCGCGAAGGTCGCGGCAGGCGAGGCCGCGGTGCCGCGCACCCTGAGCATGCGCGTGCTCGAGAGCCTGCGGCGCCTCCCCGACAGAGGCTGGCGGCCGCTGCACAGCCAGTTGACCACCCGCGAGTGGGAGGTCGTCGAGCTGCTGTCGGCGGGCGCCGGGACCCAGGACATCGCCGAGGAGCTCGTGCTCTCGCCGGCGACGGTCTACGGGCACGTCAAGAACATCATGCGCAAGCTCGAGGTCCGCACGCGCGCCGAGGCGGTCGCCGCGGCGCAGAGGCTGCGCCCCGCAGAGATGGAGCTCAGCGCGTGATCCCCGCGGCTCGCGCGCGCGAGAGAGCCAGGCCGGCCCCCAGGCGCCGGCACAGGAGCACGTAGACCAGCGAGAACCCCGCCGCCGGCAAGACCAGGAACAGCCCGCCGAAGCCGCTCGCGACCGCCGCCGCGACGTCCCCGGCTGCGACCGCGCGTTCGACCGCTTCGCCCTGTGTCACAAGCGACCCCCACGCGCGCGAGAGATAGGCGGGCGCGTGCACGACCAGGATCGCCGCCATGGCGATCAAGGCGGACACCGTCGTCAGCACCCACGCGGTGACCGCCGCACGCGCCCACGTCTTGAGCTCGCGCACCCGCGGCTCGAGGGGCCGCCCCGGCACCAGCCCGCGCAGCACCGGCTTGATCCGCGAGAACAGGTCCGAGACGCCGATGAGGTCCGCCACGACGTAGTAGCCGTCGAGCCGCACCCATGGCAGGAACTGGTCGAGCACGATCAGGTGCTGCCCGACGACGGCCAGCAGCAGGGGCTCGAAGCCGGACGCCAGATACGCAGCGGCCAGAGCCAGCGCGAAGATGCCGTTGAAGTAGACGCCGCCGAGGTCCGTGCGCAGGCGCCCGCGCTTGCCCAGGCGGTAGGAGTCGGTGACGTCGGAGTACAGCACCGGCCACACGAGGTAGACGCCGACGCCGATCGCTCCCGGGCGCGCGCCGCCGCGATGGCACGCCGCCGCATGGCCGCATTCGTGGAAGGCCAGCGAGAGGTAGGTGATACCCAGCAGCAACAGCATCAGCGCCGGCTGCTCGATGACATGCGACAGGCCGCGCCCGATCCCGTGCACGGCGACGAGCCAGCCGTCGAAGGCGACCAGCCCGGCGAGGAGCACCACCATCACCGGCACGCGGAACAGCGCGGCGAGCGGCCCCGCGATCATCCGCACTGCCCGCGGCCGGACCACGCCGACGCGGAACTTCAGCGCCAGCAGCGGATCGATGCGCTCGAGCGGCGGTGCCGACCCGTCCGGCCCAGCGACCAGGCCGAGCGGGTGAAGCTTCTGCTCGAGCACGTAGTGGATCTGCTCGGGGCGGACCTTGAGCGCAAGCTCGGCGCCGGCCGCGCGCCCGATCTCCTCCAGCGACCGTCCCGGCTGCGCCTGCTCGGCCACCACGTACAGCAGGCGCGACAGCTGGACGACCTCGCCGTCGGCCCGCCGGACGTAGTAGGGCGCCTCGCGCAGGCCGGATCCTTCGACGCGCCCGAGCAGCTCGACCCCCGGCAGCAGGGAAAGGGGGTCGTGAGGCGCCGCGCTCGAAGCACGCCGGGGCGGCACGAGGGTGGCCGCCCCGGACGTCTCTGACAGCTGTTGCGCGCCTACAGGCGCACGGCTGCGCAGATCTCGACCTTGATCTCGCACGTGGGCTGGCAGCACGGCTGGCACGGGTTGCAGCAGCTGGAGCGGCACGAGCCCATGAGCTCGCGGCTAGGAAGCTGCTCGGCGAGCTGCTCGTCGATCTCCTCGAACGTCAGTTCACGCATGGAACGCTCCTTGCGTTGGATGGGTTGACGTCCTTGTGATCTCCGCCGCCAGGCCACGCGGTCGAGCGGATTTGCCAAGACCCGTTGGGTGGCTTTGCACCCAACGGCGCGCGAGCTCAGGTCTCCTTGACCCGCACCGGAGCCATGCCCGGCGCGTCGAGCGGCATCCCGAGCTCCATGCGTCCCAGGCGCGTCAGCAGCAGGTCGCGCTGGGCCGGTGTGTTGTGGCTCCAGTAGGTGGACATGTCGCGCCAGTAGCGCTGCATCCGCTCGCCGTTGCGCGCGCTGCCCGACCCGCCCGTGCGGAAGAGGATGCCCTCCACCGCGTGCCACGCGATCCGGCAGGCGGTGTCCTGCAGCGCCTGCAGGCGCGCGTCGTCGTGAGCGGTGAACGGCCGCCCCTCCTCGACGTTCTGGCGCGCGAGCTCCATCCACTGCTCGGCGCCCTGGATGACCGCGGCCTCGGCGCACGCGATCTCGGCCGTCGCCTCGCCGACGTAGCGCTGGTAGTGCTCGAGCTCGTGGCGCTTGAGGGCCGGGTTCCACGCGAACGGCTTGGTCGTGACCAGCCGGTGGTACTCGTCGAGGGCCGCCCTCGCGATCCCGACCGTGATCGCCCCGAACTCGCCCTGGAAGAACCCGAGGGTGCGCCCGGCGTACATCGGGTTGCCGTGCAGGCGCGAGCCCGGAGTGCCGCCTTCGACGAGCAGGTCGATCATCATCTCGCGCACCGTGTGGTGCTCCGGGATCCATGCGTCGTCGATCCGCACGCTGTGCGAGCCGCTGCCGATGAGGCCGAGCACGTCGCCCCAGTCGTCGAGGCGCTCGAACTGGTCGGCGCCGATGACGAACATGAGCCCCGGGTCGGACGGGTCCTCGGGGTGAAGCAGCGTCTGGCCCATGAAGTGCGTCGAATAGGGGATCCCCGAGGCGTAGGGGAAGGTGCCGTCGACGACGAAGCCGCCGTCCTTGGGCTGGGCCACGCCGACCGGCGCGCCGAACGACGCGCACGCGAAGTGGCCGTCGGGGCCGAAGATCTCGCGCTGCGCGTGCTCGGAGTACATCGAGGCGACCTGGAGCACGTGCGCGCCCGCCAGGCAGAAGCACCATCCGGTCGAGGGGCATCCGCGCGCGAGCTCGATGACCACGCGGAAGTACGTCGGCAGGTCGAACTCGTAGCCGCCGAACCTCCGGGGCTGCAGGATCCGGTAGAAGCCGGCCTGCGTGAACGCCCGGTGGGTGTCCTCGGCGTAGAAGGTCCGCTCCTCGGTCTCGGCCTGGCGCTCGAGGAGCTCGGGCCGCATCGCGGCCGCGCGCGCGACGATCTCCCGCGGCGTCAGATTCGGCTCCGGGACTGGAATCGAGGCCGGTGCGGCGGTGGTCTGCGGCATGCTCGCGCTCCTCCTCCTGCCTGGCTTGACGCCGCGCGAGCATAGCGAGTATGTTCGGTTTCCGTACAGCTGTGCGCTTGGCGAACCAACGAGCACACAGCATTGTTACGTCGTGAGGAGGAGGGTCAAGTGAGGACGAAGTTGGGCTGGAACAGGCTCCGCCCCGCAGTGGCGCTGCTCGCGCTCGTGGCGAGCCTGTCGATGCTGGCCGTGGCGTGCGGCAGCAGCGACAAGTCGTCGACGAGCACGAGCGGCGGAGGTGGCAGCACGTCCGCGAGCACCACCGCCAAGCCGGCTGCTGCCACGGCGAAGTGCGGGCTGGGCAACGGGCAGAAGGCCTCCGGGACGCCGATCAAGCTCGGCGGCATCGCCGTCAAGCAGCCGGGCACGGACTTCACGGACATCCCGAACACCGCGAAGGCCTACTTCGACTGCGTCAACGACAACGGCGGCATCAACGGCCGCCCGATCCAGTACACGTACGAGACCGAGCAGACCGATCCCGGTCAGGCCGCCGCGGCGGCGAAGAAGCTCGTCGAGAGCGTCAAGGTTCTCGGGATCGTCGGCAGCTCGAGCATCATCGAGTGCACGGTCAACCACAAGTACTGGGAGTCGAAGGGCTTCTACGTCATCGACGCCGGCATCGCGCCGGAGTGCTACGGCACCTCGAACAGCGCCCCGGTCAACATGGGGCCGCGCTACAGCGTCGACGGCGCCGCCCAGTACCTGATCCGCCAGGGCGTCAAGAAGATCGCCCTCGATCAGTCCAACGTGCCGGGCACCGGCTACATCGCCGCCGGCGCGGCGGCGATCGCCAAGGACGCGGGGGTCGACTTCAAGGACCTGCATGACAACGTGCCGATCCAGGACGCCAACTCGGTCGCGCTCAAGGCAGTCCAGGCGGCCGGCGCCAACGGCGGCGTGCTGCTGAACTTCACGCCTCCCGAGGCGCTGAAGATCCTCCAGGCCGCGCAGCGCCAGGGCCTGCAGGACCGCGTCAAGTGGGCCTGCTCGACGCCGTGCAACACCGACTTCCTCGCCAAGGCACTCGGCTCGGCGTGGAACGACAAGCTCGGCGTCAACGCCGAGCTCAACCTGACCGACTTCGACGGCCCCGATTCGAACCTCTACCGGCAGGTGGTCGCCAAGTACGCGCCGAAGGTGCCGCTGGGCAGCTTCAGCCAGATGGGCTTCGTCCAGGCCGCGATCGCCACCAAGGCGCTGCTCGGGATGAAGGGCGACTACACGACCGAGACCGTCAACAAGGCCTTCAGGGACGTGAAGGACTTCAAGACCGACATCCTCTGCAAGCCGTGGTACTACGGCGACGGTCCGACCCACGTGCCGAACAACGTGGACCGCACGACGACGCCGAAGGACGGCAAGATGGTGCAGAAGGAGGACTGCTTCCCGATCTCCGACGTGGACCCGGGCATCAAGGCCGTCCGCGATTGGGAGAAGGGCAACGGCGTCACGTGACCCTCGGGGGTAGCGTCTAGCGCCGATGCCCAGCTGGGACGAGTTCAAGCCGTTCATCATCACGGGCCTGGCTCTGGGCGGGGTGTACGCCCTGTCCGGAGTCGGGACCGTGGTGCTGTACCGGGCGACCGGCGTCCTGAACCTCGCCTTCGGGGCGGTCGGGGCGATGGGCGCGTTCATCGCCTGGAGCCTCATCGACAGGGGGACGGTCGCCGACGGCGTGGCGTTCGCCATCTGCATCCTGTTCGGGGGCGTCGTCACGCTGGTCTACGGGCTCATCTTCGGGCCACCGCTGGCGGCCCGCGATCCGCTCGTGAAGGCGACGGCGTCGCTGGGCCTCGCCCTGATCCTGCTCGGGGCGATGTCGTGGATATGGAGCGACAAGGCGCGGTCGCTCAACCTGCCGACCACGTCGAAGAACTTCGAGGTCAGCGGCGTCCTGGTGAACTGGACGCAGGTGATCGCGTTCGCCCTCGGGGTCGCCGTCACCATCGGGACGGGCGCGTTCCTGCGCTATACGAACCTGGGTACTGCCATGCGCGCGATGGCATCCGACCGCGAGATCACGGCGACGCTCGGCGTCCCGGTGCGGCGGGTCGAGGCGGTGGCGTGGCTGTTCTCGGGCCTGCTGTCCGGCGCGTCCGGCCTGCTGCTGGCCAACCTCATCGGCCTGGACGCCAACACCCTGACCTTCCTGTTCATCTCGTCGCTGGCGGCGACGCTGATCGCGCGCCTGCGCTCGATCGTCGTGACGCTGATCGCGGCGATCGTCATCGGACTGGTCAATGCGCTGATCACCCCGATCTTCTCCATCTCGCAGTACCGCGACATCGCGCCGTTCGTCCTGGCGACGGTCGCGCTGCTGTGGCTGTCGCGACATCGCGAGATCTCCTTCGCGAGGAGGACGAACTAGCACGTGAGCGCGGCAGGGGCCTCGACGACGCAGCGGGCGAGCTCGCCATACCTGCCGCGGCTTGACGCCGGCGATCGCGTGCGCGCGTTCGTGATCGCCGCGCTCGTGGTGTTCGTGCTGTTGGGGCTGCCGCCGCTCATGAGCGCGTACTGGACCGACGTCGCGACGTCGGTGGCGATCTACTCGGTCGTCGCGCTCGGCCTGAACCTGTTGATCGGCCGCGTCGGGATGATCTCGCTCGGCCAGATCGCGGTGCTCGCGCTCGGCGCGTGGATCGGCGCGCGCCTGGACTTCGGCACCTCGCTGCCGTTCCCGATCGTGCTGCTGCTCGCCGGCCTCATCACCATGGTGCTCGGGACGATCATCGGCCTGCCGGCGCTGCGCCTCAGCGGCCTGTACCTGGCGCTGATCACGCTCATGCTCGCCGGCGCGATCACCGTCGTGCTGACCGCGACGAACTTCCCCAACGGCGGCCACGGCTTCAAGGGCTACACCGACACGCTGCAGGGCAGCACAGGGGTGCGCCGCCCGAGCATCGCGACCGCCGACGGCGCCTACTTCAGGTACGTGGTGATCTGCGGGATCCTCATGTTCGTGCTCGCGCTCTGGCACGTGCGCTCCAAGCCGGGCCGCGCGTGGGCGGCCATCCGGCAGAGCGAGCCGGCCGCGCTCGCCGCCGGGGTCAACATCACGCTCTACAAGCTGTGGGCGTTCGCGCTGGCCTCGTTCATGACCGGCGTCGCGGGCGCGCTCCTGGCCGCCCAGGTCAACCACCTCTACACCTTCCAGTTCCGCACGATCGACTCGATCCTGCTGCTGGCCGTCGTGCTCATGGGCGGCATCTACAGCCTCTGGGGCGCGATCGTCGCCGGCGCCTTCATGAAGCTGCTCCCGGCACTGCTCGACAACTGGGGCCTGCCCGCCGACCTGCTGACGATCCTGTTCGGCGTCGGCATCATGCAGGTGCTGCTCACCGCGCCCGGCGGCGTCGTCCAGCAGTTCCCGCGAGACATGGCGAAGCTCGGTGGGCTGCTCCTGCGCCTCTTCAGACGCGCGACGCCCGCGCGCGAGGCGGCCAAGTGATCGCGGTCGACGGCCTGACCGTCCGCTTCGGCGGCGTCACCCCGATCGACGGCATGAGCGTCGACTTCCCGGGCGGGACCTGCGGGCTCATCGGCCCCAACGGCGCCGGCAAGACGACCTTCTTCAACGTCCTCAGCGGCTTCGTGCGCCCGGCGGCGGGAACCGTGCGCGCCTACGACGAGGATCTCCTCGCGATGGCCGACTACGCCCGCGCGCGCTGGGGCCTGCGCCGCACCTTCCAGACCGAGCAGGCGATCGAGGAGCTCTCGGTCTACGACAACGTCGCGATGGTCCACGAGCACTCGCGCCTGGGCCGCCAATCGCGCCAGGACGACGCGCTGGCGGCGATCGAGTTCGTCGGCCTGGACATCGACCCGCATTCGAAGGTCGGCGGGCTCGGGGCTCGCGAGCGCCGGCTGGTCGAGGTCGCCCGCGCGATCGTCGGCAAGCCGCGGATCGTGCTCCTCGACGAGCCCGCCGCCGGCCTTCCCGACGAGGAGACCCAGCACCTCAGCCGCGTCATCCGCCGCATCCCCGAGGAGATCGGCGCCCTGGTCATCCTCGTCGACCACGACATGAGCCTGGTGTCAGCGTGCTGCGAGATCACGGCCGTGCTCGACTTCGGCAAGCTCATCGCGGCCGGCCCGACCTCCGACGTGCTGCGCGACGAGCAGGTCGTGCGCGCCTACCTCGGCACCGAAGACGACCAGGAGGGGAGCAGTCTGAAGCGGCCGGAGGCCGATGGTCCGCACCAGACCGCGGGGCAGGACGCCCCGCGGAGGTGACCCCATGACGAGCACGCTTCGCCTCGACGCCCTCAGCGTCGCCCGCGGCGGCCGCGCGGTGGTCCGTGAGGTGTCGATCGAGATCCCGCCGGGCGAGGTCACCGCGCTGCTGGGCCCCAACGGCGCGGGCAAGTCCTCCCTGGTGCTCGCCGTCGGCGGCGTGCTGCGCCCGACGGGCGGCCGCGTCCTGCTGACCGGCGGCTCGTCCAACGGCAACGACGTCTCGATCGAGCACGACCTCACCCGCCGGCGCCCCGAGCACATCCGCTCGGCCGGCGTGGCGATCGTCGCCGAGGGCCGGCGGCTGCTGCCCGAGCTCACGGTCGAGGACAACCTCAAGGTCGCGACCTTCTCGCTCGCGCGCGAGGAGGCCGCCGACGGCATCAAGTACGCGCTCGAGCTCTTCCCCGAGCTCCAGAAGCGCTGGGAGGTCCCGGCGCGCTCGCTGTCGGGCGGCGAGCAGCAGATGGTCGTGCTCGCCCAGGCGCTCGTGTCCCGGCCCACGACGCTCTTGGTCGACGAGCTGTCGCTCGGCCTGGCGCCGGTCGTGGTCAAGCGCCTCGTGCCGACGCTGTCGGAGGTCGCGCAGTCGGGCGTCGGCGTCCTGCTCATCGAGCAGTTCGCCCACGTCGCCCTGGGCCTTGCCAGGAGCGCCTACGTCCTCGAGGCCGGGCGCATCCGCTACCACGGCACCGCCGCCGAGCTGCGCGACAACCCCGAGCTGCTGCAGTCGGCCTACCTCCTGCGCGAGATCGCCGGCTGACCCGCCTCCGGCGCCACCCCCTAAGCTGGCGGGCGTGAAGCCCCGTCTGCGCGGCGTCAGCCACCAGTACGCCTTCTTCGTCGCCCTCGCGGCCGGGGCGGGGCTCGTCGTGCTCGCGCGCGGCGGCCAGGCGCGGGCCGCGGTCGCCGTGTACGCGTTGTCGCTGTGTGCGATGTTCGGGGCCAGCGCCCTGTATCACCGTATCGACTGGCCTCCGCGCCCGCGCGCGTGGCTGCGGCGGCTGGACCACTCGATGATCTTCGTGCTCGTGGCCGGCACCTACACGCCGTTCGCGGTGCTGGTGCTCGCGCCCGCGCTGGGCTGGACCCTGCTGGGCGTCGTGTGGGGCGGGGCGGTGGTGGGGATCGTGCTGAGCCTGGTCTGGGTCGACGCCCCGCGCTGGCTGAGCGCCGCCCTCTACGTCGCGCTGGGCTGGGTGGCGATCGTCGGGCTGCCGCAGCTGTGGGACCGCGCCGGTGCGATGGCGGTCGCGCTGCTGGCCACCGGCGGGGTCCTCTACACCGTCGGCGCGGTGATCTACGCGCGCCGGCGCCCCGACCCGTCGCCCCGCGTCTTCGGCTACCACGAGGTCTTCCACGTCCTCGTCATCGCCGCTGCGGCGGTCCATTTCGCAGCGATCGCCTTCTACGCGGTGTAACGCCGCACCGCAACACGGTCTTCATGGTGTGAAGGCCGAGTTGCCTTCGGATTGATTCGCACGGCGACTGCCCGGGTACTCAGGCCAGCGACTTTCAAGGTGTCGGGTCACCCTTGGGAGGGGGCCCGGGAGGTACATACAGGTCTGGTCACTGGACCGAGGAGGGTGCGCTCGATGGTCTCACGCAAGAGGTTCGCGGCCGCGTTGGTCATCGCGGTTGCGATGTTCATCGTCGCCTGCGGCGGCAGCGACAACGGCGGCGGTGGTGGTGGCGGAGGTGCGAGCACCTCCGGGTCGCAGGACACCGGCGTCACGAAGGGCGTCGCCAAGGCGCCGACGCTCGATCAGGCGCAGGACGCGAAGGGCTCGGTGACGTACTGCACGGGCAAGGACACGTCCGGCGCGCAGATCGAGTCCGTCAAGCAGTTCAACGCCAAGTTCGGCAGCCAGGGCCTGACGGCCAAGCTGCTGGAGTTCCCGACGTCCGCCGACGAGCAGCGCAATCAGTTCGTCCAGCGCCAGGAGGCCAAGTCGCCCGAGTGCGACATCTTCTTCTCAGACGTCATCTGGACGGCGGAGTTCGCGGCCCAGAAGTGGCTGCTGGACATGACGGACTACGTCAACCAGCGCAAGGCGGAGTTCATCCCGTCGACGCTGCAGTCGATCCATTTCGACAACAAGTACTTCGGGGTCCCACAGGCCACCGATTCGGCTTTCATCTACTACCGCGACGACAAGGTCTCGAGCGTCCCGCAGACCTGGCAGGAGCTCTACTCGCAGGCGGGGTCCAGCGGCGGGATCGTCTACCAGGGCGCCTCCTATGAGGGCCTGACCTGCGATTACCTCGAGCTGGCGTTCGCCGCGGGTGGCAAGGTGCTCAGCGACGACGGCAAGAAGTCGGCGATCAACTCGCCCCAGAACCTCAAGGCGCTGCAGTTCATGGTCGACGGCGTCAAGAACGGCGACGCGCCCAAGGCGGTGACCACCTACATGGAGGAGGAGTCGCGCCGCGCCTTCGAGTCGGGCAGGTACGCGTTCATGCGCAACTGGCCGTACGCCTACGCGCTGGGCAACGCGAAGGGCTCGAAGGTCAAGGGCAAGTTCAAGGTCGCGCCGTTCCCGACCTTCGAGGGCGCCGGCAAGGCCGGCATCCTCGGCGGCCACAACCTGGTCATCTCGGCGTACTCGAAGAACCCGAAGGGGGCGGTGAAGCTCATCGACTACCTGACCTCCGAGGAGATCGAGAAGCAGGACGCCGCGAAGTACTCGCTGGCCCCGGTGCTCAACTCGACCTACGACGACCCCGCCGTCAAGAAGGCCCTGCCCTTCTCGGACGAGCTCAAGCAGGCGGTGACCCAGGCCAAGACGCGCCCGGTCACGCCGGTCTATCCGCAGGTGTCGCAGGCGATCTACAAGAACGTCAACGCGGCGCTGGCGGGCCAGACGAGCCCGCAGGACGCCCTGAAGAAGGCCGACTCGCAGATCAACCAGGCACTGGCCACGTTCTAGAGGGAGAACGCTGATGGAGGCCGCCACGGCAACACAGGTCCAGCAGCCGACGAGGAGGCGGCGCCCGCCGCGGGGCTCTGCCGACAGGGCAGAGCGCCGCTTGGCGCTGTACATGGTCTCGCCGTCGATGCTGCTGATCGCCGCCGTGGCGGTCTACCCCATCGCCTACGCCATCTGGCTGTCGCTGCACGAGTACTCCGTCCGCATCCCGGGCCTGTCCCGATGGGCGGGCCCGATCGGACTGCGCAACTACCAGACCGCGCTGCAGAGCAGCGAGTTCTGGGATGCCTTCAAGACGACGTTCATCTTCACCGGCGCCTCGGTGTTCCTCGAGCTCGTGCTCGGGCTCGCCATGGCGATCGCGATGCACAGCGCGTTCAAGGGCCGCGGCCTGCTGCGCACCGTGGTGCTCGTGCCGTGGGCGGTGCTCACGGTCGTCACCGCGATCACCTGGCGCTCGATCTTCGAGCCGGACCTCGGCTTCGCCAACACGGTGCTCAAGGCGCTGCACCTTCCGGGCGCCCACACGGTCTGGCTGGGATCGGAGCCGCAGGCGCTGCTGGTGATGATCTTCGCCGACGTCTGGAAGACCGCTCCGTTCATGGCGCTGCTCATCCTCGCCGGGCTGCAGGTCATACCCGACGACATCTACGAGGCCGCGAAGGTCGACGGCTCCACGGCGTGGCAGCGCTTCACGAAGATCACCCTGCCGCTGCTGCGGCCGGCGATCCTCGTCGCCCTGATCTTCCGCACGCTCGACGCGCTACGGATCTTCGACCTGCCGTTCGTGCTCACCAAGGGCGCGTTCGGCACGAACACGCTGTCGCTCGAGTCCTACCAGACGTTCCAACAGAACCGAATAATCGGGTTGGGATCGGCGATCGCGATCCTGACCTTCATCGTCGTGATGTTCGTCTCGTTCGTCTACATCCGCTTCGTAGGCGGGAACATCAAGACGCTGACCGACGAGGGGAAGGCGTGACATGAGCACCCAGACCGCCGAAGCCGTCAGCGTCCCGAAGCCGCGCGCGCGTGAGCGCGCCCGCAAGCGGCGCCGTCAGGGGCAGAGCCCGTGGATCTGGCTCGCCGTCGTGGCGATCATCATCTTCTGCCTCTTCCCGTTCTACTGGCTGATCAACGTCTCGCTGAAGACGGGCGCCGACCTCTCGAGCTCGAGCCTCGTGCCGCCCCATCCGTCGCTGGACAACTACAGGTCGATCTTCAAGAACGACGACTTCACCAACGGCCTGAAGAACTCGGCCATCGTGGCTTTCTCGGTGACGATCCTCGCGCTGGCGTTCGGCTCGTTCGCCGCCTATGCGCTGGCGCGGCTGAAGCTGAAGGGCAAGTTCATCATCCTCGGCATCGTGCTGTCGGTGACGACGTTCCCGCAGATCGCGATCGCCGCCCCGCTCTTCAAGCTGTGGACGGACATCGGCCTCTACAACACGCGGATCGGCCTCATCATCCCGTACCTGACCTTCGCACTGCCGCTGGCCATCTACATCCTCACCTCGTTCTTCAAGGAGATCCCGAAGGACCTCGAGGAGGCCGCGCTGGTCGACGGGGCGACGCACTTCCAGGCGTTCCGCAAGGTCGTGGTGCCGCTCGCGGCGCCCGGCCTGGCGACCGCTGGGATCCTGACCTTCATCGCGGCGTGGAACGAGTTCCTCCTGGCGACCACGCTGACCTCGTCGCAGGCAGCGCGCACGGTCCCAGCGGCGATCGCTTTCTTCACCGGGTCGACGCAGTTCGAGGTCCCGCTGGGGACGATGAGCGCGGCGTCCGTGGTCATCTCGATCCCGCTGATCGTGCTCGTCCTTCTGTTCCAGAAGCGGATCGTGGCCGGCCTGACCGCCGGCGCCGTCAAGGGGTAGGGCCGCCATCACAGAGCAGGTCCCCGGCCTCGCGGAGGTGCTGTCCCCCGAGGGCTGGCCGAACGCGTCCAGCGCCTCGGTCGGCGCCGACGATCCCGGCCGCTACAACTGCCTGTTCGGGCGCGACTCGCTGATCACCTCGCTGGCGGTGCTGCCCGCGCGGCCCGACGTGGCGGCTGCGACCCTGCGCGCGCTGGCCCGGATCCAGGGCACGCGCGAGGATCCGATGTGGGACGAGGAGCCGGGCAAGATCGTCCACGAGGTGCGCCCGGCGATCTCGGTGGCGCGCCAGGGCTACCTCGGGCTGGAGGTCCCGCCCGACGGCGAGCTTCGCTACTACGGCTCGGCGGACTCGACGCCGCTGTTCCTGCACGTGCTGGCTGCGACGGGCGACGCGGCGCTGGCCTCTGAGCTCGAGCACGCTTGGCGGGCGGCCGGCGACTGGCTGATGGGCGCGCTGGAGCGCGGCGGCGGCCTGTTGCGCTGGCACCGGCGCGCGCGGGGTGGGCTCGTCCAGCAGGGCTGGCGCGACACCGTGGACCCCCTGGCGGGTGCCGGCCGCGGCCACGTGGCCGCGGGAGGCGGGCCCCGTGACGAGGCTCCTTCGCCGTCGCAGGGCTCGGGAATCCTCAACGAGGACGGCACGCCGCCGCAGCCGCCGGTGGCCGATGCCGACACGCAGGCGGCGGCGCTGCTCGGCCTGCGCGCGCTGGCGCGGCTGTCGGGGTCGGCCGAGCACGCCGCTGCCGTCGAGGCGCTCGGTGAGCGGATCGGCGCGGCCTTCGACGCCGAGACCATGGCGCTCGACGCCCACGACGGGCGCGTGCGCGGCGCCGGCTCGCAGCTGGGCTGGCTGCTGTGGGCGGGCGCGCCGGTGCAGGGCGCGGCCGAGCGGGTGTGCGAGCCCGACGTCCTCACCGGCTTCGGGCTGAGGACGCTGAGCGATCGCCACCCGATGTTCGACGCGTTCTCCTACCACCGCGGGTCGATCTGGCCGTTCGACTCGTGGCTGGGGTGGAGCGGGCTGCGCGCCGCCGGGCGGGCCGACGAGGCCGAGCGCGTGCGCCGGGGCGTGCTGGAGGGCGTCGAGCGGATCGGCATGTATCCGGAGCTCTACGCGGTGACCGACGCCGGCGTCGAGCGGATCGAGCTCTCCAACTTCGTGCAGGCGTGGACGATCGGCGCGGTGTGGGCGCTGCGCAACGAGTGGGACGGGGGCGCCCATGTGGTGGCGTGACGGCGCGCTGTACCAGATCTACCCACGCTCGTTCGCGGACTCCGACGGCGACGGCGTCGGCGACCTGCGGGGCATCATCGGGCACCTCGACCACCTGGCCTGGCTGGGGATCGAGGGGCTGTGGCTGAACCCGACCTTCCCTTCGCCCAACGCCGACTGGGGCTTCGACGTCTCCGACTACCGCGGCGTGCACCCCGAGCTGGGGACGATGGAGGACCTCGACGAGCTCGTCGCGCGCGCGGGCGAGCTCGGGATCCACGTCCTCCTCGACCTCGTCCCCAACCACACCAGCGACGAGCACCCGTGGTTCCGCGAGCGCCGCGACTTCTACGTCTGGCGCGAGGGGCGCAACGGCGGCCCGCCCAACAACTGGGTCAGCATCTTCGGCGGGCCGGCGTGGACACGCGACGACGAGTCGGGCCTGTGGTACCTGCACAACTTCGACCCCAAGCAGCCCGACCTCGACTGGTGGAACGACGACGTCCGCGCCGAGTTCGACGACATCCTGCGCTTCTGGTTCGACCGCGGGATCGCCGGCTTCCGGATCGATGTCGCGCACGGGATCGTCAAGGACCGCGATCTGCGCGACAACCCGGAGGCGACGGCCGACGATGCGCTGCACTTCCAGCGCATCGGCCAGCGACCGGAGTTCTCCATGAACCGACCCGAGGTCCACGAGGTCCTGCGCCACTGGCGCGAGGTCGGCGACCCGTACGGCGCCGTGCTCCTCGGCGAGACCCACGTGCACGACCTCGAGACGCTCGCGCGCTTCTACGGCAGCGGGGTCGACGAGCTGCACATGGCCTTCAACTTCGTCTTCCTGCTCGCCGACTTCGACGTCGCCGCGCTCGCGCCGATCGTCGCGCAGACCGAGGCGATCCTCCCCGAGCACGCCTGGCCGGTGTGGACGCTGGGCAACCACGACACCGCGCGCTACCCGACGCGCTGGGCGGGCGGGGACCCCGACCTCGCGCGCTGCGCGCTCGTGCTCCTGCTGACCCTGCGCGGGACGCCGGTCGTCTACTACGGCGACGAGCTCGCTATGGCGGAGACGCCGATCCCGCCGGACCGGATCGTGGATCCCGAAGCGCGGCGCGACCCCGATGCCGGGCGCGACGGGGCGCGGACGCCGATGCCGTGGAGCGACGAGCCCGGGCTGGGGTTCACCGAGCCGGGGGTCGAGCCGTGGCTGCCGTTCGGCGATGCCACCGACAACGTCGCCGACGCGCGCGCGGACCCAGGCTCGGCGCTGCACCTCACGCGCGACCTGATCGCGTTGCGGCGGGCGCGCGCCGACCTGCTCGGCGGTGCGTACGCCGAGGTGGTCGCTGCGGATGGATTGTGGGTCTACCGCCGCGGCGAGTCGCACCTCGTGGCGCTGAACATCGGCAATGAGGAGAAGGCCGTCCAGAGCACTGGCGAGGTCGCGGTGTGCACGAACCGCGCGCGCGACGGCGAGCGGGTCGACGGCTCGCTGGTGCTCGCACCCCGCACCGCCGCCGTGGTCCGCGAGCAGCGGTGAAGGTCAGGCGCCGGCTGCCAGGCGCAGCGCGAGCGCCAGCACCAGCGCGCGCCCGGCGACCGAGGTCCACAGCCGCGCGCGCGTCGGCAGCCCGTGGCGCATGAGCGCGCCGCCGCCGGCCAGCGTGCTCTGCCACGCCAGCGACGAGCCGAACGCGCCGATGACGAACGCGGCCTTGCCCGCGGCTGACGCATGCGCGACCGCAGGGAGGCCGACCATGAGACCGGCGAAGGTCACCGCCGTCGTCGGGTTGATCGCGGTCAGGCCGAGGAACCGCGCGACCAGGCGGCGGTCGGCCGCCGGGAGCGGCCGCTGCGCCGCCGGCCTGCGCAGCGCGAGCAGCCCCGCGACCGCCATCGCCGCGAGCACGGCGGCGGCGGCGAGGCGGATCGTGCCCTCGGCGGGGCGCAGCAACGCGCCGACGGCGAGGCCGGCGACCGCGGCCACGGTCGCGTAGAGGCCGTCGGCCAGCGCCGTGCCGAGCCCGGCGAGGAAGGCCGGGTGGAACCCGGCGCGCACGCCGAGGTCGACGATGAGCACCCCGATGGCGCCGAGGGGCACGGCGACCGCGAGGCCCGCGACGATGCCGGAGAGGAGCGCTTGCATGCCCGCGAGGGTCCTCCGGTAGACATGAGAAGATCAAGCAGAAACCGGAGGAAACTGCGAACATCGCAGTGATGGACGACATCGACCGCGTGATTCTCGACGAGCTCGTCGCAAACGGGCGCGCCTCCTATCGGCACCTGGGCGCGCTGACGGGCCTCAGTGCCAACGCCGCCGCCGACCGCGTGCGCCGCCTCGTCGACTCAGGCGCCATCCGCTCGTTCACCGCCGTCGTCGACCACGCCGCCGCGGGCCGCGGGCTCGCGGCCCACATCCACGTGCGCATGAGCAGGGAGCAGACGTACGAGGGCTTCGAGCGCGACCTCGCCAAGGTCGATCAGCACGTTCTCTACGCCGCGCACGTCACCGGCGGCTACGACTACCACCTCGAGGTCGCCTGCCGCGACACGACCGAGCTCGACGACCTCCTGCGCACGCTCAAGCGCGAGGTCGGCGTCGAGCAGACCGAGACCCACGTCGTCCTGAAGACCGCCAAGGCGCGCTGACACGGGCAGCCACCGGTGTCGAACCGCGTTCCGCCCGCGCGGGTCGTTTGGCAGGATGCGCCGCCCATGGCACGGATCGGCATCCTCACCGGCGGCGGCGACTGCCCCGGCCTCAACGCGGTCATCCGCGGCGTCGTGCGCGCCGGCGTCAACCGGTACGGGCACGAGATCGTCGGTTTCCGGTACGGCTGGGCCGGCGTGCTCGAGGCCAACACGGTCGAGCTGACCCCGCAGAACACCTCGGGCATCCTGCACCGCGGCGGCACGATCCTCGGCACCTCGCGCACCAATCCCTACAAGGAGGGCGCCGACGGCACCGCGGTCGTGAGCGAGGTCCTCAACCGCGAGGGGATCGACGCGCTCATCCCGATCGGCGGCGAGGACACGCTCGGCGTCGCCGGCCGGCTCGCGATCGACGGCGTCCCGGTCGTGGGCGTGCCCAAGACGATCGACAACGACCTCGCCGGCACCGACGTGACCTTCGGCTTCCACACCGCCGTGCAGATCGCCACCGATGCCATCGATCGCCTCCACACGACCGCCGAGTCGCACAACCGCGTGATCGTCGTGGAGGTCATGGGCCGCCACGCGGGCTGGATCGCGGCCTACAGCGGGATCGCCGGCGGCGCCGACGTCATCCTCGTCCCAGAGCGGCCGTTCGACATCGACGAGGTGTGTGAGCGCATCAAGCGCCGCCACTCCAGCGGGCGCACGTTCTCGATCGTCGTGGTCTCCGAGGGCGCGCTGCCGCGCGACGGCAGCGGCATCACCACCTCGAGCGGCAAGACCGACGCGTTCGGGCACGCGCGGCTGGGCGGGATCGCGGTCGAGCTCGAGGGCGAGATCGAATCGCGGACCGGCTTCGAGACGCGCATGACGATCCTCGGCCACGTCCAGCGCGGCGGCACGCCGACCGCCTACGACCGCGTCCTGGCCACGCGCTTCGGCGTCAAGGCCGTCGAGGCCGCCGACCGCGGGAAGTGGGGCACGATGGTCTCGCTGCGCGGCACCGACATCGTCCTCGCGCCGCTCGCGGAGGCGGTCGCCGAGCCCAAGCTGCTCGACGACGACCTCTACGACACGGCCGAGGTCTTCTTCGGCTGAGCCGCCTTCTCGCTAGGCTCGCGCCGTGCGCCGCCTCGCCCCGGTCCTGGCCGTCCTCGCGTTGGGCGTCGCCCTGGGCGGCTGCGGCTCGGACAGCAAGACGGCCAACAACTACGTCGACGCGGTCAACAAGGCGCAGAACGACTTCGCGTCGACCTTCGACCGGCTGTCGAGCCAGATCACCTCGACGAGCACGCCCCAGCAGGACCAGAAGACGCTCGACGGGTTCAAGCGGGCGGTGGACAAGGTCGTCGGCGACCTGCGCGCGGTCGAGCCCCCGTCGAAGGTCAAGCCGCTGCACGACGAGCTCGTCGACGAGATCGCGACGTACGGCCAGGAGATCGACAAGGCCAAGCGGGCCTTCGCCAACGGCAGCCCGAAGGAGATCGTCCGCGCCCAGACGCAGCTGGTCACCGCGGTCACGCGGGTCAGCGGGCAGATCAACCGCACGATCGACGAGATCAACAAGAAACTGCGGGAGTAGGCCCCGGCCGCATACGCTGCGCGCATGCTCGAGGGCCTGATGCAGAACGACTTCCAGCTGACCGTCGGGGCGCTGCGCCGCCGGCTGCGGACCTGCTACCCGCGCCAGGAGGTGGTGACGCTCGAGGCGGACGGGCCGGTTCGCGCCAGCTACGCCGAGGTCGCCGCGCGTGTCGATCGCCTCGGGCGCGTGCTCGAGCGCCTGGGCGTCCAGCGCGGCGACCGGGTCGGCACGTTCGGGTGGAACTCGCAGCGCCACTTCGAGCTCTACATGGCGGTGCCCTCGTACGGCGCGGTCCTGCACACGATCAACATCCGGCTGTTCCCCGAGCAGATCCAGTACATCGTCAACCACGCCGAGGACCGGGTGCTGTTCATCGACGGCTCGCTCGTGGAGCCTTTCGCGCGGCTGTCCTCCGGCTGCGAGGCGGTGGGCACGTACGTCGTCATGGGCGAGGGCGACCTCGACGCGCTGCCCGGCTCGCTGTCCTACGACCAGCTGCTCGAGGAGGCCGGCGAGGGAGAGTTCGACTGGCCCGAGCTCGACGAGCGCTCGGCCGCCGCTCTGTGCTACACGAGCGGCACGACGGGCAACCCGAAGGGCGTCCTCTACTCCCACCGCTCGATCTCCCTGCACTCGACGACGATCTGCACCGCGGACGCGCTGGGCCTCTCCTCGGCCGACCGCGTGCTGGCGATCGTGCCGATGTTCCACGTCAACGCGTGGGGCCTGCCCTTCGCCGCCCCGCTCACCGGGGTCGAGCTGCTGCTCCCCGGGCCGTTCCTGCAGGGCGAGCCATTGGCGAGGTTCATCGAGGCCGAGCGCGCGACGCTCATCGCGGGCGTGCCCACCGTCCTCGGGGCGCTCCTGGACCACGTCGACGCCCACGGCGGCGAGCTGGGCTCGGTGCGCGGCGGCCTGTGCGGCGGCTCCGCCGTGCCGCGCGTGCTCATGGAGGGCTTCCGCCGGCACGGCGTCGACATCCTGCAGGGGTGGGGGATGACCGAGACGAGCCCGATCCTCACGGTCGCGCGCCCGCCGGACGGCCTCGAGGACGGCGAGGAGTACTGGGCGTATCGGACCTCGCAGGGGCGCATGGTGCCCTGGGCCGAGCTGCGGCTCAGCGAGGGGGTCAACGAGATCGAGGCGCGCGGGCCCTGGGTCGCGGCGCGCTACTACGAGGACCCGTCGGGCGATGACAAGTTCACCGACGACGGATGGCTGCGCACGGGTGACATCGGCGAGCTCGACGACCAGGGCTACGTGCGCGTGACCGACCGCGCCAAGGACCTGATCAAGTCCGGTGGCGAGTGGATCTCCTCCGTGGAGGTCGAGACGCTGCTCATCGGCCATCCAGCGGTGCTCGAGGCCGCCGTCATCGCCATCCCCGACGAGCGCTGGGGCGAGCGTCCGCTGGCCTGCGTCGCGCTCGTCGAGGGCGCCGACGCGTCGATGGCCGACCTGCGCGAGCACCTCGCGACCGGCCTGGCCAAGTGGCAGCTGCCCGAGGCGTTCGCGTTCATCGACGAGGTCCCGAAGACGAGCGTGGGCAAGTTCGACAAGAAGGTGCTGCGCGCGCGCCTGGCCGACGGCGATCTCGAGGTGATGCGCGCCGAGCGTGGCGCAGTGACGTAGTCGGCTGCGCCCGCCGGGTCGGTGTTCCTTCCGACCCGGCGGGCGCGCCGCGCGGGGGTCAGCGACCGGCGGGGTGGAAGACTGCGGCCGGACGCTTGGGAGCGGATGCCTCCATGTGGGGGAGGGAGACCCAGGGGCTTCCCGCTCGCGTCAGCTCAGTGACCTTCGGTATGAGCATGGCGAGAGCTTCGCGCGAACCCGCCGGGCGAGCTACGGGGCCACCCGGAAACCTGGGGTACGGCTGGCCCTACGCCCGTAGGAGGGACCAACCCGACCCCGGCTAGCCCTCGGCGGCCGGCGTCAGGTCGATGAGCGCCCGCGCCGCGGGCGAGTGGTGCCGGCCCGCACGGGCGCACATGTAGACCGAGTGGCGGAAGCCCGGCTCGTCGAAGCGCACCGCGGTGACGGGCGGCCCCGGCTGCTCGGCGTCGGTGCGCGGCAGGATGGCGATCGCCAGGCCGGCGGCGGCGATCGCGCGCATGCGCGTCACCTCGTTGGTCTCGAACGCGACGCGCAGGTCGATGCCGGCGCGCTGGGCCGCCTCGTCCAGGCGCCTACGGATCGTGGCCCCGTGGCGGAAGGTGACGACGGTCTCGTCCTCGAGGTCGGTGATGCGCAGGTCGGGCCGGCCGCCGAGCTCGTGCCCGATCGGCAGGACGGCGACCATGTCCTCGCGGGAGACCAGCCGCCGGTCGAGCCCCTCGGTGGCCGGGCCCTCGGGGATGGTGATGAAGCCGAGGTCGAGCTCGTCGTTGCGCAGCTGGCCGGCGAGGCTGATGCTGAGGTCCTCGCGCAGGGCGAGGTCGACGTCGGGGTAGCGGCGGTGGAAGGTCTCCAGCAGGCCGAGGAGGTCGAACCCGCCGACGGTCTGCGAGGCGCCGATCGTCAGCCGGCCGCCGCGGACGCCGGCCAGATCGGCGATCTCCTCCTCGGCGACGTCGACCTCCCGTAGGACGCGGCGGGCGTGCTCGACGAGGCGGTCGCCGGCCTCGGTCATCGCGACGCGTCGCGTGGTGCGATCGACGAGCGGGACGCCGAGCTCGGCCTCGAGCTTGGCGATCTGCTGCGACAGGGCCGGCTGGGCGACGAGGACCTTGCCCGCGGCGCGGGTGAAGCTGCGCTCCTCGTCGAGGGCGACGAGATAGCGCAGCTGCCGAAGCTCCATAGCCGCAGCTTATAAGTCTGAGCCAGAACCTGTCTTGGACTTCTTAGTGCGGGCGGGTCATCATGTGCACTCTCTCCTCCAGCGACGCCCCCACGAGCCGGCCTCATATCCCGCCGTCTCACTTCGGGGGCGTTGCGCCTTTAACCACCCGAGTCACGGCGCGAGCAGGAGCTTGCCCGTGCTGCGGCGCTCCTCGAGGTCCGCGTGGGCCTGCCTGACCTCATCGAGGCCGTAGACGCGGCCGATGTGCGGGCGCAACGCGCCGGCGCGGACGTGATCGAAGAGCTCGGCGAGCGGGTCGGAGAGGCGCTCGGGCGTGGCGGTGAGCGGGCGCAGCCAGAAGCCGGCGAGGGCGACGTTGAGCTGCTCGAGCTCGTCGGGCGGGACGTCGCGGACCTGGCCCGACGCCGTGCCGAACACCACGATGCGGCCGAACGGGGCCAGCGCGTGCAGCGACTCGCGGAACACCTCGCCGCCGATCGTCTCGAGGACGACGTCGACCTTGCGGCCGTGGTTGGCGCCGAGGATGCGCTCGCGCAGGAACTCGGGGTCGCTGTGGATGGCGACGTCCGCGCCGTGCTGCTCGGCCAGCTTGCGCTTCTGCGGTGTCGACGCGGCGCCGATGATCCGCCCGGCGCCCCAACGGCGCGCGAGCTGGACCGCCAGCGAGCCGACGCCGCCGGCCGCCGCGTGCACGACGATCGCCTCGCCTTCGCCCAGCCGGCCGGCGCTGCGGACCACGTGATAGGCGGTGAGTCCCTGCACGAGCAGCGCCACCGCGTCGTCGTCGCCGACGTCGTCGGGGATGGGGAAGGCGAGCGCCTCGTCGACCGCGGCGACCTGCGCGTATCCGCCGCCCTCGAAGGTCAGCGCCGCGACGCGCTCGCCGGTGTCGCGCCGGCGCCCGGCGACCTCGCTGCCCAGGATGCGCGGGAGGGAGACCACGTCGTAGGTCCCGTGGCGCCGCCCGATGTCGGCGTAGTTGACGCCGGCACGCGTCACGTCGACCAGCACCTGCCCGTCCCGCGGCGCGGGCTCGGGCACGTCGGCGAGCTCGAGCCCGTCGACCCCGCCGTAGGAGGTCAGGCGCACAGCGCGCATGCGGCGAATCGTATGGCCCGAAGATGAGGCGATCGCCTCATGTCTCGGGGGCGCCGCGCGCGTAGCCTCGCGCCATGAGCGACCAGCACACACGAGACGGCGCCCACGTCGAGGCCGGCGGGCTGCGCACGTACTACGAGGTCCGCGGCTCCGGGCATCCCGTGGTCCTCCTGCACGGCGGGATGTGCACGGCCGAGACCTTCGACGCGCAGGCCGAAGGGCTGGCCGCGCGCCACCGCGTCTACGTCCCGGAGCGTCGCGGGCACGGCCGCACGCCGGACGTCGAGGGCCCGATCACGTACGAGAACATGGCCGAGGACACGATCGCCTTCATGGAGGCCGCCGGCCTCGAGTCGGCGCACCTGGCGGGCTGGAGCGACGGCGCGCTCGTCGCCCTGATCGTCGCGCTGCGCCGCCCGGACCTCGTACGCAAGCTCGTCCTCATCGGGCAGTACGTGAATCTCGACGGCGCCCGCGAGGAGGGCAAGCAGCTCCTTGACTCCTTCACCGCCGAGACGTTCCCGCCGATGTTCCGCCAGATGTACGCGGCCGTCTCGCCCGACGGTCCCGAGCATTTCGGCGTCGTGTTCGCCAAGCTCCTGCCGCTGTGGCGGGGCGATCCGGGCATCGCGCTCGACGCCCTCGCCGAGGTGACGGCGCCGACGCTGGTGCTCGCCGGCGACGACGACGTGCTCACCATCGAGCACGCGGCGGCGGTGGCTCGAGCGTTGCCCGATGCGCAGCTGGCGATCGTCCCCGGCGCGTCGCACGCGCTGCCGATGGAGAAGCCGGAGGTGGTCAACCGGCTCCTGCTGGATTTCCTCGCAGACCAGCAGGTGCCGAAGATGCTCGCGCTCAGCGAGATGCTGACGGCGACGCCAGCGCACTGAGCGCCTCCTGCTCGAGTGTCTCCTCCGGGATGAGGCCGTGCTGCATGGCGAAGAGGCTCGCCGTCGCGCGGCTCGACGCGTCGATCTTCGCGTAGATGTGCTCGACGTGGTTGCCGACGGTCTTCGGTGCGATGACGAGGCGCTCGGCGATCTGCCGGTTCGACAGCCCACGCGAGAGCAGCCTCAGGACCTCGATCTCGCGCGCGGTGAGCCCCGCCGGCCCCTCCGGCCGGCGCGTCACCCGGTGGCCGGCGGCGCCGAGGACGGCCTCCACGGCGTCGGCGTCCAGGCGCCCGGCCCTGACCTCGTCGCGCAGCTCGGCGGCGGCCGCGTCGGGTGCGAGCGCCTCGCGGTGCGGGCGCGGCTCGCGCATCGCCTGGTAGGCGTCGGCAGCGCCGAGGATCCGTGCCGGACGCGAGATCGCGCCGCCGGCGAGGGCCCGCGGATAGCCCGACCCGTCCAGGCGCTCGCGGTGCTGCACGGCGATCGCGCCCAGCGGCGCCAGCGCCTCGGACTGCTGGAGCATCCGCTCGGTCAGGTAGGGGTGGATGCGGATGCGCTCCCACTCGCCGGCGCCGAGCGCGCCGGGCTTGTCGAGGATCGAGTTCGAGATCCCCAGGCGGCCGAGGTCGTGGACCAGGCCGGCACGGCGCAGCGCCGACACCTCGTGCTCGGTCATGCCGAGCCGGCCGCCCGCTGCACCGGCAAGGGCGGCGACCTCGCGGGCGTGCCCGAGCGTGTAGGGCGACTTGAGGTCGACGAAGGTGGCGATCGCCAGCAGCGCCGCGTCGATGCGCTGCCCGGTGAGCACCACGGCGAGCGCGGGCTCGGCGGCGATGACCGCATCCCATGTCCCGACCGCATCCAGGCCTGAGAGGAGCATCTCGGCGTCGGCGATGACGAGCGCGGCGAGCGCCGGGTCGAACTGGCCGCCGCTGCGCTTGCGCGCGACGAGCCTGGCGCCGTCGGCGCCCCCGACACGATGGGCGACCTCGACGTACTCGGCGACCTGCGCCAGGCGCGCCGCGAGGGGCACCTGCTCGCCGGCGAGCTCGCCGGGCCAGCCCTTGCCGTCCCACTGCTCGTACGCGTGGCTGATCGCCCGCAGGACGCCGTCGGGGAGCCCGAGCTGCTCGCCCAGCGACCGCGCGACCTGCGTGTGGTGGACGATCATGTCGTCCACCTCGCGGTGGCCGGACAGCGCGAACTCCAGCCCCAGGCGGAAGCGGTGCAGCGGCGGGTTGCCCCTGCCCAGCATGCGCAGCGTGGTCGTCGCCGCCCGCACGCGGCCGAACTCGTGCTCGTACTTCAGCGACTTGAGGGCGATGTCGTCGCCGAACCACTTGGCCTGCTCGTGGGCGTCGGAGTGGCAGCCGACGTTGATGAGCAGCGCCGTGTAGTAGACGACCGCCCGCTCCTCCTCGTCCAGGCCGATCCGCTCGGCGAGTCGCAGGGCGATGAGGCACTGGCGCAAGACGTGCTCCATCGGCTGGCCAAAGCCGAGGTCGATCCCGAGCGAGAGCGCCGCGACGAGCTCCGCCAACCGAACGCGAGCACGGTCGGTCTCGTTGACCACGGCGCGAGCCTACTCGCGCGTGACTGCAGCGGAGAGGGTGGGATTCGAACCCACGGTCGACCGAACGGCCGACAACGGTTTTCGAGACCGCCCCGTTCAACCACTCCGGCACCTCTCCGAGGATCCGCGACGGGCGGACCGTGAAGGGTAGCGACGGCCCGGGGCTCAGTGCGCGACGGCGTCCGGGTCCCAGCCGATGACGGACGCGCCCCAGCGCTCGCCGTGGATGTGCACGGGGACGGTCAGGACGGTGAGGATCGTGCCCGTGTCGCGCGCGTAGGTCTGCACGAGGCGGCGGTCGTCGCCGCCGCGCGGCTCGCTGAGATCGCAGCCCGCCATCCGCATCTCGGTGCGGGTGTGAGGGCGCAGCGGGAGCTCGCGGCCGCCGATGCCCATGCGGTTGGCCTTCGCCAGCGCGGGGTGCCCGACGAGGATCCGCTTGCCACGATTGCCGAGGAGGTCCTTCGCCGGGTCGCCGGTCCAGTCGGCGGTGAACCGCCGCGCCTGGATCGGCGAGTAGACGTTGAGGTCGGAGGCGACCGCCATCGCCAGCCACGGGTGCGCGAGCAGGTAGCGGTCGTAGACCGCCATGAGCTCCTCGTCGACGAGCGCGTCGTAGACGGTCGAGTACTTCGGGGGGTCGAAGCCGTTGAGCGGCACGCGCGAGACGTCGAACAGACGGCTCAGCGAGGCGATCCGCGCGCCGGTGATCTCCTCGTAGCGCATCTCGAGCAGGTCGGCGAGCGAGACCCGGCCGCTGTCGACGACGCCCTCGAGGACCGCCACGACCTCGCGCGCCATCGCGCGCCCGATCTCGGTGGCCCGATCGACGAACGAGTCGGTCCAGAACGGCTGGACCAGCTCGTAGACCTCCTCCGCGGAGGCCGAGAGAGTCAGCGCCTGCTCGCTCATCTGCGTCGCGTGCGCGTCGACCTCGGTGACCGCGAGGACGGTGCCCTGCATGTGCCCGGTCATCTCGCCCAGCGCCTGCAGCTGGGTCTCGGCGGCCGCGGCGACGTGCTCGGCCGGTCCGGTGAGCTTCTCCGCCAGCTCGCCGATCCGCTTGACGGTGGCGCGCGCGTCGTAGGCCTCGGCGACGCCGTCGCCGTGCACGCGCCCGGCGTCGATGGCGTGGCGCAGCGGCTCGAGGTCCTGGTGCGTCGCGGTGACGACGGCGGCGATGTGGCGCGTCTGGGCCTCGGTGTCGGCGGCCAGTGAGCCGATCTCGTCGGCGACGACGCGGAACGCGGCGCCGGCGGCGCCGGCGCGGGCGGCCTCGATCGTCGCGTTGAGCGCCAGCAGCTTGGTCTTGTCGGCCACCTGCTTGATCACGCCCGAGAAGGCGCCGATCTCCTCGAGCTGGCCGGCGAGGCGCTCGATGCGCTCGCGCTGGGCCTGCATCGACTCCACCGCCTCGACGACGCGCGCCAGGACGACCGAGCCGCGCTCGACCTCCGAGGCGAGGTCGGCGCACATGCGCGCAGACGCCTCGCCGGCGCGGGCGGCGTCCTCGGCGCCGGCGTGCAGGGCTTCGACCGCGACCGCGACGGCCTCGAGCTCGGTGCGGATCTGGTGCACGCGCGCGGAGACCGCGGCGGTTCCCACCGCGCTGCGCGCCCCGCCGCCGCTGAAGGCAAGGACGGCGCGGTTGAGGCCGGCGACCATGTCGGCGACCGCGGCGGCCAGCTCGGCGAGCTGCTCGCCGGGGTCGCCGCCGTCCCACGGCG
>Ga0081540_1000864_pt1 | contig 27450 bp, 20 predicted proteins | sample TabmetS2T1R1_FD_71024 | JGI IMG/M metagenome (GOLD analysis project Ga0081540, IMG submission 71024) | Tabebuia heterophylla rhizosphere microbial communities from the University of Puerto Rico - S2T1R1 | ecosystem: Host-associated > Plants > Roots > Rhizosphere ...
TGTTCCGGCTGAGCCTGGCCCACGCCACCATCCACGCCGGACGGCACTACGTCCGGATCAGCGGGATCGTCCTCACCCTCACGAAGGCGGCCGCCAGCGCGCTGGACACCACGTTCGGCACCACCTTGTTCACGCCGGGCCTGAAGCTCGGCACCGCCAGCACCGTACTGCGGTTCTGACCCGATGCCGCCCGCTGCCCGTTTGCCGGCCAATCGGCTCATCGGGCAGCGGGCGGCCGCGGACCGGGGCGTGCCGGACCTCTGCCGTGCCTGACCACGATGCCCTGGCCACCCTCGGCCAGGCGAACGCGATCCGCAGCGAGCAGCCCGGATTGGCCGAGATAAGCAGCGTTGCGGTCGGCGTCGGCTCGCCCGGACAGTTCCACCCGCTCCGGACGATCGTCCCCCTCGGGCGAGCCGACGCCGACCGGTCACCACTATCGCGCCTCCGGTGTCACAGCAGAATCCAGGAGATCGGGGATCTCACCCTCATCGCGCCCACCGCCAGCACGCCGGACGACCCTGCGGGATGATCGTGGACGGAAACCCGCGCGAAACGGGGGGTAACTGTCCACGATCCCGGCCGCCCCGACGAGCCGCCTCAGCCGCCACGCCAGCCCCGCGGGAACAGGCCGGGCCGGGCGCGGGGATCACCGGGGGCCGAAATACCCCTCATGAGGGGTACGGCGACCCACGATGATGCGACCTTGATGAACGCGGCGTCTACGTCGCACGGTTCCCGAAACGGGTGGTGCCGCAGTGGCGAAAGCGCCGCCTGAGGCCCGCGGCGGGCTCGGGCGGCCAGTCAGCTGATCGGCGGGTCGGCGAATCCGCGGGTCGGTCAGTCAGCTGATCGGCGGGTCGGCGGGTCGGGTCGGTCAGTCAGCTGATCGGTGGTCGGCGGGTCGGCTGAGCAGCTGGCCGGCTAATCGAGGAGCGGGCGGCCGCGGATCGAGGCGTCCAGGACCTCCGCGGTGTGCGCGACCGCGATGTCCTGGCCGCGCTCGGCCAGGGCGAACGCGATCTGCAGCGAGCAACCCGGGTTGGCCGAGATGAGCAGCGGCGCCCCGGTGGACTGCACGGATTCGGCCTTGCGGGCGCCGAGCTCGCTGGCCGCCGCGGGCTGCAGCAGGTTGTACACGCCCGCCGAACCGCAGCAGGTGCCCGCGTCCGGCACCTCGACCAGGGTCAGGCCGGGAATTGCCCGCAGCAGGTCGCGCGGCTGCCGGGTGATCCGCTGCGCGTGCGCCAGGTGGCAGGCGTCGTGATAGGCCGCGGTGACCGGCAGCGGATGGCGCGGCGCCGCCGGCCCGAGCTCGGCCAGGAACTCGGCGAGGTCCCTGACCTTGCCGCTCATCTCGGCGGCGCGTTCGGCCCAGCCGCCGTCGGCGCCCCGCAGCAGCCGCTCGTACTCCTTCATAGCCGAACCGCAGCCGGCCGAGTTGACCACCACCGCGTCCACGCCGGCCTGCTCGAACATGGCAATCGTGCGGCGGGCGAACGCGCTGGCCTCGGCCTCCCGGCCGGAGTGCAGCGACAGCGCGCCGCAGCAGCCCTGCCCGCGGGGGATGATCACGTCGCAGCCCTCGGCCGCCAGCACCCGGGCCGTCGCGGCGTTGACCCGCGGGAAGAACACCGACTGCACGCACCCGGTGAGCATGCCGACCACCGCCCGCCTGGTCCCGAGCGCGGGCACCCGCCCGGGCAGCGGCCGGGCCTCGGCCGCGGACACCCCCGGCGGGGCTAGCCGCAGCGCGGCGCCGAGCACGGGGGATACCCGGGACGGCAGGTCCGACCGGGCCAGCCTGCGGTCGAGCCCGGTCCGCTGCGCCAGCCGCAGCGGCGCGGTCATCGCCCGCAGCCGCCGGGGATAGGGGAACAGCGAGAAGATGGCCGCCCGCGCGATCCGGTCCCGCACCGGCCGCTTCCCGTCCGCCGGCTCCTCCGGGGCCGGAGCCGGGCCGGAACTACGCGCCTCCTCAGTCCACACCCGGGCCGCCTCGATGAGCTGGTCGTACTGCACGCCCGACGGACACGCGGTCATGCAGGCCATGCAGCCGAGGCAGCGGTCGAAGTGCTCCGCGGCGGTGGCGGTGAGCTCGGCCCCGTCCAGGATCTGGTTCACCAGGTAGATCCGTCCTCGCGGGGAGTCCATCTCCTCGGCCCACAGCTGGTAGGTCGGGCAGGCCGGCAGGCAGAACCCGCAGTGCACGCAGTCCTTCGCCACCTCGCGCAGCGTGTTCTCGTCCTGCATTAGCCACCTCCGGCGAAACGGCCAGGGAACATCCGGTGATCAGGATCGAACTGGTCGCGCACGGCCCGCATCAGGGCCAGGCCGGGAACGGTCCGGTCCGAGGTCGCCGTCAGCACGGCCGGCGGGGCCGTCAGCACGACCACGCCACCGCGGGGACCGCCGGCCCCCAACGCAGTGCCCGCGACCCGTTCCCGCAGCGCGCTCACGAAGCGGACGGCGTCTTCGTCCGAGGTGCCCGGATCCAGGCAGGCGTACAGCGCGCCCGCGCCGGCCGGGCCGCTCACCGCGGGCCTGACCCCGGTGTCCGCTCCTGCCGCGACCACCGCGTCCAGCACCGGACCCAGCGCGCTCACCCAGAACGAGACCCGGACCACCGTCACTGACGGCGGCAGCGCGCCCCAGCGCGCGGGTGCCGTCTCGGCGACCGATGTCGCACCGCCCGGCGCTGCCAGCAGCTCGGACATCTGCTTGGCGCGTTCGGCTACCCCGGGCCCGGTGCCCTCGAGCAGCACCCCGACGCGCAGCGGCCGCTGCGACCCGCCCGGCCAGTCCAGCTCCACCGCCGACGGCACCAGCGGCGAACCCGCCGCGGCCGCCACCGCGGTCACCGCGCCGGCCCGCTCGGCCGGGCCGAACTCGGCCGTCACCCACGCCACCGCGGCGGGCAGCGGATGCAGCCGGAAGGCCGCCTCGGTGATGACGCCCAGCGTGCCCCGCGACCCGGCGAACAGCTTGCCCAGGTCGTAGCCTGCCACGTTCTTGACCACCTTGCCGCCGGCCTGCGCGACCACCCCGTCGGCCCGCACCACGGTGATGCCGATCAGCAGGTCACGCGGGGCACCGTAGCGGAACCGCCGCGGCCCGGCCGTGCCGGTAGCGACCACCCCGCCCACGGTCGCCTCGGCCGGGACGTCGAGCGCCAGCTGCTGGCCGGAACCGGAGCCCGAGCCGAACGCCACGGCCAGCTGCCCGATCGTCGCGCCCGCCTGCACCCGCGCCACCAGGTCGCCGGCCTCGTGCTCCACTACCTGGTCCATCGAGCGCAGGTCCACGACCAGGTCGCAGCGTGACGGCGGGGCGCCCCAGGCGAGCCCGGTCCCGGCGCCGCGCGGCACCACCGCGAGCCCGGCCGCGGCCGCCTCCCGCAAGAGCGCGGAAACCTCGGCGGTCGACGACGGCGAGGCGACGAACGAGGGGACCACTCCCGCCACCGCGTCGGCGGCGGTGCCGTCGGCCAGCGCCGGGCAGGCGGCGGCAAGAGCCGGGCGGACCGCGGGAAGCAACGACCGTTCGGTGTCCATATAAGAAGATCTCTGCCTGGCCGGCCACTACGGCCGGGTGCGGCGGCCGCCGGCGGCCCGGCACCTCGCCGCACAGCCGGGGGGTGGGGAAGATCTTGCCCGGGTTGCACAGGCCGGCCGGGTCGAACGCGCACCGGACCAGCTGCATGGTGTCCAGGTCGTCGGCGCCGAACATCCTCGGCATGTACCGGGACTTGTCCACGCCGACGCCGTGCTCGCCGGTGATCGAGCCGCCGCGCTCCAGGCAGGCGTCCAGGATCGCGCCGGAGACCTTCTCGGCCGCCTCGGCCTGGCCGGGCACGTTGTCGTCGTAGAGCACCAGCGGGTGCAGGTTCCCGTCGCCCGCGTGGAAGACGTTCGCGACCCGGATCCCGGCCTCGGCCGACAGCTCGGCGATCCGGGCCAGCACCGCGCCGAGCGAGGTCCGCGGCACCACCCCGTCCTGGACGATGTACGCCGGGCTGATCCGGCCCACCGCGGCGAACGCCGACTTGCGGCCGGCCCAGATGCCCGCCCGTTCGGCCGGGTCGTCGGCCGCCTGGATCTCGGTCGCCCCGGCCGCCTCGCACAGCGAGCGCACGGTCGACAGCTCCGCCTCGACCTCCGCGGCCGGGCCGTCCAGTTCGACCAGCAGCACGGCGCCCGCCCCGGCCGGGTAGTTGCAGTGCACGGCCTCCTCGGCGGCCTCGATGGCCAGCGCGTCCATCATCTCGATCGCGGCGGGCAGGACGCCGGCCGCGATGATGTCGGACACCGCCCGGCCGCCTTCGGCTGTCGACCCATAGGCGACCAGCAGCAGGTGCACCACCTCGGGCACCGGCATCAGCTTGACCACGATCTTGGTCACGATGCCGAGCGTGCCCTCCGAGCCGGTGAACGCGCCCAGCAGGTCATAGCCGGAGCAGATCCCGGTCCCGTCGCCGAGCCAGGTCAGCTCGCCGGACGGCGTGACGATCTCCAGGCCGGTGACGTGGTGCACCGTGAACCCGTTCTTGAGGCAGTGCGCCCCGCCGGAGTTCTCCGCGACGTTGCCGCCGACCGAGCACACCACCTGGCTGGACGGGTCGGGCGCGTAGAACAGGCCGAACGGCGCCGCGGCCTTGCTCACCGCCAGGTTCGTCACGCCGGGCTCCACCACCGCGCGCCGGCTCACCGGGTCGATCTCGACGATGGCCCGCATCCGGGACATCACGATCAGCACGCCGCTCTCGTGCGGCAGCGCCCCGCCGGACAGGCCGGTGCCGCTGCCGCGGGCCACGAACGGCACCCCGGCCCCGGCACACGCAGAAACCACCGCGGCCACCTCGGCGGCCGAACCCGGCAGCACCACCAGCGCGGGCACGCACCGGTGCGAGGTGAGCCCGTCGCATTCGTAGGTGCGCAGTTCCAGCGGATCGGTGATGACGTTGCCCGCGCCGCAGATGTCCCGCATCCGGGGCACCAGAGCCTGGATGGTCGCTGCCATGGGCCCCTCTCCCGCCCGGTGATAACCCTGATTGTCTCCCTTTCCAGGCCCGGGGAACAGAAACCCGGTTACGGCATCCGCTCGTACGCCGGGATGGTGAGGAACTCGGCGAAGTTGTCGGCCAGCGCGACCTCGGTAAACAGCGCGACCGCCTGGCCGTACCGTTCGGCGTCGAAGCTCTCGCCGCTCGCCGCGCGGATCTTGGACAGCTCCTCGTCGATGAGCCGCTCGACTAGCTCCCGCTTGACCACGACGCCGTTGTCCAGCGCCACGTCGTTGTGGATCCACTGCCAGATCTGGGAGCGGGAGATCTCCGCGGTGGCCGCGTCCTCCATCAGGTTGAAGATGCCCACCGCACCGTTGCCGCCGAGCCAGCTGGCCAGGTACTGCAGCGCGACGCTGATGTTGTTGCGCAGCCCGGCCTCGGTGATCGCGCCCGGCGTCTTGCTCACCGAGAGCAGGTCCTCGGCGCTGACGTGCACGTCCTCGCGCTGCCTGGCGAGCTGATTCGGGTTCGCCCCGAGGACGCCGTCGAAGACCTCCTTGCACAGCGGCACCAGGTCCGGGTGCGCCACCCAGGACCCGTCGAACCCGTCGCCGGACTCGCGCGTCTTGTCGTCCCGCACCTTGGCCATGGCCTGCTCGTTGACCTCGGGGTCGCGGCGGCTCGGGATGAACGCGGCCATGCCGCCGATCGCGTGCGCCCCGCGCCGGTGGCAGGTCTTGACCAGGAGCTCGGTGTAGGCGCGCATGAACGGCGCGGTCATGGTGACCGAGTTCCGCTCCGGCAGCACGAACTCCTTGCCCCGGGTGCGGAATTTCTTGATGATGCTGAACAGGTAGTCCCAGCGCCCGGCGTTCAGCCCGGCCGAGTGCTCCCGCAGCTCGTAGAGGATCTCCTCCATCTCGAACGCGGCCGGGATCGTCTCGATCAGCACGGTGGCCCGGATGGTGCCGCGCGGGATGCCGAGCGCGTCCTGGGCCAGGTTGAACGCGTCGTTCCACAGCCGCGCCTCGAGGTGGCTCTCGTTCTTGGCCAGGTAGAAGTACGGCCCCTTGCCCGCCTCGATCTGCTTGGCCGCGCTGGTCGCCATGTACAGCGCGAAGTCGGTCAGGCTGCCGGAGGCCCGGACGCCATCGATGAGGATGTGCTTCTCGTCCAGGTGCCAGCCGCGCGGCCGGACCACGATCGTGGCCAGCTCATTGCCGGGCCGCAGCGCGTAATCCTTGCCCTCGGCGCTGGTGTAGTCGATCGTCCGGTCCAGCGCGTCCTTGAGGTTGAGCTGGCCGGTGATCATGTTGTCCCAGAGCGGGCTATTGGCGTCCTCGAAGTCGGCCAGCCAGACGTTCGCCCCAGAATTGAGGGCGTTGATGGTCATTTTCTTGTCCGTCGGGCCGGTGATCTCCACCCGGCGGTCGACCAGGCCCGGCGCGGGCGCCGCAACACGCCAGCTGGCGTCCTCGCGGATCTCGGCCGTCTCGGGCAGGAAGTCGAGCATCGCGCCGCCGGAGAGTTCGGCCTGACGGCGGCGGCGCGCGGTCAGCAGCTCGGACCGGCGCGGGCCGAGCTCGGCGTGGAGAACGGCGATGAGGTCGATGGCCTGCGGCGTCAGGATCTCGTCGTAACGATCACCGTACGGACCGGTGATCTCCACGCGTTCGGTTCCCGGCATGTCTCATCCTCCTCAAGTCTGGCCTTCATCCTAGGGTGGGATAGAGCGGGCGTCATGGCCTGGCCCCGCCGCCGGAAGATAACAAATCGCATCTCCCGGCGCCTCGCATTACTAAGCGAGGCCCCTTCGCCGTGATTTTGCGAATGCCCGCGAATGCCCCGGAAGGCGGCCGGGAAGGGCGTCGGCGCCCGCTTTGCGCGCCAATTCGAATAGCTGCAGCAAGCGTCCGGCGGCAAAGAGACGCTGAGCGCGGCACCTTTGAGGCGAGGCTGGTGAGTACTCTCGGACCAGGTCGAAGCTTCGCGACGATGTTTTCTCATTCCCCGGGACTACCGGGAGAGGGGGCGCGATGATAAGCTTCTGTATTCTGTACCGAATAGCGAGCGCGTCAAAATATTGAGCCAAGGAAAGTATACCAATAACGATGACGCTTAGTCAAACTAATTCCGCATCGGCCTCGGCCATCGGCCAGGAACAATCGTATGTTGAAATGCTTTACCGTTTGCTCGACGAGGCGCGGGACCGGACCGAGCGCGCGCTCACCGAGACACTCGGAACCGGCGGAGCCGGGGGGACGTTCCAGGCCCGGGTCGAGCGTGACTTCACCGCGACCGAGCAGTCGCGGCGGCTGGCGCAGCTGAACGCGGTGGAGCACGGCCTGTGCTTCGGCCGGACCGATGCCGAACCCAGCGCCGATCGCCCGGGGACCCTGTACATCGGCCGGATCGGCCTGCGGGACGACGAGCACGAGCCGCGGCTCATCGACTGGCGTGCTCCCGCGGCCCACCCCTTCTACGCCGCCACCCCCAGGGACCCGAACGGGCTGATCCGCCGCCGCCACATCTACACCAGGAACCGCACGGTCACCGGGGTCGACGACGAGGTCTTCGACCTGGACCGGCTGTCGGAGCCGGACCGCCGGAGCCTGTCCGGCGAGGCCATGCTGATCGCCAGCATCACCAGCCGCCGTACCGGCCGGATGAGCGACGTGGTGGCCACCATCCAGGCCGAGCAGGACCGGGTCATCCGTTCGGCGCTGCAGGGCGTGCTGGTCGTGCAGGGCGGCCCGGGCACCGGCAAGACCGTCGCGGCGCTGCACCGGGCCGCGTACCTGCTCTACACCCACCGGCGCACGCTCGAGCGCCGCGGCGTGCTCGTCATCGGGCCGAACGCCACCTTCCTCCGCTACATCAGCCAGGTCCTGCCGTCCCTCGGCGAGACCGACGTGGTGCTCAGCTCGATCGCCGAGCTCTTCCCCGGCGTCAAGGCCGCCCCCGACGACGATCCGGAAGCCGCCGTGGTCAAGGGCGACGTCACGATGGTGAACGTGCTCCGCCGCGCGGTGCGCAACCTGCAGCAGGTGCCGCCAGGCGACCTGGTGATCACCGCGGACGGCGTGGCCATGACCGTGCCGAACCAGGTCGTGCTGCGCGCCCGCGACCGGGCCCGCGGGCTGCGCAAGCCGCATAACGCGGCCCGCAGGATGTTCATCACCGAATTGCTCGGCGCGCTCGCTGCCGCCGAGGCGCGGGCGCTCGGCCGCGACCTGGACCCCGAGGACATCCCGTACGCGCGGGCCCGGCTGTGGGACGAGCCGCCGGTCCGGGCCGCGCTCGATGCGCTGTGGCCCTTCCTGACCCCGCAGCGGCTGGTGGCCGGCCTGCTGGCCGAGGAAGGTGCCCTCCGCCGCGCCGCCCCCGGTCTATCGGCGGCCGAACGGTCCGCGTTGCTGCGGCCCGGTCACCCCGACGCGTGGACCGTGGCGGACGTGCCGCTGCTCGACGAGGCTGCTCAGCTGCTCGGCGCCGACGACACCGCGGACAAGCGGCGCCGCCGCGCCCTGGACCGGGAGCGCCGCGCCGAGGAGCGATACGCCCGCGAGGTGCTCGAGATCACCCCGGTGGGAAACGAGGCTTTCGGGGGCTCGACCAGGCTCGCCGACCTCGTGGACGCCAGCACGCTGGCCGACTGGAACCGCGACCCGGGCCAGCAGCTCACCACGGCCGAACGGGCCTGGGCCGACCCCTCATGGGCCTATGGCCACGTGATCGTGGACGAGGCGCAGGAGCTGTCCGCGATGGCCTGGCGGATGGTCATGCGCCGGATCCCGACCCGGTCGATGACCGTGGTCGGTGACGTGGCCCAGCGGGGGAGCGCGGCCGGCGCCCGCTCCTGGGCGCAGATGCTCGACCCGTACGTGAAGGGCCGCTGGCGCGAGGAGCTGCTCACCGTCAACTACCGCACCCCGACGGAGATCATGGCCCTGGCCGCCGACGTGCTGGCCGTGGTCGCCCCGGACGAGCGCCCGCCCGAATCGGTCCGCGAGGAGGGCGTGGCGCCGCGGGCGGTCCAGGGTCTCGCCGCCGTCCCCGGCGTGGTGAAGGAAGAGCTCGCCGAAATGGGTGATGGCGGAAGGCTGGCCGTCATCGCGCCGGGGAACCGGATCGCCGAGCTGGCCCGGGCGCTGCCGGAGGCGGTACCCGGCGACCGGGCCGAGGTGCTCGACTCCCCGGTCGCGCTGCTGACCGTGGGCCAGGCCAAGGGCCTCGAGTTCGACCGCGTGGTGCTGGCCGACCCGGCCGGGATCCTGGACCAGTCACCAGCCGGCGGCCACGACCTGTACGTCGCGATCACCCGCGCCACCCACCGCCTCACCATCGTCCACGACGCCCCCCTCCCCGCCAGCCTCGCCCGCCTCACCGAACCCTGATGCCCCCCGACACCACCCCTCGGACCATGATCATGAACAGTTTGCGGGTCTATGTGCCGCAAACTGTTCACGATCATGAAACTGTGAGGCCTGTGCACGAGGTGCTGCGGGTGCTGGGGGAGCGTGCTCGCGCCGGGAGCCTGCCGGGGGCGCGTGAGGACGGGTTTCGCGTCGCGCTGGCGATCGAGGGTGGCGGGATGCGCGGGACGATCTCAGCGGGCATGGCGCTGGCACTCGACGAGCTTGGCCTGGTGTCCGCGTTCGATGCCGTCTACGGCGCCTCGGCCGGGGCCATCACCGGCGCCTGGCTGCTCAGCAGGCCGCAGGGGCTGCGCGGCTGGACCGAACCCGCCTATGCCCGCGCCTTCATCCGCCGCTCCGCCCTGCTGCGCGGCCGCCCGGTGACGGACATCCGGGCGCTGATCGAGGAGCTGTACCAGACCACGTTCCCGATGGACTTCGCCGCGGTGCTGGCCAGCCCGGTCGAGTTCCACCCGCTCGCCACCGACGCCGCCACGGGCCAGTCCACCGACCTGAGCCCGCTCTGCGGCACCCCGGCCGAACTGCGCCTGGCCCTGCGAGCCAGCGCCGCCCTGCCGCTGCTGGCGGGCCCGCCGGTGCAGTTCGACGGCCGCCGCTTCTACGACGCGGGCCTGTCCGAGTCCGTCCCCTACCGCACCGCGCTGGCCCAGGGCGCCACGCATGTGCTGGTGCTGCGCTCCCGCCGCGAGCCAATCGCCGTACCGGAAGACGGCCGCGGCCCGGCACGTTCGGCCCGCGTGATCGCGCGCACCGCGCTGCGCCGGGAGACCCTGGCCCTGCGCGCCGCCTTCCTCGGCCGCGACGCCCGCCTGGCCGCCGACGACCGCCGCCTCGCCGAATACCAGTCCGCGCCCTCACCCGATCCGCCCACCGTCCCGCGGCCCTCCGCCCCACCCGGCGCCGTCCCACCCGGCGCCGTCCCACCCGGCGCCGTCCCACCGGCCGCTTTGGTAACACCCGCATCAGGGGCCTCGGTAGCGGTGTTCTCGATCCGGCCTCTGGCTGGCTCACCCGCGGTAAGCCGCCTAGCGACCGACGGACGCCTGCTCCGGACCGCTTTCGAGTCCGGCCGCGCCGCCACGCACGCCGCTTTCTTCCCTTCCACCTCATAGCCCCCGCGCCGGAGCGCCGCGTTCCATGATCGCGAAGACGTTGCTACTCCACGCAGTAGTAAATCCTTCACGATCATCGAAATCCCTTCCGAAACACCCCGCCTACCCATGATCGTGAAGGGTTTTTAGTCTGCCCAGACTAAAAACCCTTCGGGATCATGGAAATCGCTCACCAGGGAGCGGGCCGTAGGCATCGCTCGAGCCTCCGGCGGTCCACAGGTGACCCCAGAGGATTCCGCTGGGGCCCTCGCCGTCCAGGGTGGCGAGGTGGACGCTGGCTTCCGCTCCCTCAGCAGCCGAACGGAACCCGTCGTGACGGTTCAGGTCGGTGGCGGTGCCCGCTGACACCCGTGGCCATGTCATCGCCGGCCGTCGGGCCGGCCCGCAGGTTCGCCATGCCCATGAGACACCTCTCCAGCAAAAGGTTGCATCCGGGGAAAGGGCCTGCGGGGCAGATATGACGCCGCCGCGGTGTTAATCAAGTGAAAACCCGTCCGGTGCATGGCACCATCGGGGGGACGGGAAGCACCAGGAGGACAATGAGCACGGTTTTTGATGAGCAGCCGGATCTCGGGGACCAGGATCTGCCGAACATGGACCTGGAGGACCGGCACGCGCTGCGGCGGGTGGCCGGGCTCTCCACCGAGCTACAGGACGTCAGCGAGGTCGAGTACCGGGCGCTGCGGCTCGAGCAGGTCGTGCTGATCGGGGTCTGGGCCGAGGGCAGCCTGGCCAGCGCGGAGAATTCGCTCCGCGAGCTGAGCCGGCTGGCGGAGACGGCGGGCTCCGAGGTGCTCGACGGCCTCATCCAGCGCCGCAGCCGGATCGACGCGGCCACGTACGTAGGCTCGGGCAAGGCGCGCGAACTGGCCGGCATCGTGACGGCCGCGGGCGCCGACACGGTGATCTGCGACGGCGAGCTCACCCCGAGCCAGCTGCGCAACCTGGAAGGCGTGGTGCGGGTCAAGGTCATCGACCGGACCGCGCTGATCCTGGACATCTTCGCCCAGCACGCGCGCAGCCGGGAGGGCAAGGCCCAGGTCGAGCTGGCCCAGCTGCAGTACATGCTGCCCAGGCTGCGCGGGTGGGGCGAGTCGCTGTCCCGGCAGGCCGGGGGCCGGGTGGCCGGCGGCGGCGGCATCGGCACCCGCGGTCCGGGCGAGACCAAGATCGAGACCGACCGGCGGCGGCTGCGGGCGCGTATCTCCCGGCTGCAGAAGGACATCGCGGGCATGTCGACCGGCCGCAAGGTGCAGCGCGGCCAGCGGCGACGCCGCGACGTGCCGTCCGTGGTCATCGCGGGATATACCAACGCGGGCAAATCGAGCCTGCTCAACGTGCTCACCGGGGCCGGGGTCCTGGTCGAGGACGCGCTGTTCGCCACCCTCGATCCGGCCGTCCGCCGGGCCGAGACGCCGTCCGGGCGGACGTTCACGCTGACCGACACCGTCGGCTTCGTCCGGCATCTGCCGCACCAGCTGATCGACGCGTTCCGCTCCACGCTGGAGGAAACGGCCGAGGCCGACCTCATCCTGCACGTGGTGGACGGGTCCGACGCCGAGCCGGAGGCGCAGATCGCCGCGGTCCGCGGCGTGCTGGCCGAGATCGGCGCCGGGCACGTGCCCGAGCTCGTGGTGGTCAACAAGATCGACTCGGCGGACCCGGTCGCGCTGCATGGCCTGCGCGCCAGGGAGCCGGGCAGCCTGAGTATCTCCGCGAAGACCGGGGCGGGCCTGGCTGCCCTGCGGGACGCTATCGAGGCCGCGCTGCCCCGGCTCGACGTTCAGGTCAAGCTCACTATCCCGTACAGCCGCGGCGATCTGGTCGCCCGGGCGCACGCCGAGGGCGAGGTGCTCGCGGCCGAGCACAGCGCGGACGGTACATTCCTCGAGGCCCGGGTGCCGCCCGGCCTGGCCGCGCAACTCGAAGCCGCGCTAGACGATTGTGTCCGGGTCCAAGCGTGATAGCGGTCACGTTTGGCGGGCATTTTCTCGTTAACTGAGGGCGCTTTAACCAGGCTGGCGGATAAGGTTCGGCATTTCGCCGAAAGGCTTGTCTGCGGTGGTAGCGGTGCAATACCGTGTCTGGATCGATATGTTCGCTGCCGTACCCGCTCGGCCCGTACCGTGATCGGCTCCGACGCCCGTGCGTGGTGCGCAGCGCAGCTCGTCTAGTGCCGCCGGGTTCCGGTGTGTACGTGTCATGACAGGTGAACGCTCATGGCGCAAGGGATCACCAGTCCCGGGGGGGACCGCCGGTGATTGTTCGGCTGCTGACCAACATCGGTCGCCTGTGGACTGGCTCGGAGATCCTGAGTAACGCCGCCATCGTGACCGGCGACGACCGGATCGCCTGGGTCGGCCCCGCGGCCGAGTTGCCTCAGCGCATCCCGGGTGTCGTCGACGACATCGTCGACGTGGACCACGTGGAGAACCTGGGCGGCGGCCTGGTCACGCCCGGGCTGATCGACGCCCACACCCACCCGGTGTACGCGGGCAACCGCTGGGCGGAGCTCGCTATGCGGTCCAACGGCTCCTCGCCCGCCGAGATCGCCGCCGCGGGCGGCGGCGTCGCGTCTACCGTCACCGTGACCCGCGGCACCGACCCCTGGACGCTGTGCAACGGCGTGCGTGCCCGGCTGGGCCGCTGGCTGCGGTCTGGCACCACGACCCTCGAGGCCAAGACCGGATACCACCTGACCAGGGACGGCGAGCTGGCCGACGTGCGAATGCTGCGCGGGCTCGAAGGCGAGCAGGGCATGCCGAGGGTGCACGTCACATTTATGGCGGCCCACGCGGTGCCGCCGGAGTTCTTCGGCCGCCGCCACGACTACATCGACGCGGTCAGCTCCTGGTGCGCGGACGCGGCCGCGATCGGCGCGGACAGCGTGGACGTGTACTGCGAGGACGGCCGGTTCTCCGAGGACGAGGCGCGCTGGATCCTCAACGCGGGCCGCCGTTCGGGCCTGCTGCCGCGGTTGCACGCGTGCGGGGAGTCGCGTACTGGCGCGGCCGGGCTGGCCGCCGAGCTCGGCTGCGCGTCCGCCGACATCCTGCACGAGGCCACCGAGGAGGACGTCGCGGTGCTGGCCCAGGCCGGCGTGGCCGCCGTAGTCTGCCCCAGCCCGGCCCTGCAGACCAGCGCCCGGCCGCCAGTGCGCGACCTGCTGGACAAGGGTGTCGCCGTCGCGCTCGGTTCCGACCACGCCCCGGGCGTTACCGGCATCACCTCGATGTCGCTGGTCATCTCCATGGCCGTGTCCTACTTCGGGATGAGTGTCGAGGAAGCGCTGCGGGCCGCCACCATCGGCGGCGCGCACGCGCTGCGTGCTCCCGACCGCGGCGCGATGGTCCGCGGCAGGCTCGCCGACATGGTGTTGTGGGACGCCGATCACGAGGGCGCCTTCGTCTGGTCCTATGGCCTGACCCCGCGCCGCGTCTGGCTCGGCGGCGAGCCGATCTCGGCCACCTAGCCAACCCCGGCTACCTAGCCAACCTCGGCGCCGGTTCGGCACTCGGGCCTCATGCGTGGCATGCTGCGGTCATGGCTGCGCGCACCGCGGTTAACCCGCCCGCCACCGAGGTCGTCCCGGTCACGCTCGTCGTCGGCGAGGAGGAGTTCCTCGTCGACCGCGCCGTCCGCGACCTGATCGCCGCCGCCCGCGACGCCGCCCCCGGCGGCGACGTGCACGACTTGGACGCATCCGCGCTCGGCCCGGGAGAGCTCGACTCGCTCACCTCGCCTTCGCTGTTCGGCGGCGGCTGCGTGCTCGCCGTCCGTTCGGCCCAGAATGCCGGCAAGGAAGTCGCGGCCGAGCTGGCTAGGTACGCGAAGAATCCGGCGCCGGACGTGGTCCTCATCCTGACGCACGCGGGCGGCGCCAAGGGCAAGGAGCTGCTGGCCGCAGCCCGGGCATCCGCGTCCCGGATGATGGAATATCCGAAGGTCACCAGGTTTTCCGAGCGGCTGGACTTCATCAGGACGGAGTTCCGCCGCGCGGGCCGGCGGGCCGATGACGGCGCGGCACGGGCGCTGCTCGACGCGGTGGGTTCGGATCTGCGCGAGCTCGCGGCCGCCTGCGGCCAGCTCGCCGCCGACACCGACGGCCTCATCGACGAGTCGGTCGTGGCCAGGTACTACCGGGGCCGGGCCGAGGCGACCGGGTTCACCGTCGCGGACCGGGCGGTCGAGGGACACCTGGCCCAGGCGCTCGAGCAGCTGCGCTGGGCGCTGGCCACAGGCGTTTCCCCGGTGCTCATCTGCAGCGCGCTCGCGCAGGGAGTCAGGCTGCTCGGCCGGGTGGGATCGGCGCCGCGGGGTGCCAGCAGCGCCGCGCTCGCCGCCGAGGTCGGTGCCCCGCCGTGGAAGATCGACCGGGTCCGGCAGCAGCTCCGCGGCTGGCACCCGAACGGCATCGCCCGCGCGCTGCACGCGGTCGCCGAAGCCGACGCGCAGGTGAAGGGCGAAGCGACCAGCGCGGCCTACGCGCTGGAACGGGCGGTGCGCCGGATCGTCGCCAGCCGGGCCGACGACGATCCAAACTGAGCAGGGTGACCTAGCTGGCCTGGAGTTCGGCGAAGCGCTTGGCGATCGCGGACTTGCGGTTCGCGGCCTGGTTCTTGTGGATAACGCCCTTGCTGGCTGCCTTGTCGAGCTGCCGGGTAGCGTCGCGCAGCGCGGTCCCGGCCTCGTCGAGGTTCCCCGCGTCCGCGGCCTCGCGGAACTTGCGCACGGAGGTACGCAGCGACGACTTCACGGCCTTGTTCCGCTGGTGCGCCTTCTCGTTTTGCTTATTGCGCTTGATCTGAGACTTTATGTTCGCCACGCGTGGGAGTCCTTCAAGGTTGTCTGTTGGTGACGCGACGACGGGTGACGCGACGACGAAGCTTATCCGAGTCAGACCCCCCGGCTCAAACCAGAGCCCGATCTCGTGCTCAATACCGTGCTCACCGCCGGGCCCAATCGAGGCGGGTCGGCAAGGGCACTAGCCCGGACATGGGATCATGGATCACTCAGGCCGCTAGCCGGCGAATCACCCGAACGGATGCGCGTGTCACCACCTACCCCCGCCAGCCAGCCGGTTCAGCGGAACCGGCCGAGCCGGGACGCCCGGCCGGCGCCCGCCCATACCGATCAGGCCGTGATCAGGAATTTCTGCATCATCGCCCACATCGATCATGGCAAGTCGACGCTGGCCGACCGGATGCTGCAGTTCACCGGGGTGGTGGAAGGCCGCCAGATGCGGGCGCAGTACCTGGACCGGATGGACATCGAGCGCGAGCGCGGCATCACGATCAAGAGCCAGGCGGTCCGGCTTCCCTGGGCCAGCGACGGCACCCAGTACGTCCTCAACCTGATCGACACCCCCGGCCACGTCGACTTCAGCTACGAGGTCTCCCGCAGCCTGGCCGCCTGCGAGGGCGCCGTGCTGCTCGTCGACGCCGCCCAGGGCATCGAGGCGCAGACGCTGGCCAACCTCTACCTGGCGCTGGACGCCGACCTCAAGATCATCCCGGTGCTGAACAAGATCGACCTGCCCGCGGCCCAGCCGGACCGCTATGCCGCCGAACTGTCCGGCATCATCGGCTGCGACCCCGCCGAGGTGCTCCGCGTTTCGGCCAAGACCGGCGAGGGTGTCGAGCACCTGCTGCACGAGATCGTCCGGCTCGTCCCGGCCCCGTCAGGCAACCCGGACGCCCCGGCCCGGGCGCTGATCTTCGACTCGATCTACGACACCTACCGCGGCGTCGTCACCTATGTGAGGGTGGTCGACGGGCGGCTGTCCCGGCGCGAGCGCAGCCTGATGATGTCCACCGGCGGCACCCACGAGACGCTCGAGGTGGGAGTGATCTCACCGGAGCCCACGCCGAGCGAGGGCCTGGCCGCGGGGGAGGTCGGCTACCTGATCACCGGGGTCAAGGACGTCCGGCAGGCCCGGGTCGGCGATACCGTGACCAGCTCCGCCCACCCGGCGGCCGAACCGCTGGCCGGCTACTCGACCCCCAAGCCGATGGTCTTCTCGGGTCTGTACCCGGTGGACGGCGACGACTACCCCGACCTGCGCGACGCCCTGGACAAGCTGCGGCTCAACGACGCCGCCCTGCTGTACGAGCCGGAGACGAGCGACGCGCTCGGGTTCGGCTTCCGCTGCGGCTTCCTCGGCCTGCTGCACATGGAGATCGTCCGCGAGCGCCTGGAGCGCGAATTCGACCTGTCCCTGATCTCCACCTCGCCGAACGCCGTCTACCGCGTCGTCATGGACACCGGCCAGGAGATCCGGGTGACGAACCCGAGCGACTTCCCCGGGGGCAGCGAGCCGGGCAAGGGCAAAGTCGACCGGGTCTACGAGCCCGTGGTGCGGGCCACGGTGATCTCCCCGGCCGAGTACATCGGCACGATCATGGAGCTGTGCCAGAGCCGGCGCGGTTCCCTGATCGGCATGGACTACCTATCGTCGGACCGGGTGGAGATCCGCTACACGCTGCCGCTCGCCGAGATCATCTTCGACTTCTTCGACAACCTCAAGTCCCGGACCCGCGGCTACGCGTCGCTGGACTACGAGCCCGACGGCGAGCAGCAGGCCGACCTGGTCAAGGTCGACATCCTGCTGCAGGGCCAGCCGGTAGACGCGTTCAGCCAGATCGTGCACGCGGACAACGCCCGCGAGTACGGCCTGGCCATGACCGCGAAGCTCAAGGAGCTGATCCCGCGGCAGCAGTTCGAGGTGCCGATCCAGGCGGCCGTCGGCGCGCGCATCATCGCCCGGGAGAACATCCGCGCCCTGCGCAAGGACGTGCTGGCCAAATGCTACGGCGGCGACATCACGCGTAAGCGCAAGCTGCTGGAGCGGCAGAAGGAAGGCAAGAAGCGGATGAAGACCATCGGCCGCGTGGACGTGCCGCAGGAGGCGTTCGTGGCCGCGCTGTCCACCCAGCCGGGGGCACAGAAGGCCCGCTAGACGACCATTAGGGCCGAACGGGCGTGGCCGCGTGCGGGTGCCCCAGCGCCTGCCCCCCCTCGGTCGTGATGAACGGAGCGAGCTGCGCGCGCTGGAAGGGCTGGAGCTGCGCCGGCTGGTAAGAACCCTGCTGGAACGGGAGCGGGGCGTGCGCGGTCGCGATGGCGGTGACCAGCGCGGCCAGGGTGAAAATCACCAGCGCGGTGATGACGAGCGCCGCGGCGGAATGCCAGCTCGTGTCCGGCTCGGCGCTGGGCGGCACAGCGGGAGTCGCCTGCTGGTACGGCACGCCGCCCGGGCAGGGAAGCGGCCCGGCCGGCAGGTCGGCGATCAGCGTCCAGAGGTCGCCGTACGTGCGGGCCGCGTAGGCCCGCGTCACCCGGTCGTCGAGCTCCTCCTGGGTGAGCCGTCCCTCGGTAAAAGCCGCCCGGAGCACCCCGACGGCACGCTCGCGGTCCGCGTTGCCCGCCAGCCAGGCCGGATTGACCCCGGTGAACCCGCTGCCGGCAGGCACAGCGGGGAAAGGCGGAAATGCCTGACCTGGACCGTATACCACTGAGCCTCCCGCGGACGCCTCCTACGAGTGTAGACGCGCGAGGGTCGCCAGGAGTGCCAATGCCACGTTCGGTGTTCCTCGCGGTTACGAGCTGAGCGCGGTACCGAGGTTGTTGTAGGCCTGGTTGATCTTGTCGACCGACTGCTGGAGGCCGGACGCCTGCGCCTCGCTGATGTACTTGGTGGCCGTGGGAGCGGTGCTCAGCTCGGCGAACTTCGCCGCGGTGTCCGACACCGCGGCAGCCAGCGCGGCGTTGGCCGCGGTTGCCTGCGACGGCATCTCGATCTCGCGCAGCTGCGCCGCGAACGTGTTGAGCGTAGCGGCCACGTTGCGGTCTACGCCCTCCACGCAGCTCAGCTTCTTGTTGCACGCCTGCACGTTGTTCGAGTAGTTGTCGAGCGCGTCACGCGACGGGCCGATGTCGGCGACGACCTGCTTAGCCGCGGACAGGGCGCTGACGCTGTTGCCGGCCAGCGCTGCCTGGACCGCGCCGTTGACCGCGGCGAGCACCACGCCAAGCACGATGAACAGGATCACGAGCTTGCGCGCCGCCGCGGACAGCACGAGCCGCCAGGACGGTCCGTCCGCCGGTCCCGCGGCCGGTGCCCCGTAGCCAGCCTGGGCGTAGCCCGGCTGCGCGCCGTACCCGGGCTGCGCGCCGTACCCGGGCTGCGCCTGCGGGTCGCCGTACCCGGGCTGCGCCTGCGGGTCGCCGTACCCCGCCTGCGCCGGCGCGTCGCCGAACAACCCTCCGGGGTACGCGCTGGTCAGCATCGTGGCGAAGCCGAGCGTCCTGACCTGGTACCGCAGCACGGCCGCCAGCCCCTGGTGGATGGCGTCCGGCATCTGCCCGGTCACCAGCACGATCAGCCAGGTCACGACCATGAAGATGGTCAGCGCGCCGTAGCTGACGACGGCCTGGACGATCCAGCAGGGGATAAGCAGGAAGAACCGGAACAGGACGGCCAGCCGGTTCAGCCGGCCTGGCGTCACCGCCAGCCGGACCGGGTAGTCCGCGTCGTCCAGCGTGAACGGCGGGTACACGTCGGTGAGCAGGTAGTTGTAGGCGTACACCCGGCTCAGCCAGCGCAGGTAGCCGGTGAGGAAATCGGCCGCGAAGACCGGTAGCCGTCCGGTGAACAAAGCGCCGAACCAGCCGATGATCGTGATCACGCCGGCCGCGATCCCGAGCAGCCACAGGACGATCAGCTGCGGGATGGCCAGGAAGATGCGGAACGCGACGGTCAGCCGCGACTGCGGAGCCGGACCCGCGAACGCGACGAGGACCGGCGCGGGCGTCGACTGCTCGGTGACCGGCGCGGTGGCGTCGGCGGCGTAGTACGCGGACATTGCCTTGTTCTCCCCTGTTCTTCGCTGTCCCCCTGCAGGCGCGACCGATCATATCGGTCCGGTAGCCGTCGTCCGGGCTAAACGCGTCAGCGCCCGACTGTATGCGAAGACGTTACCGGACCGCCGGGAACCAGCCGCGCCGGTTATATCCGCAGTTCAGAAGCTAAATCCGGGTGACCCTGCCGGACGCACTGGAACCGGGCACTCACTGCGCCAGGACGCGGTGGAACCGGGGTCATGGCGTTCCAGCTGGCCACCCGGCCCTGGCCCGTTAGCTAGGCAGCAGGCCCTACCCGGTGCCGGTACCGGTGGCGGAGATCACGGCGCCCACGATGGACAGGACGATGAGGATGCCCCAGAAGATAACCGCCATGTAACCGAGGACCAGGCCGCTGGTCGCCAGCCCGTCGCCGCGCTGCCCGGTCTGCCGCATCTCCCGCTTGGCCATGTGCCCGCAGATGATCGCCGGGATGGCGGTCAGGCCCATGGTGAAGAACTCCGCCACGCCCAGCACCAGCGACGCCCGGGCCAGCGAGTTGGTGCTGACGGGCGGCTGGTACACCGGCATGGGATAGACCATGGGCATGGGCATGGCCCCAGCGGGCAGGTCGGCGGTAAGCGCAGTCAGTTCGGCGTACGTCCGCGCGGCATAGGCCCGGTTCATGCGCTCGTTGTACTCATCCTGGGTCAGGCGGCCCTCGGTGAAGCCGGCCTTCAGCACGTCAACCGCGCGTTCCCGGTCCGCCGAGGCCGCGCGCATGGCCGGGTTCATCGCCGGGTTCATCCGGGCCTGCATCTGGTGCCCGCCCGCTGGAACCTGGAATCCGCCCGGCGGAACGGGGTAACCACCCGGCGGCACCTGGTGACCCGCCGACGGAACCTGATAGCCGTACGGCGCGACGGGCGGGACGTACGGTACCGGCGGGACCTGCGCTGCCGCGGGCGGGACGTACGGTCCCGCGGGCACGTCGTATGGCGTGGCGGGCGGGACATAGGGCGTCGTCGGCGGAACCTGGGCGGCCGTCGGCGGGCCGTCGTCGGCAGGCGCCGACTCGGCGGGAGCCGCCTGCCAGTTATCCCTGGGGTACTGCGCCCCTTGGGATTGGGCCGGCCATTCCGACTCGTTCTCTGCCAACGGTGCCTCCCGTAGACGGGACCTAGTGCCACGTGCCTCCCGGAAACGCGGCTCTTTCAGTCTAAGCGCGCGAATCGCCAAACTGCTTCCCGTGCTGTCGCACCGGTCTTGCCGGGTAGCGTAACGGCATGCCTGGCACCCTCCCCGACGGCGAGCCGGTCCCCGCCTCCGGGACGCTGCCCGAGAGCGCGCGGGCCGGGCTGGGTGAGCGGCCGTTCGGCCTCTACGTCCACGTGCCGTTCTGCGCCACCCGGTGCGGCTACTGCGACTTCAACACCTATACCGCGGCCGAACTCGGTGCCGGGCCCGGCGCGACGTCACCCGCCAGCTATCCAGACCAGGCCATCGCCGAGATCAGGTTCGCCCGCCCGGTGCTCGCTGGTGCTGAGGACATACCTGAGGCCGGTGCTGAGCATGGCGTGAACCTCCCGGTCAGCACGGTGTTCTTCGGCGGCGGGACGCCCACCCTGCTGCCGCCTTCCGCGCTGGGCGCCATCCTGCGGGCCATCGACGCCGAGTTCGGCCTGGCCCCCGGCGCCGAGGTGACCACCGAGGCGAACCCGGAGAGCGTCGACCAGGCCAGCCTGAGCGAGCTGCGGTCGCAGGGGCTGACCCGGGTCTCGTTCGGCATGCAGAGCGCGGTACCGGAGGTGCTCGCCGTGCTCGACCGGGTGCACCGCCCCGGTCGGCCGGCCCAGTGCGCCGCGTGGGCCCGCGAGGCCGGATTCGAGCACGTCAGCCTGGACCTGATCTACGGGACACCGGGCGAGTCGGACGCGGACTGGCGGCGCTCGCTGGACGCGGCCGTGGCGGCCGCGCCCGACCACGTGTCCGCGTACGCGCTCACCGTGGAGACCGGCACGCGGCTGGCGGCGCGAGTGCGCCGCGGCGAGCTCGACCCACCGGACGACGACGTGCTCGCCGATCGCTATGCGGCCGCGGACGAGATCCTCGGCGCGGCGGGCTACGGCTGGTACGAGATCTCCAACTGGGCGGTTTCCCCGTCATCACGGTGTACGCACAACATGCTGTACTGGACCGGCGGCGACTGGTGGGGGATCGGGCCCGGGGCGCACAGTCATGTCGGCGGGACCCGGTGGTGGAACGTCCGGCACCCGGCCGCCTACGCCGCGCGGATCGCCGCCGGGACCAGCCCCGGCCAGGCCAGGGAGGTCCTGTCCGAGGCCGAACGGCAGCTGGAGCGCGTCATGCTGCTCACCCGTCTCGCCGACGGCTGCCCGACCGCGGTGCTCGGCCCGGCCGGCCAGGCGAACGCGGCGCAGGTGGTCGCCGACGGCCTGGCCGACGCCGCCGCCCTGGCCCGCGGCCGGATCGTGCTGACCCGCCGCGGCCGCCTGCTGGCCGACGCCGTGGCGCAGAAGCTAACCGAACCCTGACCGAACCCCTGATGGGCCTCAGCCCGCGATGTGCGCGCAGATCCAGCCGGGCGCCTCGGACCGCCCGAGATCTGCCGTCACAGCTATGCGCTCCCCGGCGCGGTGACGAAATCGATCAGTTCCTCGACCCGGCCCAGCAATTCCGGCTCGAGGTCGGCGTAGCTGCTCACCGAGCGCAGGATGCGCTGCCAGGCCGCGGGCACCTCCGGCGGCCAGCCGATGGCGCGCAGCACGCCTTCCTTCCACGGCTGCCCGCGCGGGACGTCAGGCCAGGCGGCGATGCCGACCGCCGAGGGCCGCACCGCGGCCCAGATGTCGATAAACGGGTGCCCGACGATCAGGACGTCGGGAGATCGCACGCTGGCCGTGATCTTCGTCTCCTTGGAGCCCGCCACGAGATGGTCGACTAGCACGCCGAGACGGCGCCCCCGCGCGGGAGCGAAGCTCCTGACGATGGCGGGCAGGTCGTCGATGCCTTCCAGGTACTCCACCACGACGCCGACGTCACGCAGGTCGTCGCCCCAGATCTTCTCCACCAGTTCGGCGTCGTGCTTGCCCTCGACGTAGATCCGGCTGGCCCGGGCCACCTTGGCCCGGGCCCTTTCCGCCGCGGGCGCGGCCACCGAGCCCGAAGCGGTCAGGATGCTCTTGGCCGGGGCGGACGAGGCTGCCGGGGCGGGCGGGACGAGAGTGACCGGTTGGCCCTCGAACAGGAAGGCGGCCGGGGCCAGCGGGAAGACCCGGCGCTTGCCATGCCGGTCCTCCAGCGTCACGGCGCCCTTCTCGTAGCTGACCACCGCGCCGCAGAAGCGGCCCTCGGAGTCCTCGACCACCAGGCCGCGCTCGGCCGCCACCGTCGGTATCTCGCGCTGGCCACCTCGCCGGCGTCCCGTCCCGCCGGCCAGCACGTCAGCGCCGTATTGCCTGCTCCGCACGGTATCTCCTCCGCTCGTATCCCTCAGCCGGGCCGCGGGCGTAGCCGTACCTGCGGGCCAGCGTACCCAGCGGATCCCGGCCGGGACGCCGCCGACACGCGCTATCGCGGCCCGGGCTGGCCGGGCTACCATTTTGCTGTGGGCCATACCCAGAGCGGCATTACCGAGAGCCCGGCCCGGGTATGGCCAGGTGCCCGTTCGCCTTGCTGTCACGCGCCGGGAACTTGCTAGACGCACTAGACTTAGCACTCGGGACCTATGAGTGCCAAGGAGGTGAACGCGTGCTCGACGACCGGAAACTGACGGTGCTCCGTGCGATCGTCGAAGACTACGTGTCCACCACCGAACCGGTGGGATCCAAGTCGCTCGTCGACCGGCATCACTTCGACGTGTCGCCCGCGACTATCAGGAACGACATGGCAGTGCTCGAGGAGCAGGGTTTCATCGCGCAGCCGCACACCAGCGCCGGGCGGATACCGACGGACAAGGGCTACCGGCTGTTCGTCGACCGGCTGTCCAGCGTCAAGCCGCTGTCGGGGGCCGAGCGGCGTGCCATCGAGACGTTCCTGGCGGGTGCGTACAACCTCGACGACGTGGTGATGCGCACGGTGCGGCTGCTGGTCCAGCTGACCCGCCAGGTGGCCGTGGTGCAGTACCCGTCGCTGACCAGGTCCGCGATCAGGCACATCGAACTGGTCCCGCTCGCCCCCCAGAAGTTGCTGCTGGTCCTCATCACCGACACGGGCCGGGTCGAGCAGTGCACCGTCGACCTGCCCGACCCCTGGGACGACTCCTCGGTATCCCACGTACGCGCGGTCGTGAACACCTGCCTGGGCGGACATAAGCTGTCAGACGCCGCCGCGATGGTCAGCGACCTCGCCGAGCGGATCCCGGCCGGGGAGCGGACGAACGCCAACGCCGTGCTCGCCGTGCTGCTGGCCAGCCTGGTCGAGCGAAACGAGGAAAAGATTGTCTTCGGCGGAGCCGCTAACCTGGCCGCGCACGATTTCAGCAAGGGGTTGCGGGAAGTGCTTGAGGCCCTGGAAGAACAGGTGGTGCTGATGCGGCTGCTCGGGGAGGCGACCGAGCCCGCCATCCTGACCGTCAGGATCGGTGCGGAAAACGAGGTCGCGGGCCTGCAGTCCACGTCCGTCGTGTCTACGTGGTACGGCAACGCGGATCAGCCGCTGGCCAAGCTCGGCGTGCTGGGGCCGACCCGGATGGACTATCCCGGCACGATGGGCGCGGTCGGCGCGGTCGCCCGCTACGTCGGCCAGATCCTGGCGGAGTCCTAGTGGCCCCCGACTACTACGCGCTGCTCAAGGTCCGCCGCGACGCGACCCAGGACGAGGTCAAGCGGGCCTACCGGCGGCTGGCCCGCGAACTGCACCCGGACGTGAACCCCGACCCGGAGACGCAGGAGCGGTTCAAGGAGATCACCCAGGCGTACGAGGTGCTGTCCGACACCGACAAGCGCCGGATGTACGACATGGGCGTGGACCCGTTCGCGGCGAGCACGGCGGGCGCCGGCGCCGGCCCGTTCGGCGCGGGTTTCAACCCGCTGAACGACCTGCTCGACCAGTTCTTCGGCGCGGCGGGCGGCGGCGCCACGAGCCGCGGGCCGCGCAGCCGCGCGCAGCGCGGCCGCAACGCGACGATCAGGATCGAGCTGGATCTCGCCGAGTGCTCGTTCGGCGCCACCAGGGAACTGACCGTGGACACGGCCGTGGTCTGCCCCACCTGCTCCGGTGAGGGCACCGCGCCGGGCACCCATCCGCAGACCTGTGACATCTGCGGTGGCCGCGGCGAGGTGAGCCAGGTCACCCGCTCGTTCATCGGCCAGGTGATGATGGCCCGGGTCTGCCCGGGCTGCGGCGGGTTTGGCACCGTGCTGGTCCGGCCGTGCCCGGAGTGCGACGGCGACGGCCGGGTGCGGACCAGGCGGACGATCAAGGTGCGGATCCCGGCCGGGGTCGAGGACGGCACGCACATCCAGCTGGCCGGCGAGGGCGAGGTCGGCCCGGGCGGCGGCCCGCCGGGCGACCTGTTCCTCGAGATCGTGCAGCGCCCGCACGCGATCTTCGAGCGTCAGGGTGACGACCTGCACTGCACGGTGACGATCCCGATGGTGGCGGCCGCGCTGGGCGCCACGCTGTCAGTGGAGAGCCTGGATGGCCCCGCCGATATCGACATCCGGCCCGGTACTCAGTCCGGGCAGGTCATCCCGCTCTACGGCCAGGGCGTCAGGCACCTGAACGGCAACGGCCGGGGCGACCTGGTCATTCACGTGACCGTGGAGACGCCGGTCAAGCTGGACGCCGAGCAGGAGAAGCTGCTGCGCGACCTGGCCAAGCTGCGCGGCGAGGAAGCGCCGCCCGGCCGGTTCGCCCCGGGCCAGCAAGGGTTCTTCTCGCGGCTGCGCGACGCCTTTAACGGCCGCTGAGCCGCTGTCTGAGGCAGGAGGCACCAGGTGCAGCCGCCCGTCTTCCTGGCCGACCGCGCGGCGCTGGGATCCGACGTCGTGATCCTGTCCGGTGCCGAGGGCCGGCACGCGGCCACCGTGCGTCGGCTGCGCCCGGGTGAGCGTGCCGACGTGACCGACGGGGCCGGCCTGGTGACCGAGTGCGTGGTGGCCGGGCCCGCCGAGGGCGGCCTCGAGCTCATCGTGCGGGCCCGGCGCGAGGTGCCCCGTCCGGACCCCGCGATCACCGTCGTCCAGGCCATCCCCAAGGGTGACCGGGGCGAGCTGGCCGTCGAGGAGATGACCGAGGTCGGCGTGGACCGGATCGTGCCGTGGGCCGCCGCCCGCTGCGTGCCGGTGTGGCAGGGGGCGCGCGGGGAACGCTCGCTGGCCAGGTGGCGGCTGACCGCGCGCGAGGCCGCTAAGCAGTCCCGCCGCGCCTGGATACCCGAGATCACCCCCGTCGCTTCGGCCGCCCAGGTGGCCGAGCTGATCGGGAAGGCGGCGTGCGCGCTGGTGCTCGAGCCGGGCGCCGCGGCCGGCCTCGCCCGCCTCAGCCTGCCGGAATCCGGGGACCTGCTGGTTGTGGTGGGCCCGGAGGGCGGGATCACCGGCGAGGAGAGCGCTGCCTTCGGGGCGGCCGGAGCCATTGCCTGCCGCCTGGGGCCCACGGTGCTGCGGACCTCGACCGCCGGGACCGTGGCCGCCGCGATCCTGCTCACCCGGTCGGGCCGCTGGTCCTAGGGACCTTACCCCGAGGTCGGGGTCACGCTGCCGGTCGGTCCGTTGTCGCCCGTCACCGTGCTGGCCGGTCCGTTGCTGACCAGTCCGTTGTCGCCCGTCACCGTGCTGGCCGGTCCGTTGCTGACCAGTCCGTTGTCGCCCGTCACCGTGCTGGCCGGTCCGTTGCTGACCAGTCCGTTGCTCGTCGATACAGTGCCGGTACCGGTGTTGGTCGATCCGATGGCCGGGCCGTCCGATGGCGAGTCGGTCGGGCTGGTGCTGGCACTGCCCGAACCTGGCGAACTCGACGTCGGCGTCGCCGGCGTCGAGGAACCGCTGCCCGGCGCCGACGAAGACGCGGGCGCCTTAGGTTGTTTAGCCGTCTTGGACGGTTTGGCGGTGCCAGTCGTGCAGGAGGGTGCCGGGGTCGCCTTGGCAGACGCCTTGCCCTTCCCGCTGGTGCTGGCCTTCGCCGAAGCCGCCGAGGTGGGGGTGCTCATAGTGGTGGCGCTCTCGGTCCCGGTCGCCGGGGCGTTCGCGGTCGTGGTGTCGCCCGGGCTGGTGCTGCCGCCGCCCGAGCCGTCGCCCGTCCCGTTGTCCGCGGCGCTGTCGGACGGACCGCTCGCCGGGCTCACCGGGGTGTCGCTCGGGGTCGCCGACGTCGTCGGCTTGGCCGGCTTGGCCGGCTTGGCCGGGGCGGACGACGCCGAATCGGACCCGCAGGCGATCGCCGGCCCGCCGCCCTGGGCGCCCGAAATACTGCCTCCGGCGCCGCCGGGCGCCGAGCCGGCCGGAGTACCGTCTCCGTTCGTGCCCTGACTCCCGGCGCTGGTGCTGGAAATGGGGATTCCGACCGCCTTGCTGAGCGAGACGAAGGCCCCGCGCAGCGGGGGCACCGCCAGCGCGACACCGATGGCGAACGCGACGCAGGCGGCGGCCAGGGCCGGCCGGAGCAGCCCGTTCCGCCAGTCCCGCTGCTGCCGCGGGTGACCGTTGTCGTCCTCCTGGCCGCCGCGCGCCGGGTTCCAGCGGCGGACCAGGTCAGCCAGGAACCCGCCGCGCGCCGCCGAATGCTGGCCGGTGTAGGCCGGGCCTGACCCCACCCGGGCGCGGATCCGCTCCAGTCCGTCGGATCGCGGTTCGAGCTGGTCCGCGGCAGCGTGCAGCTCGCGTCGCAGGAACTCGGCGAAGTCGGGTCCTTGCGGCGGCATGCCGTCGTGTCCGGGTCTGGTCATTACTCCTGCTCCAGGGCCGCGCGCAGGGCGGTCATGCCGCGGGCGGTGTGGCTTTTGACCGCGCCGCGGCTGATCCCCATCGCGGTGGCGATCTCGGCCTCGGACAGGTCAGCGTAGTACCGCAGCACGATCGCCTCGCGCTGC
>Ga0081540_1000865_pt1 | contig 27386 bp, 26 predicted proteins | sample TabmetS2T1R1_FD_71024 | JGI IMG/M metagenome (GOLD analysis project Ga0081540, IMG submission 71024) | Tabebuia heterophylla rhizosphere microbial communities from the University of Puerto Rico - S2T1R1 | ecosystem: Host-associated > Plants > Roots > Rhizosphere ...
GGCCAACCCGGCGATCAACCGAGAGCGCTGGTCGGAGAGCGGCAGGTCCGGGTAGCCGGACTTGGTCACGTTGTATCCATCCACGATCAAATGGGGATTGGGCAGCGCTAGCAGGCGGTCGAGCGCCGCCGGATCGTCGGTGTAACGACGGTCGGGCAACGCTCCCGCGGTGCCGGCGACGCCTTCGGCGGGGCGCCGGGGGGGCGGCGGCAATGACAGCTCGCGACGGATCCCGGACGCCGCTTCGGTCAGCGTGTCGACGAGAAGCCACAGCCGAGCCTCGTCGATATCACGTTCAACCCGCGCGTTGTGGCGGGCGGCCTCGACGAACCGCTCAAGCTCGGCGATGCGCCCGCGGGCGCGACGGAGCTCGGCATCGCGCGTGGCAATCTCGCTCTCACCGCGCCGCTTGGTCTCCTCACCTACCCGCTCCGCCTCGGAGATGCTCTGCTCGGCTGCCTGCAGCAGCGCGGACAGACCTCGAATCCTGGCCCGTAGCTCGCTGATTTCCGCAGCCGACGACTCCCGAGCGGCCGCAACCGCCGCCCGCTCGTGGTCCGCGGCATTGCGCGCCTGCCTCGTGAGAGTCGCAACCTGATCCCGCAATGCCGCGATCTCGTCTCGGAGCGCGTTGTCCGCGGCGGCGAGGTGCTCGGCTGACCATTGCGCACTCGCTTCGGCCACCACGGCCTGCCATCCGGCCGGACGAATCAGGTAGGCCACCACGGCGGTGTCGAGCGGGTCGGAGGCCGCGGTCGACGCGCCGGACCGCAGCGCGTCAACGAGCTGCGTCGATGCCTCCTCGACAACATCGGCGACCCGGCTCCGGAACCCGTCATCCGCGTCCAGCGCCGCCGCGAGCGCCGTTGCCCCGAGTCGGGCTCGCTTGCCCGGCGTGAATCTGGCTATGCCGCGTAGCGGTTGGGGCACGTCGTCCTGGGGCATCCGGCCTAACACCTCGGAGGCCACATTGATCAACCGTTGCCGTACCGGTTCAATGAGCAACGGCTCTGCCGGAGTCTCCGGCGCAGTGGCGTCTTCCTCGGTCTTGGCCATCCGATCAACGGTAATCCGCTGGTGGGTTCGCGTGTCCTGGCCGATTTCGTCAGACCTCGCGCCTAGCGTCCCGGATGTGACCAGCTCGACCATGACGTCCGCTCCAGCGGGTCGTCGGTTTGAGCAAATGAGCTTGGACGAGCTCGATGAGCCGCTACGCGACACGACGTTCACGGTCGTCGACTTGGAGACGACTGGCGGCCGGGCCGGCAACGACGGGATCACCGAGATCGGCGCGGTCAAGGTCCGCGGCGGAGAGGTGATCGGCGAGTTTCAGACGTTGGTCGACCCGGGCGTCGGGATCGCTCCGTTCGTGAGCGTGCTCACCGGCATCACCGATGCGATGGTCTGCGGCGCTCCCCCGATTGCGGCAGTACTCCCGACCTTCCTCGAGTTCGCCGCGGGCAGTGTGCTCGTCGCGCACAACGCCCCGTTCGACGTGGGGTTTCTTCGGATGGCCTGCCAGGAACGTGGTCTGCGGTGGCCGGGTTTCGCGGTGGTTGACACGGCGATCCTCGCCCGTCGCGTCCTGACCCGCGACGAGGTTCCGGACTGCCGGCTGGCAACGCTCGCCGTGTTCTTCCGCGCCACGACCCAGCCGGTACATCGGGCGCTGGCCGATGCCCGCGCCACCGTCGACGTCCTGCACGCGCTGCTGGGCCGGCTGGGCAACCTGGGCGTCCAGTCCTTGCCCGAGCTCCGCGCGTTCACGGCGCAGGTGAGCGACGCGCAGCGCCGCAAACGGCACCTGGCCGACGACTTGCCGACCGGTCCCGGGGTGTACGTGTTCCGGGACGCGGAGGGCACGCCCCTCTACATCGGGACGAGCCGCAACCTGCGTGCTCGCGTTCGCCAGTACTTCGTGGCCAGCGAGACCCGCAGCCGGATGGGCGAGATGGTCGGACTAGCCGAGCGCGTCGACCCGATCGAGTGCGCTCACCCGCTGGACGCCCAGGTGCGGGAATTGCGGCTCATCGCCGCCCACAAGCCGCGTTACAACCGCAGGTCGAAGTTTCCGGAGCGGGCCGTCTGGCTGAAGCTCACCAACGAGCCCTTTCCCCGGCTGTCCGTCGTGCACGCGATCCGGATCGACGGCGCGGCCTATCTGGGTCCACTGCGCTCCGTCCGCCAAGCGGAGGCGGTACGCGACGCGATTCACGACGCGGTGCCACTGCGTCAATGCACTGATCGGTTGTCCGTGCGCCGTGCGGTGCGGGCCGCCTGCGTCCTGGCCGGGATTGGGCGCTGCTCCGCGCCCTGCCAGGGCGGTCAATCGCCGGAGGCCTATGCCGCCCTGGCCGAGCTGGTTCGGGCCGCCTGGTCCGGCGATGTCCGGCCGCTGGTCGACCCGCTGCGTGCCCGGTTGGGCCGTCTGGCCGCGACCGAACGCTTCGAGCACGCCGCAGTCGTCAGGGACCGCATCGCGGCTGTCGTCCGGGCCTGCGCGCGAATGCAGCGAATCGCGTCGCTCACGGTCATCGAGGAACTCGTCGCCGCCCATCCCGACGGTTGTGGGGGTTGGGAGCTCGCTGTCGTCAAGTACGGACGGCTGACGGCTGCAGGCGTCGCGGAGAGGGGCGTGCCGCCTTGGCCGATTATCGACACCTTGCTGGTGACGGCAGACGCCGTGCTGCCCGACACTCTGCGACCTGGCCCGTTGCCGGCCGCCCTGGCCGAGGAGACCGAGTGCGTGCTGCGGTGGCTCGAGCAGCCGGGGACTCGTCTCGTGCAGACCTCCCGCCCGTGGACCTGTCCGGCGTTCGGGGCCGGCGGGTTCCGCTCGTACCTCGACACGGACGCCGTGCGCCGGGCTGCGGACCCGTTCGCAGATCGGCGTCGGTTGCGAATCGAGGCCCGGCCCGCCCGCACATCCGCCTAACTGGATCCGAAGGACCCCAACGGTCCGGGTCCCGATGTCCGGGGCCGCGAACACTACGATCGGGCGATGATCACCACGATCGTCATGATCTCCGTCGAGCCCGACCGGATCCCGGACATCGCTGCGCAGATCGCCGATCTCGACGGTGTCAGCGAGGTGTACTCAGTGGCCGGCGATGTCGATCTGATCGCGATCGTCAGAGTGCGAGACTTCGAGCAGATCGCTGACGTCGTCGCCGGTCGGTTGTCCCGAGTTCCGGGAGTCCGGCACACCACCACCCAAGTAGCCTTCCGGGCCTACTCGCGTCATGACCTCGACGCGGCATTCTCAATCGGGGCCGACTGATTCAGCCGCCAGCTGCCGGCTGAGCTCGATCCACCGGTCGAGCGACTGACCGGCCGCGCCCGAGTCGATCGCCTCGCGGGCCGCGACAAGTCCAGCCGCCAACGCATCGACCAGTCCGTCGGCAGCTGCCCTGGCGTCGGGTGCCGGAGCGCCGCGCCACGGAAAGCCGTCGTATGCGGCGATGCCCGCTGCGGCATTGAGTAGCACCGCGTCCCGGATAGGGCCCGGCTTCCCAGCGAGCAGGTCCCGGACCACTGCTGCGTTGAAGACGCGATCACCGCCGCGCAGTGCGCCGGGCTCGGAAAGCGTTAACCCCACGTCCCTCGGGTCGACCTTCCCGGTCACGACACCCCCGCCGGCGGCCACCCAGACCGAGGATGTGGTCGTGCTGGTCAACTCGTCGAGACCGTCGTCGCCGCGGAAGACAAGGGCGGTGTCTCCCCGACTGGCTAACACCTCCGCCATGACGGCCGCCATGCGGGCGTCCGCGCACCCGATTGCCGAGGCCGGGGGGCGAGCCGGATTGGTCAGCGGGCCCACGAAGTTGAACACGGTCGGGATGCCTAGTTCGCGGCGTGGCGCTCCGGCGTGACGCAGCCCGGCGTGAAAGACAGGCGCGAAACAGAATCCGATGCCCGCGCCTGCGACGGTGGCCGCAACGCTGGCTCCGTCCAGGTCGATCGCTACGCCGAGCTCTTCGAGCACGTCGGCGGCGCCGCAGGCTGACGAGGCGGCACGGTTGCCATGCTTGACAACCGTGCGTCCCGACCCGGCCACCACAATGGCCGCCATCGTCGAAATGTTGGCGGTGTGGGCCTGATCGCCCCCGGTGCCTACGAGATCGACCGCCCGACCGACGACCGCAACCGGCGCCGCACGCGCCAGCATCGTTGCTACAAGCCCTTCGAGCTCGGCCGATGTCTCGCCTTTGGCGCGCAGCAGGACGGCGAACCCGGCCAGCTGAGCGGGAGTCGCCTGACCGGCCATGATCTCGTCCATTGCCCACGCCGTCGCCGCTGCGTCCAGGGACTCCCGGCGCATCAAGGCCGAGAGCAGCGCAGGCCAGCTACGGGTGGCCGGGTTGTCGCTCAACGCACGACGGGGATGCCTTGGAGGTGGCGCCGCAACTGGTCGGCTACCACCTGCGCGGCCGCCACCGGGTCCAGCGGCTGGCTTATTACCGCGTCGGCGAGTGACCAGCTCGCGAGCCAGCCATCTTGGCGGCGCGCTACGAGAACAATGATCGGCGGGCAATCGTCGATCTCGTACTTGAACTGCCGGGCAAGTCCCATGCCGCCAGTCGGCTGAGCCTCCCCGTCGAGTATCGCGAGGTCAAGGCCGCCGAGGTCCATCTGCTCGACGAGCTCAGCGTTGGTCGCGCACTCCAGCCAGTCGATGCGCGGGGAATCCGGAGCTGGACGCCGGCCGACAGCGGTACGCACCTGCGCGCGAACCTCGGCGGAATTGCTGTACAGCAGCACGATGACGGTGTCCGTCGTGGGCGCGCTCATGCGGGGCATCGTATCGGCGTGTTGCCCGGTGACGGCGCCCGGTTTCGATACCGTCGCAACCGGGTGCGACACGGGGCGCGTCCCCAATTCCTGCTCGTAGCGAGCGGGCGGTCGGGCGGCGGCTAAGCGCCGCGCAGCCGAGCGTGGGATTGCGGGACACGCCCTAGCGACCCCGCTGCGCCGGACCCTCTCGGGCGGGACATAATGCGATGGTGACCTCGACCAGCACGGCGTCGAGCTTCGACTCGAGCCGCGTGCATTCGCTGACGCGGCCGAACATTGTCAGCGTCGGGACGATCGTGTGGCTGTCGAGCGAGTTGATGTTCTTCGCCGGGCTGTTCGCGATGTACTTCTCGATCCGGTCCGTGCACGCGAACGACTGGCCGATGACCCTCCCGGACGGCCAGGAGATCGAGCTCAGCGTCGCCTACGCGCTGCCGTTCACGATCATCCTGATCGCATCGAGTGTCACCTGCCAGTACGGGGTCTTCGCGGCGGAGAAGGGCGACGTGTACAAGCTGCGTCGCTGGTTCACCTATAGCTTTGTGCTCGGCCTCATCTTCGTTCTTGGCCAAGCGAACGAGTACCGGATTCAGGTCCACGACGGGAACACCATCTCGGCCACGGGTTACGGATCGGTCTTCTATCTCACGACGGGGTTCCACGGGCTGCATGTGATCTGTGGCTTGCTGGCGTTCATCTATTTCCTCATAAGAACCACCCTGAGCAAGTTCTCGCCGGCTCAGGCGACGGCCGCCATCGTGGTGTCGTACTACTGGCATTTCGTCGACATCGTCTGGATCGGCTTGTTCACGACGATTTACCTCATCCGTTGACCCCGCTTCCTGCGCGTTGCTCATAAGCGCCCGTCCGCCGACCGAGAAGGGACATCCGTGACGGAAGACTTCGACGTCGACGAGCTGGGTTTCAACCCGGCGATCTCGGCCACGGGTGCGGACCCGGACGAGGCGCCGCACCCGGATCGGGCATCGTCTTCGCTCGGCGCGCGTCGTCGCCCGCGTCGTGCGGTGTGGCGCCGCCGGTTTGCCGGCGGCGTGGTCCTTCTGATCGCGCTGATCGGCATGGGCGGCGCGTACGCGTTGTTCGCAACGTCGTCGGGGGCGAACACATCAACCAGCACTGCCGCCGACGTCGCCGCTGGGCAGAAGCTCTACGAGACCAGTTGCATTACCTGCCACGGCAACAACCTGCAAGGTGTCAACGAACGCGGACCGTCGTTGATCGGCGTCGGCGGCGCTGCCGTGTACTTCCAGGTAAGTACGGGCCGGATGCCGGCACCGGGTCAGGGCGCCGAGATGGTGCGCAAGGAAGCCAAGTTCACCGATGAGCAGATCAGCCAGCTCGAGGCCTTCGTGCAAGCGAACGGCGGCGGGCCAGAGACGCCCACCGGCAACCTGCGCGATACCAGCCTCAGCCTCGGCCAAGGCGGCGACCTGTTCCGGCTGAACTGCGCGTCCTGTCACGGCTTCTCCGGCGCGGGTGCTCCACTGTCGGCCGGCAAGCTGGCGCCCACGCTCAAGCACGCCAGCGACTCCCAGCTCTACACCGCTATGCTCACCGGCCCGGAGAACATGCCGGTCTTCAACGACAACCAGCTCACGCCCGACGAGAAGCGCGCGATCATCGACTACATCCAGACGTTGAAGGAGTCGAACGACCCCGGCGGTAGTGGCATCGGCCGCATCGGCCCGGTATCCGAGGGCCTGGTCATCTGGGTGGCCGGCATCGGCGCCATAGTCCTGATCATCATGTGGATCGGGGCGAAGTCATGACCCACTCGACGGCCAACGTCCCTGGGCCCGACGAACTGCGCGAGATGAGCCCCGAAGAGGCAATGCTCGCCGGCGCCGAGTCCGGAGGCGTCCACGTCGTCCACCGGCGGCAGCGGTATCCCATCCCAGGGACGAAGGCAGAGAAACGTGCCGAGCGAGGCGTCTCGTTCATGTTCGGGCTCGCCGCGCTGGCGGGCGTCGCGTTCATTGTCATCTTTGTGGCTTGGCCGTACGTCTACCACCTACCGGGAGAAGGCAGCCAGCAGTTCCGCTTCTACACACCATTGCTCGGTGGCCTGCTCGGGGTGATGTTGCTGGGGCTGGGCTTCGGCGCGGTGCTGTGGGCCAAGTGGCTCATGCCCGAGGAAGAGGCGGTCGAGGAGCGGGACGACGAGCCCTCGCCGGACGAGGAAAAGCTCATGACCGCGGCGACGCTGTCAGTCGGGTTCGAGGACACCGGGCTGCAGCGTCGGCGGATGCTCATGGGCACGCTGGTGCTGGCCGGAGGTGCACTCGCCACTGTTCCGCTCGTGGCTCTGGTCGGCTCGCTGATCAAGAAGCCGGGTAACCAGCTAGCCCACACCCTCTGGGGCCAGCCCCCCGAGAAGTATCCGAACGGCGTTCCGATGATTTACTCCGACGGCCGGCGGGTGAGCCCGAACGATATTCAGGCCGGCGGGCTGGCCACCGTGTTCCCCGGTGTTCCCGGTGGTGTCACGTCAGCCAACACGCCGACCCTGCTCATCCGCTTGCGCCCAAACCAATCGGTTCAGCCCCGCAAGGGTCAGGCCGACTTCGGTTGGGGCGATTTCGTCGCGTTTTCCAAGATCTGCACGCATGCGGGTTGCCCGGCGTCCTTGTACGAGCAGCAGACCACCCGCCTGCTCTGCCCATGCCACCAATCGCAGTTCGAGGTGCTCCAAGACGCCAAACCAGTGTTCGGACCTGCCACGAGGCCGCTGCCCAAGCTACCGTTGGGAATCGAGGTTGTGGACGGCACGCAGTTCTTCGTGGGCCGACACGACTTTGTCGAACCGATCGGCCCAGCTTACTGGGAGCGCCCATGACCGCGACCCGAGAACGTGAGACCGCCAGCGAGCCCAGGTCGCGCCGTGGTCAGCCCCGGACGCTGCTCGGCAAGACCGGCGAATGGTTCGACGAGCGCCTGAAGGTCGCCCGGCCCACCCGCCATTATCTCAACAAGGTCTTCCCCGATCACTGGTCGTTCATGATGGGCGAGATCGCCCTGTATTCGTTCATCGTGCTCCTGCTCACCGGCACGTTCCTCACGTTCTTCTTTGACGCGTCGATGGGCGAGGTCCGCTACAACGGCAGCTACGAGCCACTGCAGGGTGTCGAGATGTCGCGGGCCTACGCCTCGACCCTGCACATCTCCTTCGACGTCCGGGGCGGCCTCGTCATCCGCCAGATTCACCACTGGGCCGCACTGCTGTTCATTGCGGCCATGCTGATCCACATGTGCCGGATTTTCTTTACCGGTGCGTTCCGCAAGCCCCGCGAGCTCAACTGGATCATCGGCATTTCGCTCATCGTCCTCGGCGTGGTCGAGGGCTTCGCCGGCTACTCGCTCCCGGACGACCTGCTGTCCGGCACCGGCCTGCGGATCGCGGACGCCATCATGTTGTCGATACCGATCATCGGATCCTGGGTGTCGTTCGCCGTATTCGATGGGGAGTTCCCGGGCACGGCGATCGTGGGCCGGCTCTACATCGTGCACGTCCTGCTCATCCCGGCCATCCTGCTCGCCCTGATCACTGTGCATCTGGCCTTGATCGTCCGCCAGAAGCACACCCAGTTCCCCACTGCCGGACGGACCGAATCCTCGGTCAGCGGGGAACGGGTCTACCCGATCTACGCCGCCAAGGCGGGCGGTTTCTTCTTCATCGTCTTCGGCGTCCTGGCCGCGCTGGGCGGGTTCGCCCAGATCAACCCGATCTGGCTGTTCGGCCCGTACAACCCGGCGCAGGTGAGTTCCGGTTCGCAGCCGGACTGGTACATGGCCATGCTCGACGGCTCGACCCGCCTGTTCCCGTCGTGGGAGATCCATGGCCTGTTCGGCCGATATACCGTGCCGGCAGTGTTCTGGCCTACCGTCGTGCTGCCCACGATCTTGATCGGCCTGGCCCTGGTGTATCCGTTCATCGAGGCGCGGTTAACCAAGGACCGGGCGAAACACCACCTGCTGCAGCGGCCGCGTGACGTGCCGGTACGGACCTCGCTCGGTGCGATGGCGTTGACGTTCTGCGTCGTCCTGTTCATCTCAGGGGGCAACGACCTGGTCGCCTCGGGATTCGATATCTCGCTGAACGCCATGACGTGGGGTGGCCGCGTAGCGCTGATCATCCTGCCGCCGCTTGCCTATGTGGTGACCTACCGGATCTGCCTTGGCCTGCAACGCCACGACCGAGAGGTTCTCGAGCACGGCATCGAAACCGGGATCATTCGCCGCCTGCCCACTGGGGAATTCATCGAGGTGCACCAACCGCTCGGCCCGGTGGACGACCATGGTCACGGCGAGCTCAACTACGCTGGGGCGTCGGTGCCCAAGCGCATGAACCAGCTCGGCACGGGAGCGCTGCGGCATGCCCGTGGCTTCTTCCAGCCAGTCGTGGAGAAACCGGAGATCGCCGAGAAGCTGGCCGAGGTAGAGGAGTCGGAGGAAGCCGCCGATGCCGCCGAGCGTCACGACAAGATCGCCGTCGAGCTGGAAGAGGTGGAGGCCGAGCGCCGTCACCAGCTCACCGACTGACTAAGGCCCGCGGCTCTCGTCCCCGCGCCGATCGACGGTGCAGGGTAGACCTCGGGTCGGCCTAGCCGAGCGGGTGGCGGCCACCGACGTAGTACTCGAACAGCAACCCGCCAACGGTGAATCCCAACGCCACGACGCCGATGACTACCAGCCAGATCTGCACAAACACCAGCCCTATGCCGGTGATTGTGGCCGCGCCGGCAATGCCGATCGGCCAGTAGCTGCCCGGGCTGAAGAATCCGAGATCACCCGCGCCTTCGGCGATCTCGGCATCGGGCCGGTCCTCAGGACGCGGATCGATGCGTCGGGACACGAACCAGAAGAACGATCCGGCGATGGCCATCAAACCACCGGAAAGGATCAACGCAGCCACCCCGACCGGCTCGACGCCGCCGGCTGACTGGTCGGTCCAGATGCCGTACATGATCGCTATAGCCCAGCAGAAGACGGCGACAACGAGGAAGATACGCGCCTCGGTCTTCACGACGGCTCCCTAGTTGCTTTCACTGCGTGTGGTGCGGCTGGTGTTGAACGGATGTGTCGTCGTCGCGACCGGCACTTCGCCGATCGCCGCCAATGCCTTGTACTGACGGGCCGGATCGGTCGGTCCGAGCTGCGCCAGGGCACTCAGGTAGGACGTGAACTTGTCCGGATCGACAACCCGTACCTCGAAGTTCATTTGCGAGTGGTAGGTCCCGCACAACTCGGCGCACCGGCCGACGAAGTGGCCGTTCGTCGTCGCTGTGATCTCGAAGCGGTTGTCCTGGGTGGTGGAATCCGTGCCGTACGGAATGACATCGCGCTTGAACAGGAATTCCGGCACCCAGAAGGAATGGATCACGTCCTCGGAGTGCTCGACGAACTGAACTGTTTGCCCGCGTGGAATGAGGAGAATGGGGATCTCGCCTGACGATCCCACGGTCGACAGCGGCTGCGGCGGTGAGACCCCGGGATACGTCTGATCGGTGCCGTTCGCCTTCAGATACTCGAATTCCCAGTTCCACTTGAACGCATTGACTTGGACAGTCACGTTCGGATTCGGCGTCCGCCGATCGACGTAGTCCTCAACCCGAACCGTGAAGAAGAACAGCCCGGCGATGATCATCAAGGGTACGACGGTATACACGATCTCGATCGGCAGGTTGTACTTGGTCTGCCGGGGGATCTCGTCGTTCCGCTTGTGGTATCGCCCGCAGCACCAGAAGATCAGCCCCCAGACGAGCACACCCATCGCGAGAGCCACGACGCCGGACCATGACCACAGCACGCGCATGCGCTCGGCCTGCTTGGTGACGCCGGTAGGCCAACCCCAGCGGATCTTGTCCTCGATGTCAGAAGTCGAGCAGCTCGTGAGCAGCAGGAGCACCGCGCCGCTGAGGGCGGCTCGCGACGAGACGCGAACCCACCGTCTGCGCTGCACTGGCCGACCGCCTCTCCAGAGGTCTTCCTGCATCAGTCGGGAGCGTACTGGACTCGGTGCCCTGCAGCGGTGAGGGGTCGGCGGTCGCAACGCTAGCGTGGTGTCGTGACGGCCTATCTCGACGCGGCGTCGGGGGCACCGTTGCACCCGGTCGCGCGAGAGGCACTTGTCGCGGCACTGGGTGACGGCTGGGCGGATCCCGGACGGCTGTACGCCGCCGGTCGCCGGGCTGCGCTTCTGCTCGAAGCAGCCCGCGAATTGACCGCCGAGTGTCTCGGGTCCCGCCCGGACGAGGTCAGCTTCCCGGCCAACGGGACGCTGGCGCTCCATGCGGCAGTGCTCGGACTGCTCCGTTCTCGGGCTGGCGCGACGTTCGTCCACACCGCCGTCGAGCATTCCGCGATCCTGCATGCCGCCGATCAGCATGCCGCGCACGGTGGACAGGCCGTATCGGTAAATGTCGACGCACAAGGCCGAGTTGACCCGATCAAGTTCGCGGCGGCGGCGGCGGAATCCGGTGCCGTGGCCGCGGCGGTGCAGGCGGCGAACCATGAGGTCGGCACGACGCAGCCGGTCACGCGCATCGCGGACCTTGTCCCCCAGGTGCCGCTCGTTGTCGATGTGACGCAAACGCTTGGCCACGCGCCGATTCCTCGCGGATGGTCCGTGCTCGCCGCCGATGCCCGCAACTGGGGTGGTCCGGCGGGTGTCGGCGTCCTGGCGGTGCGGACCGGCGTTCGCTGGGTGTCACCGTGGCCACCCGACGACCGCGAAAGCGGCCGGGTGCCCGGCGTTCCCAATGTCGTGGCGATCGTGGCGGCGGCGGCCAGCCTGCGGGCCGCCGTCGCGGCCGAGCAGGCCGAAGCGGCGCGCCTGACGGCGTTGGTCGACCGGATCCGGGTCGGAGTGGCAACGACGGTTCCCGATGTCCGGGTGGTGGGTGACCCACTCGACCGGCTGCCGCACATCGTCACTTTCAGCTGCCTCTACGTCGATGGAGAGGCGCTGCTCACCGCGCTGGACCGGCGCGGTTTTGCCGTGTCCTCAGGTTCGTCGTGTACCTCGTCCACCCTCACGCCGTCACATGTGCTGGTCGCGATGGGCGCGCTGACGTCAGGCAGCGTGCGCGTGTCGCTGCACCACGCGACGACAGAGGCTGAGGTCGATCAGTTCCTGGCCGTCCTGCCCACGGTCGTTGCCGACGTTCGGGCCGAGCTCGGCGCGACCGGGCTGTGAGCCAGGGTGAGGCGCTCGTGATCATCGACTGCCGCGGCCGACGATGCCCGCTACCGATCATCGACCTGGCCCGAGGGATATCCGGCACGCCCGTCGGAGCGACGATCACGGTCGAGGCTGACGATCCGGCCGCCGGGCCCGATATCGCAGCGTGGTGTGACATGCGCAACCACGAATTCGTGGGGCAGGCGACAGCGGATGACGGCACACCCACCTATACCGTCCGCCGTCGGCACTAGCGCTCGGGAATACTGGCCGATGTGTGCGGACTGATCGGATTCGTCTCAGCCAGCGAGGACGCGGCGAGCAACGTGACGGCGATCGAGGCGTCGTTGAGCCAGATGCGGCATCGCGGGCCGGATGAAGGCGGCGTGTGGAGCGACCGCGACGTGTGCATCGGTTTTCGCCGCCTTTCGATCATCGACATCGACCGAAGCCACCAGCCTCTCCCCTACCTGGGGCGGTACCACCTGATCTTCAACGGTGAGGTCTACAACTATCTGGAGTTGCGCGATCGGCTGGCCCGCGACTTCGGTGCGACCTTCGAGACGGACGGCGACGGTGAGGCGATCGTCGCGGGTTACCACTACTTGGGCGAGAAGATCGTTCGTGAGCTTCGGGGAATGTTCTCCTTCCTCATCTGGGACGCGCAGGAGCGGATCCTGTTCGGCGCGCGGGACTGGTTCGGCATCAAGCCGTTGTACTCGTATCTCGACGAGCGGGGGGCGTTCTTCGCCAGCGAGAAGAAGTCCCTTTTGACCATCGCTGGACCGGGCGCAGCTGACGACATCAACCACACCGCCCTGCAGCAGTACCTCACGTTGCAGTACGTGCCCGAGCCGGAATCACTGCACAGTCGCATCCAGCGGATCGAATCGGGAACCTACTTCACCCTTCGGCCAGGCGGACAGCCTGAGACTCAGCGGTACTTCCATCCGGACTTTGGCATCCGATCGGTCCCCGAGCCGGAAAAGCTCTATCGCGAGATCACCGAAGTTCTCGAGGACTCGGTGGCCAAGCACATGCGAGCGGATGTCACGGTCGGCTCGTTCTTGTCCGGTGGCATCGACTCGACGGCGATCGCCGCCCTCGCCAAGCGGCACAACCCAAAATTGCTCACGTTCACGACCGGTTTCGAGCGCGAGGGCTACTCGGAGATCGACGTGGCGGCCGAGTCGGCCGCGGCGATCGGGGTGGAGCACATCACCAAGGTCGTCACCCCACAAGAGATGATGGAGACACTGCCCTTGATCGTCTGGTATCTCGACGATCCGGTGGCCGACGCGGCCCTGGTGCCGCTGTACTTCATCGCCCGGGAAGCCCGCAAGCACGTCAAGGTCGTGCTGTCCGGTGAAGGCGCTGACGAGCTGTTCGGCGGCTATCAGATCTACCGCGAGGCGATTGCGCTTCGCGCTTTCGACTACATCCCACCCGTTGTGCGGCGTCGTCTAGGCGCAGTGAGTGAACGTCTGCCCGCCGGAATGCGAGGTAAGGATCTGCTGCGGAGAGGGTCGATTGGCATTGAGGAGCGGTACTACGGCAACGCGCGCATCTTTCGCCCGGACGAGATGATCGAAGTCGTACGCCGATTCGACCCGGCGACGTCTTATCTCGACGTGACCCGGCCGCTCTACGCGGCGACCGAGCACCTCGACGGGCCGACCCGGATGCAATATGTCGACTTGTTCACGTGGCTGCGCGGCGACATCCTCGTCAAGGCGGACAAGATGACGATGGCGAACTCGCTCGAGCTGCGCGTGCCGTTCCTCGACATCGAGGTCTTCCGGGTGGCCTCGTCGGTTCCGACGGAGCTCAAGCTGACCAAGGGCACGACGAAGTACGCGCTGCGACGAGCATTGGCCGACATCGTGCCGCCGCACGTGCTCAACCGGGACAAGCTGGGCTTTCCGGTGCCGATCAAGTTCTGGCTCAAGGATGTGATGTACGACTGGGCACGCGACATCATCACCGAGTCGCAGGCCGACGACCTTATCGACCGCGAAACGGCACTCCGCCTGCTAGCCGAGCATCGGACCGGCCCGCACGACTACTCGCGCAAGATCTGGACGCTTCTCGTGCTGTTGCTCTGGCACGGCATCTTCGTCGAGAAACGCATCCGGCCGAGCATTCCCGAGCCGGTTTATCCCGTTCGCCTGTAGTCTCCGAGATCCCACGCACCTGAGCCTCAGGATCACCGGGATGAGCCGGTCGAACCGTCGCGTCCTGCGCACGCGTGGTGCCAGTGTGGCAGCTGAGGATCTCAACTGCGCTCAATCGCACCATCGATGCGCAGGAGGCGACGAGCGTGGCTCGTCCGTTCGATCGAGTACTAGCGGATTGACGCCAGGTGGGGACGGACTTCCGCAGCCGCGTCCGGACCGTAGGACTCGTCGAGCCGCTTGAGGAAGTCGTCTCGCCGGACCTGGTACTCCTGGGGGCCGACAGTCTCGAGCACAAGGGTCGCGAGCAAGCTGCCGACCTGGGCGGACCGCTCCCAAGACAGATCCCAGGACCGCGCCGTGAGGAATCCGGCCCGGAACCCGTCACCAACGCCGGTGGGGTCGAGCTTGGCGTGCTCCTTCGCTATGGGCACGTGCAGTAGGTCGACGCCGCGGCCGGTGATCTCGACCCCGCGCGAACCCAGGGTTGTCACCCGCACATCGACTCGCTGCATGATCTCGGCCTCGCACAGTCCTGTCTTCGACTCGAGCAGGCTCTTCTCGTACTCGTTGGTGAACAGGAGGCTCGCGCCGTCGATGAGGGAAATCAACTCGCTCCCGGACATACGGGCAATCTGCTGCGAGGGATCCGCCGCGAACGCGAAGCCGCGCTCCCGGCACTCGCTGCTGTGCCGCACCATGGCGGCCGGGTCGTCGGCGCTGATCACCACCAACTCCGCGCCGGTCCGGGCAACCGCCGGTGCGAGCTCGATCAAGCGGGCCTCGCTCATCGCACCCGCGTAGAAGGACGCGATCTGGCACATCTCCTCGTCGGTCGTGCAGACGAAGCGGGCCGTGTGGTGGATCGAGGAGACGTGCACCGACTGGCAGTCGACCCCGTGGCGGGTCAGCCAACTGCGGTAATCATCGAAGTCCGTGCCAACCGCACCGAGTAGCACCGGCGCTCCGCCGAGCTGCGCCATACCGAACGCGATGTTGGCGGCGACGCCGCCCCGTCGCACGACGAGATCGTCAACCAGGAACGACAGTGACACCTTGTGAAGCTGGTCGGCGAGCAGCTGTTGGGAGAACCGGCCAGGAAAGTGCATCAAATGGTCGGTCGCGATCGAGCCGCTGACGAGGACGGGCACGGCAGGCACGGTACCCAATCCGTCCACGATTCCGAACTCCGGCGCTTCTCGACAGCCCGACCGGTGCGGACGCGACTAGCCGCAGAAGGAGTTACCGCAGGCGCAGCCGCCGGAGGCGTTCGGGTTGTCGATCGTAAAACCCTGCTGCTCGATCGTGTCCGTGAAGTCAATGGTCGCGCCGACCAGGTAAGGCGCACTCATCCGGTCGACGACCAGCGGCACACCGCTCTGCTCGACCTCGATGTCACCGTCGAGGGCGCGCTCGTCGAAGAACAGCTGGTATTGCAACCCTGAGCAGCCGCCCGGCTGCACCGCAACCCGCAGCCGCAGGTCGTCGCGACCTTCCTGGTCGAGCAGTGCGCGCACCTTGATTGCGGCTGTCTCGGTCAACGAGACGGACTCCGTCACCGGTGCAGTGGTCAGCTCGACGCGAGTGGTCGTCTGAGAGGCGGTCATCGGTCTCCTCGGAAAGGTCAGGTCACCGCAATGTGCTGCCGCGACCGGAGGTGTGCCGTGCCATTACATGCTACGCGTCCCGGCCTGGTCCGAACCGGAGGTCAGGCCCGGCGGATCTCCGTTCCGTCAACCCGAATCGGTATGGCATGCAGTCCGGACGTAGCCGGTCCACTTACGAGCGAGCCGTCGGCGGCGAAGGTCGAGCCGTGGCACGGGCAGTGGAAACCGTCAGATGGTGAGACGAACGTCACGGGACATCCTTGATGCGGGCATACCGCGTCGTACGCGGTGTACTGCCCGGCTGCGAGCTGCAAAATCCACGTGGGGTCTCCGGTGACGGGATCGGTGGTCTGCTTGCCGCCGCCGACTGGCACCTGGGATGTCGTCGCGAGTGCCGCCCCCGGCCCGGCGCTGGCGCCGGAGGCCGACGACCTCGCGGCCTCTGCGCTCGACGACTTACGAAACAGCGTCGCTCCGGCCGCGAGCACACCACCGAGGACGGCAGCGCTGGCAATGAGGATGGCCCGTCGGAACCGGTCCTCGCCCGTGTCGGGTCGACGGGCCTTCACCGCGTCCAGCCAGGCGTCGAGCGACCACGCGCCGGCGCCAGCCAGAAGCAGCGGGGTCAAGGCGAACAGGTAGACCAGGTCAGCACTCGTGTACCAGGGCTCGGCGCCCCAGCTGACGGTCAGCCATAGCGACAGGGCGAGCACCATGCCACCGAAAGCGGCGACCCGGGTGAGCAGTCCGAGCGCGATGCCGATGCCGACTGCGATCTCCGCGAACGCAATCAGCAGGCCGAAAGCGAAGGTATGGTCCGCGACGGGAGCGAGCAAGAAACGAATCGGGCTGGCGTTGCGCACTGCAGCGAGGGTCGCGTGCAGTGACGCCGGCGACGACGGATCGAGGAAGCGAGCATCGGCGATCTTGGAGATGCCCGCATACAAGTAGACAACCGCGAGAAAGCCCCGCAGCGGCAGCAACGCCCAGCCGATCGGTCGGGGCGGAGGCTGTCGCGCCACGTCTTGATCTGATGGTTGCGGCTGTTGTCGGGTCAACGGCGCTCCGGGTGCAGGGCTTTGGGCACTATCCATCTGATCACGCGGGCGCCGCGGACGGCTGGGCGCCCGTAAATTGGTTATGTGACCTTTACCGAACCCCAAGCAACGTCACATGCGCTGCTGTTGCTCGGGAGGAGTAGCGACCCGCTGTCCGAGCGCGGTGTCGACTGTCCGGGGACACTGCCGGAACCGTCGGATCCGAGGCTGGTCGAACGCGCTACAACCGCCAAGAATGCTCTCGGCGACCGAGTGTTCGTACTGGGTCACCACTATCAGCGGGACGAAGTGATCGCCTTCGCCGATGTGACTGGTGACTCGTTCAAGCTTGCTCGGGATGCAGCCGCACGACCCGGTGCCGAGTACATCGTCTTCTGCGGTGTGCACTTCATGGCCGAATCGGCCGACATCCTCACCGACGCCAGCCAGCCCGTCGTACTGCCGGACCTGGCCGCTGGCTGCTCGATGGCCGACATGGCCGGCTTCCAGCAGGTGCTCGACGCCTGGGACGTGTTGACCGACGCTGGTGTTGCGAGTGTCACCGTCCCAGTCACCTACATGAACTCGACGGCCGCCATCAAGGGGTTTACCGGTGCCCATGGCGGCACCATATGCACGTCGTCGAATGCCGAACGCGCACTGCGCTGGGCGCTCCAGCGCGGGGAGAAGGTGCTGTTCCTGCCTGACCAGCACTTGGGTCGCAACACGGCAGTGCGCGAGCTTGGCCTGTCTCTCTCCGACTGCGTTGTGTTCGATCCACACCGTCCAGGCGGTGGTCTGTCGGCTGACCAGCTACGGGCTGCGACCATGATCCTTTGGCGGGGGCATTGCTCGGTGCACGGCCGGTTCTCACCCGAGAACGTCGACGAGGTGCGCGAACGCATCCCCGACGTCAACATTCTGGTGCACCCCGAGTGCCGGTATGAGGTCGTCGAGAAAGCTGACGTGGTCGGATCCACCGAGATGATCATCCGGACGCTCGACGCGGCGCCGGCCGGGTCGTCGTGGGCGGTCGGCACCGAGCTCAACCTGGTCCGCCGCCTGGCCGACCGGCATCCCGACAAGCAGATCGTGTTCCTCGAAAAGACGGTCTGCTACTGCTCGACCATGAACCGCATCGATCTGCCACATCTTGTCTGGTCATTGGAATCGCTCGAGCTCGGGCAGGTTGTTAATCGGATCACCGTCGAGGAGACCGTTGCCGCGAACGCACGAATAGCGCTCGACCGCATGCTCGCATTGCCCTAAGCCGCCTGGCCGGACCGGACTTCGGCCCCACCGACGCGATGGACAACTCAGCTACCCTCGGAAAGGTGAAGTTTTTGCCCCGCCGGTCGGAAGAACCAGAACCGGAGCCCGAACCCGAAGAAGAGGTCACCGTCCCGGGCTCGGCACCAAAGGGTCGGCCGACGCCGAAACGGCGAGACTCAGCCCCACGGCGCCCGACCGTCACGCAGGCCCCGCGTAATCGCAAGGAAGCCGTGCGGTACCAGAAACAGCAGGCTGCCCGCGCTAAGACCAATCCGGCCACTGGCCAGCCGCGCAGCGCCGCCGAGACGCGTGCGGCGATGCGCCGCGGTGATCCGTCGGCGCTCCCCCGGCGGGATCAGGGGCCGGAACGCAAGCTGGCCCGGGACTGGGTCGACTCCCGGCGGATGCTGTCGAACTACCTGCTGCTGCTGTTCCCGCTGATGATCATCAGTATCCAGATACCGATGCTGAATTTCGTCGTTCTCGCCGTATTCCTGGCGCTGCTCGTCGAGTGGTACGTCACCGGACGCCGGATAAAGACGCTGGCCGCGCAGCGGGGCATCGAGCAGAGCCGCAGCGGACCTATGGCGGTGGGGTTCTACGCCGGCAGCCGCGCCTACATGCCACGACGCTGGCGTATGCCGGCCCCGCAGGTAGGAATCGGCGACAAGATCTGATCAGCCCTCGGTGAGAAGCATCGGACCGTACACGAGCGTGCCGTCCTCGAACAGGGTCACCTGCGCGATCCCAGCGGCGGCAAGGTCTCGCCACGATTCACCCAGCCAGCTTTCCGCATCGGACTGACTCGCGTGGGTCGGCGACGGCAGCGCCTGCGACGGCGTCCCATCGGCGCCCTCGAGCCGCCAAACCCAGCTCACGGAATCTCTCCCCCTCGGCCCCAAACGAACACCGCGCCCGGTCATACGTTCCTCCCTCCCGACGCGCCTGGTCATCTTAGGTGGTCTGTCCCGACTGAGAGATCGGCGCCGCAGCCGGGCAGGCGTGCGCCCTGATCGACTCGAGCCCGAATGAGCTGCCACGGCAAGATGTGAGCATGGGCGAGTCGTGGGCAGTGCAACCCACCGGGCCGCTGTCCGACCCGCTCGAGCCGACCGACCTACTCAGCGAGCTCGCGACTGCCGTTGACTGGCCTGACCTGCAGGCCGAGGCGACCGCGCGGACCTGGCGTGGGGCCGCAGGCAATGTCGACGGCCAGCTGGCGAACTTGGTCGAATGGCTGTCCGGTGTCCAAGGTTGCTTTCCCCCGCATGACCTGCGCCGGGCCCGACTGGTCATATTCGCGGCCGACCACGGCATCGCGGAAGCAGGGGTCTCCGCCCGCCCGGCCGGATCGACGAACGTCCAGGCCGCGGATGTCGTTGCGGGCGCTGATCCGTACGGCGGGCTTGCTCAGTTCACGACTGCCGGGCTGCGCGTCGTCGACGTCGGTCTGATGGAACCCGTTCGCGGGATCGACACTCGGGTGGTGCGCCGTGGCACCGGCCGGATCGACCGGGAGAGCGCGCTCACGGCCGAGGCGGCGCAGGCGGCTGTCCGGGCGGGCGCGTCGGTCGCGGATGAGGAGATCGACTGCGGCGCGGATTTGCTCCTGGCCGCCGCCCTCGGTGTCGGAGGAAGCACCGCAGCCGCGGCCGTAATCTCGGTCATCACCGGAATCGAGCCGGCGAAAGTCGTCGGACGCGGCAGTGGAATCGACGACGACACTTGGATGCGGAAACTCGCCGCAGTGCGGGACGCGCGGTGGCGCAGCCTGCCGTATCGGCAGGACCAACAGAGCCTCCTAGCCGCCTGCGGCGGCTCGGACCTGGCGGCACTCACCGGGTTCCTGCTTCGCGCGGCCAGCCGTCGCACCCCGGTGGTCATTGACGGTGTGGTCACGCTGGCCGCGGCGCTCGTCGCGCACGAGGTGGCGCCGCGCGCCATGCGCTGGTGGACAGTGGCCCAGGCCATCCCCGACCGTGGATACCAGGCGGCACTGCCGCGCCTCGGCTTGAGTCCGATCGTCGATCTGCGCCTTCGGCGTAGCGACGGTGTCGGTGCCCTGATCTCGCTGTCTCTGGTCCGGGCCGCCGTGCGTCTCTGCGGCGGCGACTAGGGCGATCCGAGCGCTGCGCGTGGGAATGCGAGACACGCCCTAGCGAACGTGCGCCGGCACGAACGGGGGCTTGGTCACCTGGACATCGCTTCGGCGGCCGCGCACGTCGAGCCGGATCTCGTCGCCCGGCGCGACGCCAGCAGCCGTGTTGATCAAAGCCAGCCCAATGCCGTGTTTGAGCGTCGGCGAGAAGGTCCCGCTCGTGACCTCGCCGATCGTTACGTCCGCGGCGTCCAGCACCGTCATGTGTGGCCGGGGGATGTTCCGGTCAAGGGCGGTGACGCCCCACAGCGTGCGTACCGGGCCGGCTTCCTTCTCGACGAGGAGGTTCGTCCGGCCCCAGAACCGCGGCTTCTTCCACCCGACCGCCCAAGACAACCGGGCCTGAAGCGGAGAGATGTCGAGCGAAAGGTCCTGTCCGTGTAGCGGGTAGCCCATCTCGGTACGCAGTGTGTCCCGAGCCGCGAGCCCGGCCGGCATCCCGCCGAGCGCGCGGACGACCTCTATCAACGCGTCCCACAGCGCAGGCGTGTCATCCCACGAGGGAATGAGCTCATAGCCGTGTTCGCCGGTGTAGCCGGTGCGGCAGATGCGCACCGGCCGGTCGCCGAAATCGGCGTCGGTGTAGGCCATGTAGTCGATCTCGGCCGGCAACCCGAGCCGATCCAACGCCTCGGCCGAGCGCGGGCCCTGGACGGCCAGCACTCCGTAGCTCTGGTGATTGTCGACAATGTCTAGGCCGGGCGGTGCGACGGCAGCGAGCCGGCGGACCACCTCAGCGGTGTTCGCCGCGTTCGGGACCAGGAACACCTCGTCCGGCGAGATCAGATAAGCGATGAGGTCGTCGACCACGCCGCCCGAGTCGTCACAGCACAGCGTGTATTGGGCCTGACCGGGCGTGATCCGGCCGAGGTCGTTGGAGAGGCAGTCGTTCACGAACTGCGCCGCTCCGGCTCCGCGCACCCGGGCCTTGCCGAGATGCGATACATCGAACAGACCGACAGCCTCGCGTACGGCGGCATGCTCGCGCAGCACGCCGCCGCCACTCGCGGCGTATTCGATGGGCATCTCCCAACCGCCGAAGTCGGCGAGCTTGGCTGCGAGGGCGACGTGCCGGTCGTACAACGGCGACCGCTTCAGATCCGACATGACCCGCACGCTACCGAGTGCCGATCTTTCTTGGCCGCTGCGGCCATAGCATGGCCCGCATGCCGTCCGTTTCCCTCGTTGACGCCAGCGCAGACCTCACGTCCGCATCAGCCGTCGTCGTCGGCGTGCTGACTGGCCCGGACGGCGCGACGCTGGCGCCCGGCGGGGAGCCAATTGACGCCGCGCTGGGCGGCCGACTGACCGGGGCGCTGCACGTCGTCGGTGCAACGGGCCGGCCGGATGAGGTAATTCCGGTTCCGACCCTCGGCCTCGCCCCATTCCCACTCGTCATGGCAACCGGGCTGGGCCCGGACGGCGACGGTCTGCGGCTGGACGCCGAGAAGGTGCGGCGAGCCGTCGGCGCCGCCGTCCGCGCACTCGACGGCAGTCATCCGCAGCACATCCATATCGCGGTGGGTGACGACGCAACGAGCGCGGCGGCGGCGCAGGGGGCGCTTCTCGGCGCGTACACGTACACCGAATACCGATCCGGGCCGCAGCGGTCGGAATTGCGCCGCATCACGGTCGCCGTGCCGAACCCACGGAATGCGGTTACTCGGGCCGGAATTCGTCAGGCCTCGGTCGTTGCTGAGGCCGTCTCGCTCACCCGGGATCTGGTCAACGCCCCGCCCAACGATCTATACCCCGAGACATTTGCCGCGCGGGCGGCCGATGTCGGGTCCGCGGCTGGCCTGGACGTCGAGGTGCTCGATCCGCGAGCGCTGCGGCGCGGCGGCTATGGCGGCATCCTCGCCGTCGGCAGTGGCTCGATCCGTTCGCCCCGGCTGGTCCGGCTGCACTATCGACCGCCCCGCTCACGGCACCGGATCGCCCTGGTCGGCAAGGGGATCACGTTCGACTCCGGAGGCCTGAACCTCAAGGTCGGTGCGTCGATGAGCACCATGAAGTCGGACATGGGAGGCGCTGCGGCATGCGTGGCCGCGATAGCCGCGATTGCGCGGCTGCGAGTACCGGTCGAGGTAATTGCCACCGTGCCCATGGCGGAGAACATGCCCTCTGGCAGCGCTTACCGGCCGTCCGACGTAGTCACCCTCCGCGGCGGACGCAAGATCGAGATCGCGAACACGGATGCAGAAGGCCGCGTGATCCTCGCCGATGGCATCGTTCGGGCCGGTGAGGACGATCCGAACGCGCTGATCGAGGTCTCGACCTTGACCGGTGGTCAGCTCGTGGCGCTAGGCACCCGTGTCATCGGGGCGATGGGTGAGCCCGGGCTGCGCGACCTCGTCGTCTCCGCCGGAAACAGCGCCGGAGAAGCGCTGTGGGCCATGCCGCTTCCCGACGAGTTGCGCGCCGGTCTCGACTCTCCGGTCGCCGACTTGTCGACTCTGACGGGTGACGCATTCGCCTCCATGCTGGTGGGCGGCGTGTTCCTCGGCGAATTCGTGCCAAGTGACCTGCCCTGGGTGCACCTCGATATCGCCGGACCGTCGTTCAACACCCGCGATCCGTACGGCTATACCCCGAAAGGTGGCACCGGCGCCGCCGTCCGGACGATCATCGCGTCCGTCAATGCGCTCGCCGGGCGACCGAGCTGATCAGCCGCCGGGCCGAGCCGATGGCTCTTCGGGCCATCCCTGAACGGCTGCATGACAATTACGTCACGTGCTAAATCGGACCAATTGGGTTATCGTCGAGCGTATCCAGCACCCACACGGAACTGCGTCGCTATGGCCACCTCGGGGAATGACCATCGCCCGCTAGGGCTGCCGGACTCAAGACACGGTCCGGCACACGCCTCCGTTTGGTTGCCGCGCTGGTCGCGGCGCCGACGGCGTGATCATCGCTTCTTTGCCTCTGCCCTTATCACGATCGCGGTAATAGCTACGGTATCCGGAGCTACGGTCGCCGCTCGGCCGACGAGCGAAGCTATCGCAGCGTCCGGCGGATCGTTTGGATCCGTCGCGTCCGATCCGTCCGGGCCACCGAGCATGAGTCCCCTGACGTCCCCGACCTCGCCGTTCCCAACCTCGTCGTTCCCGGCGAGCCCGGGGCGGACTCTCGTCACGTTCCCGAACCAGACGATCGGCCCCGCGGTTGGAACGACCGATCCCGCGACAGTGTCGGTCCTGGCTGCCGGCGGCATTCCGGCCACGGCACTCGACGCCTATCGACGGGCGGCGGCGGCCGCTAACCCGGCCTGCGGAATCTCCTGGCCGCTGCTCGCCGCGATCGGACGGGTGGAGTCGAATCACGGGCGATTTGCCGGCGCGACCTTGCACAGCGACGGCTTGTCCACGCCGCCGATCATCGGCATCCGGCTCGACGGGTCCCGCAGCGTCGTTGTCCGCGACACCGACGGCGGGCGTCTCGACGGCGATCCCACCTACGACCATGCGGTCGGCCCGATGCAGTTCATCCCGTCGACGTGGACGGTCTACCGCGCCGACGGAAACGGCGATGGCCGGTATGACCCTTTCAACATCTATGACGCAGCCGCCGCGACCGCGACCTACCTCTGCCAGGCCGGTGGAAACCTGCGCACCGGCGCCGGTCAGCAACGGGCGGTGTGGTCCTACAACCCGTCTACGACATATGTGTCCGAGGTGCTCGCTCTCGAGGCCGCATATGCCGCGGGTACCGGCATCGTGGTTCCGGTACCGCCGGCGATAACCCAGCCACTGCCGCCACCGGTCCTGCCGCCGGTGAACCCGGCGCCTCCGCTTGCGGCGAGCCCATCGGCTCATGTCGCAGCGCCGCATGCGTCAACGAGTCCGACCGCCAAACCGACAGCGACCGCACAGCCGACCGGGAAACCACCGACGTCGCCGGCGGGATCGGCGTCGTCCTCATCGTCGTCCTCGTCCGCCGCGCCTTCGCCGGCGCCAGGGTCGTCGTCGTCGTCGTCGGCCTCGTCGTCGTCGGCCCCGTCGTCGTCGGCGACCTCGTCGGCACCGCCATCGTCAAGCGCCCCGCCGCCGTCGAGCTCACCGCCGTCGGATACGTGCTCCGCGACGCCTACTCCGTCGCCAACTCCGACACCGTCGAGTACCGATCCGTCGGCGACTCCCACCGACACTGCCTCGCCCAGCGCGACGCCGAGCCCGAGTCCGACCACCACCTCATCGCCGTCGCCGAACCCCTGCTAGCCCGTAGCGCTGTGGCCATCCCGTGAAGTAGGGACACCTGTCTGCCCGGTCGCCTTGCGGTGCGCCGTCCAGTCCCGCATCCGCTGCGGATAGCCGACCACGCCAACGTCGTAGAGCGGCACCCCGTTCTTGCGGGCGAATCGCCGCGCCCCCTCGGCGCCCTGGACGCGGCGCCGGGTCCATTCACCGGTCGCGGCAACGAGCACGACCGTGGTCTCGGTGACCGTGGTCCGTGGCTCGAGGTAGGCCTCGACTCCCGCCCGTGACTTGACGAAGTTCGCGAGGTGCTCCTCGTCAGCCGCATTCCCGGTGCGCAGCCGGCCCGGTCGCGCCTTCCCTCCGAACAGAGCCACCCGAACTCCTCCTGCCGCCGTCTCGTCCATGATGGCATCGGCCGGGACTGCCCTGCGTAATCAAAGGGCCAAGTGCCAAGATGGATCGGCGAACTCATCTACCACGCACAGGAGTCTCTTCGTGGCCGAGCAACAAGCCGATGTCGTCATTCTCGGAGGCGGAAGCGGCGGTTACGCCGCTGCGCTTCGCGCGGCCGAACTCAACAAGTCGGTCATCCTCGTCGAAAAGGACAAGGTCGGCGGGACCTGCCTGCATCGCGGCTGCATCCCGACGAAGGCCTTGCTCCATGCCGGCGAGGTGGCCGATCTGGCTCGGGAAAGCGAACAGTTCGGAGTGCAGGCCTCCCTCAACGGCATCGACATGGCCGGCGTCAACACCTACAAGGACGGCGTCGTCACCCGGCTGTACCGCGGACTCCAGGGGCTCATCAAGAGTCGAAACATCACCGTGGTTGAAGGCGAAGGACGCCTCGTCGGCCCGCGCACGGTTGCCGTAGGAAATGACTCTTTCACCGGCACTGACCTGATCCTCGCGAGCGGGTCGTACTCCCGCACCCTGCCCGGCCTGACGATCGACGGGGAGCGGGTACTCGCGAGCGAACATGCCCTGGAACTCGACCGGGTTCCTGGCTCGGTCATCGTCCTCGGCGGCGGCGTCATCGGTTGTGAGTTCGCCAGCATCTGGAAGTCGTTCGGTTCCGAAGTGACGCTCATCGAGGCGCTGCCGCACCTGGTGCCCCTCGAGGACGAAGCCAGCTCCAAGCTGCTGGAACGCGCGTTCCGCCGTCGCAAGATCAACTTTAAGGTGAATGCCCGCTTCGAGAGCGTGGAACACACCTCCTCCGGCGTCCGGGTGCTGCTCGAGGGCGGCGAGGCTCTCGAGGCCGAACTCCTGCTGGTCGCGGTTGGCCGCGGTCCGACGTCCGACGGCCTCGGCTACGAGGAGTACGGCGTGAAGCTCGATCGCGGGTTCGTCATCGTGGACGAGTTCTGCCGGACTAGCGCTCCCGGGGTGCGGGCAGTCGGCGACCTCCTGCCGACGCTCCAGCTCGCCCACCTTGGCTTCCAGGAGGGCATCCTGGTGGCCGAGCACATTGCCGGCGTTCCAGTAGTCCCGATCGACTACGCGGGTGTCCCGCGCATCACCTACTCCGACCCGGAAGTGGCGTCCGTCGGGCTCACCGAGGCGCAGGCCGCCGAACGCCTAGGCGCCGACAAGATCACCACCTTGACGTACGACCTCGGCGGCAACGGCAAGAGCCAGATCCTCAAGACGCAGGGCGCCGTCAAGCTCGTGGCGGAGAAGGACGGTCCGGTACTCGGCGTCCACATGGTCGGCGCCCGCGTCGGCGAGCTCGTCGCCGAGGCACAGCTGATCTACAACTGGGAAGCCGTGCCGATCGAGGTCGCTGCGCTCATCCACCCGCACCCCACCCAATCCGAGGCGATCGGCGAGGCACATCTCGCGTTGGCGGGCAAGCCGCTGCACGTCCACAGCTGACCCATCCGGCCCATCCAAAGGAGTCGTTGCATCCATGTCGGTCTCCGTGACCATGCCGCGCCTCGGTGAGAGCGTCACCGAAGGCACCGTGACTCGCTGGCTGAAACACGAAGGAGACCATGTCGAGGCCGACGAGCCTTTGCTGGAGGTCTCCACGGACAAGGTTGACACCGAGGTGCCCTCCCCGGCCTCCGGCGTGCTGACCTCGATCAAGGTTCAGGAAGACGAAACCGTCGATATCGGCGTCGAGCTCGCCGTCATCGGCGATGCGGCCGGAGCGGATTCGTCGGAGCCAGCGGTCGAAGAGCGCCCCGCGGAGCCCGACTCGGAGCCCACGGCGCCACCACCGCCGTCCGAGCCCGACCGAGCGCCCGCCGCGGAAGCGGAGCCGGAAGCCGCGGCACCAGCGCCAGCGGAGCCCGAGGTCGCCGCCCAGCCACAGATGGAGGCGACGGCCCCGCCCGAACAAGCGCCTGCACCCGCGCAAGCCCCGCCGCCGGCCCAGGCCGGTCCGCGGGGAACGGGTGGAGATGCGCATGACCGGTGCCGCCATCGCCGAGGACGGGTTCATCTACGCGCTGCGCCGCGTCACCGAGGCCGCCGCCCGCGCCGCCTTCGACTGGATCGGCCGCGGCCGCAAGGACGAGGGCGACGCCGCCGCGGTCGACGCCATGCGCACCGTCCTCAACCATCTCGACATTGACGGCCGCGTCATCATCGGCGAGGGCGAGAAGGACGAGGCGCCGCAGCTGTACAAGGGCGAGCGCCTGGGGCATGGCGGCGGGCTGGAGGTCGACATCGCCGTCGACCCGGTGGACGGCACCAGCCACCTGGCCAAGGGCCAGACCAACGCCCTGGCCGCCGTCGCCATGACGCCGCGCGGCGCCATGTTCGACCCCGGCCCCGCCTTCTACATGGAGAAGTTCGCAGGTCCCCCGGCGGTGAAGGGCCGCATCGACCCGCTGGCCCCAACCCGCGACAAGCTGCGGGTGCTGGCCGAGGCGGTGGGCAAGCCCGTCGCCGACCTCTCGGTCTATGTGCTGGAGAAGCCGCGCCACCGCCGGCTGGTGGA